>Ga0209211_10000026_pt1 | contig 355633 bp, 364 predicted proteins | sample RifGroA2_FD_183992 | JGI IMG/M metagenome (GOLD analysis project Ga0209211, IMG submission 183992) | Groundwater microbial communities from Rifle, Colorado, USA - Groundwater A2 (SPAdes) (version 2) | ecosystem: Environmental > Aquatic > Deep subsurface > Groundwater | place: Rifle, Colorado...
CAGCGTTGACTATGACGAGGCTTGACATGATGACCCTAGCGTAGCGCAACATCGAGTGCACATTTTGCAGTTTACGGGAACCAACACGCTTATCAAGCTCGCCTCCACTCAAATCCGTGAAGAACCAAAATAAAGGCCTCCGGACGGGAGGCCTTTGTACAAGCTGACGGAGCTTACAGCTTGAACGGCACCACCAGTTGGCGCTGTTCGCCCAGGCTCTCGATGCCCAGCGTCATGACGTCACCCTTCTTCAGGAAGCGCGGCGGCTTCATGCCCAGCCCCACGCCGGGCGGCGTGCCGGTGGTGATGACGTCACCCGGCATCAGCGTCATGTACTGGCTCAGGTGGCTGACGATCTTGGCCACACTGAAGATCATGGTTTTGGTGTTGCCGGTCTGCATGCGCTGTCCGTTGAGGTCCAGCCAGATGGCGAGCTTTTGCGGATTGGGGATATCGTCGCGCGTGACGAGCCAAGGGCCGATGGGGCCGAAGGTGTCGCAGCCCTTGCCCTTGTCCCACTGGCCACCGCGCTCGAGCTGGAACTCGCGCTCGCTGACATCGTTGACCACGCAGTAGCCAGCCACATGGTCCAGCGCGGCCTTTTGCGACACATGGCGCGCCGGTTTGCCGATCACGATGCCAAGTTCGACTTCCCAGTCCCCTTTGACCGATCCCTTGGGCAGCATGACCGGATCGTCCGGCCCCTGGATGCAGCTGATGGCCTTAGTAAACACCACCGGCTCCTTGGGAATCGGCATGCCGGCCTCTTTCGCGTGGTCGGTGTAGTTCAGGCCGATGGCGATGAACTTGCCAATGCCCTTGACGGGGCAACCCATGCGCGGCTTGCCACGCACCAGCGGCAGCTTGTCCGTCTTGAGTTTGGCCAGCTTGGCCAGGCTCGCATCACTCAACTGCTCGGGGCCAATGTCCTGGATGACCCCACTGAGGTCGCGCAACTTGCCTGCGGCATCGATCAGACCCGGCTTTTCCTTGCCAGGATTGCCGTAACGAACGAGTTTCATGGAGTCTCCTGGACTGCAACGAGATTGAAATTACGAATGAAATCGGGCCTCAGCCTCGTCGAATCTGCGCAACAAGCTATTAAATTAATAGCAAGAATCAGAGCATCTGCGCCAGGCTGGCTTCCAGATGCTCCGACGGCAGGCGCCGGAAACCCGAGCGGGCAAAGCGCTGCAACCGGCCGACGACGAAAGCCGTCAAGACCGATGCCGCCACCTGCACGTCGACGCTGGGCGTGGCCGAGCCGACGACCTGTGCGCCATCACGCAGGCACTGCTTGAGGGTCGATTCGATCTTGTCGAAGAACTGGTTCATGCGTTGCTGCAGGCGCTCGTTTTCGAACACCAGCGCATCGCCCACCATCACGCGCGTCATGCCGGGGTTCTTCTCGGCAAACTGCACCAGCATGGTCACCACCTTGCCGGCATGTCGCACACCGGCCCCGGCATCGCTGGCACCGGCCTCGCGCTCGGCGATCTGGTTGATGAGGGAAAACACGGTTTGTTCGATGAACTCGATCAGCCCCTCGAACATCTGCGCCTTGCTGGCAAAGTGCCGGTACAGCGCCGCTTCACTCACCTCCAGCCTGGCCGCCAGTGCCGCGGTGGTAATGCGCTCAGCCCCCGGCTGCTCCAGCATGGTAGCCAGCGCCTGCAGGATCTGCACACGGCGTTCGCCCGGCTTGGGACGCTTGCGTACCGGGGCCGCAGCCTCATCGTCTGCGGGGGTAGAGGAGGTGGTGTTTTCGACGTCAGACATGGTGCTTGGCAATCCCTTTTTTTGATTTTCGCACAGTGGCGGCAAGGGTTTTTCCTCCCCCTGGCGCCGCCCCCCGCACTCGCTTAATGCGAACGGATCATGGTGCCGTAGGCCTGGTCGGTCAGGATCTCCAGCAGCATGGCGTGCGGCACGCGGCCGTCAATGATGTGCACCGCATTGACGCCGCTCTTGGCCGCATCCAGCGCGCCGGCAATCTTGGGCAGCATGCCGCCGGAAATCGTCCCGTCGGCCACCAGCTCATCGATGCGCCTCATGGTCAGTTCGGTCAGCAACTGGCCCTGCTTGTCCAACACACCCGGGATATTGGTCAGCATCAGCAGCTTCTCCGCCTTCAACACGGTGGCCAGCTTGGCCGCCACCACGTCGGCATTGATGTTGTAGCTCTCGTTGTGCTCGCCAAAACCGATCGGACTGACCACGGGGATGAACTGATCATCCTGCAGGGCCTTCACCACGCTCGGGTCGATCGCCACGATGTCGCCCACCTGGCCAACGTCGTACTCCTTGCTGGGGTCATTGTTGTCCACCATCTTGAGTTTCTGGGCACGGATCAGGCCGCCGTCGCGCCCGGTCAGGCCCACGGCCTTGCCGCCGACCTGGTTGATCAGGCCCACGATGTCCTGCTGCACCTCGCCCGCCAGCACCCACTCGACCACTTCCATGGTTTCGGCATCGGTCACGCGCATGCCCTGGATGAACTCGCCCTTCTTGCCCAGGCGCTTGAGCGCCGTCTCGATCTGCGGTCCGCCGCCGTGCACCACCACCGGGTTGATACCCACCAGCTTGAGCAGCACCACGTCTTCCGCGAAGTCAGCCTGCAGGGCCGGGTCGGTCATGGCATTGCCACCGTACTTGATGACCATGGTTTTCCCATGGTACTTGCGGATGTAGGGCAGCGCCTGGGCCAGGATCTCGGCCTTGTCGCGCGGGCTGATATGGGTGGTATCGGTCATGGTGAGACGGTTAACTTGTCAATGGCCAAATTGTGCCGCATCCCTCAAACGTCTTCACCAGACGTTCGCATCTTTGCCACGCCCGCGCGCGCCACCACCATCTACCGAAGAACAAGCAAGCCCACAGAAGTGGGCATGACTCTGCCCTAAGCCAAACCGGCCTTAAACAGCAAAATCCTCCTTGGAACGCCCCTGCGCCACCAAGGCCGCGAGCCAACGCGGCGTCAAGCCCCTGCCGCTCCATGTCTCACCGTTCGGGCCACGGTATTTGGCCGCCACGGTTGACGTGCTTTTTGCTTTCGCCGCACCTTTTGCGCGCTTTTTCAAACCGGTGCTTTTGGCCGCCTTGCTCTTGCCCCGGCCCTTCGCAAACTGCAAATCTTTCAAGGTAATGCCAAAAGCATCCATCTTCGCCCGGATTTCCTGCACGGTTTTGTCGAATTCGCGCGCCTTGATTTCAACTGCCTGTTTTTGCAGTTTCTCAATTTGGTTTTGAATATCCATCAAATTGCTCATTGAATACTCCTCACAAAAATTTAAAACCCGACATAATTCATCATTTTGATGATCCTATCATCCGGTAGCCGCCCCACAGCCAGGACGATATCCGGCGAAATGGCCTCGGCAGGCCCCGCCAGCGGGAGGCTGTAAAATTTTCCTGACAGCAATATCCATCGGGGGATGGCGATGAACTGGTATCTCATTCACACCAAGCCACGGCAAGAAAATATCGCCCTGCAGAATCTCGAGCAGCAGGGCTATGAGTGCTACCTCCCCAGGCTCCCCGCTGAAAGGCTCCGTCAGGGGGTCCTGAGTGTCATCGAGGAGCCCCTGTTTCCACGCTACCTCTTCATTCGCCTCGACCCGTCGGGAGGCTCCCAGGGTTGGGGCCCCATCCGCTCGACCAAGGGGGTCAATCGTCTCGTCAGCTTTGGCTCGGAGCCCGCCAAAGTGGGAAGCGGACTGGTCGAGATGCTTCGTGTCCAGGACGGCGCCTTGGGCAGACAGCCGCAGCGCCACTTCATACCGGGCGAACGCGTTGAACTCAGGAGTGGCGCCTTCGCCGGCATGGAAGCCATTTACCAGATTAACGACGGAGAAAGGCGGGTCCTGGTCCTGATTGAGCTGCTCAACAGGCCGGTCCAGATGAGCGTTGCGCTGGCCTCTCTGCGCAAGGTCGGCTGATCCCGCCGGCACGGACGCCTCGCCCGCCTAGGGCTTCACAAGATAGATTCCAAGAAGGCGCCTCATGATTTGAAAAATCAGAATCGCTCGCTCGGGGATGATCTGAAATAGGCTTCGCCTTTTCATGGTCGACACGTTCTCGCCATGCCTGCGGTAATCAATCAGCGGTTCAGTCAGAAATATTTTCTTATATCCCAGACATCCCGTCATGATGCCAATCCAGGAATCGTGAAATATGCCTCTTCCCACAGGTATCGGCAGCACGCTATCAAGCACCTTCTTCTTCAAAACCATGCAACAGCCAGTGTGGGTGCTGCTGACAATATTTCGGATGACACCTGGAGAACTGTTGCACATATGAAATAGCGACTCATCGATGATTCGCTCGCCATCGGTTACCCGCGCGTCATGCACGACCAGATCCACATCGTGCGATGTGAACAGCGCCTTGATCCTTGCGACTTTGTTGTCGTACCAGCGGTCATCCTGATCGCTCAAAAATATCAAATCCCCCTGGACCAGGTGAAGTGCACGATCAAAGGTCCGTACCGCACCGAGATTGACCTGATTCAGATACAGACGGATTCTTGGGTCATTGAAACCCCGGATGATGTCAACCGTGTCGTCGGTCGATGCATCATCCACGATGACCAGTTCATCGTCCGGTCCGAGCTGTCTCAGAATTGACGTCAATTGAGTCTGTATGTACCTGGAACCGTTATAGGTTGCCATGCAAACGGATATTTTCATAAATCAATTACAGCGGAGCGCATTAATGCATCGTCACTTTGATTCTCCAGCTATCCGTGCCGAAGATAATCTCAGAAAGGCAGAACTCAACTCCAGGAGATCACCATGTCGAAATCGACTCTCGAATAGCGCGACTCCGGCTCACCTTGACTGTCATTTCAATATTTTTTTGTAATGGAACGTGCTTGATCGCAAATCAAGCAACTGTATCTCGGCGTTCTCATGGAGTCGGCGGAAAACAGAAAAATAGATACACAGGGCCAGGTTAACCAACGTGCCAGGCAAACGCGCGATCATTTGCGCCACCAGACGCGACTGGCGGGAGTGCATTCGTGGCGCCAGGAACTGCTCGTACTCCTTGGGGCCGTATGCCCCTCGCGCACGGAAGATCAGCAATTTCGCCGCACTCCGCCATGGCTCGCGCACACTCACCGCCTGCTTGGCCCTGTCACTGTATGCCGAGAAAGACCAGATCAGATCCGGCCATTTGAAAAGGGAGATGCCAAAACTGTTCCCGGACCACATGGCATTGCCGTACCTGATGGCAATGAACGGCTTGGCCAGCACCAGTGTCTCGCAAGCGAGCGGCGCCTGGAAAATAACGCCCATGTGAACAAACAAAGTGCCGAAGTAGGACTCCTTGTCTCTCGCGTCCCAAAGTGATTTCTGTATGACCACACAACCGATGAATGACAGGTAACTGGCAACATCCGTGAACAACGCCTCGGCGTCTTCTGCCCGGTATACCCGGTCCTCCCTTTGGTCCAGGGCGCACCGCTTTAAAACCTTCGACAAGTCGACGGACCTTATCTCCGAGTTGACAAGAATAAGACCGTAATTGCTCTCAATGCTGCCCAGCACAGCATGGATGGCTCCGGGCAGCAAAATGTCATCGTCTGAGAACAGCCAGCAATACCGCCCCCTTGCCCACTCCACGGCACGAGAATAATCACGATCCACCCCGCCCTTGGCAGCAAGCCGGAAATAGCGAATGCAGGCATGCTTCTTTTGATAGCCCCTGACGACCTCCTCCGTGTTGTCAGTCGACGCGCCATCAACAATGACAACCTCGACTTCATCTGTCACTTGAGAAACGATGCTGTCCAGCGTCTCCCCGATGAACGCCGCCCGGTTCAATGTTGCGATACAGATCGATAGCTTGATGTTTTCGCTCATTTGGTATTTGTGATCCCGGCCATGATGCGCGCCTGCTCCCCGATGCGTGTCGTGGCCAAGCCGTCTGCCTTGTAGGCAATACGCGTCAAGTAGCTCTGGCGAGCTGATTGCAGCACGTCAATCTTGCGCGCCTGCTCCCCTTGGGCGATCCGGCGGAAAATGGTCATGATCTGGTCGAACGTCTCGGGCACCAGCACGGCCCCGGAACGCTTGAATTCCTCACTGAACGGCCAGCCAGGGAATATGGGGCAGATGGAGAGCTTGTTCGCGATGAGCGCATCTATTGTGGCCGTCGAACCGAACGAGACAAAGGCATCACAGACGGCAATCAGGTCCCGGATATCGGAGGTCTTATCGGCAAAGACGATATTCTTCGCGCCGCCAGCCAAAGCCTGCGTCTCCCTGACATCCTCATGCGGATGCGGCTTGACGACAAGAGTTATTTCCGGAATCTTCTCTGCCGCCTCAAATATTGCGCATTTCATTTTTCGCAACGTCTCCGGTCTCGAATATTCCGTGTGCGTGCTGTCGGTATAAGTGGAGGCCAGCAGGACGACTTTTCGGCCGGCGACGAGATTCAGCGTCCTTCGCGACTCCCTGATTTTTGACTCCGCCGGGTGAACAAGCGCATCGTGCCTGGGCGATCCTGTCAGCAGAATTCTGCTCTCCGGCACTCCTTGTTTGAGCAAAGCCTCTTTTGAAGCCTCGCCCCAAACGGCGACACAATCAGCCGCAAAAAAACGCCATTCGACAGCTTCATCACCGGCCAGTCCGAACTGAATATCCATGCAAGGGATATTCAGTCTTTTGCTGAGAAGCGTATAAATTCTCGTTCGGGCGTCGGATGTATCCGGCGAAAGAACCAATGCAGGACGATGCCTGGTCAGAATGTGTTTTGCGATCGCCGCCTGAGGCAGGATTAATGGCAGATAGCACTTGAACAACAGATAAAAAACTTTATCCAGCGCCGCCGACATAGGCCGATCCGCTGCCTGAGGTAAATCGAGCAGCGCTTTCGAGCGCGTGAACTCGGACTCGACCTGCCTTACGGATTCGCGAAGTTGTTGCGTCTGTTGACGAACCACGCTGTCCCAGTGCTGCCATAGCATTTGATAGGAGATGCCGCTGCCACACGCCGGACTGCTGTCAGGGTAGGGTTTGTCAGTTAACACCACCGCCCGGCACGAATCATCCGATGTCAAGTACGCCATCACGGGCTCCAGCACATCGCGATACATGCGAGGGGTCAGCCCAAGCGCCAGAAATGTCGGGCCTGCCGGCCAACCGGAACAGCCAGATGCATCCTGATGACGCACGATGGCGCCGTGCATACCCTCTTTCAACCTCAGCGCAAAGGGTTTTACCAACAGCTTTGCCTTCGCCCAAGGGGTCGTCGCCGCCACCGCCGTCGTCAGATGCCGCCAAGCCAACTCAGCGGAAAATATTTCCCAAAAAGGGATATCTTCAACCGTAAGCGTCTCGGATACCGTCTTGCCGGTTGGCAGTCTTGATCGGCCAAGGTTCTCAATCAAGGTCGCATAGCGATTTTGCACCTCAGCAAAACTCAAGTCAGGCTCCTTGTTACGCATGTCTTGCCCATCTATGGGCATTGTCCGGCCAAGCCCTTTTCGCGTCGAAACAAATACTGTCGAAGCGAATGTACCGGCCTCTTACCGCAGCCCCGGCACCCGCGCTCCTTCTTGCCGGAGCAATGCCAAATCATGATCAACCATCTGGCATATCATGTCCCTGAAACCCAGTTTCGGCGACCAGTGGAGATGCTCCCTTGCCTTCGTTGCGTCCCCGACCAAGGGCAAGGGTTCACTGGGCCGGAACATCGCCGAGTCCTCGCGAACGTAATTCCGGTAGTCAAGGCCTACACGCTCAAAGGCAATCTGGCAGACATCACGGACTGAATGAGAAACCCCGGTGGCAATCACATAATCATCCGCCTGCCCCTGTTGAAGCATGAGCCACATGGCTTCCACATAATCACCCGCAAAGCCCCAATCCCTTAGAGTGTCCAGATTCCCGAGTTTCAACTCGCCCTCGACGCCAAGCTTGATCCGAACTGCAGTACGTGCAATTTTTCTCGTGATGAAAGATTCCCCGCGTCGAGGGCTCTCATGATTAAAAAGAATCGCCGAGGCCGCAAACAAATCGTAGCGCGCGCGATAGATCTTGATCATTGTGTCCGCATAGAGCTTGGCCGCTCCATACGGGCTGCGCGGATTCGGTTCGGTACGCTCCGATTGCGGACTCTCATGTGCTTCGCCAAATATCTCGCGACTCGATGCCTGACAGAAGCGCGCCGACGGAGCGACGGCACGCATGGCCTCCAGGATTCTGACCACTGCCAGACCGTTGACCTCGCCAATGCCAACTGGATCGTCATACATTCCGGAGCCGGTCGAATACCCGGCGAAGTTATAGACCTCGTCAGGCTGGTAGGTCGACAGGAGCTTTTCCACGCTCGACTGCTCTAAAGGATTCCACTCCACCAGTTCGACGCGATCCAGCAAGCCTGATGGGAGTGAATTCCCGGTCGAGTTTATTTTTCGAGTGACCCCAATCACCCGATAGCTCATGCCGAGCAGATACTCCGCCAGATACGAGCCGTCCTGCCCCGTAATTCCGGTTATGAGTGCGGACTTCATCAATGACTAGGTAGCAGGAAAACGAATCGATCTGCGCAAGGCGACAAGCAAATTGTCACCGGCGATGCCGCTGGCTTGGCCGTTGACAAGCAGGATGCACGCCACGACGCCAAGCCATTTTTTCGTTGCTGATTGGGCGTGAGGCCAACCACGAAAGCCCTTCGAGTCACGCGCGCTTGCGAGCAACCATGATCCGCTCAAAGCCTTTGACGATTCCGAGCTTGCATAGAAGTCGGTCGACCCCGATCACCAACCTGGCCAACGCATAGCGAAGTGCATCCGGGCCAGTAATGCGCATGACCGGCGTACCAGCGAATGCGTTATGTCGAATATTTACCAGAATTTCAAACTTTTCCTTGAAGGCAGCGGCGATTTCGTCCACGCTCGAATGCTTAGCCTCTTCCATGGGGCTGAAGATTTCCTCCCTATATTGCTTTTTCCCAGTCAAAAGCTTGAATACTATCGCGATCTTCTGCCCATAGGTCAAGTTATAGGTCGGCAGAATAAATTCAAAAAAATACTCCAGCCCCTGCGCTAGGTGTCCGCGCGGCATGTCGTCCATGGTTGCCACGATGCCGCCAGGCTTGAGCGCGCGCTCAACCTTGTCCATGAATGCCGGCACATCCGGCATATGGTGGAACGAAGACCAGCCCGAAACAGCATCGTAGGTTTCCACTCCCAAGTCTATTTCGCTGACATCCTGAACGTGATAGGTGACGGAGCCGAAGCCTTCTTTGTAGGGATTCTCTTCAAGCATCTTCTTCGCCAATGCGATGGCCTTAGGCGACAGGTCATAGGCATCGACATGACAGCCGTTCCTAGCCAGCTCCAATGCCAACCAACCCGAGCCACAGCCGAGATCCAGAACCCGCGCCCCCGGCTTGTGTGCAACCATCTGGATGTATTGATCCCTGCCCCCTCCTTCGAGAAGCGCAGTCATCTTGGGATCGATCAGAAATCGCTTTTCGCCACGTTTGGGGATGTACTTTGTCGCACGACGAATATCCGCCTCCATTGCGATCTGCTCATCCCTCTCGGTGCGGATATCTGCAATTTGGTCAAAGAATTTCGCTTCCGCGCGCTTGAGGTCTTCAAGATTATCGATTGACATGTAAATCTTTCCTTTGCCCATTAATTTTCAGAAATTCATACTCTATTGGAACGACGAGCCGACGGTTTGGCGCCCCCAGGCTGCTGCTTGCTTGAGGGTTGACAGACAAAAGGCGGTCGCCAGTGTCCTGCCCTGAATAACCACAGCCTCGCCCTGAGCTCACCTCAACAAGCAGCGATGCTGCGCGCCCGCATTGGCAAAACCGACATCGCTTAAGCAGCGAACTTGGCCTTCAACAACTCGCCCACTTCATCCGCCACCCAGATGCTGTGGTCAATCTTCCCTGCGAAGACGGAAAGGTAGTTTCCATTGTAATTGTTCACAATGGAGGGCCTGGCATCCGAGTCCTCCTTGCGTGCCAGAACCATTCGCGGCCCTTCAAGAAAGCCCACCAGCTCGGCCTGTTCAAGCGCGGGGACATATTCCGAGCACAACGCAATCATCTTTTTGAAAAATTGGCGTTTGTCCACCTTCGCGAACGGCGCAGTCTCCCGCATTTGCCAGCTGGCATCCATTAGTTTTGACACCCCGGATGTGACAACGCTTTGAGTGACGTTGTACAAGAGGAAGTTGCCTGTCTTGCCATGCGGCAGAAGCGTCATGAACGGCCCATCCATGATGGTTATTCCAATTCTAGGGATGTCCATCCTGATGATGGGCACGGCCGTGTACTCGTACAGGTTCTCCGAAACCGGAAAACCCAGCTGTTCCGTGAGCCGGTTGATGTCGCCGTAGGAAGCGTTGATCACCACATCGGCCAGAATTCGGCTGCCTTTCTGGCTCTCAACCGAATAGCGACCCGCGGCGTCTGCAACCTTGACGACCCTGTCACCCAGAGCGACATCCACGCCTTCGCGCCGCAAGTTCTGCCAGACCAGATCACGCAATATTCGGCAATCGTATACAACCTCGTCGCAGAGTACACCTCTGTCCGCGCCCGTCACCTTGACGGGCAAGCTCGACGCCGATATCTCCTGAAATGGCAGTCCGAGTTGCCGGCAAAAATCGATGTAGGGTCCGATCGGTGTCAACGAGTTGCTGTTGGCGATGAGATAGGCATTGCTGAAATCGGCCTGAATGCATTCCGCATACTTTTGCCGAAAGGCATTGAACCCACGGATGGACTGCCGGCCGGTCTCCAGATCACGCGGATAGTGGAACCCCAGATGCAGTCGATTCTGGTTGTTCATCGAGGCGCCGGAGAGAATGTCGTCCTTGGCCTCGTAGACCTTGACCGACAGCCCCAATGCCTTTGCCTTAAGCGCAATTTCCGCCCCGAATATCCCGCACCCAATAACTGCAACATTCACCACTTGCGACATGATCATGCTCTCACTATTGCGGCACTCCTGTCCGCCGACCGGCCGGGTGGCTGGCGCGACGCCACATGCTGACCTTCAGGTTCAAGGTTTCGCCCGGCTTCATCCAGGAAGCTCAGAGAGTAAACCCATCGTCGACGACCAGATTCTGGCCCGTCATGTATCTGGACCCATCTGACAGCAAAAACAGCAGTGCGCCCGTCAGATCGGCCGGCTCCAGCATCCCCTTTGCACTGCAGAATGCTTTGTAGGACGCCAGAAAACTCTCCGGTTGCTTATCCAGTATTCCGCCTGGACTCAAGCAGTTAACCCGGATTTGATCCGCCTTGAAATATTGAGCGAAATAGCGGGTCAGCTGAATAACCCCGGACTTTATGGCCGCGTATTCAACCGGCATCGTCATTGGCGTATCTGCGTAAATTTCAAAACGCGGGGCTAACGTGCCATAAATGGAAGCCATGTTCACGATGTTGCCGTCCCCCTGCTTCCGGAAAAACAGGCTGAACTGTTGCGCCACGAGAAAGTAACCGCCCAGATGCAGGTTGGTATTTTCACAGAAATCCGCGTACGTCACCTCTTCCAGTTTGCGGCCGTAGTTGCGGTTGCGCGGGTATGCATTGTTGACCACGGCATCGATACGTCCGTAGCGCGCATTGACTCGATCAATCAGACTGCAGACTGAGGCCTTGTCTGTAATATCCAGTGTTTCCGCTTGCGCCTTTCCGGCATGCGCCGAGGTTATATCCTGAGCCACGCTGTTGGCGGCCTGAACATCGATATCAGCGATGACAACCACGCTCCCTTGCTTTGCAATGGCGCGGGCAAAGGCACTACCCAACAACCCTGCGCCACCCGTGACGACAATGATCTTGCCAGTGAGCATTTTGGTTAACTCAATACTTTTCTGAAATAAGCAATTGTTTCTTTCAATCCATCCTCGAGCCGCACCGACGGCTCCCAGCCCAATTTATTGCGCGCCAAGGATATATTCGGCCGCCGCACTCGAGGGTCATCTTGCGGCAGCGGCATGAATACTAATTTTGATTTAGAGCGCGTCAGACGCAATACTTTCTCGGCCAACTCCAGCATGGTGAATTCACCAGGATTCCCAAGATTCAACGGCCCGGTCAGTTCCGCCGATGAATTCATCATTCGCGAGAATCCTTCGATCAGATCGTCGACATAGCAGAAGCTGCGGGTTTGCTGCCCATCCCCATAAATGGTGATGTCTTCATTCTTTAGCGCCTGGACAATAAAGTTGCTCACCACGCGTCCGTCTTGGGGATGCATGTTGGGACCGTATGTATTGAAGATACGCACCACCTTGATTTCGAGATTACATTGCCGGTGGTAGTCAAAAAAGAGAGTCTCTGCACACCGCTTGCCTTCGTCGTAACAGCTGCGAATTCCCACTGGATTCACCCGCCCCCAATAATCTTCTGGTTGCGGGTGCACTTCTGGATCACCATACACTTCAGAAGTCGAGGCCTGCAAAATTCTCGCCTTGGCACGCTCGGCCAACTCGAGCATATTGATCGCACCGTACACACAGGTCTTGGTGGTTTGAATAGGGTCGCGCTGATAGTGCACCGGGCTCGCCGGACATGCCAGGTTGTATATCTGATCTGCCTCCACATCGAGTGGAAAAACAATGTCATGACGCAAGACGCTGAAACGCGAGTTATTCAGCAGGTGCTCGACATTCCGCAGATTGCCTGACGAATAGTTGTCAACACACAAAACCTCATGGCCGTCATTGAGCATGCGTGCGCATAAGTGGGAGCCCAGAAATCCGGCGCCGCCCGTGACAAGAATACGTTTACTCAATTCGATTTCCTGTTGAAAGCTTGCAAACTATGCCGCATCGGCAGTGGCATGCACGACCAGCCCAATAAGCGGCAGCCTCTTTAAACGAAAGCCCGTCTAAAGCCACCGGGGCTCCACGGTTTGGCCCATCTAAAACATGGGCTCAAGTTGCAGCGCCAAACAAAGGGGAGGCTCATGAGCCTCCCCTCACGCGTCAAACTTGTACTGCTCCAGCTTGTCCTTCTCCGTCAGCTTATATGCCTCGAGGCCAACGGAACTCTCCCCCGGCCTGGGTAGCACGAATGACACGACCTCATCCAGAAATCCCATCCGTACGCCCGCACCGTGAATACGCAGGGAGAGGTCGACATCCCAGACACGGTTCCACTCCTTGCGCCAACAATCGACGTTGTACCGCATGAAGCGTAAATAAGATCGATAAAGCCAGGTCGATACGCCACCGATTTTCGGACTGCTGTCATTCGGGTCAGCGGGCCGTCGCGTGTAGTACGGATCCAGCGCTCTCACACCATCCACGACTTTGCGCTCTCCGAAGCGCTCCTCGACATACAGGCCAGATACGAACTCATAGCGTCCTTGCTGCGCGAATCGAAGCAACTTCTCGAGATGGTCGGGCGTCCACGTATCATCGTCATCCACTCGTGCGATCCATTGACCGCGGGCAAGCTCCATCGCTTTATTGGCCGGGGTAGCCCCGCCCACAAACCAATGGTTTTCTACTGTCTGCGTGTATTTCCTGCTGCGACTCGGCAAATTATAGAAACGCAGCCGAGGATCCCGAATTTCAGCGAGCAACTCCGCCGTGTTGTCGGTGCAATGGTCGCCCACGATCATCAACTCAAGATTTTCATAGGTCTGTGAGAGCACCGAAGCAACCGCCCTCTCAATCAGCAGAGGGCCACGGTTGTATGTTGGCACGCAGACAGTTATGAGAGGCATCTGATTTGGATCGCGGTATTCATGCTCGTGCTTCATCCGCGCCAGCCGTAGCTGGATGGGCTCCATGACGGCAAAACGCCAGCTGTTGAACCCCGCGACCAGTCGGTCTTCGATCGTACGCACCTTGCCGCCAGTCCTATCGGACATACTGCCCTCCATTGAGATCAATACAGGCACCGTTCAAATGCGCCCAATGATCCTGACAAATATCAAAGACCACGTTCGCCAGATCCTGCTGGCGAAGCAACTGCCCCGAAGGCACTTGTTGCCGGTGGTATTCCCGTCTCTCCGCCTTCATATCCTCGAACATGGCACTGTCTTGTATCAGTCCAGGAGCGATTGCATTGATGCGGGCACCCGGAGGAAGCTGGGTCGACAGGGACTTAACAAACGAGAGCAAGGCACCTTTTGACGCTGCGTAAATCGGATCAAAACTGCCGCGCTGGGCTGAAATCGACGAAAACATCAGCAAGCGCGAACGCTCCGTCAAGAGCGGAAACATCTTCGCCAGAAGTTTTGCCTGCCCATTGAAATTAACCGACATGACTTCGTCGATTTCCGAAAACTCATACCCTCCCAGGCTTTTCCCCGGGAGTATTCCCGACAGGAAGATGGCAACGTCAACTCGGGGCGAGATGTTTTTGATCTCTTGCACAAAACCATCAATGCTTGCGTTGTCTCGCAGGTCGAGATGGAGCGCGTTCGTCTGCTCGGTCGAGGCCGCGGGCTTTCGTGAAGAATAGGTGGTCAGGACACGCGTCATCGGGCTTTGGAAACGCGACGAGATCTCGCGGCCAATGCTCGATGACGCCCCGATAATGACAACCGTCTCGATATCTCGTTCGGCATTCACGTCAGCGTCTCCCCAGAAGGACCGGCACCAAGCACCACAAGCTCATCAGCGAAAAAGGTCTTTCCCGTTTCGCGTGCCACCCAGTCGAGAATCCCCGATTTGTAACGGGCCGCGCAAATCACCAGCAGCTCGCTTTGTGCAATGTGCTCGATGCAATTCTTCGGCTCTGACACGAGAACTCCGTCCTGCGCGAGGTGATCCTTGCGCCGGGGGTCAGAGTCCACCACGATGGCCGTTTCAGGCAGCGTGAAATTGGCGAGCAGGCGACGCATGAGATCCGTGATCGCCCACAACGTGATTTTCTTTCGCTCTGCGCCCATTGTGGCGAGCCGCAGTCTGAGTGCGTCAATCTGCACCTCTGTGCGCTGGATCTGCTCGATCCCTCCGCGCACACACGCCAAGGCATCGATAAATTCGCATCGTGAATCAACGCTTCTCACAGCCTGAACTGACTCCTTGCGAAAGACGGAAAGAAACCCATAAGGGCGGCTGCAGGTGTGCCCCAGCTCGACCAGATTGAAACCGACCTGCTGCGCAATAGCATTGAGTGTCGTTGCCGAAAAATGATTGACGTGTTCAAACTCCAGCAGCAGCAAATTCCTCGGGTACAAACGGAGATCCGGCACCTCGCAGATCATCACCCCTCCCGGCTGCAGTGCTCGATGACAGGCAGCGAGAAAGTCCTTGACGTCGGCGACGTGCTCAAGCACATCGTAGTGCGCCAGAACATCGACTGAGTTCTCTGCTAGGTCGTGCACGCTCCGGAGTTCGGCGGGCGTATCCTCCGAGATCTCCACCACCAGTTGTTTCCCGAAGAGCGGGGCACAGCGCCGGTGGAACTCCCCTGGTTGATCGCCGCCGATTTCTGCAAACACGCCGTGCGGCACGCTATACCTTTCCAGCACGGCCATTCGAGCGTCAACGGAGTAAGGAAGCCCGATTTCTTTATGGCCAGCCAGCCCTTCGGCATGGTAGCGCGCCAGGTCAGCGCGTCTGGGCCCAGGAGAGGCAAAGCAGAACCCGCAATTTCGGCAAACAGCAACCCGAAACGGGAATCTCCATGTGTTCCTGGCTCGCGCGACGATACTCTGGCTAGACCAGACTTGTTCCAGATCGATTCCGCCGCAACATTCGCACGCGCGCGGTTCAAGGGTGATCTCAAGCACTTTTTTGTCGATGATTGGTTGAAAGAAGGCTAGCGCAGGCTCAAGAGGCATTCTGCAATTCTGAAATCCAGCAGTGTGTCGATGTCTACTGCCCGCTCTACTGGGACATGCACATGACGTACCCGCCCCTCAAAGGTTCCGTTATGAGTGAGGACAAATTCTGGCCGGGCAACATAGGCGACCGTTGTCATGTCAAAGACGGTTGGCACATCCTGGCGACGCGTAACGGCTGACTGTGGGGGTATGACCAACCCGACCGTCCCATCAGCGTTGGCTTTCACCATGTTGAAGTACGGGCTGCGGTGCGCATCGGTCACCGTGATGACCATGTCGGCACCGCCTTTTTCATAGACGTCGAGGCAGTTCTCAATGTCGAGAGGCGATCTCAAGGGCGCGGTGGCGGGCACAGAAACCATTGCATCAGGCAAAATCCCTTCCTCCTCCAGCAGGTAGCTGAGCGCATGCTGCCATGCCTGCCACTCGGAGCTGTCATCACGCGCCAGCTCCTCCGGCCTGATGAAGGGCACCTCGGCACCATGTGCGCGAGCTACTGCCGCGATCTCGTGCGAATCGGTCGAAACGATGACACGCGCGATGCGGCTAACGGCAAGCGCATGTTCGATCGACCACGCGATCAATGGCTTGCCGCCCAACGGGCGGATATTTTTCCCGGGCAACCCCTTGGAACCGCCACGAGCGAAAATGAAAGCGGCAACCTTCATGCATCAGTCTCCGTGTTTCCCGGCATCTTTGCGACTTGTACCTGACCGCCCGATTCCGACGCTTGGCGAGCTGCCTCAATGATCTGCATGACCCTGAATCCATCTTCACCACTGACCAACGGAGCACTTTGCTCCTTGACGCAAGCCAGGAAATGTTGCCATTCCGCCCGATAGCTTTCATCGCGTTGGTGCTGATGATGAAAAATTTCACGCCAGTCCTTCGAACCGGCTTCCAAGTGCTCGACCACACCCGTTAATCCGTTCCAGCGCAAGCTGCCGTCTTCCCCAATCGCCACGCACAGGCGCACGGCATCGTGACGTATGAAATCCATGTTGAGGGTGCCAATGAGCCGGCGACCATCGTCTGCCGGCACAAAGCAAAAAATCAAATGGGCGGTATCTTCAACATCAATTTCCAAGCCACTTTGCCGGCTGAGAGTCGCCTTCACCCAGTCAACTTCGCCAAAAATCCAGCGCAGGTAGTCAAGCTCATGGCTAAGTTCAAGCAGCGCACCGCCACCCAGCTCCCGGCGGGCCGATACGCCCTGTCGATAATCCGCATTAGGACGCCAAGATGGCAGATACTGCCCGATCTCACAGCGTACGGACAGGACCCTGCCGATCTGATTCTCTTTCAACAGGCTCCGGAATCGTTGAAGCGACGGGAGAAACCGAAGGTTGTAGCCAGTCAGCAAAACCAGTCCTTGCGCACGGCAGGCTGCAAGCAGAGGCGGTATGCCATCCTGCGAGGCTGCCAGCGGCTTCTCGACCAGAAGATGGACCCCCACTCGCGCCAACGACCGGGCCGTATCCAGGTGGAATGTGGCCGGGCTGGCGATAACTGCGATCTGCGGGGCGAAGTCAAGCGCCTGCTCCAGGCGCGAGAAACAGCCATCCGCATACTCTGGCGTCGAATCGCATTCCTGATGGCGCAAGACTCTTATATCCGCATGGGGCAGCAACTCCCTAGCCAGGCGCAAATGACGCTGACCGATGCTGCCAAGGCCCACGACGAGGACGCGCTTAATCTGCACAGAACCTTCTAAGAATTCTCAACCCCACCTCCCCACTTTTCTCAGGATGGAACTGGCAACCTGTTATCCGGTCCCGGCCAATCACGGCCGGAATCAGGTGACCTCCATACACACAATCGGCGATGCGATGTGCAGGGTCCGTGGGAACAGCCATGAATGAGTGGACGAAATACGCAGCGTCCCCAGGACGGGTATCCTGCAGCAAAGTTCCGCTCCAACTAGATGCTGCAGATGGCTGCAATGCACTCCAACCGATATGGGGGATCTTCTGCGCCTGGCCCGATACCGATTGCGCGGGGACAGGTACCACCCGCCCGGGAATCAGACCCAATCCAGCTGTAATGCCGAACTCCTCACTCTCCTCCAGCAGGAGCTGCATACCAAGGCAGATGCCGAGCAATGGAGTCTGCCGACTGGCAAGACCCCGAATTACCTCCACCAAATTCAGCTGCTCCAGCGCTCGCATGGCATTTCCGAAAGCCCCGACCCCAGGAAGAACAACACGCTCGGCAGCAAGAATTCGCTCTGGATCTGCGGTCAGTGTGACACTTGCCCCGCAATGCTCAAGCCCCCGTTGCACACTAAGCAGGTTGCCCACCCCGTAATCAATAACGGTGACGTCAGGTGCGCTCATAGTTTCTCACTCCCAAGCCCGCGGCTTGCGCCACGGCCCTGATTTCACCAATATCCGCCCGCTTGTAGTGCAAGATGTCGGCCATGGCAACAGCATCTGCCCCACCTTCGCAAACGGCCGCCAACAAATCCTCCGGTTTTCCCATGCCGCCACTGGCGATGACTGGAACGGAAACCGCAGACGTCACCGCCTTCACCAGGGGAACATCAAAACCTTTTCGGGTCCCCTCCCGATCCACTGACGTGAGCAGCACCTCGCCGGCGCCCTGAGCCACGCCTCGCTTCACCCACTCAACGACGTCCAATCCAGTACGCTCGCGGCCATTGTCGGTATAGACCTCCCAGCGTTCTGGGCCGACTTGCTTGGCCTCAATTGAAAGAACCATGCACTGGCTTCCAAAGCGACGCGCTATATCGGTAATGAGTTGCGGATTGGCAACCGCCGCGGTATTGACCGCCACCTTATCGGCACCCGCCCGCAGAATCTGCGTTGCATCGTCAACCGATCGGATGCCGCCGCCCACCGTCATGGGAACAAAGATATCCCTGGCCGCCGATCTGACGATATCGCCCAGGTGGTTGCGACCATACAGGCTGGCCACGCAGTCCATGTAGATCAATTCATCTACACCCTGCTGGTAGTAGCGCAAAGCATGCTCGCCCGGAGACCCGATAACGCGCAGGCCTTCCAGATGAATGCCTTTGATCAGGTTGGGCCCCTTGATATCCAAGCGGGCGATGAGCCGAATATTTTTCACGGCGCCCCGCTCATTGTTTATCGTTTGAAACCGAGTACCGCAATTTCCACTCTCCATTTTCCTGGTACCACAAATGGGGGGAACGGAACTGATCTGTGAGCAAACGGAAGTATTCGCGATCCATGATCGGTTTTTCAAACATCTTGCTCGCCTCAGGAAACTCTTTCGCGGGAAGGCTCAAATAGCGGAACATTTCCTCCACGAAGCGCTCCGGGTACTCGTGGTCGAAGCGCCTTACCAGCGCCACGCCCTCCTCCCGATTGATGTCTCCAGATCGAATCTCCTGCGCGGCATCGTAGCTGGCCCGACCGATGCCGAACTTGATCCCCGTTGTAAAGTAATGGAGGTCATCGATCCGGTCGTCGATGCTGTTGTACTTGGAATAAGTGCCGGGAGTCCGCTCCGGCGAGGCCTGGAACCCCCCATGCTCCACCGCATAGTAATAACAGGCTTGCGGATGCCATTTCAGGTAATAACCCAGGTAGTGCACCTCGACGTTTTGCTCGGCAATCCGATTGGGATCGGCAGGCAGATAAGGCTGCAGATCATTCTGGTCGACCCCGAACTGCGACTTCAGGTCTGCTACCGAGACACCACCGAGATAGATCTTGGATTGATCTTCGGCGGCGAAGTAAGACCAGTCGCGCTTTGCGCTGTCCGTGTCGCCGATCGGGTTCCCATATTCGGCCTCGTTCTCCCCGTAGAAGACCAGTGGAATATTGAACAGCAGCGACATTTTGGGGGCCAAGGCCTTCTGCCCGAACATGAACGCCTGGAACGGGTGAAAGAGCAACTCTGTCGACAACCGCGTCAGCAGCCGGTGGATACGACCATTAGGCGTCATCAGATAGTTGTCGTGCCCAGCATGGATCCAAGCTTGAAAGTTTTTCCAACCCCACTCTGTGTAGACATGAGGTGCCCACGTCACGGTCAACGGGTGCATCCCGTACTTCGTCTTCAGGATATGCGAGGCATAAAAACTGTCCTTCCCTCCGGAACCAGGGACAATGCAATCGTAGGAGCCATCACTCTTGCGATGCCGGTCGCAGAGCTCGCGCAACTGCTTTTCACGCTCAATCCAGTCAATACTATGACGTTTGCGCTCGGCAAAATTACAAGCATCACAAACACCATGCTCATCAAAATGAATCGTGGCTTTCTTGGTGTCCTTGGTATGTTTGTACTCAACAGCCGAATTCGGGCGTTGATTAGAGATTACGCACTTCTTGCAATAGACGACATCAGAGGGCAAGCCATAAAACGCCTTGGGGTTCGGAGCGTCTTTGGCATAGAGACTCAGATCAACTGGCTCGGGATACTTAATTTTTTCCATACTCGTTTCAACTAAAACTTTTCAGAATCTTCTCACGCATTCGCAAGGCTCAAATCATCTGGCCGCCCCACATCCAGCCAAGGCTCGTGCATGGGGTACGCCACTGTTCTTTTCATTTTTGCCTGGAGGCGCTCAAACAAAGTCGGCATATCGCAAGGCGCCCCATTTTCCAGGACACTCAGAGCTTCCGGCTCAAGAACGTAGACACCTGCGTTAATGTGCGTTCGGGCAATGGGTTTTTCTTCAAAGCCAACGATTTCCACGCCTTTTGTCTGCACTACACCAAACGGATGCTGCCATTCATGCAGTCGCACAGCCATCGTCGCCGCAGCATTGTGGCGCAGGTGGAAATCCAGCAATTCTCCATAGCGAATGTCCGTCAGGACATCGCCATTCGTCACGACAAACGGAGCCTCTGGGCGTGGCTTTAGAAGGCCTAGGGCGCCGGCTGTTCCCAGGGGGGATTGTTCGCGCAAGTAGTCAATCCGCACCCCCAGACGATCACCATTCCCAAAGTAATCCTCAATCATGTGTCCCAGGTAGTGAATGGCGAGCACAAAGTGGCGGAAGCCTTCCAGCTTGCCCCGTTCAATGATGTGCTCCAACATCGGCTTGCCTGCTACCAAGACCAGAGGCTTTGGACAGTTTTCCGTGAAGGGGCGCAAACGAATGCCCTTGCCACCCGCCATGATCACCATCAGATTGGAGCGGACAGGAGGGGTAGAGATTTCATCCCAGAGGTGCAGGCCAACAACCTGCTGGCGCTCATCAACCACCGGAATCTGCTGAATCTTGTTGACTCTCATCAACTGCATGACCGTCTCACGACCCAAGGCCGGCGGCACCACCAAGGCGTTGCGATGAATGATGCTTTCGATCGGGCTATTGAAATCCAGGCCTTTCAGCAGACCCCGCCGTATGTCGCCATCCGAGATCGTCCCCTCCAGTTCACCACGCGCATTGACCACGACGACGATCTTCATCGAGGACTCATTCAGATTGCGTATGGCCTGCTGAATCGTGGAGTCGATCGGCAAAATGACCTGCCGCCAGATATTTTCAGGGGTACTCATAGGTTATTGAGTGGATGCTGACAGATCATGAAACACTTTCTTGACGATGTGATTCAAATCCTGGTTTTTTAATACGCTTACCACTTTTTCGCTTGCACCGCCCTCGCCATAAGGATTGCTCACCTGGGGCAAACTGGCTTGAAACGCTTGGGAGTAGAGCTTGTCCAAGGCCGCGGCAATACTGCGCCGATCGGGTTGGCAATTGATCACGCTTGCTGCCTGCACCCGACCCCGTTGGCGATCGCCGATATTGATGGTCCCTTTTCTGAAACTGGGCGCTTCGAGCAGGCCGCTGGAAGAATTACCGATCACCCCATCGACATGGGCAATGCATGACAAATAACGCAGTTGGCCCAGCGAGCTGTAGGCACGCGCATTGGCGTGCTGCGCGACAAATTGCTCAACCATCTTGATCAGCAGCCTGCCGTCGGCATCCGCATTGGGCATGGTGAAGACGAGATGTGTGTCCGGCAAGGCGCTCAAGGCCGCCAGCAGCTCTTCCATTTGCCCGGCCGCCGTCGCCGACTCCAGTGTCACCGGGTGAAAAGTGATGAGCAGGTTTTTGGGTCCGAGCTTGAAATCAAGCGAGGCCTCGAGTTCCGCGCGGTCCAGGAGCTTGAGTCGTTTGATGTTGTCGATGCCGAGCCCCCCGACCAGAAATACCCGCTCAGGCTGTTCTCCCAACTGGATCACGCGCCGTCGGTATTCCTCCGTTGCAACAAAGTGCAGGTGCGACATCTTCGTGATCGAATGGCGAAGCGCTTCATCGAAAGCCCCTTCTGTCGTCTCCCCGCCATGCAAATGGGCTACCGGAATACGGGCGACCAGAGCGGCCGAGACTGCCGAAAAAATCTCGAACCTGTCGCCGAGCACCACCATCAAATCCGGCCTCAGTTCGCTCAAGGCGTCTGCAAACCCGATCAACCCCAGGCCCATGGATTTGGCAATGCCGACCGTGCTGTCTGAGCTCACCAGCATTTCGAGCTTGCGGTCGATGCTAAAGCCGTCCTTTTCAATTGCTTGGTAGGTGAGGCCGAACTCCGGCGACAGATGCATGCCGGTGGCGATGACCTGGAGCACCAGCTCGGGATCATCCTTGATGCCTTGCATGACCCAGCGCAACAAGCCATAGTCGGCTCGCGTGCCGGTGATGACACAAATCCTGCGCTTCATAGTTCGATCAACTCGTCTTCCGCAAAATCACGCGGCGCGGTACGACCGATGACCTCGTTCCAGCGCATTGGAGAGATGCCCGTGCCGGGCCGCTTGGCGGTAATGTTCTGCTCCCCGAAAACATCGCCCGCCTTGATCCGCTGCTTCGCCACCAAGGACTTTCGGGCAACAGGTTGGTTCTTCGCCTCGCTCGGAGTCAGCCGTTTGATGCCATCGCCCAGGGCGATTTCGATGTTCCGGATGGCGGCAACCATGGCCTTGAGCTCATCCGGCTCCAGACTGGCCTTGTGGTCGGGGCCGGGCAAATCACGATCCATCGTGAAGTGCTTTTCAATGACAGAGGCGCCCATAGCGACCGCAGCGATCGCCACCTCAATACCCGGCGTATGGTCCGAGTAGCCAACGGCCACCCCAAAGGCGGCGTGCATGCTCTGCATGGCACGCAGGTTCACTTCGCTCATAGGCGTGGGGTATTCGGTCGTGCAATGCAGAACCATCAGCTTGGCACGCGGCGTGCCGGCTTGCTCGAGCACCTCGATTGCCGCCTCGATCTCTCCCAGAGTCGCCATGCCAGTTGAGAGGATGACACCACCGCCAAGTCGTCCGATATGACGTAAATATGGCAGATTGGTGATCTCCCCGGATGGAATCTTGAAGAGACTCTGGCCGAGGCCCCGCAACAGGTCGACACTTTCAACATCAAATCCGGTGGATAGGAAGCCAATGTTGCGCGCCGCACAGTGAGCGATGAGCTCCTGGTGCATCTCGACGCTGAGTTCCAGACGGCGAAGCATCTCATGCTGGGACTCCGTGCTGTCCGTGGCCTTGATCTGATAATCAGCTTTATGGGCGATACGTGTAACTTGGCGGTCGGCCTTGAAAGTCTGGAACTTGACGTAATCTGCCCCCGCCTCGGCTGCCACATCGATCAAGCGCTTGGCGAGCTTCAGGTCCCCGTTATGGTTGACGCCGGCTTCGGCAATGATGCGGGTGCGAGTTGTCATGTTTTATTTTCACCCACAAATCGGGAACGGTCCACCTGGTCATGACGCACGGAGAGCCCCATCCCCACAAGACATCCTCGCCCAATGGCAACGCCCTCCTTGATGACAGAGCCGCTCCCCACATAACTGCTTTCGCCAACGCAGACCCCCCCATTCAAGATGGCCCCGGTGGAGATATGGCAGTGGTCTCCGACGATCGCATCATGCTCGACAAGTGCTCGCGTATTGATGATGCAGTTGTCACCCACCCTGGCGCCAGCATTGACAATCGCACCGTGCATCACGATGCTGCCCGCACCAATGGTTGCGTGGCGGGAGACATGAGCGATGGGCGAAACGATCGTTGGCAACTGGAATCCGAGTTCAAGAAGCTGCCGATGCAGCCTGATCCGGTGATCTGGCGACTGGATCTGACCTACGGCAACGAAAACGTACCGGTAGGTCTTGGCCAGCTCCGGCAAATCGCTGTCTGTTCCAATGACAGCGTAACCAAGGTGTCGGGCATGCCTCTCTTCCTGCATGCCGATCAACCCCGCAATCTGATATTGACCGCACTGCTCGATGACATCGATGCACGCATGGGCATGGCCTCCGGCCCCGATCAGAATCAGATCCGGCTTGCTCATGAAGCCAACCCCGCGCTGCTCGGGATATTGATCAGGCACTGCGACAACGACTCCGCATTCGTCAGGTCCATGTGCGGACAATCCTTAAATGGCATCAACTGATGCATCAGGATCCAGGCGGGCCGCGTCATGCAACCCGCTTCATTGCTTGCCCTCAGAATGGCGTCCCGCTGGGAGGACACCGTCGCATCCAGCAAAAGGGTCTGCAGCCAATAATTGCTTTGGCACCGTTCGGGTTCAGGCACCAGTTTGACACCCGCCACCGAGGCAAATGCCGCCTGGTAATGCTGGAACAATCTTCTTTTTGAAGCCAGCATTGCAGGCAACTGCTCCAGCTGCGCGCACCCCAAGGCTGCGTTCAGATTGGGCAGGCGATAGTTGTAGCCAATTTCGTCATGCCTGTATTCCCAGGCGTGCGGCAGCTTGGCGGTGGTCGTCAGGTGCTTGGCGTGACGCGCCAGCTCAGCGTCGTTGGTCAGAATGGCGCCGCCACCGCCGGTGGTGATGGTCTTGTTGCCATTGAAACTCAAGGTTCCCATCTGCCCGAAGGTGCCGGTGTGCTGGCCACCGTAGTAGCTTCCCAAGGACTCGGCCGCATCCTCGACCAGCACAAGGTTGAAATCGCGGGCCACGGCCAGCAGTCGATCCAGATCCACCGGGTGGCCGAAGGTGTGCATGGGCACCATGGCCCGGATGACGCGTCCGGTCACGCGATTGATGCACTGTCCGGCGCGCTGCTCGGTGTGGCCTGTCAGATAGGCTCGAAGTTTTTCGGCATCCATCCCCATCGTCGGCATGCTGCTGTCAACAAAATGCGGCGTGGCTCCACAATAGGTCACGGCATTGGCCGTGGCGACAAAGGTGAGCGCCGGGATCAATACTTCATCGTCGGTCTTGACACCGGCGAGCTTCAGGGCAATGTGCAGTGCCGCCGTCCCATTGACGACGGCCACCACGTGCCTGGCACCAGTGAAGGCGGCCAGATCAGTCTCGAAGCGGTCGACAAACTTCCCCACGGAAGAAACAAAAGTCGAATCCAGGCACTCCTTCAAGTACAGCCATTCGTTGCCGGTGAAACTGGGCTCGTGCAGCGCCACAGGCTCCGGCCCCACAACGGCACGGATGGCGGCAACGATTTGCTCAGGAAGTGCGGTCACGGTGCTCATAGGTTATAGATATCGGCCTTGTAGCCACGCAGATTTTCCGGCAGCGCGAACCATTCGGCGGTCTCTGCCAGCCCACGCTTGAACCCATCCCGTCCGCCATAGCCGGGTTGCCAGCCGAAAAGTTCCTTGGCTTTGGCATTGCTGGCCCACAAGCGCTCGACCTCCGAATTTTCCGGGCGCAAACGGGCCTCATCCGTCATGATTTCAATCTCGGCATTCATGGCTTCGGCAATCAACTGCGCCGTATCACCGATGGAAATCTCGAAGTTGCTGCCCAAATTCACCACCTCGCCCAGGCCTCGATCCGAATTCAGCGCAGCGATGAAACCGGCAACCGTATCCTGCACAAAATTGAAATCACGCGTCGGCGACACCGCGCCGAGCTTGATCTGCCGCCGGCCATTGGCAATCTGGGTAATGATGGTGGGGATCACCGCGCGCGCCGACTGGCGTGGCCCATAGGTGTTGAAGGGGCGAACGATGACGACGGGCAGGCCAAATGAAGCATAAAAAGAATAGGCCAGCTGATCCGCCGCGATTTTGGTGGCGGAGTAGGGAGATTGCCCCTGCAGCGGGTGCTCCTCGGTGATCGGCACAAAACGTGCTGTGCCATAGACCTCGCTTGTCGAGGTCTGGATCACCCTCCTGACACCCAGCTCCCGCGCCGCCTGCAGCACATTCAATGTGCCTTTGACATTGGTATCCACATAGGTGTCCGGCGAATGATATGAATACGGGATCGCAATCAGCGCAGCCAGATGCAACACCGCATCACAGCCCCGCATCGCCTCTTTCACACCGTGCGGATCGCGAATATCCCCAGCAAAGACCTCAAAACCGCCTTTTACGTCGGCCCCGCAGTGGTCAAGCCATCCCCAGGAATTGAAAGAATTGTAGAGGACGAAAGCCTTGACCTCATGCCCCGCGCGAACGAGCGCCTCGACAAGATGCGAGCCGATGAAGCCATCGGCACCTGTGACCAGAATTTTCATATTTTCAATTCCCTGCGCAATTTTGATGCTCCACTGAAACAGGGGCAAACCACTTCATGCGGCACCGCCGACGATTTCCTGATAGGTACCGCTCCGTTTGATGCGCCCATCCGCCAGTTCGATCACCTGCGTGCAATTTTTCAACGTGCTGAGCCGATGGGCAACGATGATGACGGTAAGCTCCTCACCCAGATTCTCAATCGCCTCCATCACAGCCCGCTCGGTGTCGTTGTCCAGTGCGCTGGTGGCCTCGTCAAATACGATGACATCGGCCTGTTTATAGAGTGCGCGAGCGATACCGATGCGCTGACGCTGGCCTCCTGAGAGGCGAATGCCACGTTCACCGACCAAGGTGTCGTATTGATCTTCCCAGGATTCGATGGCTTGGGCAATCTGTGCTTTCTGCGCGGCTTGGCGCACGCGGCTGAAGTCGATTTGATCCACCGGGACGCCAAAGGCGATGTTCTCGGCAATGGTCGTATCAGCGAGAAAGATGGCCTGTGGCACATGCGCAATATGGGCTTGCCAGGCACGATGATTCTGCGTCGTAATGGCAACGCCATCAATCGCCAAATTACCCTCGGTCGGGTGAAGAAGGCCCATGATGATGTCCAGCAACGTACTTTTGCCACTTCCGGTGCTCCCCATGAAGCCAATCCGACTCCCTTTGGGCATGGTGAAGCTCAGCTCTCGCAGAACCCAAGGCGCTTTAGGTGCGTAGCGGAATGCCAGTTGGTTGAGCGTAATACCTTGCTGGAACGGGATGGGCTTGGGCAACGGCGCATCTGCATAAGCTGGCAGCGGCTGATCAAGTAAGTCCAGTGCATCGCTCAAAGCTTGCTGGCCGCTGCGCATGGCCGCCCAACTGGAGTATGTCTGCTGCAACACCGGCAGCAAACGTTGTGCGCCAAGCGCCAGTGCACCCAAAACAGGAATGGCGCCGGCGATTCCCGTCGGTCGCCCAGCCAGGGAGTACGCCAGTGCGGCGATGAGCACCATGCCAAGCGCCTCGATGCCATAGCGCGGACTGTTGCCTATGATCTGGGCATTGGCCTGTGCCCGCCGCAGCGGAAGATCGGCACTGCGGTAGTACTCGCAGTAGGCGGCCTGGGTTCCATCAATCAACACATCACGGATGCCACTCAACCCTTCCTGCAAGGCTTTGAAGACCTTATCCTGATCCTGGCTGATGCTTTGGCTGTACCGTGCCAAGCGCTTTCTTGTCAAAACAATCACCAGCGCATAGATGCCGCCAAAGCCAGCGAAGGCGGTCACCGCAACAACCGGCTCGATCACCACTAGCGCCACCAGAATAGCTGCCAGAATCATGACCGAACTGAGGATGATGAGCAGCGGCCACAAGATTTGATACACAACAACAGTCGTCTTGCTGGCAATGGCGGCGATCACTTCGCTGCTATTGCGCGCGACATGCACCGCATAGGGTTGATAGAGCGTGCGGCGAAAGATGTCGATGCTGAAATCGGCGCCAATGGCATGACTGAGCCGGGTTTGCACCCACAGAAGGATCAGGCGCATGGCGCCGGAAAGAAGCGCGGCCGCGGAAAAGGCGATGGTGAGCGGCAAGAGCAACTGACGGGGCTCTGTGATATCGAGCGCACGAATGAACGGCTGTGCCAGTGGATGCCCGAATCCCCACTCAGGTGCAGTCAACACCCCCAAGAACGGCAACACTGCGCCGATGCTCAGAACCTCGGCAAAAGACGCCAGGACCATCAGCAGAAACAGAATGCCGAACTGCATGCGACGCCGCGGGTTGATGTGGCCCCACAAGCGGCGCAACAGCTGAGACATGGACTGAGATTGCTGCGAGTTCAACGTGATGTGATGAAAGTTATCTGATGTAGCTCACGAACGCGTGTCTTGCGCCAGCAAACCAGCGCTTTCGGGCGACCATGCAATCGACGTTCTTCAGATTTGAACAACCTCAAATTCAGGCAAGGGGAAAACCAAATTTCTACCCTTCATCGACGGCAAGGACTCAAAGAAAGCTCTGAAATGCCAAGGCAGCACCAGAAGATAGTCGGGATTGGAAGTCAGCAGTTGGTTCTCACGAACCAGGGGGATCAGCGTCCCCGGGGTGAACGCGCCAAACTTGTCTTCGTTGACTTCACCAATTTCGTGCACCAGTGTGTCATCGATTCCGTAGTACTGCAAAAGGACGTTTCCTTTGGTGGATGCTCCCAGGCCGCAAACACGTTTGCCGGCCTTCCTGGCTTCCTTCAAGAAGTTCATCAGGGAATTTCGCGCCTCTTCAATACGGATCTTGAAATCATCAAAAACTTTCGTGCCATCAAGTCCGAGCGCCACTTCATCAGCCCGAATCTTGTTCAGCAACTCTGAATTGGGCTTTCTTCGCGAGTTGATCTTGGCCGCAGTAATCGAAAAGCTGCCTCCATTGATCTCGTTGAACTCGACATCCAGCACCTTCAATCCAGCTTTGGCGGCAATCCAGTCAATCTGTTTAAGCGCATAAAACTCAAGATGCTCGTGGCAGATGGTGTCGAACGAATTGGTTCGCAACATGGCCGGCAGATAACTTTGCTCGAATATCCAGACCCCCTCGTCATCCAGCACGCCCTCAACTTCACGGGCGAAAGCAACCGGATCCTCCAGGTCGTAAAACATCGAGAACGACGTAATGACCTTGGCCTTTTTCCCCGGCAGCTTCGTCGTCACGACGCCAGCAGAGAAAAAGTCAGCAATGAGTGCAATTTCAGCCGGGTAATAAGAAGAGAATTTGATGCCTGTCGGGTCGACCCCAACAAGCTGATATTGGTTCTGCGGATAGGCGCGCAGGGTTGTGGCGTCATTACTGCCGATATCAATGACCAGATCACCTGGTTTGAGTACATCCATGGCCAGGATTTTTGCCACCTTCGAATGCAGATGGCGCACCATGCTGGCATTGAGTCCGGAGCGGTAGCCGTAATTCATCCCGTACATCTCACTGAGCTCATAGCTGTGCTTCAGCTGAACGAGGCCACACCCGCCCTCGCCCATGCACTTCACCAGTTCAACCGGGCCCGTCGTGACTTTTTCCGTCTTCGACCGGGGAAAAACTCCCGTCAACGCCTGCTCACCCAAGTCCACCACTGTCACCAGGTGATCGCTGCCACAGACTCGGCATTTTGTAATTGTCTTGAACATCAGGTCATTTCCTGCAAATAATCATTGGCGGCCAGTAACTTACTCATGGTAGTCCATGGGCTTGAACCCGTGATGCTTGATGAGTTCGTCGCGCTTTGCCGATTTCAAGTCTTCGCGAACCATTTCAACAACCAGCTCATTGAACGTGGTACGCGGCTTCCAGCCCAGCTTCTCCTGGGCCTTGGACGGGTCCCCCAGAAGTGTTTCGACCTCTGTCGGCCTGAAATATCTCGGATCAACAGCAACAATGGCCTTGTCGGCCCGGTGCCGACTGCCCTTGGGATTCGTCCAATAGCCTTTCTCTTCGACTCCCTGCCCCTCCCAACGGATATCCATGCCAAGTTCCTTGGCTGCCGCGTCAACGAAATCGCGCACACTGTATTGCACACCGGTCGCAATCACGAAATCTTCTGGTTTATCTTGTTGCAGCATTAACCATTGCATTTCGACATAGTCGCGGGCGTGGCCCCAGTCGCGCTTGGAATCCAGATTGCCCAGATACAAGCAATCCTGCAGGCCGAGCGCAATGCGCGCCAGGGCGCGGGTCACTTTACGGGTGACGAAAGTTTCACCCCGGACGGGGCTTTCGTGGTTAAAGAGGATGCCATTGCAAGCGTAAATGCCGTACGCTTCGCGGTAATTGATGGTTATCCAGTAGGCGTAAAGCTTGGCTACCGCATAAGGACTACGCGGATAGAAGGGTGTCGTTTCCTTCTGCGGGATTTCCTGTACGAGACCATACATCTCTGACGTGCTCGCCTGGTAAAAACGCGTCTTCTTCTCGAAACCAAGCAGCCGTATCGCCTCCAAAATCCTCAGGGCGCCGAGCGCATCGGAATTGGCCGTGTATTCGGGCTCTTCGAAACTGACCATGACATGCGACTGCGCCGCAAGGTTATAAATTTCATCCGGCTCAATCTGCTGAATGATGCGAATGAGGCTGGATGAGTCCGTCATGTCCCCATAGTGCAAGAACAACCTCGTATCGGGCTCATGAATGTCTCGATAGAGGTGATCAATACGTGCCGTATTGAACATGGAGGCACGGCGGCGAATACCGTGGACCTCATACCCCTTCTCCAGAAGCAACTCAGCCAGGTAAGCACCGTCTTGGCCAGTAATTCCGGTAATAAGCGCTTTTTTCATTGGTTCCCCGTAGTTTTCATCCATTCCGGCGGCGCCGCTCGAATTCTGGCATCAACCAGCCACCCGGAATGCTTCGGCACTTTTGTCCATCCAAACGAGCTATCGGCGACATGCTTGCCCAGCCCCGATGAACATCGTTCAAAATCAAGAGCTGCCGCCAAGACCGGTCAACACGCCGGCTTAATCGCTTCCAAACTGGTCTCTTGTGAACACCTTCGCTTCGATATCGGCAAGCGCCGATTCCATGCGATTCGTGATGACCACATCCGCCTCCCGCTTGAAGACCTCCAGGTCATTCACCACGCGCGCATCAAGGAACTCACGCTCCTGAAGTCCAGGCTCATGCACGATGACCTCAATACCTTTGGCCTTGATCCGCCGCATCACGCCCTGAATGCTGGAGGCGCGGAAGTTGTCTGAGCCGGCCTTCATGATCAGGCGGTAAACACCCACGACTTTGGGGTTTCGCTTCACGATGGCGTCAGCAATGAAGTCCTTGCGTGTCGCGTTGGAGTCAACGATGGCACCGATGAGATTCTGCGGTACCCCATGGTAGTTCGCAAGGAGTTGTTTGGTGTCCTTGGGCAGGCAATAGCCCCCGTAACCGAACGATGGATTGTTGTAGTGACTGCCAATACGCGGATCCAGCCCGACCCCCTCAATGATCTGACGTGAATCCAGCCCGTTCATGACAGCATAGGTGTCCAGTTCATTGAAATAGGCCACGCGCATTGCAAGGTAGGTATTGGAAAAGAGCTTGACTGCCTCTGCCTCGGTCGACCCGGTGAACAATACCGGGATGCCGTCCTTGATCGCGCCCTCCTTGAGCAGATTTGCAAAGACCTCGGCCCGCGCGGAGCGCTCGCCGATGATGATGCGCGAGGGATAGAGGTTGTCGTAGAGCGCCTTCCCTTCACGCAGAAACTCTGGCGAAAAAATGAGGTTGCTGCACCCCATCTCTTTTCCTGTCTTGGCGGTATAGCCCACGGGTACGGTGGACTTGATGACCATCACGGCCTTCGGGTTGATGGCCATGACATCGCGAATCACGGATTCCACGGATCGGGTATCAAATTGATTGGCATCCGTATCGTAGTCGGTCGGCGTAGCGATGACGACATAGTCCGCCCCCGAATAAGCCTCTTTCTTGTCCAGCACAGCACGCAAGTTCAGCGCCTTATTCGCCAGAAAGTCCTCGATCTCAGGATCGGCGATGGGGCTCTTTTTCGCATTGATCATCGCCACCTTCTCGGGGACGATGTCAAGTGCCACCACCTCATGGTGCTGCGCAAGAAGGATGGCGTTAGAAAGCCCGACGTAGCCGGTGCCGGCAATAGCGATTTTCATAAGACAGCCTTTGCCTCAGCCTGTCTTTTGACATGGCGCTTTTCGAGCTTGGCCCTGAAGCGCACGGCTTCCTGAAATTGAGTTCGTCGGTTTGTCATCTCGGGGATTAAGAAGCGTTTTGGCACGCTACCGCCATGCCGTTTCACGATCAGCAAGCGCGGTCAGGTGGGTATGTGAGAGCCTCAAACAGCCAAAGAGCCATTGCCACTCAAGGAATGAAGAATTGTGCCATAACCAGTATGGTTTTTGTCGCTACGGCAAGACCGAACTTTGCCGTGGAAGCGCCATGCCCCATGACCTTCAACTGACCTGCACTAGAGAAGAATCCCAACCGGTACACAACGGGTCAGTTCACCGTTCGCCGCAAACCTCCGCCTCCTGCTCCATATAGACCCAATCCACAATTTGACTGTCCGGCTTGTAGCCCGAGACCAGATCTTCAAGTATCGTCCGCAAAACGCGAACATCGTTCAAATCCAATGCAATCCGCAGAGCGTTGAGCTTGTCTTCCAAGATCGGCCAGAGAAGAAAACTCTCATGCGCCTTCATGATCTGCGCATGGGATGTGGGCTTGGGATTGTCCCCGATGAGCAGCTCCTCATAAAGCTTCTCCCCCGGGCGCAACCCAGTGATTTCGATCTCGATATCACCATCCGGATTGGCCTCATCGCGAATCGTCAGTCCTGACAACTCCACCATGCGTCTTGCCAGATCCATGATCCGAACCGACTGCCCCATGTCCAGTACAAACACATCACCGCCCTTGGCCATCGCCCCAGCCTGGATCACCAGCTGAGCAGCCTCGGGGATGGTCATGAAGTAGCGTGTGATTTCCGGATGGGTCAGGGTGATCGGGCCGCCATCACGGATCTGTTGGCGGAATTTGGGCACCACGGAACCAGATGAGCCCAACACGTTGCCAAAGCGCACCATGGAGAATCTGGTCCCGGGCGAAATCGCTACCAACGCCTGCAACACCATTTCAGCGAGTCGCTTGCTCGCCCCCATGATGTTGGTCGGACGCACCGCCTTGTCGGTGCTGATCAGGACAAAGTCCGCCACGCCCTGCTCAGCCGCCACCCGGGCGGCTGTCAGTGTCCCAAACACATTGTTTTTAATGCCTTCAGCCGGGTTGTGCTCGACCAAGGGCACATGCTTGTAAGCTGCCGCGTGGTAAACCGTCTCAGGCTTCCAGGTGGTCATGATTTCGCGCATGCGCTCTTCATCACGAACCGAAGCGAGCAACGGAACGACCCGGATCGCCTGGCTTTGCTGACCTGTCAACTTTGCATGGAGTTCCTGATGGATGTTGTACAGAGCAAACTCGCTCTGCTCCACCAATAGCAGGGTCACGGGACCCATCTTCACGATTTGCCGGCATAGCTCACTGCCGATCGACCCCCCCGCTCCGGTCACCAGAACGACCTTGTCGGCAACATTCCTGCCTAACAGAATGTGATTCGGGGCAACGGGCTCGCGCCCTAACAGATCATCGATATCCAGCTCCCTCAGATCCGAGGTGCTGACCTTCCCCTGCGCCAGTTCCGTAACGCTCGGCAGGGTGCGCACCGAGACCTTGGCCTGCCGGATCTGGGCCAGGATTTCATTCCGGCGCTTGCGGCTGACGGAAGGCAAGGCCAACAAGACATCGCTGACCTTGAGCGACACCACCAAGCCCGGCAGATCGACGGGACTGTAAATCGGCAGGCCATTCAAGACGTGTCCGTGCAAGCGGTCGTCATCGTCCAGAAAACCCACCACCCGCATTTCCAGGCTGTTGGCCATCGCGGCAGCAAGCTGCCGCCCCGCAGTCCCCGCACCGTAGATCAGCACCTTGGGAAGAGCCGCCAGCTTGAGTTGACTCTGATACAAACCACCCAGCCAGAACCGCGCCAGCGCCCGCGATGCGCCGACGGCCAAGAGCAGCAGCATCGGCTGGATCAACCCGATGGTCCGGGGGACACCCTGGACACCGACGGCAGTGAAAACGGCTGCAAACAGCAAGCCATAGACCGCCGTGGCTTTTGTGACGGTCAGAAGGGCGGGCCAGCCCGAATAGCGAAAAATCGCGCGGTAGAGGCCAGAAATAAGAAAGATCGGCAAGGCAAAAGCCATTGAGACAAGCGCCGCCCATAAGGCGGGGCCGGACAAGGCAACGAACTCGCCCAAACGCAAATAGAAAGCCAGCCAGACCGTCAGCACACACAGACTGGCATCCACAGCCAGCACGACCAGTCGCTTGGCAAAACGAGGCAGGGCCAGTATGGGTAAGGCGGCACTACTCAGTAGCAGAGGCATTGACACACCTTCGAATCAATGGGAAACACCATCTCGGCGAAGAACCTTCATCAAGGTCAGCCAGAGGATCCGGAGATCGAACCAGAAAGACTGACGGTGCAGGTACTCCACGTCCAACTTAACCTTCTCCGCAATCGACAGCTCGTCACGGCCGTTGACCTGCGCCCACCCCGTGAGGCCCGGGACCAATTCATGCACGCCTTGCGCCGTCCGCAAAGCAATCAAATCATCTTGATTGAACAAGGCCGGCCGCGGACCGACAAAACTCATATCGCCCTTGAAAATACTCCAAAGCTGCGGCAGCTCATCCAGACTCGTTTTCCGGAGGAAAGACCCGACAGGCGTCAAGTATGCCGCAGGGTCAGCCAGCAGGTGCGTCGCCATTGCCGGCGTATTCGTGCGCATGCTGCGAAATTTGGGCATGCTGAAAATCCGATTGCACCGACCGACTCTATCGCTCCAGTACAAGGCAGGACCATGCGATGACACACGAATCAACAGGGCAATCAATCCGGCTGGGATGGCCATAAGCGGGATCAGAGCCACCGCCAGCAACAAATCAAATAGCCGCTTACTCATGAAATTCCCCGACACACACGACTCATATAAATTGATTGTAGAAACTCAGCCAAGCGTTACCGACTGCTGTCGCCGTGAATTTCTCGACGACCCGCTGCCGGGCGGTAAGGCCCAGTCTTTTGACGTAGTCGGAATGGCCTGCCATGAATTCCATTTGCCGAGTCAGCGCATCAACATCTCGAAGCGGAACCAGCACGCCAGTGGCGTTGCTCTCAACAGCATCCACGACCCCATCGATTTCGTATGCCAGCGTTGGAAGCCCGCATCCGGCCGCCTCCACCACCACCAGTCCAAAGCCCTCTCGGTAGCTGGGGAGCACGAGCAAATCGGCTCCCGCCATGTATGCCTCCGGTTCGGTTGATGGCCCGACCCAGCGAATAGATGCGCCGGCCTCTCCCGCCAAGGACTGGAGCTCTGTCACCAGTTTTTCCTCATCCGGCCCGACCATCCACAAGGAAAGGCCGGCACGACTTCGACTGAGCTGTCGAAAGGCTTTCACCAAATCAAATACGCCCTTGTCTCGCGCAATGCGCCCAACGAACAAAAACACGAATGCATCATGCCCAACGTTCAATCGTTGGCGGATGTTCCTGCGCCGCTCCTCGTTGGGGCGGAATCGTTCGACATCCACTCCGGCAATCGAACCATCACCCAACATCCCAACCCGGCCAGCCGCCAGACCCAACTCCCTCTCAAGAAACCTGCTTTGCGAAGCGCTGTCGGAAAAAACCGTGGTGGCCCAGCCGACGATGAGACGATCAATAAATTTCAGCAAACTCCTAATGACACCGGATCGAGTCACCCACACCTGACCCGTGAAAGTATGAATCCGATTCGGAACGCGGCATAAAAAACCCGCCAGCATCGCTAGCGCCCCCCCTTTAGGAGTAATGCTGTGTATGACGTCAAAATCGGATTCGCGAAAGATCGAAATCAGTCGTAGCAATGCCAAGAAATCATGAAAGGGGGATATTTTTCTTTCGATCGGGACATGAAGCACATGAACTCGCTCATCGATGCTTCGAGACAAAGGGTATTCGTTTTTATTGACGCAAAGCGTCACCTGAAAATACTGCGAGAGCAGTTGGAGATGCCCAAGCAAAAAGGCGTTGACGGCGAAAGGGCTCGTTGCGACAAAGCAAATGGACTTCACCCTAACTCCTCAAGAGCCGAGTTCGCGAAGAAAGCGACGGTACAGACGCCTTGCCGCAGTCATCAGCTTCTACCGTAGCTATCTTCAAACCGAACAATGTCATCCTCCCCGAGATAGTTTCCGCTTTGCACTTCGACGATTTCGAGTGGCACCTTGCCCGGATTGGACAGACGATGTACCTGCCCCTGAGGGATATAGGTACTCTGGTTCTCGGCCAGCACCATGACCTTGTCCCCATTCGTCACTTCTGCCATTCCGCTGACCACCACCCAGTGTTCGGCGCGATGGTGATGCATCTGCAACGACAGGGAAGCTCCCGGTTTGACGGTGATGCGCTTGACCTGATGGCGCGCCCCCAGATCGACGCTGTCGTACCACCCCCAGGGACGCGCCACGCGGCGGTGCTGCACGGCCTGCGAGGCATCCAGCGCCTCCAGCTTGGCCACCACCTCCTTCACCGCTTCGGCATGCGCCACATCCGCCACCAGCAGTGCATCCGGCGTATCAATGACCAACAACCTGCTTGTTCCAAGCACGACCACTGGACGTTTGCCTGCCGCATGGATATAGGTATCGCGTGCATTCAGATGGTGGGCGTACTGGACCTCTCCGCCGCTGCGGTTGCCCGAAGCATCCGATTCGGCCAGCGCGGCAACGGCATTCCAACTGCCCACATCGCTCCAGATGCCGGCAAAAGGAAATACGCAAACGTTGGCGGCCCGCTCCATCACGGCATAGTCAATCGATTGGCTGCGGCAGCCGGCAAATGCCTGTGCATCCGGTCGGATGAAATGACCGTCGTACTGGGGCTGTCGCATGGACAGGCGGCAGGCATCCAGGATGTCGGGTGCGTGCACCTGCAAGGCATCGAGCCAAGCCTGGGCCTGCCCCATGAAAATCCCTGCATTCCACAAATACTGCCCACTGGCCAGAAACTCCACCGCCTTGTCCTGCGCGGGTTTCTCCACGAAGCGCTCGACCCGGTAGCCACCTTCCCGTGCCGGCTCACCTTTCTGAATGTAGCCGTACGCCGTGCTCGGGAAACTGGGCAGGACACCGAAAGTCACCAGATGGCCGGCCAATGCGGACGGAACCGCTTGCCGCACCATGTCGGCAAATGCCGCCTCATCAGGAATATGGTGGTCAGCCGGACAAAAGAGCAACAACGCATCCGCCGGCGCCACCAACGCGGCCAGCGCCATGGCTGCGGCCGTGTTCCGCGCCTGCGGCTCAAGGATCTGGCGAACCTGCAGGTCCGCCTGTGCAGCCACATCGGCCACCAGGAAACGGTGCTCCTCCGCCGCCACACAAGTGATACCAGCCTCCTTTGCCAGTGGCGCCACGCGCTCCAACGTGAGCTGCAACAGCGACTTGTCTCCCAACAAAGGGATGAACTGCTTGGGAAATGCCTTGCGTGACAACGGCCAGAGACGGGTACCGCTTCCGCCACAGAGAATGACGGGATGGACCGCAGGAAGCGAGACGTGATTCACGCAAACACCTCAGCGGTAGCCAACGGCTGCCCCATTTGGTCCTTGGCCGAAAGCTGAGGTGCGGCATCCAGCGGCCACTCGATACCGATCGTCTCGTCGTTCCAGACGATACAGCGCTCATGCTCCGGTGCATAGTAGTCCGTGGTTTTGTAAAGAAAGTCGGCCGACTCGCTTGTAACGACAAAACCATGCGCAAACCCGGGCGGCACCCACAACTGGCGGTGGTTGTCTTCCGTCAGCGCCACCCCGACCCAGCGACCGAAAGTGGGAGATGATTTGCGCACATCCACCGCCACGTCGAAGACGGCCCCGCGCACCACGCGGACCAGCTTGCCCTGCGGCTGGCGGATCTGGTAGTGCAACCCGCGCAGCACGCCACGGCCAGAGCGGCTGTGATTGTCCTGCACGAACTCGACCTCCTGCCCTGCGGCCTGGTTGAAGGCGCGCTGATTGAAGCTCTCGAAAAAAAATCCACGCGCATCGCCGAACACCTTGGGCTCGATGATGAGGACGTCCGGGATGGCTGTCGAAATAACGTTCACAGGTAGTCCCTTGCTCTTAAACCACGACCCTGTCCGTCAGCAGATGCAGCAGGTATTGGCCATACCCGTTCTTGGCCAGCGGCTGCGCCAGTTTCTGCAACTGCTCACTGGTGACCCAGCCATTGCGCCAGGCAACCTCCTCCGGGCACGCGATTTTCAGACCCTGGCGGTGCTCCAGGGTCGCAATGAACTGGCTGGCCTCCAGTAGACTCTCATGCGTCCCGGTATCCAGCCAGGCATACCCACGTTTCATGATCTGCACGCTGAGTTCGCCCAGCTCCAGGTACCGTTGGTTGACGGCGGTGATCTCCAGCTCGCCGCGGGCACTCGGCTTGACCGACTTGGCAATGTCCACCACCTGGTTGTCGTAAAAATACAGGCCGGTGACAGCGTAGTTGCTCTTGGGCTGGACGGGCTTTTCCTCGATGCTGCTGGCCTTGCCCTGCGCATCAAAGGCCACCACGCCGTAGCGCTCGGGGTCCTGCACATGGTAGGCAAACACCGTGGCGCCCTGGGTTCTTGCATCCGCCTCGGCCAGCAAGCCCTGGAAATCATGGCCATGAAAAATATTGTCACCGAGCACCAGCGCGCTGGTGCTGTTACCGACAAATTTTTCGCCGATGATGAACGCTTGCGCCAGACCGTCCGGGGAGGGTTGCACGGCGTATTGCAGGTTCACTCCCCACTGACTGCCGTCACCCAGCAACTGCTGGAAACGCGGCGTATCCTGCGGCGTGCTGATGATCAGGATGTCGCGCATGCCCGCCAGCATCAGGGTGCTCAGCGGGTAGTAGATCATGGGCTTGTCGTACACCGGCAGCAGTTGCTTGCTCATGGCCAGCGTGGCTGGGTGCAGGCGCGTACCGGAGCCGCCAGCGAGGATGATGCCTTTGCGTTGTGTCATGGTATGAAAGTTCAGAGGATTTCTGTCAGCATGCGCGCCACGCCCTGCCGCCAGTCGGGCAAGCTTAAACCAAAGGTCGCGCACAACTTGCCGGTGTCAAGCCGCGAGTTGTTCGGCCGACGCGCTGGCGTGGGATAGGCCGAGCCTGGAATCGGCAACACTTTGTCCGACCCCACCCGTAAATCCTGCCCCGCCTTGCGGGCGGCGTCCAGCACAAAGCAAGCATAACCGTGCCAGGAGGTTTCACCACCTGCGGCCAAGTGGTAGATCCCGGGTTGAACCAGGTAGTTATGTCCAACCGGCGGCAGTATCTGTCGCAGGGCATGGGCCGTGACATCGGCCAGCAGGTCGGCTCCCGTCGGCGCTCCGATCTGGTCATCGATCACCGACAGCTGCTCGCGCTCGCGGGCCAGGCGCAGCATGGTCTTGGCAAAATTTCCACCGCGTGCGGCATAGATCCAGCTGGTACGGAAAATAAGATGCCGACAGGCACTGGCCAGGATCTGCTGTTCCCCCTCCAGCTTGGTCTGGCCATACACGCTCAGCGGGTTCGGCCGATCGGTCTCTCGCCACGGCCGGCTGCCACTGCCATCGAACACATAGTCGGTGCTGTAGTGCACCAACCAGGCTCCGAGCTGCTGTGCTTCGCGCGCCAGCACACCGGGTGCCAGCGCATTCAGGGTGCGCGCCATCTCCGGCTCGCTCTCGGCCTTGTCCACCGCTGTGTGCGCTGCGGCATTGACGATGACCTGGGGTTGCACACGCCGCACGGTTTGCGCCAAACCCGGCAAATCACTCAGATCGCCGCACAAACCTTCGGCGCCGTGACGGTCCAGCGCCACCACCTCGCCCAGCACGCTCAAGGCGCGCTGCAGTTCCCAGCCGACCTGGCCGCTCTTGCCCAGAAGGAGGATTTTCATGTCGATCTCAGGCGTAGTGCGTCTCTACCCACTGGCGATAGCTGCCACTGGTGACGCCGGCGACCCATGCCTGGTTGTCGAGATACCACTGAACGGTCTTGCGAATCCCGGTGTCGAAGGTTTCCGCAGGCTTCCAGCCCAGTTCGCGCTCCAGCTTGTGCGCATCGATGGCGTAACGACGGTCGTGGCCGGGCCGGTCTTTCACAAAAGTGATCTGTTCGCGGTAGGACTGGCCATCCGTCCTCGGCCGCAGTTCATCGAGCAGGGCGCAGACCGTGTCGACGATTTCGATGTTCGGCTTCTCGTTCCAGCCGCCCACGTTGTAGACCTCGCCCAAGCGGCCCGCTTCCAGCACCCGGCGAATGGCACTGCAATGATCTTTCACATACAGCCAGTCGCGGATCTGCTGGCCATCGCCATAGATGGGCAGCGCCTTGCCCCCCAAGGCATTGACGATCATCAGCGGAATCAGCTTTTCCGGGAAATGGTAGGGGCCGTAGTTGTTGGAACAGTTGGTGGTGAGCACCGGCAGCCCGTAGGTGTGGTGGTAGGCGCGCACCAGGTGGTCGCTCGCCGCCTTGCTGGCCGAATAGGGGCTGTTGGGCTCATACCGGTGCAGCTCCGTGAAAGCCGGCTCGCCGGACTTGAGCGAACCGTAGACCTCGTCGGTGGAGACGTGCAGAAAGCGGAAAGCGGCCTTGGCCTCATCGTCCAACCCATTCCAGTAGGCCCGCACCGCCTCCAGCAGGCGAAAAGTACCCACGATATTGGTCTGGATAAAGTCCTCCGGACCGTGGATGGAACGGTCCACATGCGACTCGGCTGCGAAGTTCAGCACCGCGCGCGGCCGGTGCTCGCTCAGCAGCCGCTCCACCAGCGCCGTATCGCCGATATCGCCGCGCACGAAGACATGACGCGTGTCGCCCTGCAGGGAAGCCAGGTTTTCCAGATTGCCGGCATAAGTGAGCTTGTCCAGATTCAGCACCGGCTCGTCCGATTGCGCCAGCCAATCCAAAACAAAATTGGCGCCGATGAAACCGGCCCCGCCCGTCACGAGGATCATGAGATTCCCTGTCAAAAAAGGGGGCCCCTGGCCACCCGTGTTACCTGTCGAATTATTCCACGCCTTTCCCCCTCTATCCAAGCCTCCATGCCAGGGGTAAAGTCCGTTTACCCGCCACCGCACCAAGGAGCACCCCATGGTCAAGAAATCCGCCAAGCCCGCTCGCAGCGCAACACCTTTACCGAATGCCATCAAGGATTCAGCCCATGAGATCTGGCTGGCCGGCCTGGCCGCCTTCAGCAAGGCCCAGCACGAAGGCGGCAAGGTATTCGAGGCCCTGGTGCAGGAGGGCTTGACGATACAGCGCAAGACGCAGGCTGCCGCCGAGGAAAAAGTGAGCACGGCGACGCAGAAAATGAACAGCATGGCCAGTGAAATCGGCGCCCGTGCGACCGGCCAATGGGACAAGCTGGAGTCCATTTTCGAGGACCGGGTCGCCCGCGCCCTCAAGGGCCTGGGTGTCCCCACGGCAAGGGAGGTGGATGCCCTGGCAGCACGCCTGGCGGCGCTCGAAAAGGCAGCGTCACCCCGCTCGGCCCGATCGGCAGCCGCCAAGAAAACGCCGGCACGCAAACGCCCGACCGCACGCAAGACCTCTTGAGATGGCGAAGAAGGCGCCCCGGCGTACGGCGCAGCGCATTCTGGAAACAGCGTTGGCGCTGTTCAACCGCTTCGGCGAGCCCCACGCATCGACCGCACTGATTGCCAGCGAACTGGGCATCAGCCCGGGCAACCTCTACTACCACTACCCGACCAAGGACCAGCTGGTCGGCGCCTTGTTCGCGCAGTACGAACAGGCCTTGGCCGAACTGCTGCCGGCGGGCGGTGGCGTACAGGACGTGGAAGATGCCTGGTTCTTCATGCACAGCCTGTTCGAACTGGTCTGGCAGTACCGCTTCCTCTATCACGACCTCAACCATCTGCTCAGCCGCAACCGTCAACTGGAGGAGCGCATTCAGATCGGCATGGCAGACCAGACCCGCGCCTTGCGTGCCATGCTGGAGAACCTGCGCCAGGCCGCCGTGCTCGACATCGACGCACGCGAACTGCCCATCGCCGCCAACTGCCTGCTGGTGGTGCTGACCTACTGGCTGAGCTTCGAGTACGTGCGCGATCCACGCCATGCGCTGGAGCCCGAACATGGCCAGGCGGCCTTGCTGCGCGGCGCACAGCATGCGCTCGGCCTGCTCGCCCCCTATCTGGCACCGCCCCAACGTGCCCATCTGATGGGGCTGCGGGATGCTTACACTACGACCTCTCCCTAACTTTTGCCGTACGCATCATGAGTGACCTGCAAACCCGTTTCGAAGCCGCTGTCGCCAACTCCAAGAACCTGAGCGAGCGCCCGGACAATCCCACCCTGCTGAAGATCTATGCGCTGTACAAGCAGGCCACCGCCGGCGACGTCGAGGGCGAGCGCCCGGGCTTTTCCGACTTCGTCGGTCGCGCCAAATGGGACGCCTGGAACGGCCTCAAGGGCAAATCGGCCGATGAGGCCATGCAGCTCTACATCGACCTGATCGAATCGCTGAGCTGACACCGCATTCATGCTCTACAAGTTCAAATCGCCGGCGGCGGCTGATCTGATCATGCTCGAGCCCCACGGTCGTCGCGTGCTGGGTCTCATCGGCAAGGACATCGATGCTCGCCAGGGCATTCTGCTGCCAGAGCAGATGCCAGCGGCCATCGCCGCCCTGGAAACGGCCGTCACCCGCGAAGAAGCCGAGCGCCGCGCGGCAGAGGAAGAGGCCGCGGCGCGCGGCGAAGAGCTGCCGCCGCTCGAAGGCGTCACACTGCGCCAGCGCGCCACCCCCTTCATCGAGATGCTGCGCCGCTGCCAACAAGCCGGCAAGGAAATCGTCTGGGGCGTCTGAATTGGCGCACCCCCAGGCTGCGCGCACTGCGTGTCGCTCCGCCACCCCCCTTGCAGGGGGCAACGCCAGCGGCCCGGCGCAGCCGGTTCCGCGGCGTTCCTGGCCTTAGGGGCGCGCGCTAGACTGAAACGGATCCCGCGCACCATAGAAAGCCCATCGGGAAACGCCGTGGAACCGGCTTTGCCGGGCCACTGGTGTTGTCCCCTTGAGGGGAAGCGGCGTCAGCCGCTCAGGGGTGCAACTCGATCAATCTACTTTCGCGCCCGAGTTCTTCACCACCTGGGCCCACTTCTTGTGTTCGGCGTCGATCAAGCGGGCGAACTCGGCTGGCGTGTTGCCGCTGGGAATGGCCCCTTGCGCCAGCAGCTTCTCCTTGATCGCCGGGCTGTTGAGCGCCTTGGCGGTTTCGTGCTGAATGCGGTTGACGATATCCGGCGGCGTACCGGCCGGCGCCAGCAGGCCGAACCAGCTGCTGGCCTCGAAGCCTTTGAGCTTGCCCGCCTCCTCGATCGTCGGGATATCCGGCATCGCCGCCGAGCGCTGGGCGCTGGTCACCGCCAGCGCCTTGAGCTTGCCGGCCTTGATCTGCGCCATGCTGGAGGGCAGGTTGTCGAACATCACGTCCATATTGCCGGCCACCATGTCCAGCAAGGCCGGGCCGGAGCCGCGGTAGGGAATGTGCGTCATGAAAATGCTGGTCATGGACTTGAACAGCTCGCCCGCCAGGTGGATCGAGGTGCCGTTGCCGCTGGACGCCATGTTGAGCTTGCCCGGATTGGCACGGGCGTACTTGATGAAATCCGCCACGCTGTTGATGCCCAGGTTCTTGGCCTTCTCGGCATTCATCACCATCACATTGGGCACACCGGCCACCAGCGTGATCGGCGCAAAATCCTTTTGCGGGTCGTAAGGCAGCTTGGCATACAGCGCCTTGTTGATGCCGTGCGTACCCACCGTCCCCATGAGCAGGGTGTAGCCGTCAGCGGGCGATTTGGCCACGATATCCGCACCCACATTGCCGCCGGCTCCGGCCCGGTTGTCCACCACGAACTGCTGGCCAAAGGCTTTGGAGAGTTCCGGCGCCACGGCGCGCGCCAGGATGTCGGTGGTCCCGCCAGGGGCGAAAGGCACCACGATGCGCACCGGCTTGTTCGGCCAGCCGCTTTGCGCCAGGCTCGAAGTTGCCATAAAAAAGTGAGCAGCCCCCGCAATCAGCAAGAGGGAAAGACGGCGATTTTTCTTGAAACAATCCAGTGCAGGCATACACATCTCCAATTGGTTTTCGCCTTCCAGTGTAGACAGCTTGGCTCTTCTTGTGTCCTAGGGTTTGTCTCCAGTGGGACCATGAAAAAAGCCACCCGAAGGTGGCTTTCGCTGCGGGGTTGACGCGGGTCAATCGGCGTAGACGCCGGCCGCCTTGATGACGGGGCCCCACTTGGCGATTTCAGCCGCCACGAACTTCTTGTGCTCGGCCGGCTCGACGCGCTTGTCGGTCACCACCACGGCCCCCAGGCCCTCCTGCTTCTTGATGAACTCGGGGTCCTTCAGTGCTGCCTTGAGCGCGGTGTTGAGTTTGGCCAGCACGTCGGCCGGTGTGCCCTTGGGCGCATACAGACCGTGCCAGATGCTGACATCAAAGCCCTTCAGGCCCGATTCCTGCAGCGTCGGAAGATCCTTGAGCGCCGGCGTGGTGAGGCGCTTGGCCGTGGTCACGGCAAAGGCCTTCACCTTCTTGCCCTCGATCTGGGACGTGGTGTTGGTGGTCTGGTCGCACAGCAGATCAATCTGGCCGCCGATCAGGTCGGTGATGGCAGGCGCCGTGCCCTTGTAGGGCACCGTGGTCATGTCAATGCCCAGGGCGTTCTGGAACATCAGGCCGCACAGGTGCGAGGCAGCGCCCAGGCCGGCATTGCCGAGGTTGATCTTGCCCTTGTTGGCATTGATCCAGCTGGCCAGTTCCTTGTAATTGTTGGCTGGCAGGGTGGGCCGGCCGATCAGGGTCATCGGGACCTCATTGACCATGCCCAGGTATTCGAAGTCGTTCTCGACCGAGTAAGGCAGTTTGCGGTAGAGCGCCGGGCTGGTCGCCATGCCGATGTGGTGCAGGAACACCGTATGGCCGTCCGGGCTGGCCTTGGCCACCTTGTTGGCCCCGATGGTGCCCCCGGCACCGGCCGCGTTGTCCACCAGAATACTCACACCGCCCAGCGGCTTGCGCATGGCTTCGGCCAGGTCGCGTGCAACACGATCCGTCGGGCCACCGGCGGCAAACGGCACCACGATGGTGATGGGCTTGGCGCCGGGGAAGGCGGTTTGTGCGTTAACCGTCAATGCCGCCGCGGCGGCCACAAGAATCAGCAAGCGTTTCATGAGTGCTCCTTCAAAGAATGGCAAAAGTTTAATTCGCCCGCCGACCGTCCCGTCCGTGGGAACTACGTAGACCCAGCTATTTATAGCTGCGTGCGTCTTCAATCACCTTGCCATCATTCGGCAGACTGCCCGGCAGCACCAGCTCCACTTCGCCGCGCAGCTTGGTCACATCCCGAATGGCCTGGCCGATCCGATCGGCCAGGCCGTCCGGACCGCTACAGGCCGTCTCCACTTTCAACGTCATGGCGTCGTTGGCCATTTCGCCCGTCACCACCAGCCGCGCCCGCCCCACTTCGGCAAAGCGCTTGACGATCTCCGCTACCTGGCCCGGGTGCACGAACATGCCGCGCACCTTGGTGGTCTGGTCGGCGCGCCCCATCCAGCCGCGGATGCGGGTGTTGGTGCGGCCGGTCGGGCAAGCCCCGGGCAGGATGGCCGAGAGATCGCCGGTACCGAAACGGATCAGCGGGTATGCCGGGTTGAGCGAGGTCACCACCAGCTCGCCCACCTCGCCTTCAGGCACCGGCTCGCCGGTGCCGGGGCGCACGATCTCGACGATCACCCCCTCATCCAGCACCAGACCCTCGCGCGCCGACGTTTCATAGGCAATCAGCCCCAGGTCGGCCGTGGCGTAGCACTGGTAGCCGGCGATGCCGTGCGCGGCAAACCAGTCGCGCAGGCTGGGCGGAAAGGCTTCACCGCCAAACATGGCCTTCTTCACGCTCGACAGGGCCACCCCCATCTCGGCCGCCTTCTCCACGATGATCTTGAGAAAGCTAGGGGTGCCGATGTAACCGGCGGGCTGAAGTTCGGCCATGGCCTGCACCTGCTGCTCGGTCTGGCCGGTGCCGCCGGGAAACACTGTACAACCCAGCGCATGGGCGCCGGTTTCCATCATTGAGCCGGCCGGCACGAAGTGGTAGCTGAAGCAGTTGTGGATCAGCTCACCCGGCCGGAACCCTGCCGCGAAGATGGCTCGCGCCATGCGCCAATAGTCACGGGCCGTCCCTTCAGGCTCGTAGATCGGGCCAGGGCTGGCGAAGACCCGCGGCATGGCGGCGCCGAAGTCGACGGCACTGAAACCTCCAAAGACACTGCCACCGCCGGAACGCGCCGCTTGCTGCCGCTCCAGCAACTCGTACTTGCGCGTCACCGGCAGACTGGCCAGTGCGGTCCGGCTGGCGACAGCCATCGGATCGACATCCCGCAGGATGGCGGAAAACGCTGCAGCGGACTGCTTGGCATGCGCCACCTGCGCCGGCAAGGCGGCCATCAGGGCCGCCTCGCGCGCCAGCGGATCGCGGTTCTCCAGCGTGTCGTAAAAATGGCTCATCTCGTTCCCTTCACGCCAGCCAGCGCTTGCGTCGCTTGTAGCTCTTCACATCGCGGAAGCTCTTGCGTTCGCCACCGCCCACACCGAGGTAGAACTCCTTCACGTCCTCGTTGCTGGCGAGGTCACCGGCGGCACCATCCATCACGATGCGGCCCGACTCCATGATGTAGCCGTAGTCGGCATACTTGAGCGCCATGTTGGTGTTCTGCTCGGCCAGCAGGAAGGTGACCTTTTCCTTCTGGTTCAGGTCTTTCACGATCTCGAATACCTCTTCCACGATCTGCGGCGCCAGCCCCATGGACGGCTCGTCGAGCAGCACCATGCTGGGGTTGGCCATGAGCGCGCGACCGATGGCACACATCTGCTGCTCACCACCCGAGGTATAGGCCGCCTGGGAAGCGCGGCGTGTCTTCAGGCGCGGGAAATAGTTGTAGACCTTCTCCAGATTGGCCGCCACCTCGGCCTTGCTCTTGCGCGTGTAGGCGCCGGTCAGCAGGTTTTCCTCGATGGTCAGGTGCGCAAAGCAATGGCGTCCCTCCATCACCTGCACCACGCCGCGCTGCACCAGATCGGCGGGCGACAGGTTCTCGATGCGCTCGCCGCGCAACTCGATCGAGCCCTTGGTGACTTCGCCCCGCTCGCCTTTGAGCAGGTTGGAGATGGCGCGCAGCGTGGTGGTCTTGCCCGCGCCGTTGCCACCCAGAAGAGCCACGATGCCGCCTTCGGGCACCTGCAGCGAAACACCCTTGAGCACCAGGATGACGTGGTTGTAGATGACCTCGATGCCGTTGACGTTCAGAACGATGTTTTTTGTGTCCATAGCTTCTTCCTGTGACCAATCGACAGACCTGCGTCAGCAGCCCTGTCGATTGGCGGCTCGCGAGAGCCGCCACCCCTCCTTCGCGGAGGAAGAGGTTGGGAGAGGGCCGCCTGACAGCGGCCCGCCACGCCCCAACGGACGACTCAAGCGTCAGCTTTGGCAGTCTGCAGGGGTACGCGGTGCGATCTTCTTGTCGGCCGCGTACTTGGCGGCGGTGGACTTCACCAGCGGCTTGAGGATCATCTCGTCGGCCTGCAGCCAGTCCGAACTGAAGTTCCACTTCTTGCCGTCCCAGGTGTGCACCCGGGCCCAGTTGGAACCCATGTGGTCAACGCAGGAGGTACTGACCGGGCGCATCACGCCGGCAAAGCCCAGGGCGTCCAGCTTCTTCTGGTCCAGCGCCAGGTTCTCCAGGCCCCAGCGGGTCTGCTCGCCCGTCATCACCTTGCCTTTGCCATAACGCTCCTGCGCCCGGCGCACGCCCTCGACGCCCAGCATCGCGCTCATGGCGCCGCGCATGTACAGCACCTGGCCGACTTCTTCCTTCGGGCCCGTGCCATGGCCCTTGCCATGCACCTGGGCCAGGATGTCCTTGACCACCTGGGAGTTCGGCTCGGCGCCGTGCTGCATGGTGACGGCGTTATAGCCTTTGGCACCTTCGCCGACGTCCTTGACATCGGGCTCGGCCCCGGACCACCACACGCCATACATCTTGTCGCGCGGGTAACCGGTTGCCTGCGCCTCCTTGAGCGCGGTGGAGTTCATCACACCCCAGCCCCACAGCAGCACATAGTTCGGATGGCTCTGGCGAACCTGCAGCCAGGTCGCCTTCTGCTCCACGCCGGGCGCGGTCACCGGCAGCAGTTGCAGATCAAAGCCCAGCATCTTGCTGCGCTCCTGCAGCAGCGCGATGGGCTCTTTGCCGTAGGGGCTGTCGTGGTAGACCAGTGCGATCTTCTTGCCCTTGAGCTTGTCCAGGCCGCCTTCCTTCTTGCCAATGTGCTGGATCAGCGCGTCAGCAGCCAGCCAGTAGGTGCCGGCCAGGGGGAAGTTCCACTTGAACACGGTGCCATCCTGGCTTTCGCTGCGGCCATAACCGGCGGTGATCAGCGGAATCTTGTCACCAGGCGCTTTTTCGGTCAGGGCAAACGTGATGCCGGTGGACAGCGGCTGGAACAGGGTGGCGCCGCCATGCTTGCCCTTGAGCCGCTCATAGCACTCCACACCACGGGCGGTGTCGTAGCCGGTCTCGCATTCTTCAAAAATGATCTTCACACCATTGATGCCGCCGCGGGCATTGACCAGCTTGAGGTAGTCCACGTAGCCGTTGGCCCATGGCACACCGTTGGGCGCGTACGGACCGGTGCGGTAAGGCAGCACGGGAAAGAACTGTTCCTTGGCCTGGGCGAAAGCCGTGATCCCCACGGCAGTCATGCAGGCAGCCAAAGCGAGATTGCGTAGTTTCATAACGTCTCCTGGTGTGATGGCACGGAATGTGCCGGTGGGTAAAAAAACTAAACCTCAATGCGGGAACGGCCACAACCGCAACTTCTGTTTGCCAATCGACCACAACTTGGCCAGACCATGCGGCTCCACGATCAGGAACCACACGATCAGGGCGCCGAAAATCATCAGTTCCGCATGTGAAATGCCGGCAGTGGAGATCTCCAGCCCGACCGATTCACCGATCAGCGGCAGCAACTGGTTCAGCGCAATGGGCAGGATCACGATGAAGGCGGCCCCGAAGAAACTGCCCATGATGGAGCCCATGCCGCCGATGATGACCATGAACAGCAGCTTGAAGGACTGATCGACCGAGAAAGCAGCCGGCTCCCACGAACCCAGATAGACAAAGCCCCACAGCGCCCCTGCCACACCGACGATGAACGAACTGACCGCGAACGCACTGAGCTTGGCGTACATGGGGCGGATACCGATCACCGCCGCTGCCACGTCCATGTCGCGAATGGCCATCCACTCGCGGCCGATGGCGCCGCGCACCAGGTTCTTCGCCAGCAAGGCGACCACCACCAGAATGCCCAGGCAGAACAGGTACTTGGACAGCGGGCTTTCAACTTCCTGGCCGAACACCTGCAGGTTGGACACCGACACCGAACCGGAAGGCGAATCGTTGGTGAACCACTTGATGCGCAGGAACATCCAGTCGCTGAAGAACTGCGCCGCCAGCGTGGCAACCGCCAAGTAGAGCCCCTTGACACGCAGGCTGGGCAAGCCGAACAGGATGCCGAAGGCCGTGGCGCACAACCCGCCCACGATCAGCGCCGGGATCAGCGGCATGTCCGGAATGCGGACAAAAGCGTTGTAGGCGCCGTAGGCCCCCACGGCCATGAAGGCGCCCGAACCCAGCGAGATCTGGCCGCAATAACCCACCAGAATGTTGACCCCGACCGCCGCCAGCGAAAAAATTAGGAAGGGAATCAGGATGGCGCGAAACATGTAATCGCTGGCCAGCAGCGGCACCCCGGCAAAGGCGAACACGACGAGCGCCATGATGATCCAGCGGTCCTGCGCAATCGGGAAGATCTGCTGATCCGCCTTGTAGGAGGTTTTGAACTGGCCGTTTTCTCTGTAGAACATAGTTGACTCTCAATGATCTTTTAGTTTTGGCACGCTTCGCTTAACTTGCTGCGCAAGTTAGCCTGCACTGAAAGATCATCGCCCGTGTATTTCATACCCGGTCGATGATCTTTTCGCCAAACAGCCCTTGCGGCCGGAACAGCAGGAACACCAGGGCCAGCACATAGGCGAACCAGATCTCGATACCGCCGCCGACATACGGGCCGAGAAACACCTCGGACAGCTTCTCGCCGACGCCGATGACCAGGCCGCCGATGATGGCGCCCGGAACGGACGTCAGCCCCCCGAGGATCACGACCGGCAGCGCGCGCAACGCGACGGTCGCCAGCGAAAACTGCACGCCGAGCTTGGAGCCCCAGATCATCCCCGCCACCAGCGCCACCACGCCGGCGACGCACCAGACGATCACCCAGATGCGGTTGAGCGGAATACCGATGCTTTGTGCCGCCTGGTGGTCGTCCGCCACCGCACGCAAGGCCCGGCCCGTCACCGTCTTCTGGAAGAACACGCTCAGCAAGGCGACCAGGGCGGCCGCAATCACGGCGGCAATCACGTCTTCCTGATTGACAAGAACGCCCCCCTCGAACACCGACTCCAGCACAAACACCGGCTCCTTGGGCATGCCGACATCGATCTTGTAGATATCGCTGCCGAAAATGGTCTGGCCCAGGCCTTCGAGAAAATAGGTGATGCCCAGCGTAGCCATCAGCAGCGTGGCGCCCTCCTGGTTGACGAGGTGGCGCAGCACGAGGAACTCGATCAGCCAGGCCACGACGAACATCACCACGCCGGCCATCACGAAAGCCACCATGTTGGCGACCAGCTGATTGTCAATGCCGGTCCACATCGGGAACCACTCGGCAAAGCGGGCCATCGTCAGCGCGGCAAACAGCACCATGGCGCCCTGGGCGAAGTTGAACACGCCCGACGCCTTGAAAATCAGCACAAAACCGAGCGCCACCAGCGAATACAGCATGCCAGCCATCAGGCCGCCGAGCAGGGTCTCAAGAAAAAATGCCATGTCCTGTCCTTCAGTGAGACGTGCCGAGGTAGGCGCTGATCACCTCGGGGTTGTTGCGCACTTCGTCCGGGGTGCCGTCCCCGATCTTCTTGCCGTAGTCGAGCACCACGACGCGGTCGGAGATGTCCATCACCACGCCCATGTCGTGCTCGATCAGAACCACCGTGGTACCGAACTCGTCGTTGATGTCGAGAATGAAGCGGCACATGTCCTGCTTCTCCTCCACGTTCATGCCGGCCATCGGCTCGTCCAGCAGCAGCACCTGCGGCTCCATCGCCAGGGCGCGCCCGAGGTCGACGCGCTTTTGCAGGCCGTAGGGCAGCTGGCCGACCGGTGTCTTGCGGTGCGCCTGGATTTCCAGGAAGTCGATGATGCGCTCCACATATTCGCGGTGGCGGATCTCCTCCCGTTCGGCCGGGCCGATGCGCAGCGCCTGCAGCAGCAGGTTGCTCCGGATCTTCAGATTGCGCCCCGACATGATGTTGTCGAGCACGCTCATGCCCTTGAAAAGCGCCAAGTTCTGGAAGGTGCGCGCCACACCCATCTCGGCCACCTGGCGGCTGTTCATGTGGTGGAAGGTCTGGCCGCGGAAGGTGATGGTGCCGTGCTGCGGCGTGTAGACGCCGTTGATGCAGTTGAGCATGGAGCTCTTGCCGGCGCCGTTGGGGCCAATGATGGCGCGGATCTCATGTTCCCGCACATTGAAGGAAATGTCAGTCAGCGCCTTGACGCCGCCGAAAGACAGGGAAATGTTCTGGACATCCAGGATGACGTCACCGAGGGGGCGTTGTTTCATTTAGGGTCTGTCCTCAGGCCGCTGCGGCCACGGCCGGGTAGCGCTTCGCATCGCGAATCTGCAGCGTGGCCGAGACGGTGCCGGTACGGCCGTCCTCGAACTTCACCTGCGTTTCAATGAACTGCTCGCCGCGCCCGGCGTAGAGCGCGTCGATCAGCACCGCGTATTTGTCGGCAATGAAGCCGCGCCGCACCTTGCGGGTGCGGGTCAACTCGTCGTCGTCCGGGTCCAGCTCCTTGTGCAGGATCAGGAAGCGGGCAATTTGCGTGTCGCTCATGCCCTCTTCGGCCGCCAGGTCGGCATTGACCCGTTGCACGCAGTCGGTCACCATGTCCAGCACCTGCTGCTTGGCGGCCAGGTCCACGTAGCCGCCATACGGCAGCGCCTGGCGCTCGGCCCAGTTGCCCACGGCCTCGAAATCGATGTTGATGAAGGCACAGACCTGGTCGCGGCCGTGGCCGAAACACACCGCCTCCTTGATCTGCGGAAAGAACTTGAGCTTGTTCTCGATGTAGTTGGGCGCGAAGATGGCACCGCTGGACAGCTTGCCGACGTCCTTGGCGCGGTCGATGATGTGCAGGTGGCCGTCGTGGTCGATCACGCCGGCGTCGCCAGTGTGGAAATAACCCTGCGCATCCATCACCTCGGCGGTGGCGTCGGGGCGCTTGTAGTATTCCTTGAGCACCGAGACGCCGCGCACCAGCACTTCGCCGTTGTCTGCAATCTTGATCTCGATGCCCGGCGCCGCCTCGCCCACGCTGTTGAGCTTGACGCGGCCGTTCTTCTGGATGCAGACATAGGCGCAGGTCTCGGTCTGGCCGTACAGCTGCTTGAGGTTGATGCCGATGGAACGGTAGAAACGGAACAGGTCCGGCCCGATGGCCGCGCCCGCCGTGTAGGCCACGCGGATGCGCGACAGGCCCAGCACATTGCGCAGCGGGCCGTAGACCAGCACATTGCCCAGCGCGTAGAGCAGGCGGTCCGTCAGCGGCACCTGGTGCCCGTCCAGGATCTCGGCGCCACAGCGCCGCGCCAGCGCCATGAACTTCTGGTACAGCCAGCGCTTCGGGCGCGCCGCATCCTCCATGCGGATCGACACCGAGGTCAGCATGCTCTCGAACACGCGCGGCGGAGCGAAGTAATAGCTGGGCCCGATCTCGCGCAGGTCGATGGTGACCGTGCCGGCCGATTCGGGGCAGTTGATGGTGAAACCCGCCACCAGCCACTGCGCGATGGAGAACAGGTGGTCGCCGACCCAGGCCGGCGGCAGGTAGGAGATGATGTTGTCATCCGGGTTGAGGCCGTCGACCTCTACGCCGCCACGCGCCGAGTTGATGAAGCTGGCGTGCGTCTGACAGACGCCCTTGGGCCGCCCGGTGGTGCCGGAGGTGTAAAGAATGACCGAGACGTCGCTCGGCTGCCCCTGCTCGACCGAGTCCTGGTAGAACGCCGGGTGCACACGTTCGTATTCGCGCCCCAGTTCGAACAGCCGCTCGACACTGATCAACCCCTCGTGCTTGTAGTTGCGCAGACCACGCGGATCATCGAAGATGATGTGCTTCAGATTCGGCACGCTTTCGCGCAGTTCCAGCAGCTTGTCCACCTGCTCCTGGTTCTCGGCAAAAGCGAACTGGATTTCGGCATCCTCCAGCACGAAAGCCATTTCGCTGGCCACGGCGTCCTGGTACATCGGCACCGGCACGCCGCGCAGGCTTTGCGCCACCAGAAAGGCCAGGTACAGGTGGGGCCGGTTGTCGCCGATGATGGCGAGGTTGTGGCCGGGCTGGAAGCCCAATGCGGCCAGGCCGCAACTCATCAGACGAACATCCTCGGCCGCCCGTGCCCAGCTCCAGGTCTGCCAAATGCCGTACTCCTTTTCACGCAAGGCCGGCGCCTGCGGCCGCTCGGCAGCATGCTTGAGCAGAAGTCGCGGGAAAGTGGTCTGCATCCCAAGTCCTTATCGATGGTTTCTCAGCCCGGCACACAGCCGTACGCTGGCATGTCGCGAATGGTAGGCTTTGGTTTGACGCCATGTTGTCGTTCCGACGACAATCCAGGGTAGTCCCTAGGTGGTACTTTCCCTTGCCGTCCTGCGCCCTGCCATGAGCTCCGATCAAACACTGCACCAGCGCCGCCGCACCCTCACACCTGCTGAGCTGGCGGGTATTCCCTGGCTGGCCTTGTTGTCCCCGGCGGAACGGGACATCGCCGTGGCCGATCTGCAAATCAGCGAAGCCCAGCCCGGCGATCTGGTCTGCCGCATTGGCCGCCCGGTGACCTACTGGTTCGGCGTGGTCGACGGCCTGCTGAAGATGAGCGGCGAAAACGCCGATGGCCAGGCCCTGACCTTTGCCGGCCTGCCGCCCGGCGGCTGGTTCGGCGAAGGCACCGTCCTCAAGCGCGAGATCTATCGCTACAACGTGCAGACCTTGCGCAAGAGCCTGGTGGCCGGCCTGCCGGTGGACACCTTTCACCAGCTGCTCGATCACTCCATCGGCTTCAACCGCTTTGTCATGAACCAGCTCAACGAGCGGCTGGCGCAGTTCATCGCCGCGCGCGAGATCGACCGCATGAACAACCCGGACCTGCGGGTGGCGCGCAGCCTGGCGGCCCTGTTCAACCCGGCGCTCTACCCCGGTGTGGGTGAGGTGCTGCGCATCACGCAGCAGGAACTGGCCTACCTGGTGGGTCTGTCGCGCCAGCGGGTCAACGAGGCCCTGGCCGCGCTGGCGGCGCAAGGCACGATCCGGGTCGAGTACGGCGGCCTGCGCGTGCTGGATCTGCCGGCACTGCGTTCGCGCATTTTTTCACAATAAATTCAACTCTAGCCCGCGTAAAATAAGCGCAACAAGCTACTAAAACTATAGCATCCATGTCCGAACAAAAACCACCCGGCAAGTTCCGCCGCACCGCACCGCCGCCCGCGAAGGCGCCTATTCCCGCCGGGCAAACCAACACGGCGGCGCATGGCGCCAATGGCACCGTGCGCCTGAACAAGCGCATGGCGGAGCTCGGCATGGCTTCGCGCCGCGAGGCCGATGACTGGATCGCCAAGGGCTGGGTCAAGGTCAATGGCAAGGTGGCCGAGATGGGCATGCAGGTCGCCCCGGATGTGGCCATCGAGATCGCCCCCCAAGCCCGGGGCCAGCAGGCGACCCAGGTCACCATCCTGCTCAACAAGCCGATCGGTTATGTCAGCGGCCAGGCCGAAGACGGGCACGAGCCGGCAGCCGTCCTGATCCAGCCGCAGAACCGCTGGCGCGACGACAACGCCCGTTTCTTCTTCCACCCCTCGCAGCTGCGCGGCTTGGCGCCGGCCGGGCGGCTCGACATCGACTCCACCGGCCTGCTGGTGCTGACGCAGGACGGCCGCGTGGCGCGCCAGCTCATCGGCGAAGACGCGGTGATGGACAAGGAATACCTGGTGCGGGTGGTCTACACCGGCATGGCCAACGAGGCGGCCGCCACGTCCGCAGCCGCTACCTATGGCGCACGCCCCGCAGCTCGGCCGGCACCGCCCACCCAGCTCAGCCGCATTGACGACGACGACCCGGTCAGCGCCGATGTGCAGTCCGTCTTCCCGGCCGAGAAGCTGCGCCTGCTGCGCCATGGCCTGAGCCTGGACGGCCAGCCCCTGAAGCCCGCCAAGGTCGAGTGGCAGAACCCGGAGCAGTTGCGCTTTGTGCTGACCGAGGGCAAGAAGCGCCAGATCCGGCGCATGTGCGAACTGGTCGGCCTCAAGGTGGTCGGCCTCAAGCGCGTGCGCATCGGTGGCGTCATGCTCGGCAACCTGCCGGTCGGGCAGTGGCGCTACCTGGCGCCGCACGAGAAGTTCTGATTTTTCTTCGCTCACACGGAAGAAGGCCATGGGCGGCCGCCTCATAGGGCCTCCCAAATCGTTGGCCGCCCATGGCCTTCCTCCGTGAGTCCGGGGTCGCCGCCGCCGAAAACACGTATGCCACGCCCTGCGGGTGGACCGGGGCCGGCTGACGATTTGGGAGGCCCTATGAGGAAGCCGGCCCCGGCCCGCCCGCAGGGCTTTCCAGTCAACGCCAACCCTAAAGCCTTGAAACATCTAGAGGCGCCCATAATTCGAGTTTTTGCGCGCACCGCCATTGGTGCATCACCTTGTTTGAACCCAAGACTGTCTTTCCTCCCATGAGCAAGAAAACCCATTCCTTCCAGGCCGAAGTCGCCCAGCTGCTGCATCTGGTGACCCACTCGCTGTACTCCAACAAGGAAATCTTCCTGCGCGAACTGGTGTCCAACGCCTCCGACGCCTGCGACAAGCTGCGCTTCGAGGCGCTGAACAACGCCGCGCTGTACGAGGATGCGCCCGATCTGCAGGTGCGCATCACTTTCGACAAGGCCGCCAAGACGCTGACCATCACCGACAACGGCATCGGCATGAGCGCGCAGGAGGCCATCGACCACCTCGGCACCATCGCCAAGAGCGGCACGCGCGACTTCATGAGCCGGCTGGAAGCCGACAAGCAGGCCAACGCCAAGGAGCAGGGCCAGTTGATCGGCCAGTTCGGCGTCGGCTTCTACTCCGGCTTCATCGTGGCCGACAAGATCACCGTGGAGTCGCGCCGCGCCGGCCTCCAACCCGAAGAAGGTGTGCGCTGGACCAGCGGCGGCAGCGGTGACTTCGAGGTTGAAGCCATTACCCGGCTCGAGCGCGGCACCAGTGTCATCCTGCACCTGCGCGAGGATGCCGACGACTACCTCAACGGCTGGAAGGTCAAGAGCATCATCAACAAGTACTCGGACCACATCTCCCTACCCATCCTGATGCAGAAAGAGGAATGGAAGGAAGGCGAGAACAACGAAGGCGGCGGCATGGTCACCACCGACGAGTGGGAAACCGTCAACAAGGCCAGCGCGCTGTGGACACGACCGAAAAAAGACGTCACGGCCGAGCAGTACGAAGAGTTCTACAAACAGATCAGCCACGACTTCGAGGCCCCGCTGACCTGGAGCCACAACCGCGTCGAAGGCGGCACCGAATACACCCAGTTGCTCTACATCCCGGCCAAGGCGCCAATGGACCTGTGGAACCGCGACAAGAAGGGCGGCCTCAAGCTCTATGTGAAGCGCGTCTTCATCATGGACGATGCCGAGGCGCTGCTGCCGAGCTACCTGCGCTTCGTCAAGGGCGTGGTGGACTCGGCCGACCTGCCGCTCAACGTCAGCCGTGAACTGCTGCAGGAAAGCCGCGACGTGCGCGCCATCCGTGACGGCAACACCCGCCGCGTGCTCGGCCTGCTGGAAGACCTGGCCAAACATGATGTGCCAGCCGCCGATGCCGACGAGGAAGCCAAGGCACAGGCCGGCAAGTTCTCGAAGTTCTACGCCGAGTTCGGCAGCGTGCTGAAGGAAGGCCTGGGCGAAGACTTCGCCAACCGCGAGCGCATCGCCAAGCTGCTGCGCTTTGCCTCCACCAGCAGCGACACGGCCAGCGTGAGCCTGGCCGACTACAAAGCGCGCATGAAGGAAGGCCAGGAGGCGATCTACTACATCACGGCCGACACCCTGGCCGCCGCCAAGAACAGCCCGCAGCTCGAAGTGTTCAAGAAAAAGGGCATCGAGGTGCTGCTGATGACCGACCGCGTCGACGAATGGGCGCTGAACTACCTGCAGGACTTCGACGGCACGCCGCTGCAATCGGTCGCCAAGGGCGCGGTCGACTTGGGCAAGCTGCAGGACGAGGCGGAGAAGAAAGCGGCTGAAGAGGCTGCCGAGACCTTCAAGCCCACGCTGGCCAAACTGAAAGAGGCGCTCAAGGACAAGGCCGAGGACGTGCGCGTCACCAGCCGCTTGGTCGATTCACCGGCCTGCCTGGTGGTGCAGGACGGCGGCATGAGCACGCAGCTGGCGCGCCTGCTCAAGCAGGCCGGCCAGAAAGCGCCCGAGACCAAGCCCATCCTGGAAGTGAACCCCGAGCACCCGCTGGTGAAGAAGCTGGAAGGCTCGGTGCACTTCAACGACCTGGCCCACATCCTGTTCGACCAGGCCCTGCTGGCCGAAGGCGGCCTGCCGGAAGACCCGGCCGCTTATGTGAAGCGCGTCAACGCCTTGCTGGTCTGAACGCCGTGCGCCGTGCCCGGCTGGCGCGGCGCACTACCCTTGCACGGGTAAAAACTGTGTGAACCAGCCTGTCACATCCGGGAGAGGGGAAATACTCATGCGCCCCTCCCCCCCTGGCGCTACCATTAATTTGTATAGATACCATCTGGGCGATCTGACCCGGATGCGAACAATAAATGGAGACGGGCTCATGGGCCCACCCGCATGAGCGCAGACATTATTCTCGAAACCAGGGACCTGACCAAGGAATTCAAGGGCTTTGTCGCTGTTGACCATGTCAACCTCAAAGTCCGGCGTGGCGCCATCCACGCGCTGATCGGCCCCAACGGCGCCGGCAAAACCACGGTTTTCAACCTGCTGACCAAGTTCCTGCCACCCACCTCAGGGCAAATCCTCTACAACAGTCAGGACATCACGCACCAGGCCGCCGCCGAGGTGGCTCGCTCCGGCATGGTGCGCTCGTTCCAGATCTCGGCCGTTTTTCCCCACCTCACCGTGCTGGAAAACGTGCGCGTGGGCCTGCAGCGCCGGCTGGGTACGAGCTTTCATTTCTGGAAACCCGAATCCACCCTCTATGCCCTCAACGACGAGGCCATGGCGCTGCTGGAAGCGGTGGACCTGACGAGCTTCGCCCAGACCAGGACGATCGAACTGCCCTACGGCCGCAAACGGGCGCTGGAGATCGCCACCACGCTGGCGCTCGATCCCGAACTGATGCTGCTCGACGAGCCGACGCAGGGCATGGGCCATGAGGACGTGGGCCGCGTGGTCGAGCTGATCCGCAAGGTGGCGGCCAACCGCACGGTGCTGATGGTGGAACACAACATGAGCGTGGTCTCCAACCTGTGCGATGCCATCACCGTGCTGGCGCGTGGCACCGTACTGGCCGAGGGACCTTACGAACAGGTATCGAAAGACCCACGTGTGCTGGAAGCCTATGTCGGATCCACCGAGGAGGCTCACGCATGAACACGGGGAAGACACTCCTCAAGGTCTCCGACCTGCATGCCTGGTACGGCGAATCGCACATCCTGCATGGCGTGAACTTCGAAATCCGCGAGGGTGAGCTCGTCACCCTGCTCGGCCGCAACGGTGCCGGCCGCAGCACCACGCTCAAGGCCATTCTGGGACTGACCGGCAAGCGTACCGGCTCGATCCAGGTCGCCGGCAAGGAAACTATCCACCTACCGACCAACAGAATTGCCCGACTCGGCCTGGGCTACTGCCCGGAGGAGCGCGGCATTTTCTCGACGCTGAGCTGTGAGGAAAACCTGCTGTTGCCCCCCAAGGTCGGCGAAGGCGGCATGTCGCTGGACGAAATCTACGAGATGTTCCCCAACCTCAAGGAGCGGCGCAACAGCCCCGGCACCCGCCTCTCCGGCGGCGAGCAGCAGATGCTGGCCATGGCGCGCATCCTGCGCTCGGGCGCCAAGGTGCTGCTGCTGGACGAGATCACCGAAGGCTTGGCGCCGGTGATCGTGCAGACGCTGGGCCGCGTGATCCGCGCCCTCAAGGCCAAGGGTCTGACCATCATCCTGGTGGAACAGAACTTCCGCTTCGCCGCACCACTGGCCGACCGTCACTATGTGGTGGAGCATGGCCAGATCGTGGCCACGGTCAACAAGGACGAATTGAGCGAGAAGGCAGCCATGCTGCATGAATTTTTGGGCGTGTGAGTTTTAACAACCATTTCTAGGAGACAAACATGAAACGCAAACTGATCGCCACCGCCGTCGCGGCCACACTCGTCGGCGGTGCCGGCTTCGCCCAGGCACAGGGCAAGCTCTCGGGCGATGCCGTCAAGATCGGCGTACTGACCGACATGTCGGGCGTCTATGCCGACTACGGCGGCCCGGGAGCTGTGGCTGCAGCCAAGCTGGCCGTGCAGGACTTCGGCGGCAAGATGTTCGGCAAACCGATCGAGGTACTCAACGCCGACCACCAGAACAAACCCGACATTGCCAAGAACGTCACTCAACAGTGGTTCGACCGTGACGGCGTCGACATGACGGTGGAAAACCTGAACTCCGCCGTCGCCCTGACCGTGCAGGCCCTGGGCAAGGAAAAGAACAAGATCACCATCGTCAATGGCGCGGCCTCCTCGCGCCTGACCAATGAAGACTGCGCCCCGGGCACCGGCATCCACTACCTGATGGACACCATCGCCCTGAGCAACGTGGTGGGCAAGGCCATCGTGAAGGACGGCGGCAACAGCTGGTATTTCCTGACGGCCGACTACGCCTTCGGTCACTCGCTGGAGAAAGACACGAGCGAAGTCGTGAAGGCCACCGGCGGCAAGGTGCTGGGCGCCGTGCGCCACCCGCTGTCCACCGGTGACTTCTCCTCCTTCCTGCTGCAGGCCCAGTCCTCCGGCGCCAAGGTGGTGGGCCTGGCCAACGCCGGCGGCGATACCGTCAACAGCATCAAGGCTGCAGCCGAGTTCGGCCTGACCAAGAAGCAGAACCTGGCTGCGCTGCTGATGCTCATCACCGACGTGCACGCCATCGGCCTGAACACGGCACAGGGCCTGTACCTCACTGAAGGCTGGTACTGGGACCTGAACCCCGAAACGCGCGCCTGGGCCGACAAGTTCGGCAAGGTGATGAACGGCCGCAAGCCCAACTCCAACCACGCCAGCGTCTACTCGGCCACCCTGCACTACCTGAACGCCGTCAAGGCCGCTGGCACCGACGACACTGCTGCCGTGATGAAGAAGATGCGCGAGACACCCATCAACGACATGTTCGCCAAGGGTGGCAAGCTGCGTGAAGACGGCCGCATGGTACACGACATGTACCTGTTCCAGGTCAAGAAGCCCTCCGAGTCCAAGGGCGCCTGGGACTATTACAACCTCAAGGGCACGGTCAAGGGCGAGGACGCCTTCCAGTCCATCGCCGCCGGCAAGTGCGCTGCGGTCAAGAAGTAATCCAATCAGCGGCTGACATCAGCCGACAAGACGGGCCGCGATCGGCGGCCCGTCACCTTTCCTCCGGACTGCAATGACTGAATTTTTTGGTGTCCCGATACAAGCTCTGATGGGCCAGCTCATGCTCGGGCTCGTCAATGGCTCGTTCTACGCGATGCTCTCCCTGGGCCTGGCCGTGATCTTCGGCATGCTCAATATCGTGAATTTCGCGCACGGCGCGCTTTACATGGTGGGCGCCTTCTTTGCCTGGATGCTGCTCAACTACGCCGGCGTCAACTACTGGTTCGCCTTGGTGCTGGCCCCACTGGGCGTGGCGCTGATTGGCATCATCATCGAGAAAACCATGCTGCGCTGGCTGCACCAGCTCGACCATCTGTATGGCCTGCTGCTGACCTTCGGTCTGGCCCTGGTCCTGGAAGGTATCTTCCGCGAGTTCTACGGCTCCTCCGGCCTCCCCTATGAACTGCCCGAGTTGTTCCGCGGCGTCTTCGACCTCGAATTCATGATGCTGCCCAAGTACCGCGCCTGGGTGGTCCTGGTCTCCATCGTTGTCTGCCTGTTCACCTGGTATGTGATCGAAAAGACCCGGCTGGGCGCCTACCTGCGCGCCGGCACCGAGAACCCGAACATGGTCAAGGCCTTCGGCATCAACGTGCCGCTCATGGTCACGCTCACCTACGCCTTCGGCGTCGGTCTGGCGGGCCTGGCCGGCGTGATGGCTGCGCCCATCTACCAGGTCAGCCCGCTGATGGGCTCCAACATCATCATCGTGGTGTTCGCCGTGGTGGTGATCGGCGGCATGGGCTCCATCCTCGGCTCCATCCTGACCGGCCTGGCGCTAGGTCTGGTTGAGGGCCTGACCAAGGTGTTCTATGCCGAGATGTCGACCACCGTGGTCTTCATCATCATGGCCATCGTTTTGCTTGTACGCCCCGCGGGCCTCTTCGGACGCGAAAAATAATGAAGAAGTCAGTCATCCTCTACGGCGTTCTGCTGCTCGCCCTGCTCGCTGCCCCCTTCGTGGGCTACCCCATCTTCCTGATGACCTGCCTGTGCTTCGCCCTGTTCGCAAGCGCCTTCAACCTGCTGATCGGTTTCACCGGCCTGCTGTCCTTCGGACACGCCATGTTCTTCGGTTTTGCGGCCTATGTATCAGGGCATGCCGCCAAGGTCTGGGGCCTGACGCCCGAGCTGGCAGTGCTGGCCGGCACGCTGAGCGCCACTGTCATCGGCATCTTCACCGGCTGGTTGGCCGTGCGGCGCCAGGGCATCTACTTCGCCATGGTGACCCTGGCGCTAGCCCAGATGATCTACTTCGTCTGCGTGCAGGCGCCCTTCACCTTTGCGGAGGACGGCATCCAGAGCATCCCGCGCGGCAAGCTGTTCGGCGTCATGGACCTGGCCAACGACCGCGCCATGTACTACTTCGTGCTGGTGGTCGCCGTGGCCGGCTTTGCGCTGATTCACCGCACCATTCACTCGCCGTTTGGCCAGGTGCTCAAGTCGATCCGCGAAAACGAGCCGCGCGCGCTGTCACTCGGCTATGACGTCGACAAGTACAAGCTGGTGGCCTTCGTGCTTTCCGCCACGCTGGCCGGTCTGGCCGGCGCCACCAAGTCGCTGGCGCTGGGCCTGGCCACGCTGACCGACGTGAGTTGGCAGATGTCGGGCGAAGTGGTGCTGATGACGTTGCTGGGCGGCATGGGCACCATCCTCGGCCCGGCGCTGGGTGCCAGCATCATCATCACGATGCAGAACTACCTGGCCGACCTCGGCTCCTGGGTCACTATCATCATGGGCGCGACCTTCGTGGTCTGCGTGCTGGTGTTCCGTCGCGGCATCGTGGGCGAGATCGAGCACCGACTGACCTCAAAATCCTGAAACCGGGGCTGCCCGCTTTCCCCTGCTATTCGAAACCGCCCACACGCCGCACCTCAGCGGCTGCCGGGCTGGCCAGCATGTCGATCAGCATGGCAGCCGCCTGCGGCTGCTCTGCCTTGGCCGCCATTGCCGTGACATACACTGTCGCCAACTCGAACGCCTTGGGCAGCGGCGCCACCAGCTGCACGCCCGGCGTATAGAGAATCTCGGTGACCTGGGTGCAGCCGATCAGGCCGGGCTCCGTGGCCGCGGCCATCTCCTTCATGGCCGTGGCGCCGTTCGGGAAAGGCCGCAGGCGCGGCCCGAGTACGGCATCGATGCCCAACTGTTTGAGCACGTTCATGAAGTGAATGCCGGCCGTGGCCTTGACCGGGTCGGGGAAATAGATGCCGCTGGCCGCCAGCAGGGCCGCTTTCAGCGCCTCGGGGGTGTCGACCTGTGGCTGCGCTTCACCCGTCTTCACAGCCACGCCGGTGCGCACGGTACCGAGCGGCCGCGCACTGCCGGCCAGCACATGGCCGTTGGCCGTCAATTCGTCGATCAGCGCCTGGGTCAGGATCAGCACGTCGCACGGCGTACCCGCCAGCAACTGATCGCGCATCAGACCGACGGCGCCGAAGCTGCCCTCGATGCTACGCCCGGTCTCGTTGTAGAACTTGCCGCGCAGCTGGTTGACCAGCCCCTGTGCCGCGCCGCCGCTGAGGATGTGCAATGAACTCATGAATGAAGTCTCGGGTTGGGTTCAATCTGCCTTGATGCCGGCACTCTGGATCACGCGCGCCCACTTGGCGATGTCCTCGCGCAGGTACTTGTCGAATGCCTCGGGGTTCATCAGCAGGGGGGTTGCGCCCTGCTTGGCCCACAGCTGCCGCACCTCGGCCTGGCCGACGATTTTCCGGACCTCTTCGTTGAGCTTGTTCACCACCGCGACGGGCGTGCCCCTGGGTGCCATCAGGCCGAGCCAGATGGTGGCCTCGTAACCCGGCACGCCGGCTTCGTGCAGCGTCGGCACGTCAGGCAAGACCTCCGAACGCTGGCGGCCGCTGGTGGCGATGGCGCGCACCTTGCCGGCGCGGGCCTGCTCGGCCATGGTGGTCACGGCGTCGAACATCAGGTCGACCTGGCCGCCGATGACGTCGGTGCGTGCGCCTGAGCTGCCGCGGTAGGGGATGTGCACCAGGTAGATGCCGGCCATGCTCTTGAGCAGTTCGCCGGCCATGTGGTAGGGCGTGCCCGGGCCGCTGGAAGCGTAGTTGAGCTTGCCCGGCCGCTCCTTCGCCAGTCGCAGCACGTCCTGCAGGTTCTTCACCGGCAGCGAAGGGTGGGCCACCAGCAGCAGGTCCGAGTAGTTGACCGGTGCCACCGGGGCGAAGTCGCGCATCAGCTGGAACGGCTTGTTGGCGATGAGCGTCTCGTTCACCGTGTGGGTGTTGGACATCATCAGCAGGGTGTAGCCGTCGGCCGGCGACTTGGCCACCACGTCGGTGCCGATGAGCGAGCCGGCGCCGGGCCGGTTGTCCACCACGAAGGGCTGGCCCAGTGCCTCGCCCAGGCGCTGGGCGAGAAAGCGCGCATAGTTGTCGGCCGGGCCGCCGGCGGCAAAGGGCACGACGATGCGCACCGACTTGGCCGGGTAACCCTGCGCCAACGCAGCACCGGCACTCCAGCAGAACACGAGAACCAGCCGTGACCAGGCACGCAAGACGACTCGGCGCATGAGGGACCTCCTGGGTTGCCGCATGCTAGCGCGCAACACGCCATGGCACACCCGGGCTATCCCTGCCCCCGGCGCGTCTACGCCATCAGGGGCTCTTCCTGCATGGCTTCGATCTGGTCCTGCAGCATCTGCACCTGGCCCTGCCAGTAGTCGCTGCTGCCGAACCACGGGAAGTTGAGCGGAAAGGTGGGGTCGTCCCAGCGCCGCGCCAGCCAGGCGCTGTAGTGGATCAGCCGCAAGGTGCGCAGCGGCTCAATCAGCGCCAGCTCGCGGCGGTCGAAGTCGCGGAACTGTTCGTAGCCGTCAAGCAGGCAGCTCAGCTGGCGGGTGCGCTGGGCGCGGTTGCCCGACAGCAGCATCCACAAGTCCTGCACCGCCGGCCCCATGCGGGCATCGTCCAGGTCGACGAAGTGCGGGCCCGGGCCGGCGCTCGCCGGCACATCAACCGGCGTCCACAGGATGTTGCCGGCATGGCAGTCGCCGTGCAGGCGCAACGAGCGTACCGTGGCAGATTCCATGCCATTTTGGCCTCCACCCCTCATGAAATATGCGCCACCAGCTATTAATTTAATAGCATCCTGGCAAGCCTTCTGCCAGAGCGATTGCACATCCAGCGGCACCATGTGGTGCGCCAGCAGCCAGTCGTACGGCTCCTGGGCAAACGTCTGCAGGTCCAGCGCCGGCCGGTGCACAAAGGGGCGCGCCGCCCCCACGGTGTGCAGGCGCGCCAGAAAGCGGCCGATCCATTCCAGCACCTCGTCATCGTCGAGCTCGGGCGGCCGTCCGCCACGGCGCGGGCTGACGGAAAACACAAAACCGTCGTGCCGATGCTGGGTAGCGCCTTGCAGGTTCAGCGGCGCCACCACCGGCACTTCGGCCGCCACCAGCTCGGCGGCGAAGTCATGCTCTTCCTGGATCTGCGCCTCGCTCCAGCGCTCGGGGCGGTAGAACTTCGCCACCACGATCTGCCCGTCTTCCAGGTGCAGCTGGTACACCCGGTTCTCATAGGAACTCAAGGCCTGCAGGCGGCCGTCGCCATACAGGCCGACGCTGGCCAGCGCGTCCATCACCACATCCGGCGTCAATGTTTCAAAAGGGTGGCGCAGGGTCTGCGAACGGTTTGTCATGTCGCCATTGTCGCCGCTGACACCCTGTCGAACAGGGGGGGGTCGCATGGATAATCAGAACGCCTCAATGGAGAAGTGTGGCCATGATTTCTTTCAAGCGTAAGGTTGCCCTGGGCATTGGCAGTGTCTCGGTGCTGCTGGCCGGCCTGGCCATCCCGCCGGTCTGGTGGCTGGCACGCGAAAACGCCGAAGACAGCATCGTGTCCATGGCGGTGGAAGAGTCACGCCGCCTGCTGCACCATGAACCCTTCCGCCCGGAAGGCACGCAAGCCCTGCCGCACGCACAGGCCGCGGCCCGCGCCCTGGTGGGCGGCCTGTTCGATATCGCGGAGATCTACAGCGCCGACGGCGTGCTGATGGCCGAGGACATGACCCCCGCCGGCAGCGCGCTCGAAAAGGACATCACGCCCCACGGCCCGCCGGCCTATCAGTTCCCGTTTTATGAGAGCCAGCGCCTGCCGGGGGAGCGCTGGGTGTTGCGCGTGTTCGTGCCGCTGCGCGGCGACAAGCAGGCCATCACCGGCTACCTCGAGGGCGTGCGCCTGGTGCCGGACTGGCAGCGCGAACAGATCCGCGCCGAGGCCCTGCGCGTGGCCCTGCTGGTGGCGCTGGCCGCCCTGCTGTGCGGCGGCGCGCTCTACCCGGTGATGATCCGCCTGTTTGCCGACAACCAGCGCAAGACGCGCGAGGTGCTGGAGTCCCACATTTCGATGATGGAAGCGCTGGGCCGCGCCATCGGGCGGCGCGACTCCGACACCGGCGCCCACAACTACCGGGTGGCCTGGATCTCCGCCACACTGGCCGAAGCCGTGGGCCTGCATGGCGACCGCATGCAGGAGCTGATCGCCGGCAGCTTTCTGCACGACGTCGGCAAGATCGGCATTCCCGACGCCATCCTGCTCAAGCCGGGCCGTCTGGATGAGGAAGAGATGATCGTCATGCGCACCCATGTCGGCATGGGTGAAGACATCGTCACCGGTGCCGGCTGGCTCGAAGGCGGCCGGGCCGTGGTGGCCGGCCACCACGAAAAATGGGACGGCACCGGTTACCCGCGCAGCCTGGCCGGCGAGGACATCCCGCTGGTGGCGCGCATCTTCGCGCTGGCCGACGTGTTCGACGCACTGTGCGCGCGCCGCCCCTACAAGGCGCCGATGCCACTGGAGGCCGCCATGCAGGTGCTGACCGAAGGCTCAGGCAAGCACTTCGACCCGCATCTGGTCAAGGTCTTCGCCGGCTTGTCGCAGCACATCCACCGCACGATCATCGCCGCCAGCGAAGACGAGGCCCGGACGCTGCTGGAGGTGATGGTGCGCAAGCACTTCGGGCTCGATGGCTAGAACGGCACGTCCCAGTCGTCCCGCCCCCGCTCGTCCTCCGCCTTCAGCCGCTCGAACGGCAAGGCCTGCTTGACCAGGATCACCGTGCAGGGCGCGTCCACCGCCACCTTGATCGGCACCGTGGCCAGGAAACGCTGGGTCTTGAGGCCATGCGTGGCAGCCCCCATCACGATCACGCTCACCCGGTTGCCCGTGGCGTAATTGAGCAGCGCCTGCGCCACATCGCCCGATTCGAGCACGTGGCAGGACGTCTGGTGTCCCGTCAGATCGAGCGGCTGCAGCCACTGCCGCAGTTGCGTGATGTAGCGCCGATGCACGCTGGTTTCGCTGTCCTCGTCGCGCGTGCTGCTGGTCTGGCCGGGCGAGATCACCGTCACGCAGGCAAGCCGGGCACCCGGGCGCGTGCCCAGCGAGCGCGCCGCCGCCTGACGCAACGAATACAAGGTGGCATCACTCACGTCCTGGTGCGGCACCGCCACCATCACGATCGGCACTTCGTCGATCTGCTGCACCGGCAGGGGACTGGGCTGGTAGTGCATGCCGGCCGCCTTGATCCAGCGCTTGAAATGGATCCAGGCGCCCGTGCCCTGGGTTGCCAGGCCGCGCGACGTCACATGCACCTGGTCCGGGTGCAGCAAATCGAAGGCCAGGTGCGCCGCCGACGGATAGCGCTGCGCCGCCTCCTGCGCCAGGCAGCGCAGCACCACTTCCTGCAGCCAGGAAGGCAGCTCCGGCTTGCGCTGGCGCGGCGGCGGCGGATCCATCCACAGGCGCTGGCGCAAGCCGCCGGTGGTCTGCGGTTCGCCAAAGGGCAGTTCGCCGGTCAGCAACTGGTAGAGCATGACGCCGATGGCGAAGACGTCGCTGCGCGGATCGCCGCGCACGCCCACCACCTGCTCGGGTGCGATCCAGGCCGGCGAACCCACCGCCTTGCGCAACTGCTCGGCCAGCAGGTCCGGGTACAGCGCATTGCACGACAGGCCGAAATCGAGCAGCACGGCGCCGCCGTCGGGCCGGATCAGCACATTGGCCGGCTTGAGATCCAGGTGCACCGTGTTTTGCTGGTGCAGGCTGTGTACCGCATACGCCATGGCGGCGCCGAGCTGCACCACCTCGTCGACCGGCGGCAGTTCCGGCGCGTCGAGCCAGTGCTGCAGCGTGCGGCCCTGCACGTATTCCATCACCAGATACGGCGTGCGCTCCAGATCGCCGGCCGCCACGAAGCGCGGCACGTGCGGTCCGGTCAGCACCTGCATGATCTGATGTTCGACTTCGAAGCTGACAATGTTCTCGGCACCATCGCCGGCGGTCATGCGCGGCACCTTCATGACCATGGGGAAACCGGGATCGGGCGCGCCATCGGCGTAATGCACACGGTAGATGTGGGCCATGCCGCCGGCGTAGACGCACGCCTCGACCACGAACCCGTCCAGCACAGACCCCGGCTCCAGCAGCTTCATCGTCCTTGCTCCAGTCGACTGGCGAAGTATTCCGGCAGGCCGGCCCGCCGAATGGCGGCCGCAGCCGCATGATGATCGTAGCCCACGCGGTGAAACGTCAGTTGCGCACGCTCGCTGTCGAACAGGGCGTACATGGCTTTGGGGTTGCCGTCGCGCGGCTGGCCGACCGAGCCGACGGTGGCCAGCCAGTGGCGGTGGCGCGGCACCGGCACCGCCACGCCGGCGGTCGGCTCGAACCGCATCAGCCCGCCGGCACTGCCCTGGTAGTACAGCGTCTGCATGTGCACATGGCCGCCGAACACATAGCGCACCTCCGGCATGTCCCGCACCGCATCCAGGCTCATGGCGGCTGCACGGCTGTCGTAGACATAGCGCCAGCGTTCGGGCGCTTCGGCGGAGGCATGAACCAGCAGCACGGCGTCCTGCCGCAGGGTCAGCGGCAGCGCGGCCAAGAAGTCCTTCTGCTCCACTGTGAGCTGCTCATGCGTCCACTGCGCCGTGCTGTCGCCGATGGTCTTGATCTCGACCGGCGGCTGCAGCGCCATGTCGTCGTGGTTGCCGCGGATCACCAGGGCGCCCTGTTCCGCCAGGGCCATCACCCGCTGCATGACGGCCACCGGGTCTGCGCCGTAGCCGACAAAATCGCCCAGCAAGGCCAGTTGCTGCGCCCCCTGTTCCTGGGCGTGCGCCAGACAGGCGTCCAGCGCCTGCAGATTGGCATGGATATCGGACAACAGAGCAAGCTTCATGGGTTCGCTAAACTTTTACAGGCATCATCTTGCACGCATAAACTTGCCGTCAGCTTGCATCGGATGCGATCATTCATTGTTGACGCAGATCAATTCACGCCATCAAGCGCACAAGGGAGGGGACCCTCATGAGTCGTTCACGCCAATGGAAGAGTCTGATCACGCGACGCGGCCTCGCCGACTCACTGGCCTTGTGCCTGTTCAGACGATGTGCTGCGACACATCAGCGCCCTGCATGACGAGGTGCGCCGTCTGCATGCCAACCTCCAGCCACGACCATCGGTGTAGCAGGCACTCACCCTTCGCGATGTCCCCACCCGACCTTCAACAACTTCGGGAGAAAGAACATGCTTGACTACCTCATCATCGGCGGCGGCTCGGCCGGCTGTGTGCTGGCCGCCCGCCTGAGCGAAGACCCGGCGGTCCGTGTCGCCCTGCTGGAGGCCGGACCACGCGACGACAGTGTGCTGATCCATTGCCCGGCCGGCCTGGCCCTGCTGGCCAAGAGCGGACAGAGCAACTGGGGCTTCCAGACCGTGCCGCAAGCCGGCCTCGACGGCCGGCGCGGCTACCAGCCGCGCGGCAAGGTACTGGGCGGCTCCAGCTCGGTCAATGCCATGATCTACACGCGCGGCCACCGCAGCGACTACGACAACTGGGCGGCGCAGGGCAACCCCGGTTGGGGCTGGAGCGACGTGCTGCCCTACTTCAAGCGTGCCGAACACAATGAGCGCGGTGCCGACGCTTTCCACGGCAGCGGCGGTCCGCTCAACGTGATGGACCTGCGCAGCCCCAATCGCCACAGCCCGGATTTCGTCGCGGCAGCCAAACAGGCCGGCTTTTCGCAGAACCCTGACTTCAACGGCGCCGAACAGGAGGGCGTCGACCTGTACCAGGTCACGCACAAGAACGGCGAACGCTTCAGCGCGGCCAAGGCCTACCTCACGCCCCATCTTGGCCGCCCCAATCTGCAGGTGATCACCGGTGCGCAGGCCACGCGCATCCTGTTCGAGGGCCGGCGCGCCGTGGGCGTGGAGTTCCTGCAAGACGGTCAGCGCCGCGAACTGCGCGTCGCGCGCGAGGTCCTGTTGAGCGCCGGCGCGCTGCAGTCACCGCAGCTGCTGATGCTCTCGGGCATCGGCCCTGCGGCGCACCTGCGCCAGCAGGGCATCACCCCCCTGCATGACCTGCCCGGCGTGGGCCAGCATCTGCAGGACCATGTGGACGTGGTGCTGGTCTACGATGCACCGGCACTGACCGACCTGTTCGGCCTGTCGTTCAAGGGCGCACTCAACGTGCTCCGGGGGATCGGCGAATGGCGGCGCCACCGCCGCGGCATGCTGACCACCAACTTCGCCGAAGCCGGCGGCTTCATCCGCAGCCAGGCGGGTGAGGTCATCCCGGACCTGCAGCTGCATTTCGTGATCGGCAAGCTGGTCGACCATGGCCGCACGACGACGACCGGCCACGGCTACTCCTGCCATGTCTGCCTGTTGCGCCCGCACAGCCGCGGCAGCGTGCAACTGGCCAGCCCAGATCCGCTGGCGGCACCGCTGATCGACCCGAATTTTCTGGCCGAGCGCGACGACATGGAACGTCTGGTGCGCGGCTTCAAGCTGATGCGCCACATCCTGTCGCAGCCGGCGCTGGCCGGCCTTGGCGGGCGGGAACTGGCGACCTCGGCCGCGGCCCGCAGCGACCAGGAGATCGAACAGTACATCCGTGGCCACGCCGACACCATTTACCACCCGGCAGGCTCGTGCCGCATGGGCCCGGGGCCGACGGACGTGGTCGATGCCCGGCTGCGGGTACACGGCCTGCAGGGTCTGCGGGTGGTCGATGCCTCCATCATGCCCAGCCTGGTGGGCGGCAACACCAACGCGCCCGTCATCATGATCGCGGAAAAGGCGGCGGACCTGATCCGTGCGGACCAAGCTGGCTGAAACCCCTGCATAGAATGAGGCCGTGTCCATGTTCAACCTGACCCGCTACTTTTCCACCCTGTCGTTTGTGCTGATGGCCCTGGCCGCCGGTCTGCTGACGCTCTATTACCGCAGCATCACCAATGAGCAGCTGCTGCACCATGAGCAGAACCGGGCCGAAGAGTTCACCCAGGTGTTCGAGAACTCGCTATGGCCCCACTTCAAGCCGGTCATCGACGCCGACCAGTCCGCCTCGCCCGACGTCCTGCGCGAGCGGGCTGCCACCACCAAGCTGCGCGAGGCGCTGGGCAACATGATGCGCGGCACCACCGTGCTCAAGATCAAGATCTACAGCCGCGACGGCATCACCGCCTTCTCCACCGACCCCCAGCAGATTGGCGAAAACAAGGCCGGCAACGCGGGTTTTCGCTCTGCGCTCAACGACATGCCGCGCAGCGAATTGACGCATCGCAACCAGTTCGACGCCATCGAAGGCACGCTGGAAGAACGCGATGTCATCTCGACTTATGTGCCAATACACAATATCGAGAACGGCCAGCAGCACGTTGACGGCGTGTTCGAGGTCTATCAGGACGTCACCACTTTTGTGCAGGAGGCCGACCGGCACCTGAAATGGGTGTCAACCGGCGTGGTCGCCGTGCTGGCAGCGCTCTACCTGGCCCAGTTCATGGTGGTGCGCCGCGCGCAGACCATTCTGCGCGCGCAGGCCCGTGCGCTGGAAGACACCAACCAGGAGCTCGACCACCGCGTGCAGGAGCGCACGCATGATCTGGAAAATGAAATCTCGGAACGCCGGCGTGCGGAACAGCGGCTTGACTACCTGGCGCACCATGATCCGCTGACCGATCTGCCCAACCGGCTGCTGTTCAAGGAACGACTGCTGCAAAGCCTGCAACAGGTCAGCCGGCACGATGCGCAGCTGGCCGTGCTGTTCATCGATCTGGACCACTTCAAGGACGTCAATGACACCTTGGGCCATTCGGTGGGTGACGCCTTGCTGACCACGGTCACCCGCCGCCTGCAGACCTGCATCCGGCCGGGCGATACGCTGGCGCGTCTCGGCGGCGATGAGTTCATCTGCATTCTTGAGAACATCGGCGGACCGGCCTCGGCACTGGAAGTCGCCGATCAGTTGCTGGAGCTGTTCCGCCAGCCTTTTTTCGTCGGCGACAACCAGCTCTACCTGTCCGCCAGCATCGGCATCAGCCAGGCACCGGCCGACGGCACGGAGGTCGACGTCTTGGTGCGCAAGGCCGACGCCGCGATGTACCAGGCCAAGGCGCACGGACGCAATCGCAGCCATTTCTATACCAGCACCATGACGACCAATGCCCAGGAGCGTATCCAGCTCGAGGGCCTGCTGCGCGAGGCCATCGCATCGAACGAACTCAGTGTGCACTTCCAACCCAAGATCGAGGTCCAGAGCGGCCGCCTGCTCGGCGCCGAGGCCTTGCTGCGCTGGAACAGCGCCGAGCTCGGCAGCATCCCGCCTTCGCGTTTCATTCCGCTGGCCGAGGAAACCGGTTTCATCATGGAACTGGGCTTCTGGGTGCTGTGCGAAACCTGCCGCCAGGTAGCGGCCTGGGACGAGGTCGGCTTGCGTGTGCCGGTGGTGTCGATCAATCTGTCCGTCAAGCAGCTGGAGCGCGGCAACCTGCCGGAACTGCTGCGCACCATCATGCGCGAAACCGGCATCACACCGGACCGGATCGAGCTTGAAATCACCGAGTCCGTCATCATGGTCATGGAGGATGCCTTCACCATGCTGGCCGACCTGCGCGCCCTGGGGGTGCGCCTGGCGCTTGACGACTTTGGCACCGGCTTTTCCTCTCTGTCCTACCTGAAGAAATTGCCCGTTCAGACGCTCAAGATCGACCGGGCTTTCATCATCGGCATCGGCGAGAGCCGCAGCGACGAATCCATCATCCAGGCCATGGTGGACATCTCACGCAGTCTCAACCTGGTCAGTGTCGCCGAAGGGGTGGAAACTGCCGAACAATTTGCATTCTTGCGCCGGCTGGGTTGCGAGCAGGTCCAGGGTTATTTATTCGGCAAACCCGTGCCGGCCAATGAGTTCCTGTCGCGCTGGCAGGCGCAAACGGCCGCGGCCTTGCCGGCGTTGGCCTTGACGGGACAGGGTTAGCCCTGTCGGACAAGTTCCTACAGCGCGAAGCGCCAAACGCCGACTTAAATTTCTTGGCCGCTTGTCTACAGTTGACTCACCACACCGGCCCCCGGTGTGAAGCGGGGAATAAACATGCGGACCAATGCCATTTCACTCAATCCTTTCAGCCTGATGATGGAGCCTGAAAGCGTGCTCCAGGCCATGGAGCGCTCCCAGTCGCTGCGCGGCCTGCGCCGCCGCCAGCTGCGCCCCCTGGACAAGCCGCTGATTCCCTATGCCAAGGCACGCGTTGCCTGCAACGATGCGGCATTGTGCGACAGTTCCGACGACGAACTCGACAACTGACACCCGGAACGATATCGGGGCCATCGTGACCAGGCCCCACCAGCGCGAGAAGCCGGGTCAACCAGGACCCTCGCCGCGAAAGGATGGCTCCGGCCGCAGCCTGCTCGCGCTCACATGCTGCGGCGGTACTGGCCACCCACCTCGAACAATGCGCTGGTGATCTGGCCCAGCGAACAGACACGCACCGCGTCCATCAGCACCTCGAACACATTCCTGTTTTCGATCACCGCCTGTTGCAGGCGCTTGAGTTGCGCCGGCGCCTCGTCCGCGTGGCGCATATGGAAATCGGCCAGCCGTTGCAGCTGGCTCTGCTTCTCCTCTTCGGTCGAACGCGCCAATTCCAGTTTTTCCAGCACGGCATCACCGTGCGGATTGCGGAACGTGTTGACGCCGATGATGGGCAGCTCACCAGTGTGCTTGAGCATTTCGTAGTGCATGGATTCGTCCTGGATCCGGCCGCGCTGATAGCCGGTTTCCATGGCTCCGAGCACGCCGCCGCGCTCCGAGATGCGCTCGAACTCGGCCAGCACCGCTTCTTCCACCAGTTCCGTCAATTCCTCGATGATGAAGGCCCCCTGGTTCGGGTTTTCGTTTTTCGCCAGCCCCCACTCGCGATTGATGATGAGCTGGATCGCCATGGCGCGGCGCACCGAGTCCTCGGTGGGCGTCGTGATGGCCTCGTCGAAGGCATTGGTGTGCAGGCTGTTGCAGTTGTCGTAGATGGCGATCAGCGCCTGCAGCGTAGTGCGGATGTCGTTGAACTGGATCTCCTGCGCGTGCAGGCTGCGCCCCGAGGTCTGGATGTGGTACTTGAGCTTTTGGCTTCGCTCGTTGGCGCCGTACTTCTCCTTCATGGCTACGGCCCAGATGCGGCGCGCCACCCGCCCCATCACGCTGTACTCGGGGTCCATGCCGTTGGAGAAGAAGAAGCTCAGGTTCGGCGCAAAGTCGTCGATGTGCATGCCGCGCGCCAGATAGGCCTCCACCAGCGTGAAACCGTTGGACAGCGTGAAGGCCAACTGGCTGATCGGGTTGGCACCGGCTTCGGCGATGTGGTAGCCGGAGATCGAAACGCTGTAGAAGTTGCGCACCCGGTGGTGCACGAAGTACTCGGCGATGTCGCCCATCACCTTGAGGCTGAACTCGGTAGAGAAGATGCAGGTGTTCTGCCCCTGGTCTTCCTTCAGGATGTCGGCCTGTACCGTGCCGCGCACGTTTTCCAGCACCCACTCGCGGATCTTCTCGATTTCGGTGTCGGTCGGCTCGCGGCCATTGTCGGCCTTGAACTTGTCGATGTTCTGGTCGATCGCCGTGTTCATGAACATGGCCAGGATGCTCGGCGCCGGACCGTTGATGGTCATGCTGACCGAGGTACTCGGATTGCACAGATCGAAGCCGCCGTACAGCACCTTCATGTCGTCCAGCGTGGCGATGGACACGCCGGAGTTGCCAACCTTGCCGTAGATGTCGGGCCGCGGATCGGGATCGTTGCCGTACAGCGTGACGGAATCGAAGGCGGTGGACAGGCGTTTGGCCGGCATGCCCTCGCTCAGCAGCTTGAAGCGCCGGTTGGTGCGGAAAGGATCGCCCTCGCCGGCGAACATGCGTGTCGGATCCTCGTTCTCGCGCTTGAATGCAAAGGTGCCGGCGGTGTAGGGGTAGCTGCCCGGCACGTTGTCGAGCATCAACCATTTGAGGATTTCGCCGTGGTCCTCGTACCTGGGTAGCGCCACCTTGCGAATGGTGGTACCCGACAGCGACTTGGTCGTCAGCGCCGTGCGGATCTCCTTGTCGCGGATTTTCACCACATACTCGTCGCCCGCATAGGCCTGCTGCATCTCCGGCCACTGGTCCAGCAGTTTGCGTTCGGCCAGTCCCATGCGCAGTTCGCGCTGCTGCGCCAGATCGATCGAGGCCTCGGCCGCCTTCGCCTTGCCGGGCTTGTCGACCTCCAGCATGCGCGCAGCCGCGCGCAGCTGCTGGATTTCCCGCGCCAAGCGGGCCTGCTCATGCGCGCGCCGCTTGTAGCCGCGCACGGTATCGGAAATTTCGGCCAGATAGCGGACTCGCCCTCCCGGCACGACCTGGATCTGGTTGCTGCTGTGCCGCACCTTGACCAGCGGCAACTGCCCCGCCTGCAGCGGCAAGCCCAGTTCAGCGAGACGGGGCTTGAGGGCCTGAAACAACGCCGTCACGCCATCGTCGTTGAAACGCGAAGCCATGGTGCCGAACACCGGCATCTGCTCCGGAGAAACACCCCAGGCCTCGCGGTTGCGCTGCACCTGCTTGGCCACGTCGCGCAGCGCGTCACTGGCGCCCTTGCGATCGAACTTGTTGATGGCCACGAACTCGGCGAAGTCGAGCATGTCGATCTTCTCAAGCTGGCTGGCCGCACCGAATTCCGGTGTCATCACGTACAGCGGCACGTCGACGTGCGGCACGATGGCGGCATCGCCCTGGCCGATGCCGGAGGTCTCGACGATGATGAGGTCAAAACCGGCACACTTGGCCGCAGCCAGCACATCCGGCAGCGCGGCGCTGATCTCGCTGCCGGTGTCGCGCGTGGCCAGGCTGCGCATGAAGACGCGCGAACCCTGCTGCCATGGCGCAATAGCGTTCATGCGGATGCGGTCGCCCAGCAGGGCCCCGCCGCTCTTGCGGCGCGAGGGATCGATGCTGATCAGCGCCACCCGCAAGGCATCACGCTGGTCCAGGCGCAATCTACGAATCAACTCGTCGGTCAGCGATGACTTGCCAGCGCCACCGGTACCGGTGATGCCCAGCACGGGCACCTTGCTGCCCACCGCCTGTTTTCTCACGGCATCGAGCAGGGTGGCATCGGCTTGGCCGTTCTCCAGCGCAGTCATCAGCTGCGCCAGCGCACGCCAGGCCATCTCGCCGTGGCCTTGGATGGCTTTCAGCGTCTTGGGGGCGTGGGCACTCAACGCCTTGTCGCAGCGCATCACCATCTCGCCGATCATGCCGGCCAACCCCATGCGCTGACCGTCTTCCGGGCTGTAGATACGGGCCACGCCATAGGCCTGCAGCTCGCGGATCTCTGCCGGCACGATGACACCACCGCCACCGCCGAACACCTGGATATGCTCGCCGCCGCGGGCTTTGAGCAGATCGACCATGTACTTGAAATACTCGACGTGCCCGCCCTGGTAGGAACTGATGGCGATGCCCTGCACGTCCTCCTGCAAGGCGGCCGTCACCACCTCGTCCACACTTCGGTTGTGACCCAGGTGAATCACTTCGACACCCATGCTTTGCAGAATGCGGCGCATGATGTTGATGGCGGCATCATGCCCGTCGAACAGACTGGCCGCGGTGACAAAACGCACCTTGTGCGTCGGACGGTAGTTCGCAAGAGCCTTGTATTCGGCAGACAGATCGGTCATGGCACGCTTTCCTGATGGGCCCGATAGCGCAGGGCATCGGACAAATCTTGCAAGATATCGAATTGACGTTTACGTAAACGTCAATCTTACCGTTTTTGCATGAAAAAGGGGCGCATCAGCGCCCCTTTTCCGCATGCCCATGGGCACATGTTTACTTGTACAGCACCTGCGGCAACCACATGCCGATGGCCGGGAACTGGTACAGCAGGATGATCGCCAGCACCTGGATGCCCATGAACGGCAGCATGCCAGCGAAGATCTGGTTCAGCGTCACGTGCGGCGGACTGACCCCTTTCAGATAAAACGCCGACATGGCCACCGGCGGGCTCAGGAAGGCTGTCTGCAAATTCAGCGCGACCAGCAGGCCGAAGAACAGCGGGTCAACATTGAAGTGCGTCAGCAGCGGAATGAAGATCGGCATGAAGATCACGATGATCTCGGTCCACTCCAGCGGCCAGCCCAGGACGAAGATGATGACCTGGCTCAAGACCAGGAACTGCGTCTTGGTCAGATTCATCGACAGCACCCACGTCTCCACCAGCTCTTGCCCGCCCAGCAGGGCAAAGGCGGCCGAGAAGATGGCCGAGCCGACAAACAGCCAGCACACCATGGCCGAGGTCTTGGCGGTCAGGAACACACTCTCCTTCACCACAGTGAAAGTGAGTTGGCGGTAGGCCGCTGCCAGCAGCAGGCCACCCATGGCGCCCATGGCGGCCGCCTCGGTCGGTGTCGCCAGGCCCAGCACGATGGAGCCCAGCACGGCCAGGATCATCAACAGCAGCGGGAAGAAGCTGGTCAACAGCATCTTGAACACTTCAAGGCGCGTGTAGCTGAGGAAGGCGTAGTAGAGCACCATCACCGCGGCACCGACACCAAAACCAATCCAGTAGCCCGTAGGGGCGTCGGGGCGAGGCGCATCCGTTGCTGCTGCGGCGGCGCTCGCCGTGGCCGCAGCCGGCTCCTGAACGCTGCCGGCCGCAGCAGGCTCATCAGCCGCGCTCTTTTCCGCGCCCGGGGGTTCCTTGACACCGTCCTCCTCGGCGCCCGGGGGAGCTGCCAAGCCGGTGCCACTGTCCTCGTCAGCTGACTCGTCGACCGTCGTACCCATCGCTTGGAGCGTCACAACTTCCTTCACTTCTGCCTGCGTCACGCTCGAGTAGCTCCACAGCGCGACTGCGACAAACAGGAAGGCCGGCAGCAGCACAATGACCAGCTGCTTGAGAATGTAGCTCGCAGGCACACCCTGGTTGCGTTTGCCCTTGAGGGCGGCCAGCAGGCCAGGCAGTGCACGGGCGGAGTGCGACGTCGCCAGCTTCTCCGTCAGGGGCGGCAGCGGCACATAGCGTTCCTTCTCGGACAATGGCGGGGCCATCGAGGGCTTGATCTTGGCCAGGATGATGACGTAGCCAATGTACAAGCCGGCGAGCATGAGACCCGGGAAGAAGGCCCCTGCGTACAGTTGCACCACCGAGACGCCGGCGGTTGCGCCGTAGACGATGAGCAGCACGGAAGGAGGAATGAGAATGCCCAGACACCCCCCGGCAGTGATGGCGCCAGCGGACATCTTAACGTCATAGCCTGCCTTGAGCATGGCCGGCAGTGCCAACAGACCCATCAGCGTCACCACAGCGCCAACGATGCCGGTTGCCGTGGCGAACACGGCGCAGGTCACCAGTGTTGCCACTGCCAGCGCGCCAGGCAGGCGCACCATCGCCAAGTGCAGACTCTTGAAAAGCTTCTCAATCAGGTTGGCACGCTCGACCAGATAACCCATGAACACGAACAGCGGAATCGAGATCAGCACGTCGCTGCCCATGACCTTGAACGCGGCCTGGACCATCAGATCCAGCGCCTTCGCCGTATCCCGTTCATAGGCCAACCAGGTGAAGATCATGCCCATGCCCATCAGGGTAAAGGCCGTCGGGAAGCCCAGCATGATGGCAACCACCACCAAAGACAGCATGAGCAGGCCAATGTGGCCGTTGGTAATCTTGTCGGCACCTAGCAGCATCGCCAGGGCACCGGCGACGATCAGCCCCATCAGGATGAAGCCGAACCAGAGTTCTTTACGGATTTTCATGATTTTGCGTTTTCTTTCGCAACGTACTTGTCCAGGGCCGCGATATCTTCATCCTTCACATGCACCATAGCCTTGAGTTTGTCGACATCCACTTCTTCCACGTCCTCCTCGCGCGAGGGCCATTCACCATCGCGGATACAGAGCACGCAACGCACGATTTCCACCGCCCCCTGCAACAACAACAGCGCGCCCGACAGCGGAATGATGAACTTGAACGGATAGATTGGCAGCGGGTCGGCGTTGAACGTCTGTTCGCGTATTTCCATGGACTCGACAAAGAACGTCCAGCCGGCCCAGGTCATGGCAATCACGCCCGGGATGAAGAACAGGAAGTACAGGATCAGGTCAAGCGTGGCCTGCGTACGCGGCGTGAAGAAGCCGTAGAGAACGTCACCGCGGACATGCCCGTTTTTCGACAGCGTGTAGGCACCGGCCGTCATGAACATGGCGCCGTACAGCATGATCTGCAGATCCAGCACCCACGCATGCGGATGATTCAGCACATAGCGAGAGAACACCTCCCAACTGATCAGCAAGGTCAGCAGCACAGCTGACCATGCGAACAACTTGCCGACGAAGGTGGACAACTGATCCACCCTGAGCAGTAAATTTTGCATTTACTTTCCAGTAACGAATGAAAGATCGAATGTATGAAGGGCGCTGCGACGTCGCCGCAGCGCCCTTTCGCTTGAAACCCTGAAGCTCTCTAGTTCTTAGGCCTTCTTGCCTTTCTTGGCAAAGTAATGGTTGTAGGCCATCTTGAAGTCGACCATGTAGTCGTTCTGCCACTGGCCAGCGCGCTGTGCATAGGCACGCTGCGAGTCAAGCACCTTCTTGAACATCGGGTTCTCGGCCGCTTTCTTGGCAATGACCTTGTCCCAAGCCTCCAACTGGGCCTTGAGAATGGCGTCAGGCGTCTTGTAGAAGTTGACCTTGTCCTTGGTGCGCAATTCGATGTAGTCCTTGGAGTTACGCTCGATCGCCTTCCAGCTCATCTCGGCCGATGCGGCGGACACTGCGGAATCGATGATGGCGCGCAGTTCGGCCGGCAGCGAATTGAGCTTGGTCTTGTTGAACAGAATCTCGAATTGCTCGCCCGACTGGTGGAAGCTCTGCAGCATGCAGTTCTTCGCCACGTCCGGGAAGCCCAGCAGGCGGTCAGACGTGGCATTGTTGAACTCGGCCGCATCCAGCAGGCCGCGGTCCAGTGCCGGAACAATCTCGCCACCCGGCAACGGATTCACGGCACAGCCCAACTCGGTGAACACATCCACCGCCAGACCCACGGTACGGTACTTCAGGCCCTTGAGGTCGGCGACCTTGGCAATCGGCTTCTTGAACCAGCCCAGCGGTTGGGTGGGCATGGGACCATAGACGTAGGACGCCACGTCAATGTTCAGGCTCTTGTAGATCTCTTGCAGCAGCTCCTTGCCGCCGCCATACTGGTGCCAAGCCAGCACCATGTTGGGATCCATGCCGAAGGCCGGGCCGGAACCCCACAGGGCCAAGGCTGAATTCTTGCCATACCAGTAAGCCAGCACGCCATGGCCGCCGTCCAGGGTGCCCTTGTTGACGGCATCCAGCAACTGGAAAGCCGGCACCACGGAGCCCGCAGCCAGCACGTCGATCTTGAGCTTGCCACCGGACATGCGGTTGACCATGCTGGCAAAGTCGGTGGCGTACTCGTGAAAAATGTCCTTGGATGGCCAAGTGCTCTGGAAGCGCAAGGACGTCGTGGTTTGAGCAGTTGCCACCATGGGGGCAGACATGGCACCAGCAGCAAGTGCGGCGCCCTTGAGCAGACTGCGGCGGCGGGGAGTTTTGTTATCAATCACGGTTGTCTCCAGTTGTAGAAAAGATGAGCGTGCATACCATCTCGGCCGTGATTCTCTCCCCTTTGCTCCGCCTCAGGATCTAGGGGTTTTCACCAAGTTCTCGGCTGCGCCCCATAAAACAGTTTTCACTTTTTCGCACCCTTTCTTGCAAACGATTTTTCAAACCAGGCTGCCGAATTCACAAACGAGACTACTTAACAAGGAGCCGGACACCATCCGAGGTGCCCCTGCCGACACGATGCACCCTATCTGCCACGCCCCAAGAAGCCAATGGCCAGATCCAAATAGAGTACCAACCTGAATCCAATCTGATCGGCGGCAGCGCAAACGGCAAACCGTCGAGACATTGCTAGCCGTTCTGGGTCGCATCATCTGCTCTGACCCATCGGAAAACGTCCGCCCAGTGGCGAAGGACAATGTCGTCGAGCCACACATCGCCGGTCGAACGAATGCCAAGCCAGCATGGACCAGCACCGCCCGTGCGTCGGATTACATGCCATTTCAGACCATTAGCCTCGTATTCATGGCGCAAGTTGCTATCAAAACAGAAGCAAAATGGCTTGCATCAACGGACATGCACATCGACGAACGCAGCTGCAATCAACCATTCCGCACCTGCCACAACGCCACAGCCAAAATCCTTTAGAGTTCCAGCTCAGGCAGAACATCGCTGTCGCACCCTTTTTCCACCATGAAACCCATCCAGCTCTTCGACCCGGCGTCCAGCACCTACACCTACGTGCTGTTCGATGAATCTTCGCGGGAAGCCCTCATCATCGATCCGGTGGACGAGCAGCTTGAACGCGACCTGCAGGTACTGCGCGAGTACGGCCTCAAGCTGGTGTGGGCGGTAGAAACCCACGCCCATGCCGACCACATCACCAGCGCCGGACGGTTGGCCGAGCACACCGGCGCCCAGACGGCCGCACCCGAAGCCTGCGGCATTCGTACCGCCGCCATCCAGCTCACCGATGGCAGCACGCTCAAATTCGGTGACCAGACCCTCCGCGCCTTGCACACCCCAGGCCACACCGCCGGCAGCATGAGCTACCTGTGGCAGGCGGGCGAGCAGCCTCATGTGTTCACGGGTGACACCCTGCTCATCAATGGCTGCGGTCGCACCGACTTCCAGTCCGGCAGTGCCGAGGCGCTGTACCACAGCCTGACCCAGGTCCTGTTTGCGCTACCGGACGACACGCTGGTCTGGCCGGGCCACGACTACCAAGGGCGTACCCACTCGACCATCGGTGCGGAAAAGGCCGGCAATGCGCGCGTAGCCGGCAAGACCCTGGCCGAGTTCAAGGCCATCATGGACACGCTGAATCTGCCCAAGCCGCGCCGCATCGACGAGGCCGTTCCCGCCAACCTGAGCTCCGGCCTGCGCCATGATGCGGATGGTGCCGCCCTTCTGAGTGTCCGTCCCGCAGTGGGCTATGCCGGCGATGTGTCACCACAGCTCGCCTACGACTGGTGGAAGGCAGGCGCTGCAGTATTGGTTGATGTCCGTACCGATGCCGAGCGCGAATGGGTGGGCTTCGTCCCCGAAGCCGTGGGTTTGGCCTGGAAGCAGTGGCCGGGCATGGCCCTCAATCCCGGCTTCGATGACGGCATCCGTGCCGCCGTGCCACCGGGCAAGAAGGCTGTGCTGCTGTGCCGCAGCGGCGTGCGTTCGATTGCCGCGGCCAAGCGCGCGACCGAACTCGGCATCGAGGCCTACAACATCCTTGAAGGTTTTGAAGGCGACCCCGACGAGCAGGCCCACCGTGGCGGCCGCGGTGGCTGGCGCTACCACGGACTGCCATGGCGTCAAGGCTGAGACAGCATGGGAAGCGCCACAGCGCCGATAATGCGGCAAACTTGAACAACAACCATGACATTTCTCGCCATTGACGTTGGGAACACCCGCTTGAAGTGGGCACTTTTTGAAGCGCCGAGTCCCGGCGCCAAGCTGCTGGCGCAGGGCGCCGAGTTCCTCGACAACATCGACAAACTGGCTGAGGGCGCCTGGGCCAAGCTGCCTGCGCCGAGCTGCATGCTGGGCTGTGTGGTCGCCAGCGATGCCGTCAAACACCGTGTCGAAGACCAGATGGAAATGTGGGACGTTGCCCCGCAATGGGTGGTCTCCAGCGTCCAGGAAGCCGGCCTGACCAACGGCTACGACCATCCGGCCCGGCTCGGCCCGGACCGCTGGGTCGCCATGATCGGTGCCTGGCACCGCATGCGGGCCATGGGGGCCGCGCGCCCCATCGTGGTGGCCATGGTCGGCACGGCGGTGACCGTCGAGGCGATTGATGCCGGCGGCAAGTTCCTCGGTGGTTATATCCTGCCCGGCCACGGCATCATGCTGCGCTCACTGGAGTCGGGTACCGCCGGCCTGCACGTCCCCACCGGCGAAGTGCGCCCCTTCCCCACCAACACCAGCGACGCCTTGACCAGCGGCGGCACCTATGCCATCGCCGGTGCCATGGAACGCATGGTGCAGCATGTTCGCCAGCACTGTGGTTCTGAACCCTGGTGCGTCATGGCCGGCGGCGCCGGCTGGAAAATGGCGCCCAGCATGTCGGTGCCGTTCGAACTGGTCGACAGCCTGATCTTTGACGGCCTGTTGCAGATTGCCGCCAGCCGCGGCTTTTGCGACAAACGCTGATCAGTCGTCCGGCGCCAGCCAAGCTTCTGCGAGCTTTACCCAGTAAGTGGCGCCCAGCGGGATCAGCTCGTCATTGAAGTCGTAGCTCGGGTTGTGCAGCGTGCAGGGGCCGCCGCCATGCCCCATCTCACGGTGCACCCCGTCGCCATTGCCGATGAAGCAGTAGGCTCCCGGCTTGGCCTGCAACATATAAGCAAAATCTTCCGCCCCCATGGTGGGCTCCTGGCCCTGCACCTGTGCTTCACCCACGATGCCCGCCATCACCCGGCGGGCAAACTCCGCCTCGTGCGCCGAGTTGATGGTCGGCGGGTAGTTGCGTTCGAACTCGAATTCGCAGTCCACGCCAAACGCCGCACAGGTGTGTTCGGCGATCTGGCGCATGCGCTGTTCAATCAGGTCCAGCACGTCCAGAGTAAACGTACGCACCGTGCCCTGCAATTCGCAGCTGTCGGGAATGACATTGGTCGCTTCGCCGGCATGGATCATGGTGACGGAGATGACGCCGGCATCGATCGGCTTCTTGTTGCGACTGATGATGGTCTGAAAAGACTGCACCATCTGGCATGCCACCGGCACCGGATCAATCGCGTTGTGCGGCAAGGCGGCATGGCCGCCCTTGCCGCGAATGGTGATCTTGAATTCATTGCTGGAGGCCATGACCGGCCCCGGGCTGACGGCAAAGCTGCTGGCCGCCATACCCGGCCAGTTGTGCATGCCGAAGACCGCCTCCATCGGAAACTTTTCGAACAAGCCGTCGCGCATCATTTCGCGCGCACCGCCACCGCCTTCCTCGGCAGGCTGGAAGATCAGGTAAACCGTGCCGTCGAAATGGCGCTGCTTGGCAAGATACTGTGCAGCGGCCAGCAGCATGGCTGTGTGGCCATCATGACCGCAGGCGTGCATCTTGCCGGCGTTCCGACTGGCGTGTTCGAAGGTGTTGAACTCCTGCATCGGCAGTGCGTCCATATCGGCACGCAGCCCGATAGCACGTGCCGAGCTACCGTTCTTGACGATGCCCACCACCCCCGTACCGCCAAGGCCCCGCTGCAACGGAATACCCCACTCAGCGAGCTTCTCCGCCACCAGATCCGCAGTACGGATCTCCTCGAAGCACAACTCGGGGTGGGCGTGGATGTCACGCCGGATCACAGCCATGCTTGCTGCCTGGGTGACGATGGAATCGATGACTTTCATGCGCTCTCCTGACATCCAAGTCTAGTCGGGTCTGGTGCAAGTTGCCAGCACAGGGGTTCTCAGGTTCAAACCTTGCCGCCGCCAGTTGGCAGGGGCTCTGCAGCGGGCACAAAAAAGCCCTCATGAAGAGGGCTTTTGTGTTGGTTGCGCGAGGAGGATTTGAACCTCCGACCTTTGGGTTATGAGCCCAACGAGCTACCAGACTGCTCCATCGCGCGGTAAAAAAAGAATTATAGCTTATTCTGCCTTCGCCGTCTCGGCAGCCGGTGCTTCGACCACATCGGGACGATCTACCAGCTCGACCAGCGCCATCGGGGCATTGTCACCCACGCGAAAGCCCATCTTCAGGATGCGGGTGTAGCCACCCGGACGCGTCTTGAAACGCGGGCCGAGTTCATTGAACAGCTTGGTGACGCTGTCGCGGTCACGCAGACGGTCGAAGGCCAGGCGGCGGTTGGCCAGCGTGGCTTCCTTGGCCAGGGTGATCATGGGTTCGACCACACGACGCAGTTCTTTGGCCTTGGGCACAGTGGTCTTGATGACCTCATGCTCGATGAGCGAGTTCATCATGTTGCGCAGCATGGCGAGGCGGTGCTCGCTGGTGCGGTTGAGTTTACGGAGTCCATATCCGTGACGCATGGTGCTTTCCTTTCCTTTATTAAACGGGCAGCCGTATCAGGTACTGCCCGGAGCACTGGAGCCCGTTGCCAAGCTCCCTTTTAAATATCAACGCTTTTCGAGCGCCGCCGGCGGCCAGCTCTCGAGCTTCATGCCGAGGGTCAGACCGCGCGAAGCCAGAACTTCCTTGATCTCGTTGAGCGATTTGCGACCCAGGTTCGGGGTCTTGAGCAACTCGTTCTCGGTGCGCTGGATCAGGTCGCCGATGTAGTAGATGTTCTCGGCCTTGAGGCAGTTTGCCGAACGGACCGTGAGTTCCAGCTCATCAACCGGACGCAGCAGAATCGGGTCGAACTGCGTGCCACCGCGCGTTGCCGGTGCTTCGAAGGCGGCGAGTTCGCTGCCTTCGAGCTGGGCAAATACGGCCAGCTGTTCGACCAAGATTTTAGCCGAAGCACGCACGGCGTCTTCAGCGCTGATGGCGCCGTTGGTCTCGATCTCAACCACCAGCTTGTCCAGGTCGGTACGCTGCTCAACGCGGGCGCTCTCGACTGTATAGCTGACACGCTTGACCGGAGAGAACGAGGCATCAAGCACAATGCGGCCGATCGACTTGGTGGCCTCATCAGCATGGCGACGCAGCGTACCCGGCACATATCCACGGCCCTTTTCGACCTTGATCTGCATGTCCAGCTTGCCGCCGGCCGACAGCGTGGCGATCACGTGGTCGGGATTGATGATTTCGACGTCATGCGGCGTCTGGATGTCACCGGCGGTGACAACACCTTCACCGTCCTTGCGCAGACTCAGGGTCACCTCATCGCGGTTGTGCAGCTTGAACACAACGCCCTTGAGATTCAGCAGAATGTTGACGACGTCTTCCTGCACACCGTCAATCGACGAATACTCGTGCAAGACACCTGCGATCGTCACTTCCGTCGCAGCATAACCCGGCATCGACGACAACAGGACACGGCGCAGCGCATTGCCCAGCGTATGGCCGTAGCCACGCTCAAACGGCTCCAGCGCCACTTTGGCGCGGTTGGGGCCGAGTTGTTCGACGTTGATTGCTTTGGGTTTAAGCAGACTGGTTTGCATGCAGACTTCCTGTCAATACCCCCGGCTCGTTACACCGGTAAGGCTGGTGAAGCACCCGGCAGCGCGGGCCCGCGCTCCGGGAACGGATTCGAAATACGCCTTGATTAGCGAGAGTACAACTCGACAATCAGCGATTCGTTGATGTCGGAGCCAAACTCGTCACGATCAGGCACTTTCTTGAATGTACCTTCTGCCTTGTCGAGATTCACCTCAACCCAGGCCGGCATGCCCACTTGTTGTGCCAACTGCAAAGCTTCCACCACACGGTTTTGCTTCTTGGATTTTTCACGCACAGCCACCACATCGCCCGCCTTGACCATGTAGGAGGGGATGTTGACAGCTTGGCCGTTCACCGTAATCGCCTTGTGCGACACCAGTTGGCGTGCCTCGGCGCGAGTGGAGCCGAAGCCCATGCGGTAGACCACGTTGTCCAGTCGCGACTCGAGCAGGAACAGCAGGTTGGCACCGGTGTTGCCCTTGCGGCTGTCGGCTTGCTCGAAGTAGCGGCGGAACTGGCGCTCGAGAATGCCGTACATGCGCTTGACCTTCTGCTTTTCACGCAGTTGCAGACCGAAGTCAGAGGTACGGGCACCCGAGGTGCGGCCGTGCTGACCAGGCTTGGAGTCGAATTTGGCCTTGTCGCTGATCGAGCGGCGAGCGCTCTTGAGAAACAGGTCGGTGCCTTCGCGGCGGGAGAGTTTGGCCTTGGGGCCGAGATAGCGTGCCACTTGAACTTCCTTCTATGTCATCTGCCGCAGTTGCCTGCGGGAGCCACCAGCAACGAGCCGGTGGCGGTGGGCTTGGTTAAAAAAACTTGTGCAGAACGATCGTACGACGCTCAGATGCGACGACGTTTTTGCGGACGGCAGCCGTTGTGGGGTACCGGCGTCACGTCGGAAATCATGTTGATGCGGATGCCCAGGGCAGCCAGGGCACGCACCGAAGACTCACGGCCAGGGCCGGGGCCCTTGATTTCAACGTCCAGATTCTTGATACCCTGCTCCAGAGCTGCGCGGCCAGCCACTTCGGACGCCACCTGAGCGGCGAACGGCGTGGATTTACGCGAACCCTTGAAGCCCTGACCACCAGAAGAGGCCCAGGACAGGGCATTGCCTTGGCGGTCCGTGATCGTGATGATCGTGTTGTTGAAAGAGGCGTGAACGTGCGCGATACCATCGGCAACATTCTTGCGGACTTTCTTGCGCACACGCTGCGCGGCATTATTGGCGGGAGCTTTAGCCATAGTGATCTTTCAATGCCTGTTTATTTCTTCAGAGACTGTGCAGCCTTGCGCGGGCCCTTGCGGGTGCGGGCGTTGGTACGCGTCCGCTGGCCACGCATCGGCAGACCGCGGCGATGACGGAAGCCGCGATAGCAACCGATGTCCATCAAACGCTTGATGTTCATGGTCGTCTCGCGACGCAGGTCGCCTTCGATCGTGAGCGCAGCGATCTGGTCACGGATTTTTTCCAGATCACCGTCGGTCAGATCTTTGATCTTTTTGGAATATGCAATGCCACAGGCTTCGCAAATCTTGCGAGCGCTCGTGCGACCAATGCCGTAAATGGCGGTCAAGCCAATTTCAGCATGTTTATGCGGCGGAATGTTGATGCCAGCGATACGTGCCATTTTCGTCCTCTATAACTCTTGCAATCAGCCTTGGCGCTGCTTGTGACGGGGATCCGTGCAGATCACGCGCACAACGCCCTTGCGGCGGATGATTTTGCAGTTGCGGCAAATTTTTTTGACCGAAGCCGAAACTCTCATTTCACTCTCCTAAAACTTCTTACGCCTTGTTCCGAAGCTTTTTCGGAACCCATGCCATTTATTTGGCCCTGAATACGATCCGTGCTCGCGTCAAGTCGTACGGTGTCAACTCAACAGTCACCTTGTCACCAGGCAAAATCCGGATGTAATGCATGCGCATTTTCCCAGAGATGTGCCCCAGAACTACGTGGCCATTTTCCAGCTTCACGCGAAAAGTTGCGTTCGGCAGGTTTTCCACCACCTCACCTTGCATCTGAATAACGTCGTCTTTCGACATGTCGCTCAAGCGCCCAGTGAAGTCTTGAAATTAGCCTTTTTCAGCAGCGATTCATATTGCTGCGACATCAGGTAGTTCTGCACCTGAGCCATGAAATCCATAGTCACCACCACAATGATCAAAAGCGAGGTGCCACCAAAATAGAATGGCACGTTGTACTTCAGGACCAGAAACTCAGGCAACAGGCAGACGAAGGTGATGTAAACAGCCCCTGCCAGCGTCAATCTCAGCAAAATCTTGTCAATGTGGCGTGCCGTCTGGTCCCCGGGACGAATGCCCGGAATGAAGGCGCCGCTCTTTTTCAAGTTGTCTGCGGTCTCACGGCTGTTGAACACCAGCGCCGTGTAGAAGAAACAGAAAAACACGATGGCCGATGCATACAGCATCACATAGATCGGTTGGCCCGGCGTCAGACTGCCTGCAATGTCCTTGAGCCACGTCATGGACTCGCCGCTGCTGAACCAGCTCACCACGGTAGCCGGCAGCAGAATGATCGACGACGCAAAGATCGGCGGAATCACGCCAGCCATGTTCAGTTTCAGCGGCAGGTGAGAAGACTGGCCACCGTAGACCTTGTTGCCGACCTGGCGGCGCGCATAGTTCACCAGGATCTTGCGCTGGCCACGCTCGACGAACACCACGAAATAGGTCACAAGAGCCACCAGCACCACGATGAACAGCATCACGATGATGCTCATGGCACCGGTACGCACCAACTCAAGCAAACCGCCGATGGCATTGGGCAAACCTGCCGCGATACCACCAAAGATCAGGATCGAGATGCCGTTACCCAAACCGCGCTCGGTGATCTGCTCACCCAGCCACATCAGAAACATCGTGCCGGCAGTCAGCGTCACAACAGCCGTCAGACGGAAACCCAAACCGGGGGCGATCACCAGCCCTGCCGAACTCTCCAGAGCCATGGCAATACCCAGCGACTGGAAAATGGCCAGGCCGAGCGTCCCATAACGCGTGTATTGCGTGATCTTGCGGCGACCGGCTTCGCCCTCTTTCTTCAGCTGCTCGAAAGCCGGCAGCACATAAGTCAGAAGCTGCATGATGATCGATGCCGAAATGTACGGCATGATCCCCAGCGCGAACACCGTGAAGCGGGACAGGGCGCCACCCGAGAACATGTTGAAAAGACTCAGGATCCCGCCCTGCTGTCCCTTGAACAGTTGCTGCAACTGATCCGGATTGATGCCCGGAACAGGGATGTGCGCACCGATCCGGTACACCACCAGCGCGAGCAGCAAAAAGACCAGCCGGCGACGCAGGTCGCCGAACTTGCCCGTCTTTGCGATTTGAGCCGCGTTAGTTGCCACGTGCGTCTTCCCTCAATCCAACTCAGGCGATGCTGCCGCCAGCGGCCTCGATCGCAGCCTTGGCACCAGCCGTGGCACCAATACCATTGAGCTTGACCGCTTTCTTGATCTCACCGGACTTGATGACCTTGACCACCTTGGCCAGCTCGCCCACCAGGCCAGCCTGCTTCAGCGTCAGGAGGTCAACCGTATCGGCGCCCAACTGGTCCAACGCAGTCAGCGTAACTTCCGCATTGAACTTGAGCAGGTGGGACTTGAAGCCACGCTTGGGCAGACGGCGCTGCAGCGGCATCTGACCGCCTTCAAAACCGACCTTGTGATAGCCGCCCGAACGGGACTTCTGGCCCTTGTGGCCACGGCCAGCGGTCTTACCCAGACCCGAACCAATGCCACGGCCAACGCGACGCTTGGCGTGTTTTGCACCGTCTGCGGGCTTGATGCTATTGAGTTCCATCATCTGCCTCTCAGAGAACCTTGACCAGATAGCTGATCTTGTTGATCATGCCGCGCACTGCCGGGGTATCCTGCAGTTCGCTCTTGCTGCCCAGCTTGCGCAGACCGAGGCCACGGACCGTGGCACGGTGCGATTCCTTGCAACCGATGGGGCTGCGAACCAGCTGGATCTTGACTGTTTGTTGCGTTGTCATTTTTGAAGTCTCCGATTAAGCGAAGATCTCTTCAATGGACTTGCCACGCTTGGCCGCCACTTCCGAAGGAGTGGTGCTGTTCTTCAGCGCGTCGAGTGTGGCACGAACCATGTTGTAGGGGTTGCTTGAACCGTGGCTCTTGGCCACGATGTCGGTGATGCCCATGACTTCAAAGACGGCGCGCATCGGGCCGCCGGCGATGATGCCGGTACCCTTGGGCGCCGGCGCCATCATCACGGAAGCGGCACCATGGCGACCCACCACCTGGTGATGGAGCGAGCCATTCTTGAGCGACACTTTGGTCATGTTGCGGCGAGCTTCTTCCATCGCCTTCTGCACGGCCGCCGGCACTTCCTTCGACTTGCCCTTGCCCATGCCAACGCGGCCATCGCCATCGCCCACCACGGTCAATGCGGCGAAGCCCAGAATACGACCACCCTTGACCACCTTGGTCACGCGGTTGACCGCAATCATTTTCTCGCGCAGGCCGTCCTCAGGACCCTCGGCCCCTTTACCTTGCATTTTTGCTTGAACTTTAGCCATCTTAAATTCCGATCTGCTTAGAACTGCAAGCCAGCTTCGCGTGCCGCATCAGCCAGCGCCTTGACGCGGCCGTGGTACGCAAAACCTGCACGATCAAATGCCACCTTCTCGACACCAGCGGCTTTCGCCTTCTCGGCGATACGCTTGCCGATCAGCTGGGCAGCAGCGGCATTGCCGCCTTTGCCCGAGCCGCCGAGCGACTTGCGCACATCGGCTTCGGCGGTAGAGGCACTGGCAAGCACCTTGGCACCGTCGCCCGAAATCACGCTGGCGTAGATGTGCAAATTGGTGCGGGTAACACTCAGACGGGCAACGCCTTGCTGGGCGATGCGGATACGGGTCTGACGTGCCCGACGAAGACGCTGCTCTTTCTTGGTCAACATGTTGCAGCTCCTTATTTCTTCTTGGTCTCTTTGATCGTGACCTTTTCATCCGCATAGCGGATGCCCTTGCCCTTGTAGGGCTCGGGAGGACGGATCGCACGAATTTCAGCAGCCACCTGGCCCACGCGCTGGCGGTCTGCACCCTTGATCACGATTTCCGTGGGGGCCGGCGTTGCCACCGTGATACCAGCAGGCATATCCACATTCACCGGGTGGGAGTAACCCACAGCCAGGTTCAGCTTGGCGCCTTGGGCCTGGGCCTTGTAGCCCACGCCAATCAGGGTCAGCTTCTTCTCGAAGCCCTTGCTCACGCCCACCACCATGTTGTTCACCAGCTGACGCATGGTGCCACTCATGGCATTGGCTTCGCGGGATTCATTGGCAGGGACAAAGCTCAGCTTGCCACCCTCGTTATTCACATTCACCAAAGCGGACTGAGCCAGCGACAGGGCACCACCGGCACCCTTGACGCTGATCTGGTCAGCCTTGATCGACACATCCACCCCGGCGGGGATGGCAACGGGCATTTTTCCTACACGTGACATTTCAGTTTCTCCTCAATGCCGCGTTAAGCCACGTAGCAGAGCACTTCGCCACCGACACCGGTAGCGCGCGCCTTGCGATCGGTCATGACACCCTTGGGGGTTGTCACAATGGCCACGCCCATTCCGTTCTGGACCTGGGGGATGGCATCGCGGCCTTTGTACACGCGCAGGCCGGGACGGCTGACGCGCTCGATACGCTCGATCACCGGACGGCCGGCGTAGTACTTCAGGGCAATTTCAAGTTCGGACTTGCCGGCTTCGGTTTTCACCTGGAAGCCGTCGATATAGCCTTCATCCTTCAACACCTGCGCAATGGCAATCTTCACTTTGGAAGACGGCACAGACACGGTGGTTTTGGCCACCATCTGCGCATTGCGGATGCGTGTCAACAGGTCGGCGATGGGATCACTCATGCTCATGTTTAATCTCTCCTACCGCTTACCAGCTGGCCTTGGTGACACCAGGGATGTCGCCGGCAAAAGCCAATTCACGAATCTTGGCGCGAGCCAAGCCGAACTGGCGGAACGTACCGCGCGGACGACCGGTAATGGCGCAACGGTTGCGCTGGCGCGTCGGGTTGGCGTTGCGCGGGAGCTTCTGCAGGCCCAGACGGGCAGCCGCACGCTCTTCATCGCTACGCTTGGCGTCGTTTGCAATGGCCTTGAGTTCCGCGTGTTTTTTCGCGTACTTGGCGACCAGTTTGTCTCGCTTGAGCTCGCGCTCGATCAAAGCTACTTTAGCCACGGGTCACCTCAGTTCTTGAACGGGAAACGGAAACCAGCGAGCAGCGCCTTGCACTCTTCGTCGGTTTGGGCCGTTGTGGTGATGCTGATATTGAGACCGCGCAAGGCATCCACCTTGTCGTACTCGATCTCAGGGAAAATGATCTGCTCTTTGACGCCGATGTTGTAGTTGCCACGACCATCGAAAGCGCGACCGGAGATACCACGGAAGTCACGCACACGCGGCAGAGCCACGGTGACAAAACGATCCAGGAACTCAAACATCTGGACGCCACGCAGGGTCACCATGCAGCCAATGGCCTGGCCTTCGCGGATCTTGAAACCGGCGATAGCCTTCTTGGCCTTGGTCACAACCGGCTTCTGGCCGGCGATCTTGGTCAGATCGCTCACGGCGTTGTCCATGACCTTCTTGTCGGCGACCGCTTCGCTCACACCCATGTTCAGGGTGATCTTGGTAATGCGCGGCACCTGCATGGGCGACTTGTAGCCGAACTTGGCGGTCAACTCAGGAACCACCTTCTCGCGATAGTGTTGTTGCAGACGTGCCATGCTTATGCCACCTTGATTTCTTCGCCGCTGGACTTGTAAACGCGAACGCGTTTGCCATCCGCCAGCAGCTTGATGCCCACACGGTCAGCCTTGCCGGTAGCCGCATTGAAAATAGCCACGTTGGACTGATGAATCGGCATGGCCTTCTCGACGATGCCACCCGTGGTGCCCTTCATCGGATTGGGCTTGGTGTGCTTCTTCACCAGATTCACACCCTCAACCAGAATATGGGAGTCATCCTTGCGCAGCGCAACCTTGCCGCGCTTGCCCTTGTCGCGCCCCGTGAGCACGATGACGTCGTCGCCTTTGCGAATCTTGTTCATGGCGGGTCCTTAGAGAACTTCAGGAGCCAGGGACACGATCTTCATGAACTTCTCGGTACGCAGCTCGCGCGTGACCGGTCCAAAGATGCGGGTGCCAATCGGCTCCAGTTTGTTGTTGAGCAGCACAGCGGCATTGCCGTCGAACTTGACCAGCGAACCGTCGCCCCGACGGATACCCTTGGCCGTGCGAACCACCACAGCGCTATAGACCTCGCCCTTCTTGACGCGGCCGCGCGGAGCAGCTTCCTTGATGCTCACCTTGATGATGTCGCCTACGCTGGCATAGCGACGCTTGGAACCGCCGAGCACCTTGATGCACAAAACGGACTTCGCGCCGGTGTTGTCGGCGACTTCTAACCGAGATTCAGTCTGGATCATTTCAATATTCCCAACTTGCACCGAAAGGGCTCCCGCACAGCGAAAACACCCCGGTCAGTCTTGGGCCCGTCGTCCTCGGCATGAACCACTCACACCGTCTCCGCTGGGCAGAAACTCCGCGTCTTTTTAACGCGAAGCCTTTAATTATGCCAAGTTAATTTCCGGCCGTCAAGCACCCTGCTCCGGCAACCACATATATTTGTCAGCCAGCCTCAGGAACGCGTCCAACCGCGGGTCTGCATCGGTCTCCTGCCGCAACAGCTCCGCCACCCGAGGCGCCACCTGGCGGGCCAGCCGTGCATCCAGAAACAGCAGGCGAACCCGGCGGGCCAGCACATCCTCCACCGTACGCGCATACTCATGGCGCGCAGCAAACCGCACCATGGCCTCGCTCAAGCCATCCGCCAGCATGGCGTCCGCCCCTTCCAAAGCAAGCACATACTTTTTCTCGTCGCCATACAAATCAAGACTTGTTGCCGAACTCAGCGATACCTCTTGCGCCATCTCCGGCGCGCCGACAAGCCTCATGTGAGCAGTCACCTCAGATTGGACATCCGGCAACAAGCCCGCTTCCGTGCAGTGCGCCAGAACATCCTCGGCCATGGCACGATAGGTGGTCCACTTGCCGCCGGTCACACTCACCAACCCGCTACGACTGACCAGCACGGCATGCTCCCGGCTCATCGCCTGGGTCGCCTCATGCCCCCTCGAACCCTCCGGCTGCAGTTGCACCAGGGGACGCAAACCGACCCAGATGCTGCGAACATCCTGCCGCGTCGGCGCCCGGCGCAAATAGCGCCCGGCTTCACCCAGAATGAAATCCACCTCATGGGCCAACGGCCGCGGCTCGGGCTCAATCGCATCGCGTGGTGTGTCGGTCGTCCCCAGAATCAGCTTGCCCAGCCAAGGCACGGCAAACAGCACCCGGCCATCCGATGTTTTCGGCACCATCAGTGCGGCGTCCCCCGGCAGAAACTCGCGGTCCACCACCAAATGCACGCCTTGGCTCGGCGTCACCACCGGATGCACGGACTGACCATTGGCAACACTATCCTGCTGCCGCAAGGCATCGACCCAGACCCCCGTGGCATTGACGACACAACGGGCGCGGACCGCAAAAGACCGACCGGTTTCCACATCCGTGCAGCGCAGCCCGGCCACCCGTCCCTGTTCATGGAGCAGTTCGCCCACCGGGCAGTGATTGAGCAGCAACGCCCCGGCACGGGCAGCGGTCCGCGCCAGCGCCAACGCCAGCCGGGCGTCGTCGAACTGGCCGTCCCAGTAACGCACGCCGCCGTACAAATGCTGCGGCTGGACCGTCGGCAGGGTCTGCAGGGTCTGCGTCGGGCTCAGCAGCTCGGTACGCCCAAGGCCGGCCTGGCCGGCCAACAGGTCATACAGTTTGAGGCCGACACCATAGAACGGCTTGTCCCACCAGCGGTAAGCTGGCACGACAAACGACAGCGGTCGTGCCAGATGGGGGGCATTGGCCAGTAACAGGCGGCGCTCCCGCAGCGCCTCGCGCACCAGCGACAGCCGGCCCTGGGCCAGGTAGCGCACACCACCGTGCACCAACTTGGTCGAGCGCGAGGACGTGCCTTGGGCAAAGTCATGCGCCTCCAGCAGCAGCACCCGCAGGCCGCGCGCCGCGGCATCAAGCGCCACCCCGAGTCCCGTAGCGCCACCCCCGACCACAGCCAGATCGAAATCAGGCGTCTGCGCCAGACGGGTCAGCAGCTCAGCACGCCGAGTGGGCAAGGGCACGTCGTTGTCTGCCATGGCTCAGGTCGGCGCCCAGTTGCGCGAACGCGCCACCGCTTCACGCCAGCGCGCCAGCTTGGCCGCACGCCCGGCCTCGCCCAGCACCGGCTCGAAACGGCGATCGGCCTGCCATTGCGCCGACAGTTCGTCCGCCCCCGACCAGAAACCGGTCGCCAGCCCGGCCAGATAGGCCGCGCCCAGCGCCGTCGTCTCGGTTTGGCGCGGCCGCACCACCGGCACGCCGAGAAAGTCCGCCTGCATCTGCATCAGCAGGTCATTGCGGCTGGCACCGCCATCGACACGCAACTCGTGCAACGGCATGCCGGCATCCTGGCCCATGGCCGCAAACACGTCGGCCACCTGCAGCGCAATCGACTCCAGCGCGGCACGCGCCAGATGAGCCCGCCCCGTGCCGCGCGTCATGCCCACCAGCGTGCCACGCGCATGGCCGTCCCAGTAGGGCGCACCAAGGCCGGCAAAGGCCGGCACCAGGTAAACCCCTTGCGTATCGGGCACGCTGGCTGCCAGCGCCTCGACCTCGGACGCCGAACGGATGAGCTGCAAGCCATCGCGCAACCACTGAACCGTGGCCCCGGCCATGAAAACCGACCCTTCGAGCGCATAGCAGGTCTTGTCGGCCTGCACGGCGGCGGGCGTATCACCGGAACCCACCCAGGCCACCGTACCGAGCAACCGGTGGCGGCTGCTGACCGCCGCGCTGCCGGTATTCATCAGCATGAAGCAGCCGGTGCCGTAGGTGTTCTTGGCCATGCCCGGCGCGAAGCAGGCCTGGCCAAAGGTGGCGGCCTGCTGGTCACCGGCGACACCGGCGATCGGGATCGCCGCCCCGAACAGGCCTGCATCGGTCTCGCCCAGTACGCCGCAGGAAGACAGCACCTGGGGCAGCACGCTGGCCGGAATATTGAACAGCCGCAGCAACTCCGCATCCCATTGCAGGCGGTGGATATTGAAAAGCAGGGTGCGCGCGGCGTTGCTGGCATCGGTGGCATGCACACGCCCACCGGTCAGCTGCCAAAGCAGCCAGGCATCGATGGTGCCGAAGGCCAGTTCGCCCGCTTCAGCCCTCTGTCGCGCGCCCGGCACCTGGTCCAGCAGCCACTGCAACTTGGTCGCCGAGAAATAGGCATCGAGCACCAGCCCCGTCTTGCGCTGGATACGCGGGGCCAGGCCCTGCGAGCGCAATGCATCGCAATGGCCGGCCGTGCGGCGATCCTGCCAGACGATGGCCGGCGACAGTGGCACACCGGTTTTGCGATCCCACAGCACCGTGGTTTCGCGCTGGTTGGTGATGCCGACGGCAGCGACCTGCCGCGCCGCTGCGCCGGCCTTGGCCAGCACATCGCGCGCCACCGCCAGCTGGGTTTGCCAGATCTCGTTGGCATCATGTTCGACCCAGCCGGCCTGCGGAAAATGCTGGGGGAACTCGCGCTGCGCCAGCGCCGCCACCTGGCCGGCACGGTCAATCAACAGGGCGCGTGAACTGGTGGTGCCCTGGTCGAGGGCCAGAATGTAGGGCCTGTCCATGGGCCCAAAGCGTAGCAGCAAACTGCGACAATCCGATGCAGGACTTTGCCGTCTGGGTACGGCAGCAGAAAGAACATCACATGAGCGAACGAATTGCATTCATCGGCGGCGGCAACATGGCCAGCGCCATCATCGGCGGCCTGATCAAGCGCGGCCTGCCGGCCGGCCAGATCGAGGTGGTCGAGCCCTTCCCCGAGGCGCAACAGGCCCTGCAGGACAAGTTCGGCATCACGGCCCATGCACAGGCTGGCGACTTTCTCGCTGGCGTCAGCATGGTGGTGTGGGCCGTCAAACCCCAGACCTTCAAGGAAGCCGCCGCGCCGGTGCGTGCGCACACCCCGTCCGCCCTGCACCTGAGCGTGGCTGCCGGTATCCCGAGCGACAGCATCGCGCGCTGGCTCGGCACCGACCGCGTGGTGCGCAGCATGCCCAACACGCCGGCCCTGATCGGCATGGGCATCACCGGCCTGTTTCCCCGCCCCGGCGTGACATCTGATGATCGACGCCGGGTCGAGGAGGTCGCCGCCACCATGGGCGAGTTCCTCTGGGTCGAGCGCGAAGCACAGATCGACGCCGTCACCGCCCTGTCCGGCTCCGGCCCGGCCTATGTGTTCTATTTCCTGGAAGCCATGACCGACGCCGGCGCCGGCATGGGGCTGACGCGCGAGCAGGCCTACAAGCTGGCGGTGCAAACCTTCCGCGGCGCCAGCGCGCTGGCGCATGCGTCCGCCGAGCCGCCGGAAATCCTGCGCCAGCGCGTCACCTCCAAAGGCGGCACCACCCATGCGGCCCTCACCAGCCTGGAAGACCACCAGGTCAAGCCGCTGTTCGTCCAGGCCATGCAGGCCGCCCAGCACCGCGCCCGGGAGCTCGGCGAAGAATTCGGCCGCGACTGAAAGCCTGAGCGCCAAATGGGATTAAAGTGCAGCTTGCGCACGGCCCCGGCTGACACCGCGCATTCCCGACATAACGACGAGAGGATTTGCCCCATGAACAAACTGCTTACCACCCTGATCAGCGCGGTTGTGTTGGCCCTGCCGCTGGCGGTTTCCACGCAGGCCGCGGCCCAGGCACAGCCGGCCGTGCCGGCGCAACCCGCCGTGCAACCGGCGGCACAGCCGCAGCCGGCTGAAGCCCAGCCCAAAGCCAATGCCAGCAAGAAAAGGGCCAAAGCCAAGAAGTCCAAGAAAGCGAAGAAGCAGAAATAATGGCCGCGGCGACTGCGTTTGCCGTAACGCAGCGCCGCCCACTCAAGCCGCCCCACGGGGCGGCTTTTTCATGTCAGCGTGTAGCCGGCCACGATGCCGGCAAAGACGGTAAAACCCAGCCAGTGGTTGATGCGAAAGGCCTTGAAGCAACCCTCGCGCGTGCGGCCACGGATCAACGTGTAGTGCCAGGCCACCTGCGCCAGGGCCACCGCAATTGCTATATAAAATATAGCACATGCCGCAGTATTGACAAGGGCCAGAGCCCAAATTGACAGATAAACCAGGTAGCTGGCCAGCACCACCGGCACATCGAAGCGCCCCAGCGTGATGGCCGAGGTCTTCATGCCGATGCGCAGGTCGTCGTCACGATCGACCATGGCGTACTCGGTGTCGTAGGCCAGCACCCAGAACAGGTTGCCCAGCAGCAGCACCCAGGCCAGCAGCGGCACCTGCCCCTGTACCGCGGCAAAGGCCATCGGGATGCCAAAGCTGAAGGCCACGCCCAGCACCGCCTGCGGCATGGCAAAAAAGCGCTTGGCATAGGGATAGACCATGGCCACAGCCAGCGCGGCAAACGACCACAGCACCGCCACCGGGTTGGTGGTCAGCACCAGCACGAAAGCCAGCAGCGCCAGCACCACCCCCAGCCACAGCGCCTCGCGCACCGACACGGCACCAGTGGTCACGGGCCGCTGCGCCGTGCGCTTGACGTGGCGGTCGAAGTCGCGGTCCGCCACATCGTTGAGGCAGCAGCCCGCACTGCGCATCAGGATGGTGCCCAGCACGAACACCGCCACCAGATGCCAGCCCGGGAAACCGTCGGCCGCCACCCAGAGCGCGCTCAAGGACGGCCAGAGCAGCAGCAGCCAGCCCGCCGGCCGGTTCCAGCGGATCAGGTCCAGGTAAAGAGCGGCTTTGCGCGACAGCACCATCAGGCTCAGCCTCCGAGGTGGCGCAGATCCAGCCGGCCGTCGCGCAGGGGCGGGCACCAGAAACTGGCGCTGGTCACGGGTTTGGCAATCTGGAACAGCGCATCCGTGATGCCGTCCTCCAGCCCGGCCATGCGGCGCATCTGGGCCTCGAAGGCAGCCAGCGATTTGCCGAAAGCCACGAACACCAGACCGGCCTGCCCGCCTTCAGCCCACGGCATGGAGCGCCGCAACACAAAGGCCTCGGGGGTAAAACTTTCCTGCGCAGTGCGCTTCACATGCGCCGACGCAGGCGCATCGTCGAGTTCTTCGTTGTCGCTGCGACGGCGCCCGATCATGTGATCCTGCGCCTGCGAAGGCATGGCGTCGAAGGCATCCAGGTCATGGGTCCAGAGCTGGACCGCCATGAAACTCGCCCCATCCAGCCCATCGCCCTGGCCGTGCGCCACGGCCGCGGCACGCGCGTCGCGCCCGGTCGGGTTTTCCGTGCCATCCTCATACCCGGTCAGGTCCCGGCCGTGGCCGTTGGGGCCGCGCCCATGGCGGAAGCCGTCGGTCACGCGCGTCAATTCAAACGCCGGCGCCAGGGCTTTTTCCAGTTGGCGCGAGAGAAGCAGCAAGTCACCGCGGTCACTGCCACGCAACCAGCAACACAGGGCCGCCGGCGTCGACGGCACCTCGATACCCAGATTGGAAATGGCCGCCAGTTCGTGCAAGCCGGGCACCCGGGCGCCCAGGGCTTGCAGGCATGCCGGCCCCAGCCCCGCCACCACCGCCTTGCCGTCGACCAGGGCGGCCAGCCGCTGCAGGCTGTCGCGCACACGCGGCGCGGGTACAGAAGGCGTCAGGGAGAAAAAAACATAACGCCCGGCTGGGGGCACGGGCGCCAGAATGCCCGGCTGGGTCTTGTGTACCGTCACCACCATTCCTCTCAGGACAAGCGTTTGACACCCGGCAGTTCGCAGGCGTAGACGGCGTTGCGCAAGGCGGCAATGGCTTCGTAGCGCGTGAAACTGCGCCGCCACACCAGCACCACGCGGCGCGTGGGCGGTTCGCCCGCAAACGGCAGGTACTTGATGAAACTGTCTTCCTGGCCCGCACCCTTGGTCCTGGCCTTCGGCGCCAGTGCCGTCTTCGGAATGCTCAGGCGCGGCACCAGCGTCACGCCCATGCCGGCCGCCACCATGTGCTTGATGGTCTCCAGCGAAGAGCCCTCGAAGCTCTTGCGAATGCCCTCGGCATTGCTGGAGAAACGGGCGAACTCGGGACAGACCTCCAGCACGTGGTCGCGGAAGCAGTGGCCGGTGCCCAGCAGCAGCATGGTCTCGGACTTGAGTTCCTCGTTGCTGATGTCGTTGCGCTGCGCCAGCGGATGCTGCGACGGCACGGCCGCATAAAAAGGCTCGTCGTACAGCGGCGCCACCGCCAGCCCGGCATCCGGGAAAGGCTCGGCCAGGATGGCGCAATCGATCTCGCCGGTGCGCAGCATCTCCAGCAGCTTGACGGTGAAATTCTCCTGCAGCATCAGCGGCATCTGCGGCGTGTGCGTGATCATCTGGCGCACCAGGTCGGGCAGCAGGTAGGGGCCGATGGTGTAGATCACCCCCAGGCGCAGCGGGCCGGACAGCGGGTCCTTGCCGCGCTTGGCGATTTCCTTGATGTTGGCCGCCTGCTCCAGCACCGCCTGGGCTTGGCGCACGATCTCCTCGCCCAACGGCGTGACCGTCACCTCGTTGGCACTGCGCTCGAACAGCTTGACGTCAAGCTCTTCCTCGATCTTCTTGACAGCCACCGACAAGGTCGGCTGCGACACGAAACAGGCCTCGGCCGCCTTGCCGAAATGCTTCTCGCGTGCCACGGCGACGATGTATTTGAGTTCGGTCAGTGTCATGGCGCAATTGTGACATTCAACCGAATGTGCTCAAGGCAGGGACACCCGCAGCTGCAACAGGCGCCGGGCCTCGCTCACTCTCTCGCTGCTGTAGGCGTCCTTGACCTGGCTGCTGCCGCTGGTGGCGATCGTGACCCATTGCCCCAGCGGTGCGCCCACGGTGGTGACCAGCTGGCTGCGCCCCTGGGCCGGCAGTTCGCCCCCGGAACGCGATTCCAGATGGGCCGACTGCATTTCAACCTCGACCGTCACCGGCTGCTTGCCACCGGCCCAGCGCGGCTTGACCACCAGGCTCTGGCCGGCATCCATCCAGACCAGCGCCTGCGTCACGCTGCCGCCGCGGCTGCTGGCATCGGCGCCGGTCACCGACAGGGTCGAGGTGGTGGATGACACCGACTGCACCCACTGCAGCGGAATCGTCTGCCCCAGGCTGAACGAAGCCTTGCTGCCGTTGCGCACCCGCATCTGCTGCGGTGTCAGCAGTGCCGCCTGCGCTTGGGTGCCGAGCGTATAGCCGCCGGCGCTGCTTTCTTCAATCTGCCGCAATTCCACATTGAGATCGCGCGCCGGCAACTGCGCCAGAACAGGCTGGGCAACCAGCAACACCAAAGCAGCAAGGATGTGGAGTTTCATAGAGAGCCTGATTGTTCCATGGGGCAATCCATTGTGCCAAATCGCCCTGCATCCGAGCGTGACACAATTTCACGCTGCTTGGGGCGCGCCATTCGCGGCGCCTGTCCACCCTGTAAGGATTTCCTGTGAGCCTGCTGTTCTCCCCCTACACCCTGCCCTCGCCGCGCGGCGGACTGGCCTTGGCCAACCGCATCGTCATCGCCCCCATGTGCCAGTACGCCGCCGTCAACGGCGAAGCCGGCGACTGGCATCTGGCGCACTGGACCAACCTGCTGAACAGCGGCGCCGGACTGCTGACCCTGGAAGCCACCGCCATCACGCCCGAGGGCCGCATCACGCCCGACTGCCTGGGCCTGTGGGACGAGCGCACCGAGAAGGCCCTGGGCGACACCTTGCAGCGTGCCCGCAAGCTGGCACCGCCGATGCCGGTGTGCATCCAGCTCTCGCATGCCGGACGCAAAGCCTCCAGCGCGGCACCCTGGCAAGGCGGGCAACTGCTGCCGCCCGCACAAGGCGGCTGGCCACCCGTCGGCCCTTCGGCCCTGCCGCAACTGCCGACCGAGGCCCCACCCACGGCACTGACGCTGGCGCAGATGGCGGAGATCCGCGACGCCTTTGTCGCCGCGGCCCAGCGCGCGCAGCGCATCGGCATCGACGCCATCGAGCTGCACGCTGCGCACGGTTACCTGCTGCACCAGTTCCTCTCGCCGCTGGCCAACCAGCGCGACGACGCCTACGGCGGCAGCCTGGAAAATCGCATGCGCTTTCCGCTTGAGGTATTCGCCGCGGTGCGCCAGGTATTCGACGGCCCGGTAGGAATGCGCATCTCGGCCATCGACTGGGTCGAGGGCGGGCTGGACGTGACGCAGACGGCGGAGTTCGCGCGCCGCCTCAAGGCCCTGGGCTGCGACTTCGTCCATGTCTCCACCGCCGGCGTGTCGCCACTGCAGAAAATCACCCTCGGCCCGGGCTACCAGGTGCCGTTTGCGCGCGCGATTCGCCAGGCTTGCGGCCTGCCCACCACGGCGGTGGGCCTGATCACGCAGCCGCAGCAGGCGGAAGACATCCTGCAAGCCGGTGATGCCGACCTGATTGCGATTGCCCGCGTGCTGCTGTTCAAGCCACGCTGGCCCTGGGAAGCGGCCGCCGAGCTGGGCGGCCAGGTCCAGGCCAGCGCCCCGTACTGGCGCTGCCTGCCGCGCGAGGCACAGACGATTTTCGGCAACGTGAAGATCGGGCAGCGCTGAAGCGCCACCACGCGAGCGCTTATTCCTTGAACAGCACCGCCGGCAGGTCCAGCGCCTTGACCTGCAGCGCGGCCTTTTCAGCATCGGCCTTGGCCGTGAAGGGACCGACCCGCACGCGGATCAGGCGGCCGGCCTGGGTCTCGTACGGTGCGGTGCTGGTCTCCAGACCGGCGGCTTCGATCCGCAGGCGCACGTTCTGCGCATTGCCCTCTTGCGCGAAGGCCCCCGCCTGCACGTACCAGGACTTCTTCGCCTTGCTGCTCTTGGCACTTGCCTTGGGCTTGTCGGTACTCGCCGGGGCCGCGCTGTCTGCCGTCTTCGGCGCTGGCGCGGCCGCATCGGTCTTGGTGCTGTCGGCCTTGGCCACCTTGGCTGGCGCCGCCTTCGGCGCTGCCGGTTTGTCGGTGCTGGCGGCTGCGACCTGCACCGCCTTCGCTGCGACCGGACGCACGGGCTCGGACGCTCGGGCCGTTTTGGCGACGGGACTCGGTTCCGCCTTCGCCGCCACCTTGACCTCGCCCTTGCGCTCCGCACTCACATCCGTCTTGTCGGTAGCCTTCTCGGCAGCTGTCGCAGCGGTTTTCTCGTCGCTCGGCCCCGCGGCCTTCTCCGCCATGCGCGCCAGGTAAGCCTCGATCTTGGTATCCGAGGTCAGCCCGGCCAGTTCTTCGGGCACGACCGTCGAAGGCACGTCGGACTTGGAAACCTCAGGCTTGGGTGCTTCTGGCTTGGGCGCCTCGGCCGTCACCGCCGGCAGTGCTGGCTGTGCGGGGGGCGCCACGCTGACCGGCGCCACCACCGGCTGGGTGCCGCCAGCCATCTCCGGCAAGGCCGGCGCGTCCCGTTTGGCAGGTCCGCTCTGCGCGAACTGCATGAAATCCTGTGCCGGATTGACCAGAAAGGTCACCAGCCCCCCCAGCAAGGCCATCAGCGCCACGTTGACCGAGGCCTGGCCCAAAAAGCGCCTGTTGCTGCTGGCCTGTGCCGCCAGTACCGCGCACGCATCCTTGACCTCCTGCGTGGCACGCAGGGCGGCAGAAATCTTTTCGTTGCAGAAGTTGTAGTACCAGGCATTGGCGTACAGGCCGGGCACGACGAAAGCGGCGGTGAGAAACGCCAGGAACAGCAGCAGGCCGGTGGTGTCGGAATAGTTGAACAGCAGCTTGCCGACGCCGAACACCAGCAGCGCCATGCCCAGCACGGCCGCCAGGTAGGCCAGCGCCTGGCCCCACATCTTGCGGTAGATCAGCCAGTTGAGCGTGCTCCAGTAGGCCGCCCAGTGCCAACTGGCACCGGTCTTGCCGGCGGCATCGAAGCGGGTGAACTGGCGCAGGTAGTAATCCTGGCCGCGCGGACCGATGGCGGCACGATAGAGCTCGGCAGTGTCGCCGGCAGCGAGCGGGTTCGCGGGTTCGGTGGCCATCGTTGCTTGAAAGGTATTGCGCGGCAGGCAGATTAGCCTGAGGTGGAATGGGGCGAGTCTAAATCACATTGCCCGAAATCCCATGCCCCGTGTGGATCGGATGCTACAAATTTGCGACTGACCCCGGTTCTGAAACGGCCTCAGGCCTTGAGGTAGTCGGTCTTGCCGCCCAGCCAGCGGGCCACGTGCTGGGCGGCCAGTTCCGGGTAACGGTCCAGCATCAGCGGCGCGGCCGCGCGTGCCCAGGCCAGCAGTTCACTGTCGGTCGTGAGATCGGCAAAACGCAACAAGGCCGCGCCGGACTGGCGTGCGCCGAGGAACTCGCCCGGACCGCGGATGTCGAGGTCGCGCCGCGCAATCTCGAAACCGTCGCTGGTCTCGGCCATGGCCTTCAGGCGCGCACGCGCCGTCTCGCCCAGGCGCGGCGCGTCGCCGGTGGAATACAGCAGCACGCAAGCCGAGGCGGCGGTCCCGCGCCCGACGCGCCCGCGCAGCTGGTGCAACTGGGAGAGACCGAAGCGTTCGGCATGCTCGATCACCATCAGCGAAGCATTCGGCACATCCACACCGACCTCGATCACCGTGGTGCTGACCAGCACACCCATCTGGCCGCCGGTGAACAGCGCCATCACCGCCTTCTTCTCCGCCGCGGGCATGCGCGAGTGCAGCAGGCCGACCAAAACGCCCGGCAAGGCTGCGCTGAGTTCGGCGTGGGCCGCGGTGGCGTTGGTCAAATCGAGCGCCTCGCTCTCTTCAATCAGCGGGCAGACCCAATAGACCTGCCGCCCCTGGGCCAGCTGGCCGCGGATGCGCTCGATCACCTCGTCGCGCCGCTGTTCCGACACCACCTTGGTCACGATCGGGCTGCGCCCGGGCGGCAGTTCGTCGATGGTGGACACATCCAGATCGGCGTAGTAGCTCATGGCCAGCGTGCGCGGGATCGGCGTCGCCGTCATCATCAACAAATGGGGCTCCACATCGTCGCCATTGGTCTTGCTACGCAGCGCCAACCGTTGTGCCACACCGAAACGGTGCTGCTCGTCGATGATGGCCAGCGCCAGGTTTTTGAACTGCACCTGCTCCTGGATCACGGCATGCGTGCCCACCACCAGGCCGGCTTCGCCACGCTCGATCAGCGCCAGCATCTCGGTGCGCTCCTTTTTCTTCTGGCTGCCGGTGAGCCAGGCCACGCGCACGCCCAGCGGCTCCAGCCAGCTCACCAGCTTGCGGAAATGCTGGTCGGCCAGGATCTCGGTCGGCGCCATCAGCGCGCACTGCCAGCCGGCGTCGATGCACAGCGTTGCCGCCAGCGCCGCCACCACCGTCTTGCCGGAACCGACATCGCCCTGCAGCAGGCGGTGCATGGGCACGGCGTCGGCCAGGTCGTGGGCAATCTCCTCGCACACCCGGCGTTGCGCCGCCGTGAGCTGGAACGGCAAGCCGGCCAACAGCCGCTCATGCAGCGAGCCCGCGCCGTCAGCCCGCAGCACCGGCGCGCGCAGATGGGCGCGCTCACGGCGCGACTGCAGTTGCGACAGCTGCTGCGCCAGCAGCTCCTCGGCCTTGAGCCGCTGCCAGGCCGGGTGGCTGTGGTCCTCTAGCTGCGCCAGCGACACATCGGGCGTCGGATGGTGCAAAAATGATAGCGCCTGGCGCAGATTCCACAAGGGCTGCAGGCCAATTTTTCTTGAAATCTCAGGCGGCAAGGTGTCCGCCAGGTCGGCCCGCGCCAGGCCGCCCAGCACCGCCTTGCGCAGGTAGGGTTGCGGCAGCCCGGCCACCGTGGGGTAGACCGGCGTCAGCGCGGTGGGCAACTCGCCGCCGGCCGCTCGGGTGTGCGGGTGCATCATGGTCCAGCCCATGAAGCCGCCGCGGATCTCGCCGCGCGCACGGATGCGCGCGCCCACCGCCAGCGCCTTCTGCTGCGAGGGGTAGAAGTTGAAAAAGCGCAGCACGCAGGTATCGCTGCCGTCGTCCACCGTCACCAGCAACTGGCGACGCGGCCGGAACGTCACCTCGCAGGCCGTCACCGTGGCCTCGATCTGCACCGTGTCGCCTTCGCGCGCATCGACCAGCCGCGTGATGCGCGTCTCGTCCTCGTAGCGCAGCGGCAGGTGCAGGGCCAGGTCAATGTCGCGCTTGAGGCCGAGCTTCTCCAGCGCCTTCTGGGCCGGATTCTTGTCCGTACGCTTGGGCTCGCCCGTCGCAGCGCCCGTGGCCGCAGCTTTGGCGGCTTTTTTTCGGGCGGGAGCGGGCGGCGACGCGGTCATGGGACAATTCTGCCTTGTCTTTTACTTGGCACGGGTTCGTCCAGCCCTCAAGCACATGCACCATGTTTCCCCTGACGCCACGCGCGTCCACACCCTCAGCGATTTCGATTTCGAACTCCCCCCCGAACTGATCGCCCAGCACCCGGCTTCTGAGCGCAGCGCCTCGCGCCTGCTGGACGGCCGCAGTGCACAGCCGGTAGACCGCATCTTCCGCGAATTGCCTGGGCTGCTGCAGCCGGGCGACCTGCTGGTGTTCAACGACACCAAGGTGGTGAAAGCGCGCCTGTTCGGTGAGAAGCCAACGGGGGGCAAGCTGGAACTGCTGATCGAACGCGTGCTGCCAGGCTTTGAGGTGGTGGCCCACATGAAGGTGAGCAAGAAGCCGCCGGTGGGCATGGTGCTGCAGATGGTGGGCGGCTACACGGCAGAGTTATTGGGCCGCTGGCCCGACGAAGAGGGACAACTGTTCCGCCTACGCTTCAGCGAGGAGCCGCACCTGATGATGGAGCAGCACGGCCATGTGCCGCTGCCGCCGTACATCGAGCACGGCGACAGCGCCGAAGACGTGGCGCGTTACCAGACCGTCTTCGCCGCCAAACCCGGCGCTGCCGCCGCGCCCACCGCCGCCCTGCACTTCGACGAAGGCGTGCTGGCCGCGCTGGAGGCGCGCGGCATCCGCCGCGCCAATGTCACCCTGCACGTGGGCGCCGGCACCTTCTCACCCGTGAAGACCGAGAACCTGGCCGAGCACCGCATGCACCGCGAGTGGTACGAGGTGCCCGCCGCCACGCAGGCAGCGATTGCGGAAACGAAAGCCAAGGGCGGCCGCATCGTCGCCGTGGGCACCACCACCATCCGCACGCTGGAATCCTGGGCCAAGACCGGCCAGGCCAGCGGCGACACCGAAATCTTCATCACCCCGGGCTTCCAGTTCCAGGTGGCCGACCTGCTGGTCACCAACTTCCATCTACCCAAGTCCACCCTCATGATGCTCGTGAGCGCCTTTGCGGGCTATGAGCACGTCATGGGGCTGTACCGGCATGCGATCGCGCAGCGGTATCGCTTCTTCAGTTATGGGGATGCGATGTTGCTGGAACGATGTCAATGAATCTACACTTGTTATGACAGTCGCTCAAATCCAATTCTGACCGTATGTGAATACCTATCATTGGAAATCGAAAGCCCAATTGTGGATTCAGTAGAGATCGTAAAGTACAGGCGTGCTCTGATATCGGCAATTGAAAAGGGCAGGTCATACAAGTGGACGCTACGACTGTGGAGCCGATTCATCAAGGCTAGAGATTCATATCGCTGCGTGTGTTGTGATTCCATGATGAAGCTCCAAGCCCATCATGTAATCCGGAAAACCCTCTATCCCTGGGGCGTGTTCGAGTTGGGCAACGGTGTTACGCTGTGCCATGAATGTCATGGACGCATCCATGCGCAATTCAATGGCCGGCCCAATTTGTCGCTTCCTCTTGGCGCTGAACAGGGAGACGACCAAGACGAATGGGCGTTTCTTTTCGGTCTCCTGCGAGACGATGCGGTACGTCAGGGCCTCGACGAAGACGAGTTCTACTATCTTGGCGATCACATGCTGAAATTCTTCGTGCATTGCCAAGGATACGAGGACCTACATGGGATGGTCATGCGTGGTGAGATGAGTCGCATCATGTTTGCCCACGAAATCTGGCGTCCTATGCCGCAAGCTTGGTATACGAACCTCGCCTCCGAGATCATCAAGTTGAATCTGTAGGGGATGGCCGGCAGAAGATGGGACTCGCCGACACATAAGGTAGTCGAGTTGCGCCTATCGTGATAGCCAACCGGCTGCATTGAGACGAGAGCGCACCCGAAACACCAGACGGCCTACATCCCCCGCGCATGATGCGCAAAGTGATCCGCCATGAAACTCGCGATGAAGTAATAGCTGTGGTCGTAGCCCGCGTGGCGCCGCAGCGTCAGTGGGTGGCCCACCGCGTCGCAAGCCTGCTCCAGCAACTCGGGGCGTAGCTGCTTGCGCAGGAATTCATCGGTCTCACCCTGATCCACCAGCAGGGGCAGGCGCTCTGGCGCGCTGGCGACCAATTCCACCGCATCCCACTCCTTCCACGCTTCCCGATCCTCACCTAGATAAGCCGCAAAGGCCTTGCTGCCCCAGGGCACCTGGCTGGGCGCGACCACGGGCGCGAAGGCCGAGACGCTGCGGTAGCGGCCGGGGTGGCGCAACGCAGTGACGAGCGCGCCGTGGCCGCCCATGGAGTGGCCGAAGATGCCGCGCGCATCAGTCGCGGGAAAGTTCTGCTCGATGAGTGCGGGCAGTTCCAGCGTCACGTAGTCCTGCATGCGGTAGTGCTGTGCCCAGGGGGCCTGCGTGGCGTTGAGGTAGAAGCCGGCGCCCTGGCCCAGGTCGTAGCCCTCGTCATTGGGCACGCCGGGGCCGCGCGGGCTGGTGTCGGGGGCGACGACGATGAACCCCAAGCGCGCGGCGTGTTCCTGCGCATTGGCCTTGGTGATGAAGTTCTGCTCATCGCAGGTCAGGCCCGAGAGCCAGTAAAGCACGGGGCAGCGCTGGCCCTGCACGGCGGCCGGCGGCAGGTAGATGCCGAACTTCATGTCGCAGCCCAGGGTGGTGGACGTGTGTTTCCAGACTTCCTGCCGGCCGCCGTAACTGGCGTGGCGCTCAACGCGGTTCATGGATGGGTTTCCTCAGTAATGGATGACGGTGCGGATGGACTTGCCTTCGTGCATGAGGTCGAAGGCTTCGTTGATGTCTTTCAGCTCACGCGTGTGGGTGACGAAAGGGGCGAGTTGGATGTCGCCCTGCATGGCCTCCTCCACCATGCCCGGCAACTGCGAGCGGCCCTTGACGCCGCCGAAGGCCGTACCCAGCCAGCGGCGGCCGGTGACGAGCTGGAAGGGGCGGGTGCTGATCTCCTGCCCCGCGCCAGCCACGCCGATGATGACGCTCTGGCCCCAGCCACGGTGCGCGCACTCCAACGCAGCACGCATGACGTTGACGTTGCCAATGCACTCGAAGCTGTGGTCCACGCCCCAGGTGGTCATCTCCACGATGACCTGCTGGATGGGCTTATCGAAGTCCTTGGGGTTGACGCAGTCCGTGGCGCCGAAGGTGCGGGCCAGGTCGAACTTGCTGGGGTTGGTGTCGATGGCGATGATGCGCCCCGCCTTCGCCAGCTTGGCGCCCTGGATCACCGCCAGGCCGATGCCGCCCAGGCCGAACACGGCCACGCTGTCGCCGGGCTGCACCTTGGCGGTGTTTTTCACCGCGCCCAGGCCGGTGGTGACGCCGCAGCCCAGCAGGCAGACCTGCTCATGGTTGGCCGCGGGGTTGATCTTGGCCAGAGAGACTTCGGCCACCACGGTGTATTCGCTGAAGGTGGAGCAGCCCATGTAGTGGTAGATGGGCTGGCCGTTGTAGCTGAAGCGCGTGGTGCCGTCGGGCATGACGCCCTTGCCTTGGGTGGCGCGCACGGCCACGCAGAGGTTGGTCTTGCCGCTCTTGCAGAACAGGCACTCGCCGCATTCGGCGGTGTAGAGCGGGATCACGTGGTCACCCGGCTTCACACTCGTCACGCCCTCGCCCACTTCCACCACCACGCCTGCGCCTTCGTGACCGAGCACGGCGGGGAACAGACCCTCGGGGTCGTCACCGCTGAGGGTGAAAGCGTCGGTGTGGCAAACGCCGGTGTGGGAGATTTTCACCAGCACCTCGCCCTTCTTCGGTGGGGCGACGTCGATCTCGACGATCTGCAGGGGTTGACCGGCTGCAAAGGCGACGGCGGCGCGGGATTTCATGGGCAATTCCTTGATTTTTTGATGAAAAACAGACCGGTGCATTTTCAACGAAACGAGGTGCGGGTTTCGGCGACCGGGGGCAATAACCCCGCCGGTCCCCGGCGAGTTTGCGAAAATCACCCCCATGCTCAAATTCGACATCCTCAAAACCGACGGCCACGCGCGCCGCGGCCGCCTGACGCTCAACCACGGCGTGGTGGAAACACCCGTCTTCATGCCGGTGGGCACCTACGGCACGGTCAAGGGTGTCATGCCCAAGAGCCTGGAGGACATGGGGGCACAGATCATCCTCGGCAACACCTTCCACCTGTGGATGCGCCCGGGCCTGGACGTGATGAAAGCGTTCGGCGGCCTGCACCAGTTCGAGAACTGGCACAAACCGATCCTCACCGACAGCGGCGGCTTCCAGGTCTGGAGCTTGGGCGAGATGCGCAAGATCTCGGAGGAAGGCGTGCGCTTCTCCTCGCCGGTCAACGGCGACAAGCTCTTCCTCACGCCCGAGGGTTCGATGCAGATCCAGACCGTGCTGAACAGCGACATCGTGATGCAGTTCGACGAGTGCACACCCTATGTCTCGCTCGACCCCAAGACCAAGGGCCAACTGACGACCGAACGCGAGGCGCGCATCTCGATGGAGCTCAGCATGCGCTGGGCCAAGCGCTGCCAGGACGAGTTCGCCCGGCTGGAAAACCCCAACGCGCTGTTCGGCATCGTGCAGGGTGGCATGTACGAGAACCTGCGTGATGAATCGCTGGCCGGGCTGGAGGAATTGAACTTCCCCGGCATCGCGGTGGGTGGCGTCAGCGTGGGCGAGCCGAAGGAAGACATGCAGCGCCTGATTCGCCACATCGGCCCCAAGTTGCCGGCCCACAAGCCGCACTACCTGATGGGCGTGGGCACGCCGGAAGACCTGGTCTACGGCGTGCAGCACGGCATCGACATGTTCGACTGCGTCATGCCGACGCGCAACGCGCGCAACGGCCACCTGTTCACCCGCTTCGGTGATCTGAAGATCCGCAACGCGCGCCACAAGAGCGACGAGCGCCCGGCTGACGAGACCTGCACCTGCTACGCCTGCGCCGGCAGCTCCGGCGTGCCGTATGCACAGGGCGGGCGCGACGGCTTCTCGCGCGCCTACCTGCACCACCTGGACCGCTGCGGCGAGATGCTCGGCCCCATGCTGACCACGGTGCACAACCTGCACTACTACCTGAACCTGATGCGCGAGGTGCGCGCGGCGCTGGATGCCGGCAGCTTCGGCACCTTCGTCCAGCAGTTCCATGCCGACCGGGCACGCGGCGTGTAAGAAACCGGCGGCCCGTCACGACTAACTCCAAATGGGCTCCGAAACCACAACACCGCCGACCATCGACGACGCCTTCCTGGCCGGACTGCGCAGCGACATGCTGCGCTTTGCCCAGCTGCAGCTGCGCGATGCCGCTGCCGCCGAAGACGCGGTGCAGGAAGCGCTGGTGGGTGCCCTGAGCAATGCCAAGGGTTTTGCCGGCCGTTCGGAAGTCAAGACCTGGGTCTTCACCATCCTGCGCAACAAGATCGTCGACCACATCCGGCTGCAGAGCCGCACCACCAACGTATCGTCACTGTCGCCGGAAGAGGCCAGCCTGGACGAGGCCTTTGACACGCTGTTCCAGGACAACCGGCACTGGACATCCCAGTCCCGCCCGCGGGACTGGGGCAGCCCGGAAGCCGCGCTGCGCCAGCAGGACTTCTGGCACGTGTTCGAAGCCTGCCTGACCCACCTGCCCGACAACACCGCCCGCGTCTTCATGATGCGGGAGTTTCTGGAATTCGAAACGCCCGAGGTCTGCAAGGAACTGGGCATCACCGTCAGCAATTGCAACGTCATCCTGCACCGCGCCCGCAACGCGCTGCGGCGCTGCCTGGAGCGCGGCTGGTTTGCCGCTGGAGAACCCGCATGTTGAAATGCAAGGAAATCACCCACCTGCTGTCCGAAGCACAGGACCGCGAGCTGTCCGTCACCGAGAAGCTACCGCTGCGCATGCACCTGCTCATGTGCCAGGGCTGCCGCAACTTCAAAAAACAGATGGCCTTTCTGCGCGAGGCCAGCCGCAGCTACACCAGCGATCGCAAGGACACCGAGAAATAAGGCGGCAGCCATTTGCGGCGCAGCCAGTAATCGAGCGACAGGCGTCCCGGCCCCATGAACACCAGCGGCAGGAACATGCCGATGAACAGCACCGGCAGCTTGAAGTTGCCCATGCCTTTGTCGGTGAAACCATAACCCTGCATCAACTCGGCAAAGCTGCTCCATGACGCTGGCCAGTGCACGCTGGCAATCGCCACCACGGTCAGCACGATCAGCGACACCGAAAAGAAACGCGTTGCCAGCCCCAGCACCAGCGCCACGCCGCCCAGCAGTTCGAACCAGGTGGCCAGTTGCCAGCTCACCTCCGGCGGCACCAGGTTGAAAGGAAAGGGAAACCGGTCCTGGATCTCGGCAAACCAGTTCTCGCCGTGCCACTTCTCCAGGCCGGACTCGAAGAAGTCCCAGCCCAGCAGCAGGCGCAGGCTGAGCAGGCCCAGCCACAGGCCGAGTAAATCAAGGTGCGCCATCAGCGGCGACATGAAACGGGTCAAGATTTTGTTCATGGTTGTGTTCCCAGAATGATGTGTTGCCGGCGCAAGTCGTCCAGCAGCGTGGCGCCGAAGGTCATCAGTTGCGCCGGCTCGGGGTGTTGCAGTTCGGCAGCGAGCTGCCGGCAGGCGGCCTCGCCGGTGGTGGGGGCACTCGCCAGCAAGGCCAGCAGGCGCGCCGTGACCGGGTTGACCTGGGTGAACTGCACCGCGTCATCCGCATCGCGGTACAGCAGCAGATGCGTGGGCTGCGGCTGGCGCGGACGGTACGCGGGCCCGATGCGGTGCACCGGCCAGGCATAGGCCTGGCTCAGCAGCGCCGGGTTGAGCAGCACCGGCCGCTGCATCAGGTCGCCGTCCGGCTGGTGCGGCAGCACAGCGACATCCATCACGTCCACCGCCAGCTCGGCCCATTCGTAATGCGCCAGTTCGGGCAACCAGCGCGGCACACGTGGCCCGCTCCGGGCTTCCAGATACCGCACGAACTCGCGCGGTATCTCGCGGTACAGCGGCGAGTGCAGCGGCCAGTCGCGGTAGAAGCTGCGGCCCAGTTGGCGCCAGCGCGCTTCGCCCAGCACACGGCGGCTCACCGGAAAGCAGCTGTCGAGAAAACCGCAGACGTTGTTGAACAGCAGTTCGTTGTAGACCGCCATGCGCCGTGCCGGCACACCGGCCGGGCGCGGCGTGTGGTGCGGGTCGCGCAGATGGCGCGCGAAGGCGTGCTGGAACGCCTGGAAAGAAAACGGCGCAGTGGCTTGCATCACGCGGCCTTTTTCACCGGCAGGCGCGCTGCCGCCTGCAGGCGGGCAATCTGCGCCACCTCGGCCGCCAGCACCGGCAGTTCGGGCAGGTTGAAATCGCGCTCCAGACAGGTGGGCACCTCGCCGCCGATGCGCTCGTAAGCCGTTGCCAGCAGCACCCACACCGGGTCGATCACCTCGGCACCGTGGGTGTCGATGACCAGCCCGTCGGGCTCGACGTAATGGCCGGCCACGTGCACGTAGCAGGTGCGTTCCAGCGGCAGCGCTTGCAGAAACGCATGCGCATCGAAACCGAAGTTGCGGCTGTTGACGTAGATGTTGTTCACGTCCAGGTGCAGGGTGCAGTCGGCCTCGGCCACCACGGCGCTGATGAACTCGGCCTCGCCCATCTCGGCACCGGGCGGTGCCACATAGGTGGAGGCGTTCTCGATGCCGATGCGCATCTCCAGGATGTCCTGCGCATGCCGGATGCGCTGCGCCACCCAGTGCACGGCTTCTTCGGTCTGCGGGATCGGCAGCAGGTCGTACAGATGGCTGTCATCGGCACACCAGGACAGGTGTTCGGTATACAGCGTCATACCGTGCTCGCGCATGAAGGCCTTGATGCGGCGCAGCCAGGTTTCGTCCAGCGGGCCCGGCCCGCCGAGCGAGAGCGACAGGCCGTGGCAGACAAAGGGGAAGCGCTCGGTGAAGGCGCGCAGCTCGCGCGCCGAGCGCCCGCCCAAACCGGCCCAGTTTTCCGGTGCGAGCTCGAAAAAGCGCACCGCGTCAGGCACGCCGGCTTGCAGCGGCGCGATCAGCTCGCGCCGGAACCCCAGGCCGGCACCCGCCGGAGGGCGAAGGGCGGCCATGGGCTTACTTCTTGGCGCCGCAGCTGGCTTCGGGCTTCTTGTCGCCGCCGCAGCTGCCATCTTTCTTCTTGTCGCTGGCCTTGGTCTCCATGCCGGCCTTGCTGGCGCCGCACTTGGCCTCGCCGCACTTGCCGTCCTTCTGCTTGGTGTCGGCCTGCGCCACCTGGTAGCCGGTCTTCAGTTGGGTGGCAGCGAAGGGATTGCCGGCAGCAGCATAGGCCGGGGCCAGGGCAGCCGCCAGGACGGAACCGGCAGCCAGGGTCACGAGGGAACGCTTGTTCATGGTCATCTCCAAATCAAATGGTGGACAGGTCAGGCCAGACCGGATGGCTGACCCAGGCGGTTCTTGACCGACCTGTTTGATTTGTCGATGACGGGCTGAAAACCTTACAACTATTTTCAGGACATCTGCGAACGCAGCACCCACGCGAACACCGCCAGCAACAGCACCGCCAGGATGGCGCCATACCAGGCCCAGGGCGCTTTCTTCTCGGCGTAGGGGTCGGTCAGCGCGCGCTCGGCATTGGGCGGCAGCTGGGCCACTTGCGTCAGCGAGGTGCCGAAGGGGATGTTGATGTGCGCACGCGCGTTGATGGCCCAGCCGTTGGCGTCGAGGATGGGGCCGAGGTTGCGGCTGCGCAGTTTGAACCAGGCCAGCAGCACTGCCGGGCCGGACACGATGAGCAGCAGGCCCGCCAGCGCCAGCGGCAACTGCCACCACTTGAGCGCAAACAGCCCGCCCAGCATCGAGGCCACGGCCGTACCCAGGGCGCCCACGGCCAGCCCAATGGCGGCAAAGATGCCGGCGAACTTGCCAACATCAAAAGGTGGCGGCGGCGCGGCGGCTGGCGTCACGGCTTTCTTCGAACCATCGACCACGGTGGTTATGAGACGGGTCTGCGAAGCGCGCGCCTTGTTGGCCGCCAGCTTCTGCAGCTGCTCGGCCACGAAGCGCGCCAGCCGCTTGTAGGGCGACCAGAAAGCCTGGCGCAGGCTGATCGGGTGATCGACGATCTTGGTGATGGTGGCGTCCCAGTCGCGGCCCTGGCGGTCGTAGAACACGCCGTTGCGCCCGACCATCAGCTGGTCCGAGTCGCCGGCGGTGAAGGCGGCGGCAATGCTCAGCTTCTCGCCGCCGCGCACGCAGTCGCAATACACCAGGCAGATGCGCGACAGCGTGGCCAGCGTCGCATGGCGGCCGGCATCGTTGACCGCCACGCACAGGTCGCAGGAGCGGCCGTCCAGGTACAGCGTGCCGACCTGGAACGTGGCCTTGCCCTGGCGCGTGTAGAAATCGCGGAAGGCGACGAAGTTGTTGGCCAGCGGCATCAGGTCGCGCACGTAGTGGGCCAGCTTTTCCAGCAAGCGCACGCCGTCGCCCTCGGCTGCCGGGTCGGGCTTGCCAGCCAGCCAGGCCACATAGGGCGCCAGCTTGTCCTTGAGTGTTTGCCAGTCGGCTTCGCTCAGCGCCTCGCGGGGGCCCAGCAGCGGCGTCACCGCCGCGTCGCGCAGGGTGGCCATGCGCGCGGCCCAGGCCGGGTTGAGACCGCCACCCAGCGGCAGCGCCGCACCGGCCTGCACGCGCGCCAGCGGCAGCGCGGCAATGTCGTCGGCATCGGCAGTGAGCGTGCCGCCACTGCCCAGGCTGCTCAGGGTTTCGTCGGCCGCATTGAGCGCGTCGCCCGCGCGCGTGTCGAACGCCGCCAGCCGGCAGCGCACGAACCAGTCTTCCACTTTCTCGGCCACCGCCGTCAGCGCGGCGTGGGCGGCCTCGGTGGCATCGCCCAGCGGCTGCGCCGCCTGGCCGGCGGCCTGCCACGCTGCCAGCGCCCGCTCGGCATAACGCACCTGGGCGGCACTGGCCGCCTCCACCGTCACCATGCCGTCATGGCCGCCGATGTCGGCCAGCAACTCGCGCGCGGCCACCGCAATCTGCAGCCCCTCCGCGTCATCGTCGCGGATGGCGTCCAGCGGCACGCCCGGCAGCTGCTGCGCCAGCACCTCGGGGTTCTTCAAGCGGGCGCCGGCCCACTGCACGGCGGCGATCAGCTCGGGCGCGCGCACCTGCGCGTCGGCATCGCTGTCCACAAAAGCCAGGGTGCGGCTGTCGAACTCGATGCCCTTGACCGGACAGGACAGCGCAACCCAGAGTTTTTGATCAAGCTGGTCGATGGCCAGCAGTTCTTCGGCGGTGTCGAGCCGGACCTGGTCGAAACCGCCGGCACGGAAGAAGCGCCAGTGAGACAGGGCTTGGGTCATGGTGACGTTGCTCCTCAAATGATGCAAGCCATCTTAGCGTCAAACCCGAGCGGCAGACCACCCGGCCAAGCCCGCACCGCGCTCAGCGCAGCACCACTGGCGCCTCCCCCAGTTGCGTGCGCTGCAGCCAGGCGAACACCGAATCCACCGTCACGGTTTCGATGCGATCTGAGAAACGCTTCTCGTTCGGATGGTCGTCGAACGCCACGTTGGCGGCGCTCAAGCGGCCGCCCAGGCGCGTGAGCGGGCCGATCTTCAGCACCGTGGGCTGGTAGCCCTTGAACTGCAGCCAGGCCTGGGCCTGCTGGCGCGTCTCGACGCCAGGTTCCATGGCGGCGGCCAGCGTCTCGATGGCCCACTGGTTGGACTGCTGGTACTTCAGCCCCCACACATAACTCACGATGTTGTAGGGCCGCTGGTGCTGACTGAGGGCGCGCCGCTCGTCCAGCAGCAGGGCCAGCAGCCGCTCCTGCACCGCAGGCGCCGGCACCACCCAGGCGGCTTCCAGGCGCCACGGGTCATCGAGGAAGAACTCTCCCAGGCCCTGGCGGTACAGGGCCGCTTCCTGGGTGCCGCAATGGTTGAGTTTGTGCAGCACGCGCCAGACATGGCCGCCGTTGCCATCCGGCTGGCGGTAGGCCAGGCCCAGGTGCGAATAGCGCAGGCCGTACTTGCTGAGGTCCTGCCCGGCGCGCGCCAGCACCACCACGCGCGCCTCGCTGGCGTCCAGCGCCTTGAGCGTGCGCTCGGCCAGCGCCAGGCCGCGCTCCACCGTCTGCGCCTTCAGCGGCTGGGCGTCACAGGAGCGTCCAGCATGGGCCGGCAGCACGAGCACAGCTGCCATCAGCAGTGCCGCAGCACTGCGCAGCCAGATCGTCTTCATGAGATGAAGCAAAACGTTCATGGCCACCTCAGTACGTCAGACGTTCGTTGTGCAGCAGGGCGCGGCCCAGCGCGTTAGGGATGAAGGCAATCGCCTCGCCCGCGGCCGACAGCACCACACCGGCCCCGATGACGCTCACCGTCACCACCGTGCCCACACTCAGCGCCACCGTGGACACCCCCTTGCCCACCACCTCGATGCTGGCGCGCGCGCCGTCGGAAGCGCGCTCCAGCACATAGACCGTGCCGCGCGCCGTGGACTCCACCGTCTTGACCACCAGCACCGCACCGGCGGTAGACAAGGCCACCGGCACCGCCACCACAGCACTGGCGGCCGCACTACCCGCCACCACGACCGAGGCCACCGGCAGCGCCGACACCGCGCTCAGGGCCGAGGCATCCGTCTGCGCCTTGACATCAAATGCGGCACTAGCCCCCACAAATATGGCGCAGACAGCTATTAAAACAGTAGCAAGACGATGTTTCATGACGACTCCTTGAATGATTGGTTTTAAATCGGGTTGAGCTTATTCGGCACTCAGGGCGCTGCGGCGGCCTTCGGCGCGGGCTTCGGCCAGGTCAGCCTCGTGCCCGTCACGCAGGGTCTTGGCCAGGGTGAAGGTGCAGGTGATGAGGTAGAGCCAGCTCACGCCGAGGAAGGCCTTGTAGGTCTCGCTGATCTCCATACGCAGCAGACCCCAGCCGGTGAGCGCCATGGCGGCGAAGAAGCCGGTCCACACGACATACTTGAACATGGGGGAATCGACGCTGCGGCCCTCGGCCTGTGCCTTCTCGTTGTCGCGCACGAACTTGGCCAACACGAAGGCGGCCGAGAGGCAGAAGAAATAACCCATCACCATGAAGGTCCGGTCCAGGTCCTTGCCCGGCAACCAAGCCAGGCCCACGCCGCAGAGGAAAACGGCGGCCAGGAAGGAAAACCAGACCTGCAGCGACCAGGCTTTGGAATCACGGTGAATCAGGACTTGCATGTGTACCCCTTTGGGTGGTTGAACATGCAGGAAGTGTGCGCAGGCGGAGCGCAAAACAGGGCTTACTTCAGTACAAGTGTCTTGTTATTCCTATCTAGGTATCGTTTTGAGATACTTTTTCAATCCGGCCGACACTAGCCGTCCAGGAAATCACCGCGGAAAAAACACCAGGCTGTGCCGTCGTGCAGGTAGAAGTGGCCGTCAGCGCAGAAGTCCTTGCCCGGAAAGAACTCGCGATAAGCCTTGGGCACCAGGCGCACGAGCTGCTCGTCGCTCAGTTCCTCGAACTGTTCCGGGGTGATGGGGCGGCCGACGCGGGGCTTGAAGGATTCCATAGGGTGAGCAACTGGATGGGAGCGAATCCAATGATAGTCAGACGCCGGCCGGGAGTTTGGAGCGCATCGCCTTGCGTCGGTCCAGCTTGCGGCCGTCGGCCAAGAAGGTGCCGTCGCCCACGGCGTGCAGCATGCGCCGTTCCTTGCGCGTGGCGTCCACCCAGGCTGCCACGCCTTGCAGGATAACGATGCTGTGCTTCTTGTTGTAGTCGATCACCTGGCACTCGATGTTGGCCAGGCACTCCTTGATCAGCGGCGCCTTGACCTGGCTGGCCGGCAGAGGCGTCAGCTTGAATTTCTCGAACTTGTCCGTGTCGGTGCCCGAACAGGTGCCCACGCCCACCACCTGGTCCAGCAGGTCCACCGTGGGGACGGCGATCACGCATTCCTTGGTCTTGCGCATGGCGGCAAAGGAATGGTTCCACGGCCCGGTGGTGATGGCAAACACCGGCGTGAAGTCCACCACCATGGTCCACGAGATCGTCATGATGTTGGGCTGCTTCCCGTCATGGGTGGTGATGAGCACCACCGGGCCGGGTTCGAGCAGGGTGAAGGCTTTGTTGAGGGGGAGTTTCTTCATGGACGCCTCCGTCATTTTTACGCTACGTATTACCCCTCTGCACTCAAATGCAGATGTTGGATTGAGAGACCCATCCTGTATTGCTTGCCCATTTTGCGTCTCAGGCTCTTACTCTCTGGGCTCTTCTTTTCTCTCATCGACTCGGAATATCTGATCCTGAATGAATGGCATCATTTTTTTTAACTCATCCAAGGTCGGCTCACGGTAGCCCATTTCAATATCTCTGTACTCATTGACAGCCAGCTCTAAAGTTTCTGCTGCTTGTTCTTTTGTTATTTCCTTTTCTTGCCTCCACTTTTCAAGCATGTCGGGCCACGGAGACTGAAAAATGTAGTCCCGGAATGGCTTCCCGGCTATCCGGCAGTAAGGAAGCACAATCAAACGACGAATAAAAACGATGGGGGCTGCAAAGAGCATTCGAAAAACCCAGAGGTTTCTCATAGAGTCGATTAACTTGCGTCGCTCTTTGAAGATTGCTCCAATCCGTTCCGTTATTTGCTTTGCTAAGGCGTGAATATCGGCCACCACAAAGTCTTGGCGGATTGAACAATCTTCTGACTCCTGCAAGGTCTCGATCATTTTTTCCATCTGATCGCGAAGTGGGTATGCAAGCATCCGCATAGAAAAAATCTCACTTTGCAGCCCTGGCACTTCCACAGTCATTGCAGCTAAACGATCGATTTCATCAATACATCGTTCCGCTGCTAGGCGGTACTGCTTGAACTCTTTAGACGACCTCTTTCGTACTTCTGAGCAAAAGAGATTCTTCTCGGTTAGGATTTTTTCGAGAACAAAAATAATGTTCTCAAGATTTCCATACAGGGGATGGCTGACTATCAGGAGCTGGCGATTCTCACGCCTCTCCTTTTCAAGAATAGGCCTGATGTCACTGACCGTCGCCATGTCCAGGAAGATGCGGGCAATCTTGTGAAACACTTGGAATAGGTAGAAGTCTGCAGCAACACGAATGGGACGTGTACGTACTCGACGAATGACATGCAGGATGATCGGGATTGTTATTGACAGGACTACTACCTCAATCACAATGCCTGTCACCTCGACCAGGACACCTCGGATGTAGTCCTGAGTGCCAAAGTAAAGGGCATATTCTTCAGACATGCGTGATAGAAACATTTTCCGTCCCTGATTCAAGAACCTGGCCTCAGACCGCCCCCAGCAGCTCGACCACTCGCTCCCGCAACCTATCTAGCTGCACTTCCCCCGCCGCCAGCGGCGCCCCCACATTCAACCCCACCGCATTAAATACCCCCCGCCGGAACGGTTTGGCCATCGCCGTCGGCTTGCCGCCTACCAGTTCGATACGGCTGAAGAAAGAGCCCCAGAGGTTGGTCAGCGCCATGGGCACCACGGGCACGGGCTGCTGCTCCAGGATCTTCATGATGCCGCCCTTGAACTCTTGCAGCGTGCCGTCTTGGGTGATGCCGCCTTCAGGGAAGATGCCCAGCAAGTCGCCGTCTTTCAGCACCTGGGCAGCAGCGGCGAAGGCCGCCTCGTAGGCTTCGGGGTCTTCATGGCGCGGGGCGATGGGGATGGCCTTGGCCAGCTTGAACAGCCAGCCCAGCACCGGCACCTTGAAGATGCGGTGGTCCATGAGGAAGCGGATGGGGCGCGGGCTGGCGGCTTGCAGCAGCACGGCGTCGACAAAACTCACGTGGTTGCAGGCCAGGATGGCCGCGCCCTCGGTTGGGATGTTGTCGTCGCCCGTGACCTTGAAGCGGTAAACGAAGTGGCTCAGCACCCAGGCCACGAAGCGCAGCAGATACTCGGGCACCAGCAGGAAGATGTAGAGCGCCACCACCGCATTGGCCAGGCCCACCAGGAAGAAGATTTGCGGGATGGTGACATCCATGGCCAGCAGCGCGCCCGCGATGAGCGAGCTGGCGATCATGAACAGGGCGTTCAGGATGTTGTTGGCGGCGATGATGCGGGCACGGTGCGTGGCCGGGCTGCGCAGCTGGATGAGCGCGTACATGGGCACGCTGTAGAGGCCGGCGAACAGACTGAGCAACAACAGGTCGGCCATGACGCGCCAGTGCGCCGGCTGCGCCAGGAAGGCGGCCAGGCCCATCACGTCGCTCGCTGGCAAGCCGCGTGAGGCAAAGTAGAGGTCAACGGCGAACACCGTCATGCCGATAGCGCCCAAGGGCACCAAGCCGATTTCCACATGGCGGCGGCTGAGCACCTCGCACAAGAGCGAGCCGGCGCCGATGCCGATGGAGAACACCACCAGCAGGGCCGAGGCGACGTGCGCGTCGCCATGCAGCACCTCCTTGGCGAAGCTGGGGAACTGGCTCAGGAACACGGCGCCGAAGAACCACATCCAGCTGATGCCCAAGAGCGAGCGGAACACCACGATGTTGCCGTGCGCCAGCTTGAGGTTGCGCCAGGTCTCGCTCACCGGGTTCCAGTTGATCTTCAAGCCGGGGTCGGTGGCAGGCACGCGCGGAATGCGCGCCGCCGTCACGCGCCCCAGCACCGCCAGGCCGACGCAGGCCATGGCCACGTTCTGGTGACCCACTTCGGGCATGGCGACGATGAGCCCGCCCACCACATTGCCGAGCAGGATGGCGACGAAAGTGCCCATCTCCACCATGCCGTTGCCGCCGGTGAGCTCGCGCTCGTGCAGCACCTGCGGCAGGTAGGCGAACTTCACCGGGCCGAACAGCGTGGAGTGCAGGCCCATCATGAAGGTGCAGAACAGCAGCGCCGGCACATTGCCCATGATGAAACCCCAGGCCGCCACTGCCATGATGGCGATCTCCAGGTTCTTGACGAAGCGGATCATGGCCGTCTTCTCGAACTTGTCGGTCAGCTGGCCGCTGGTGGCGGAAAACAGCAGGAAAGGCAAGATGAACAGCGCGCCGATCACCAACCCGGCCATGGCCGGCGGAAGCCAGCCGATGCTGAGCTGGTAGGTCACCATCACGGTGAAGGCGAACTTGAACAGGTTGTCGTTGGCGGCACCGCAGAACTGCGTCCAGAAGAAGGGCGCGAAGCGGCGCTGGCGCAGCAGGGCAAACTGGTTGGGGTGCACGTCGTGGGCCGCGGCCTGCTGCGTGGGCGGCCAGGTGTCGTCGAAGTCGCGCAAGGCTGTCTCCTCCTTGATTATTTGTTGTTGTCTGGCGGCAGCGCCGCGTGCGCCAGGGCACGCGCCGGTACTGCCTGTGGGATTCTGCCCCAGCTTTTGCACGGCGCAGATGAGGGGCCAGGCCGCCAGGGCGGCCACCCCGTGCTTGAGGCTGTGGCCCGACAGCAACTGGCCGCTCAACTCGAACACCGCATGGTCGGCCTGCTCCAGCACTTTCGCCACCACGTAGAGCAGGATCACGCTGCCCCAGCGCACGGCCAGGGCGTCGGGCAACGGCCGCAGGCCGGCCAGTGCCAGCAGCAGCGCCAGGCCACCGAACTGCAGCACGGCCCAGGGCAGCACATTGCCCGATTGCGCCCAGACCCACACGCTCAGCGGCCCGAACAGCAGCACGGCCAGCGCCAGCAACCCGCCGGCACGCGCACTGATGCGCCCCGCCACCGCCAGGCCCAGCAGGCCGGCAAAGGCCACCACCATGCCGCAACGGTCCAGCGCAAGGCCGGCATCGTCGGGCTGCCAGTGGTAGAGGGCCGAGCAGACAGCGGTGAGCAGCAGGCCGCCGAAGAACAGCGCCAACAGCCGGCGCTGCGCCAATGCCAGTGCCGCCACCGGCAAGCGCCCCAGCCCCAGCAGCCCGACCAGGCCGAAGCCGGCAAACGGCAGGTTGCTCAGCACATCCATGGCCAGGGGAATGCCCAGCCAACTGCGCTGGTCGGCAAACTGGTGATAGTGCGCCGGCTGGGCCAGCGGCGGTGCCAGCCAGGCCAGCAGCCCCAGGGCCAGGCAGGCAGCGAACAGCAGGATTTCGGGTGGACGGATGGATCTCGGCATGGCAACTCCAGCGGTGAAGATGGAGCGCAGTGTGTCCAGCAGCACGTCACGCGCATGCCATTTTTAGATACTTTGATTAGTCCATGTACTCAAAGTATTGATAATCGATACCAAGGAGCAGCCCATGAGCACCACCGCCGACCTCGTTCTCGCCCTCAAGAAGGAACTCAAGTCCGCCCAGATGACCTATGCCGACCTGGCGAAGAAGCTGGGCATGGCCGAAAGCAGCGTCAAGCGCATGCTGGCCAAGGGCGACATGCCGCTGTCGCGCATCGATGCCATCTGCCGTGCGCTCAAGCTGGACTTTGCCGAGCTGGCCCGGCGCGTGGCCGACGCGCAGCCGCTGCTGGCCGAGCTGACGCAAGCGCAGGAAAAGGCCGTGGTGGCTGACAAGAAGCTGCTGCTGGTGGCAATCTGCGTGCTCAGCCAGTGGACGCTGGAGCAGATCGTGACCAGTTACCGGCTGAGCGAGGCCGAAGGCATCAAGTACCTGGCGCAGCTGGACCGCATCGGCATCATCGAATTGCGCCCGCTCAACCGCTACCGCCTGAAATTGGCCAAGACCTTCCGCTGGCGGCCGCACGGCCCGGTGATGCATTACTTCCGCGAGCACGCCGTGCTGGATTATTTCTCCGGCGGTTTCGACGGCCACGGCGAAGGCCTGCTGCTGGTGCACGGCTCGATCAGCCGCAGCCTGGCACCCTCGTTCGTGGAACGCCTGCAGCGCGTGGCACAGGACTTCGCCCAGCAGCACCTGGCCGACCAGAAACTTGCAGAAAAGGAGCGCGAGGGGTATACCTTGCTGCTGGGCATGCGTGACTGGGAGTTCGAGGCCTTTGCCGCCTTGCGACGCTGAGACACGGCAGCTTGATATAGATCAATCGCCGGATACCCGCCGGGGCATATAAATCGCCAGGAAGTCCGACAAGATAGACAGCCCGATGCAGGCTGTCCCCTACAGCCATTTACAGGAGACAACACCATGGCCCATATCGTGATTCTCGGCGCGGGCATCGGCGGCATGCCGATGGCGTATGAAATGCGGGAACTGGCGCGCGCGGAAGACAAGATCACCGTCATTTCCAACAACCCGAAGTTCCACTTCGTGCCGTCCAACCCCTGGGTGGCGGTGAACTGGCGCACGCGCGACGACATCGAGCTGGACATCGCGCCGGTGCTGGCGAAAAAGAAGATCGACTTCATCGGCGTCGGTGCCAAGCGGGTGCACCCGGAGAAGAACCAGATCGAACTCGACGACGGCCGCAGCATCGACTACGACCACCTGATCATCGCCACCGGGCCGAAGCTGGCCTTCGACGAGGTCGAGGGCCTGGGCCCGAACGGCCACACGCACTCGATCTGCCATGTGGACCATGCGGTGGAGGCCGAGCAGAGCTGGCAGGATTTCGTCAAGGACCCGGGCCACGTGGTGGTGGGTGCGGTGCAAGGGGCTTCGTGCTACGGCCCGGCCTACGAGTTCGCCATGATCATGGACACCGATCTGCGCAAGCGCAAGATCCGCGACAAGGTGCCGATGACTTTCGTCACCGCCGAACCCTATGTCGGTCACCTGGGCCTGGGCGGCGTGGGCGACTCCAAGGGGCTGCTGGAGTCGGTCATGCGCGACCGCCACATCAAGTGGATCTGCAATGCCAAGACCACCAAGGTCGAAGCCGGCAAGATGTATGTCACCGAACACAACGAGGACGGCACGCCGAAAAAAGAGCACGTGCTGGACTTCAAATACTCCATGATGCTGCCGGCCTTCAAGGGCATCGACGCCGTGTTCGGCATCGAGGGGCTGACCAACCCGCGCGGTTTCATCCTGATCGACCAGAACCAGCGCAACCCGAAGTACAAGAACATCTACGCGGTGGGCGTGTGCGTGGCCATTCCGCCGGTGGAAGCGACACCGGTACCCACCGGCGCGCCCAAGACCGGCTACATGATCGAGTCGATGGTCACGGCCACGGCGCACAACCTGCGCGAGGTGCTCGACGGCAAGGAGCCGACGCACAAGGCGACGTGGAATGCGGTCTGTCTGGCCGACTTCGGCGACACCGGCGCCTGCTTCGTGGCATTGCCGCAGATTCCGCCGCGCAACGTCAACTGGTTCTCGCAGGGCAAGTGGGTGCACCTGGCCAAGATCGCTTTTGAGAAGTACTTCATCCGCAAGATGAAGGCCGGCACCTCGGAGCCGCTGTTCGAGAAGATGGTGATGAATGCCCTGGGCATCATGAAGCTCAAGGACAAATAGACGCGCGAAGCATGCGGCCCCATGGCCACCGAGTACATCTTCTTCGACGCCGACCTGCGCGAGCGCTTCGTGCAGGCGGTCGCGGCCCGCGCGCTGGCCTGTCAGGTGCAGGAGGATGCGATGGAGGGCTTCGTCGTCAGGATCCCCGACGACCCCGCCGACGAGGTACTGGAGGCCATTGAGGCCGAGTACGAAGCGCTGATGAACGAGCAGATGCTGCGCGCCGAGGCACGGCCGGACTGGGTCAGCCACCAGGTGGCCGGGGTGCGTTTCACGCGCGCCGACGGCAGCGCCGGCATGGTGCGGCTACCGGCAGCGGTGGCCCGCCCGCTGATGGAACGCTTCTCGGCCGAAGAGGCGCACGCGCTCGTGAGCGCCATTGCCCACAGCTTGGAGAACCCGGTCGACGGGCCACTGTGCCGCAAAGGTTGAAGCCGGCTCAGGCCGTGAAGACCGTCAGCACGCCGGTGTAGCCGTAGAGGTGATGGCGGGCGATCTCGCCGCCGGCGAAAAAACCCACCAGCGGCACGTCACCCAGGGCGCGACGCACGATCTGCAGTTCGGCGCTCGGGCCACCGAAGTGCGGCCCGCCGCGACCGGAACAACTCACGTACACCGCGCCGGCAATCCGCCGTGCCGGGTGCGGTGCCGCTTCCGCCTCGGAAGCGCCCAGCGCGTGCGCGGTGCCGACCGCCATTTCCTCCGGCTCCAGCTCTTCGCGGATTTCGGCGCAGACGCGCATCAGATCGGCGCGCGCGGCCTGCACATTGCGCTGGCAGAACGCCAGTTCCATGCCGGGCTCGGCCAGATCGGCCAACGCCACGCCCTGGCGCGAGGGATCGAGGCCGATGATGTGGCGTACCAGCACGTCGCTGCCGAAGTTGCCGGTGCGGCTGACGGCATGGCCATCGCTGGCGGCGTCGGCCGGATGCATCAGGCCGGCCAGCGTGGCGCGCACGGCATCGAGCGCCTGCTGCGGCCGGTCGAGCGAGACATCGAGGTCGTGCAGCAGCACGTCGAGCGCCGGCTCGCCGTCGAGCTTGAAGACCACGTTGCGCTCGGCCTCGGTCACCACATGGCTCTTGGCCACCGGCAGGCAGCCCTGCGTGACGCGCGACACCAGCCGCACGCCTTCGCCAAAGGCCACACCGCTGAGTCCCCCATGGAAAACGCCGGTGGAACGGCCCTGGCCGCGGATGAAGCCGTCGCCGCCGAGGGCGAACTGCACGCTCTCGCCACGGCTCGAGGCCAGGCCGCCGAACAGGTAGCCGGAGTCGGTGCGCGCGGCCATCTCGGCAATCAGCTCGGCCAGATCGGGGGTCTCGCCGTCGGCATGCACCAGCGCCGTGTGCGCCTCGAAGCCCAGCCCCAGCGGTGCCACGCCGGAGAACACGCGGTACTGGTCGGTCGGCAGTTCGCACAGCATGACGGCCAGCGCCGGTTCGTCGAAGTACTCGACATTGTTGGCGGCGATGCCCACGCCCACGGTACCGGCCCAGTCGGTGACCTCGGGCAGCTCGGCACTCAGGTGCGCCAGGATGTCCTCGGCCGCCGCGGCGTAGTGGTCGGTGATGTAGAGCAGCGCCAGCGTCGGGCTGTGCGCGTAGTCGGGCAGCGCCATTTGCGCGCGCAGCTGCGCCAGCACCAGGCCAGCGGCCATGGCCCACTGCGGATGGGTGGCGTGTCCATAAGGGAAGAGCTTCATGGCAGGGCCTCCTGTACCGGATTCAACGGCTGCGCACGGTGCTTTTCCTGGTGGCTTTTTCGGCCCTGGCCCTTGTCTTGACTGCGCCAGGCGCTTCTTTTTTGATAGCACCCTTCGACACGGCAGCCGCCTTGCCGGCAACCTCCTGCATGGCCTGGCCGGCGATTTTCTGGAATTGCTGGGTCAGCGCACCCCAGAACTGCATCGGGTCCGGCGCAGCCGCAGCGGATGCAGCTTGCGCAGCGGGCGTGGCGCGCGGCTTGCGCGCCGCCGCCGCTTTGGCGGGCGGTGGCTCGGCAACGGCCGCCGGTTTGAACGCCTGCGCCAGATCCGGCGGGTTGAAATTCATGCTCTTGAGCGTGGCCAGGGTGAGCTTCTGCACCTCCAGCGCCTGGATGGTGGCCTTGAGCGCCGTGGCGTTCTGGTCAAGCCAGAACTGCACCGCCTTGAGCTCCTCGATGCGCTTGTCCAGCGCCTGCGGATCGAGCGTCGGCGCCACCCAGCTGTTCCACTGGTTCATGGCCGGCATGGACGCCGCCGCCCCCTTGCCCAGGCTTTGCAGGAACTCGAAACCCGGCACGAACTTGCCGAAGCCACTGGGGTCTGGGTTGCTCATGGCCGCTCCAAAAAATTTGCCGACGCTTGGCGCTGACAGCTTACCCCAAGGCGGCGATTTCCGTGCGACCCTGCGCCACGAAACGCGCGAATTCATCGGGCAGCAGCGGCTGGCCGAACAGGTAGCCCTGGTAGGCATGGCAGTTGCCGGCGTCCAGCACGTAGCGCTGCTCGGAGGTCTCCACCCCCTCGGCCACCACCATCAGGTTCAGGCTGTGGCCGAGCGCGATGATGGTGCTGACGATGGACGCATCGTTGGGGTCGGTCAACAGGTCGCGCACGAAGGAGGCGTCGATCTTGAGTTCGTCCAGCGGCAAGCGCTTGAGGTAGCTCAGCGACGAGTAGCCGGTGCCGAAGTCGTCGAGCGAGAAACCCACGCCCTGCGCGCGCAGCGTCTGCATCTTGGCGATGACGTCCTCCACGTTGTGCATCAGCAGGCTTTCGGTGATCTCCAGCTTGAGCCTTGACGCCGCCGCACCGGTGCGGCGCAGCACCTCCAGCACCTGCGGCACAAAGTCCGGATGGCGGAACTGCTGCACGCTGACATTCACCGCCAGGCTCAGCGACTGCAGCGCCGGCTGCGCAGCCCAGCTCACCAGTTGCTGGCAGGCCGCCTCCAGCACCCACTGCCCGAGGCGGTGGATCAGGCCGCTGTCTTCCGCCACCGAAATGAAGTCGGCCGGCGCCACCAGGCCGCGCCGCGGATGCTGCCAGCGCAGCAGCGCTTCGCCACCGATCACCGCGCCGCTGCGGTCGACCTGCGGCTGGATGCGCAGGAACAGCTGCTGCCCCTGCATCGCCGTGCGCAGGTCGCTCTCCAGCGCAGCGCGCTCGGCCACCACGGCCTGCATCTGCGGGTCGAAAAAGCGCATGGCGTTGCGGCCCGCGGCCTTGGCCTGGTACATGGCCAGGTCGGCCTGCTTGAGCAGCTCGTCCACCGTGCCCTGGCCTTGCGTGAACAGCGCGATGCCCATGCTCGGCGTGCTGTGGTGCTCGAAGCCGGCCAGCTGGTACGGCCGGTTGAGCACCGCCATGATCTTGCGCCCCACGCCTTCGGCCTGGCTGGCGGCGATCTCGGGCACCTCGCTCAGTTCCTCGATCAGCACGATGAACTCGTCGCCGCCCAGGCGCGCCACGGTGTCGCCGACACGCACCTGCAGCTGGATGCGCGTGGCCACCTCCTGCAGCAGCTGGTCGCCCACGTCGTGGCCCAGCGTGTCGTTGATGGTCTTGAACTGGTCGAGGTCGATGAACAGCAGCGCCCCGCTGCCGCCGTGGCGCGCCCCGGCCGCCAGTGCGTGCTGCAGGTGGTCGATCAGCAGGCGCCGGTTGGGCAGGCCGGTCAGCGCATCGTAGAAGGCCAGCTGGCGGATCTGCGCCTCGGCCTGCTTGCGCTCGCTGAGGTCCACCGCGGTACAGGCCAGTTGGGCCGGCTGGCCGGCGACGTCACGCAACAGGATGCCGCTGACCAGCATGGAAAACTCGCGGCCGTCACGCGCCCGGTGCCACAGTTCGCGCGCCTCGCGGCCCTGGCCCTCGCGCACGCTGCGCCAGAAGGCCTCGGCCTCGGCACGCCGGGCGGGGCCGTAGAGCTCAAGAAAGCGCTGTCCCAGCAGCTCGTCAGGCCGCTGGCCCAGCAGCTCGGCGCAGCGCGCATTGACATAGTCGAGCGTTCCATCCGTGTTGGCAATCCAGGCGGCAAACGTGGCATGGTCAAAGATGGTCTTGAAGCGGCTCACGGCTTCATTGGCCGCCTGCAGGTGCTGGGTGCGCGCCGCCACCTGCCGCCGCAGCACCAGCGCCAGCCCCGCGACCAGCAGCAGCAGGCCCAGCACGCCCGCCAGCCCCCACCAGAAACGGCGCGGCACCGCCGCCTGCGGCACGTCCGCCGCCCAGCGCTTCATGACGGCAAAGTAGACCGACTGCGGCCGGTTCTGCCAGTCCTGCAGATGCCGCTCGATGAGAATGAGCAGGTCGGCATTGCGGCCCTGGGCCGTGGCGAAGAACAGACGCGCCGGCTGGAACACGATGGTGGTTTCCACCAGCCCGTAACGCGGTGCATGCACGTTGCCGAAGTAATGGTTGGCAATGACGGCATCCGCCTGGCGCTGCTCGACCAGCTGGAAGGCTTCGTCGAGCGTGGCCACCGGCAGCAGCTTCGGCCGGACGCCGAAACTGGCCGTCAGTTCGGTGAACAGGCCGGCCTGGAAGGAGCCCTGCAGCAGGGCGACGCGCCGATCTGCCAGGTCAAAAACGGAGGCAATCGGTACATCGCGGTGGCGGTAGAGCTGCGACCAGCTGTGCAGCACCGGCGTGTGGTGGAAGTCGAACTTCTCGTCACGCTCCGGGCTGTAGGCCACGTCGGGCATGAGGTCGATGCTGCCGGCCTGCAGCGCATCGAGACAGCCCTGCCACTCGCAGGGCACGAAGTGCAGCGTCCAGCCCTCCTGGCGCGCCATCTCCTGCAGCAGCTCGACCAGGATGCCGGCCGGCTGGCCGGCCTCATCCAGAAAGATCTTGGGCTCGTTGGCATAGAGGCCGACGCGCACGTCCCGTGCCTGCGCCAGCGCGGCACCGCACAACAGGATACCGGCCGCCAGCCAGCGCCGCCAAGGTCTGCATGAACCCAAATCCGACTCCACTCATATTTTTAGAGGTCGAGTCGGATGTTAGTTCATTCCCTACTCCATGCGGCCGATGCGCTGCACCAGCGCGGTCATGCTGCGCGCATCGGCTTGCACGAAACGCTCGAACTCGGGCGCATCCTGGTACTGGAAGGACGTACCGGCCGCGGCCAGCGCCTGTTTGGCGCGCGCGTCTTCGGACGCCGCCTTCGCGGCCTGGCGCAGCCGGGCCACCACGGCGTCCGGTGTGCCGGCGGGCACGAACAAACCGGCCCACTGCGAATAGCTGATCGGCACACCCAGCTCCTTGAAACTCGGCACCTCGGGCAGCGCGGCCAGCCGGCCTTCGCCCCAGTGCGCCAGCACCCGCAGCTTGCCGGCACGCACGTGCTGCATCACGCTCGACGGGCCGGTGGCCAAGGCATCGACCTGGCCGCCCAGCAGGGCCAGCACGGCAGGGCCCGCGCCGGTGTAGGGCACGTGCAGCATGAAGCTGTTAGTGGCGACCTTGAGCTGCTCCATCGGCACATGCATGGTGCCGTAATTGCCCGAAGAGCCGAAGGTGATGGCACCGGGTTTGGCTTTCACTGCCGCCATGAAGTCCTTGTAGGTCTTCCACGGGCTGTCGGCACGCACCACCAGCGCGGTCGGGTCGGCGGTGAAACGCGCCACCGGCTTGAGCTGGTCGAGCGTGAACATGGGGGCGCGCTTGAGCACCTTGTCGGCCTCGGGCAGCACCACGATGGAGGACAGCGCCATCAGCAGGCTGTAGCCATCGGCGCGGGACTTGGCCACCTGCGCCATGCCGATGCCGCCGCCGGCACCACCCTTGTTCTCCACGATCACCGATTGCTTGAGCGCGCGGCCCATGGCTTCGGCCACCGGCCGGCCCACGGTATCGGCCACGCCGCCGGGCGGGAACGGCACCAGCAGGCTGATGGGCTTGTTCGGGTAGTCGTCCTGCGCCAGCACGGGCAGGCCGACGGCCGCCAGCGCAGCCGCGCTCAGTTGCAGGAATTCACGGCGTTGGGTCATGATTGTCTCCTCGGGTTGTTGTTCAGGGGCACCGGTCGCGCGCCGGTGTCAGATCTCTTCAACAGGGTTGTTGAGTTCGCCCAGGCCAGTGATGGCCACGCGCACCACGTCGCCGTGGCGCAGGAACTTCGGCGGGTTGAAGCCCACGCCCACGCCGACCGAGGTGCCGGTGAGGATCACATCACCGGGCAGCAGCGTCATGGCGGCGGACATGGTCTCGATCAGGGTCGGCACGTCGAAGATGAGCTGCGAGATGTGGGCGCTCTGGCGCTGCTCGCCGTTGACCCAGGTCTGCATGCGCATGTCGGTGGGTGCTTCGTCGGTGGTGGTGATCCAGGGGCCCATGGGGCAGAAGCCGTCGAGCGACTTGCCGAGGAACCACTGGGCGTGGTTCTTCTGCAGGTCGCGCGCGGTGACGTCGTTGGTGGCGACAAAACCCCAGACGTGTTTCATGGCGTCGGCCTTGCTGACGTTGCGGCAGGTCGTGCCGATGACGACACCGATCTCGCCCTCGTAGTCCACCGACTGCGTGTGCTTGGGGTTGAAGCGGATCGGGTCGGTCGGGCCGTTGAGCGTGAGCGTGGCCTTGGTGAAGATCTGCGGGTACTGCGGAATGGCCGAAGCGGCGCCGCTGGTGGCATTGAAGCCGCTCTTGTCGAATTCGAGCGCATGCTCGTGGTAGTTCTTGCCGACCGCAAACGGGTTGCGCAGGAAGGCGGAGAGCGGCGCCAGGAACCTGACCTGCGTCATCGGCACGCGCTCGGTGACGCTGGCCTGCAGCTGCGGGGCGCTCACGCCCTGCTCGATCACGGCCAGCACCGGGTTGGGGTGGCTGGCCAGCGCACCGCCGACCAGGGCGACTTCCTGCTTGGCTTCATCCACCAGGGCCAGGTGCACCCGGCCGGCTTTTTCCACACGTGCGATCTTCATGCGAACTCCTGAAACAGAAAAATGCAAACCCACATTGGTTGCAATTGGTTTATCTTGGTGAAAATTATAGACACCTCGATATCACTCTGTCACGGTGGAAAATACGTAGTTTGTTTGGCAAATTGGTTTGATTTGGTCCGATAATTTGCTACCATTGCCCATCCAAGCCACCGCCCTGCCCCCATGGACTCGTCTGCCCTGCTGCGTGAAAACATCCTCGACAAGCTGAAGTCCGGCACCTGGCGCGCCGGCCACCGCATTCCGACCGAGCGCGCGCTGTGCGAGCAGTTCGGCATGGGACGCTCGGCCGTGCGCCGCGTGCTGGCGCAACTCAAGGACGCCGGCCTGATCTCGCAGACGGTGGGCAGCGGCACCTACGTCACCGAGCAGGCGCCCGGCCTGCTGCCGGCGCTGGGCAGCGCACCGCTGGCCAGCACCAGTCCGGCTGAATTGATGGAGGCACGCATGGCGCTGGAGCCGGCCATCGTGGAACTGGTGGTGCGCAACGCCACGCCGGCCGACTTCGCCCGCATGGAACAGTGCTGCACCCAGGCCGAGCAGGCCGGCACGCTCGACGAGTTCGAACACTGGGACGGGCTGCTGCACGAGGTGATTGCGGAAGCGGCGCACAACAGCTTCATCGACACCGTGTTCCGCCTGATGAACCAGGCGCGCGCCCAGGGCGAATGGGGCATGCTCAAGCGCAAGAGCGTCACGCCCGAACGGCGCGCCGCCTACCAGCGCGAGCACCGCGCATTGGTGGCCGCGCTGCGCGAGCGCGACCTGGCCACGGCGCTGGCGCACACGCGCGAGCACCTGCTGCACGTGCGGCGCAACCTGCTGGGCCTGTAGCGCTGGGGCCATTCAACTGCGGAAACCAGAACCGCGAAACGCCGTGGAACCGGCTCCGCCGGGCCACTGGCGTTGCCCCCCTGGGGGGAAGGCGCGGCAGCGCCTCAGGGGGGTCACCCCATCAATGCTTCATGCCCTGGCCATGCTCGGCCATGCCGGCGCCATGGCCACCCGGCGCGCTGGTGCTCACCGGCAACTGCAGCTCGACCTTGCTCTCCACGCCCTTGCCGTCCTTGAACACCAGGGTCAACGGCACGGTGCTGTCTTTCTTCAGCGCCGTTTTCAGATCAAGCAACATCACGTGGTAGCCGCCGGACTTGAGCTCGACCGTCTTGCCGGCCGGCAGGTCCAGCGCCGTCATGGCGCGCATCTTCATGACGTCGCCCTCCATCTTCATTTCGTGCACCTCGACCACGCCGGCCACCGGCGACGCACCGCCGACCAGCTTGGCGCCGTCCTTGGCGGTGAGCTTCATGAAAGCACCGGTGGCCTTCTGGCCCTGCACGGTGCTGCGCACCCAGGCGTCCTTGACCTCCACGGTCTGGGCGTAAAGGGCGCTGCCTGTCAGGGCGAGGGTAGCGACGAGTGCTTGAACTTGAGCTTTGAATTTCATGGTTTTCTCCTGGGTTAAAAAACTGTAGCAGTTGGGAATATCGATGGCGCCTCAATGTGCGTGGGCGGCGGGACCGGAAGGAATGACTTCCAGCAGCGCCGCCGGGGCTTTCAGGCCCTTTGTCGACGTGCCCTGGGCCGGTACCTCGACCCAGTCAAGGCGGCCCGGCTCGCAGCCCTGCAGCACCTTGAACCACAGCGGGCCGGCGCTGGCCGGCAAGGTCCCGCGCAGCGCGAACTCGTCATACCAGGCATCGGCCAGCCAGCTGTCCTTGCTGACGGCCGTCCAGGTGATCTCGACCACGTCCTCACTCACGGTCTTGCCGTGGCTGGTGTAGGGCTGGGGCAGTTTTTCGCTGCGGGTGCTCAAGGTCCAGCCCGCCTTGGGCATGGGCTTGGCGCCCTGGAAGCCGGCCGGCAGCAGCACGCGGATGGTGCTGGTGGGCGCGCCGGCACAACCGTGGCCGACGCGCAGCACCGCCTTGTAGCTGCTGCCAGCCAGGGCGGCCTGATCCTCCAGAACCACATGGGTAAAACCGGCCTGCGCCGCCGCAAACAGGGCGCCAAACGCTATCAATTTAGAAGCAAATGTCATGATGATCCTTTCTTGGGTATTGGTCAGAAGTCGTACTTGAGTTCGGCCACATAGGTGCGTTTCGGGTAGGGGTGGAAGTTCCAGTACGCCTCGTTCGTCAGGTTGTCGATGCCGAACGCGGCCACCGCCTTGCGGCTGATGCGGTAACGCGTGCGCAGATCGACGATCAGGTAGCGGCTGGCGCCCATGTAGGCAAAGCCGTTGACGTCGGCGTTGTCGAGCTGTGAATACTGGTCGCCGCTGTAGCGAATACCCAGCGATGCACTCAGTTGCTCGTCAAAGCGGTAAGTCGTCAGCGCCGTGGCGCGCCACACCGGCACGCGTGGCTGGTATTTGCCAATGCTGGAAGGCAATGCCGGGTTGCTCACGATGCGCGAGTCGGCATAGGTGATGCTGCCGGAGAAATCCAGCCCCTTGGCGAGCACATCGTTGCCCTGGTAGGCCACTTCCACGCCCTTGGTGTTGATGGCATCCACGTTCTGCACCCGTGAGGTGGTGGTAGAGCCGGGAATGAGCTGGGAATACAGCGAATCCGTCACGTCCTCGTTGAACACCGTCAGGCGCAACAAGCCATGGCCCAGGTCGCGTTCCAGGGAGAGTTCTGTCGTCACGGATTTCTCGGGCCGCAGATTGGGGTCGTTGACGAAGGACAGGTTGGCGTTGGAGGTGGCGCCATACAGCTCCTGCACCGTCGGCATGCGTACCGCCCGCCCCACCGAACCCTTGAGCACGGTGTGGCCTGACCACTGGTAGGCCAGCGCCGCCTTGGGCGACACAAAGGTCTCGTTGCGGCTGTCGTAATCCACCGGGGTCGAGCCGCTGAGGCGGGTATAGCCGCCGCTGGCGCGCCAGTTCTCCACGCGGGCACCGAGCACGGTTTTCCACCGGGGGGCCAGACGCCAGGTGTCCTGTCCGTAGATGCTTTGCGTCTGCGTCTTGCCGCCCACATCGCTGTTGAGCGTGCCGGCGCCGTCGGTCAACCAGTTACCCGCGATGTTGGACTTGAGAATGCGCAGCTGGTAGTTCTCCTGCTGGAACCCGAAGTCCACGATATGCGCCCCCTGCATGCCCTGGGGACGCCAGGTGCCCTTGGCTGCAACAGTGCTCCAGCCGGTGCCGTTCTGGTCGGTGATGGTGCCGGCACCACCGCTCAGGCCGCTGGTGGTGGACAGGGTGGTCGCCCGCAGCTGGTCGCGGCCGTAGTCGTAAAGGCTGGCCGCCAGCTCCCCATCCCACTCGCCCTGGGTGTGGCTCTTGACCGAAAGGCCATGCATCACATGCGCCAGGCTTTCGCGCGAGGCATTGAAGGCGCCGTTGATGTTGTAGTTCTGGCCGTTGATCTTGACGTTGCCGTAGTAGACCGGGTTGCCGGCGGCATCGCGCAGATAGGTTTGCGGATTGCCATCCGAGGTGTTGGCCCAGTAACCCAGGGTGTAACTGGCGCGCAGCGTCGGCGACAGGTCGTAGGCGACCTTGATCTTGGCATGATCCTGGACCGTGTGGTACTGGGTGTTGGTGCCCAGAATGTAGTTGTTGACGCCGTAATTGTTAGGCGTCAGCACGGCACCTGTGACGGGCGTGGTGCCCGCACCGCCGGTGGCCGTCACCAGCTTGGTGGCGAACACCAGCGGCTGGCCGGCGCTGTCGGTATGGTTGAGGTTTACCCACCACGACCAGTCGCCGTGTCGGCTACCCAGCGAGGCGCTGGCCTGGTTGCCGCTGTAGGTCTCGTTGGTGTTGTACAGGCTGAAGTTCTGCGTGAAGGCGTTGGCCTTGGCGTGGCCTTCAAACCGGGTCGGCATGCGCGTCACGTAGTCCACCACGGCGCCGACCGAGTTGCCCGGGTAGGCGGCCGAGAACGGGCCGTACATCACGTCGACACGCTCGATCTCCTCCGGCGTCACCAGCCCCCAGCGCGGCGCGTAGGTGGCACCGTTGCCGAGGTAGTTCGACAGCAGGATGCCGTCGGCGTAGACCGCCGAACGCGCGCTATTGCCGGTGCCCGAGGCGCGGCTGGACAACACGGCATGGTTGTAGTCGCCGATGTAGCGCTTGCGCACCAGCAGGCTGGGGAAATACTTGATCGCATCTTCGCTGTCGGTCGCGTTGACGGTCTCCTCGATCTGCTCGCGCGCCACGCCCTCAATGGTGGTGGGGATCTGCGTCGGCAACGAGGTCGGCTGGCCGCTGTTGATGGTGACGATGCCCAGCGACTTGACGAGCACCTCGGCCGCCGTCGGGCTGCCGTTGGACGATTCGGTTTGTGCTCCTGCCTGAAAAGCAACGGGCAAGGCCATGGCGCAGACCATGGGCCAGCGGGAATTCCGCATGGAAAAACTCTCCGGAGAACGAACAAAACAAGCCGTCAGCCCCTGAGAAACGGGCGTCAGGCGCTATGGTTTTGATAGCTCAGGAGAGAGAGGGCGGCCCGCGGGCCGGCAGCGGCGCGGCGGTGCGGCCGGCGATGTGCGCCGCCGCAATGGGCTGCAGGGCGTGTGCCAGCGGCTGTTGCGGCTCGACCTGCAGGCGCACCACCGGCGGCGGTGCGCTGCTGATCATGCACAGCGGGCAGTCCAGCGTGTGGCCGGAAGGGGCGGGTACGCCATCGTCGGTCTGCACCAGCTTGACGACGCCGGCGCCGGAGCAGATCAGCGCCATGGCCTGCGGCTTGACGATGGGCGAAGCGATCGCCACCCCGATGGACAGCGCGAACCACACCAGCACGAAGCGGGCAAGGAAATGGGCGCGGCGCAGGGTCTGCATAGGTTCGATTATGACAGCCCGATACCGCCGTTGAGTTCCACGGGCGCATTGCGCATGAAATGCCCCATGCCAGAAACGCCGTGGAACCGGCTCTGCCGGTCCACTGGCGTTGCCTCCTGCAAGGGGGGTGGAGAAGCGACACGCAGTGCGCGGAGCCTGGGGGTGTTCAAAACCTCGGCGCGCGCTTGTCACGCAGCGAGGCCAGGCCCTCGCGCACATCGGGGCCGCCAAAGCCCATGAACTCGAGCGCCAGCGAGGTGTCGAAGGACGGACCGGCCTGGCGCAACCAGTTGTTGAGCGCGTACTTGGTCCAACGGATCGCGCTCTGGCTGCCACTGGCCAGCCGGTCGGCGACCTCATAGGCCTTGGGCAGCAGCTCCGCCTCCTCCACCGCCAGCGACACCAGACCGATGCGCTCGGCCTCTTCGCCGCTGACGGGTTCGCACAGCATCAGGTAGTACTTGGCCTTGGCCATGCCGCACAGCAGCGGCCAGATGATGGCCGCGTGGTCGCCGGCGGCCACGCCCAGGCGGGTGTGGCCGTCGACGATCTTGGCACCGCGGCTGGCGATCGAGATGTCGGCCAGCAGGCCGGCCACCAGGCCGGCGCCGACCGCCGGGCCGTGCATGGCGCTGACGATCGGCTTGTCGCAGTTGATGACGTTGTAGACCAGGTCGCGCGCTTCCTTCCAGACGCGGCTGCGCACGGCGAAGTCCTGCGCCATGTCCTGCACCAGGCCCAGGTCGCCGCCGCCGGAAAAGCCCTGCCCCTCGCCGCGCAACACGGCGCAGCGCACGCTGTCGTCGGCGCTGACATCGCGCCAGATCTCGGTCAGCTCGCGGTGGCCCTGATGGTCGGCGGTCGGCAGCTTGCCGTTGAGCGCCTTCATCTGGATGTCGAGCACGGCGCCGTTGTCGCCGCGGCGCGTGATGTTCAAGGTCTGGTAGCGGCTGTAGTCCATGCCGGTGTCTCCTGTGTTCTACTGTGTAATGAAATACCTGAGCCTGATTCTGACGGCTTTTCACATCCGTTCGCCCCGCACCAGTCTTGACTTGTGTCAAAGACGACCGCGCAGTGGACGCGCATGATGGGCCTATTCGCCACGGAGATTTTCATGAGTACACAACTGACCGCCCCCTTCAAGAAGCAGCTGCAGGAGCAGCGCACCAGCCTGCTGGCCCAGATCACCAGCCTGCGTGGCGGCACGATCGGGCGCGCCGAGGCCTCGGCCGATCATTTCGGCGGCCAGCCCGAAGACCCCCGCGCCCAGATGGATACCGAGCGCGAACTCGAATTCGCGCTCGATGCGCGCGAGAGCGCCGAGCTTGACGCCATCGATGCCGCGCTCAAGCGCATTGAAGCCGGCACCTATGGCGTATGTACCGACTGCGGCGTGGACATCCCGGCCGCCCGACTGCATGCCGCGCCCGAGACAGCGCGCTGCATCGACTGCCAGGACAAGTTCGAGCACCCGCACGGCAGGGCCAGCGGCGCCTGAAGCGTCACCGTTCACCCATTACCCATTCATTGATCAGGAGACCCCCATGTCCACTTACCACGCCATCGTCTGGCTCGACCGTTCCGAAGCCCACGTCATCCTGTTCGACCGCGAACACGTCGAAGCCGAGCGCATCAAGTCGCGCAGTCATCACAAGGCCACCGGCGGCCACGTCGGCTCGCACCAGGGCATGCACGGCCGTGGCGACAGTGCCAGCGGCCACCATTCGGCGCAGGGCGGCCACAACAGCAGCGACGAAACCTACTACCACTCGGTGGCCGAGGCGCTCAAGGGCGTGCACGAGATCCTGGTGACCGGCCCGGCCCAGGCCAAGGACGAGTTCCGCGCCCATTGCCAGCGCCACGACAAGGCCGTCGACAAGGCCATCGTCGACGTCATCAGCAGCGACCACCCGAGCGACGCGCAACTGGTGGCGATGGCGAAACAGTATTTCCTCAAACACGACAAGATGAACGGCCAGGCCTGAGCTGCTGGCTTGACGAAAAAAGGGCGGCCATGGGCCGCCCTTTTTCATGAGACTGATGCCTTACTTCGCCAGCGGCACGATCTGCTGCTCGATGGCGCCAAACATCGACTGGCCGTCGCGGCCTTTCATCTCGATGCGGATGGTGTCACCGAACTTCATGTAGTCGGTCGCGGGCTTGCCGTCCTGGATGGTTTCGATGGCACGCTTCTCGGCGATGCAGCTGTAACCCTTGGTCCACTCCTTCTTGCCCTTGACCTCGGTGGCGCGGTTGCTCACCGTGCCCGAGCCGACAATGCTGCCGGCACGCACATTGCGCGTCTTGCAGATGTGGGCGATGAGCTGGCCGAAGTGGAAGGTCATCTCCTCGCCGGCGTCGCACATGCCCACCGTGCGGCCGTTCCAGACGCTCTGGATGGTCAGGCCCAGGCGGCCCTGGTCCCAGGCATCGCCGAATTCATCCAGTGTGACCGCCACCGGGCTGAAGGCGGTGGCCGGCTTGCTCTGGAAGAAGCCGAAGCCCTTGGCCAGCTCGTCGGGAATCAGATGGCGCAGGCTGACGTCGTTGGCCAGCATCACCAGGCGGATGCCGTCCAGCGCCTGCTCCGGCGCACTGCCCATCGGCACGTCGCCGGTGACGACGGCGATCTCGGCCTCGAAGTCGATGCCGTGCGCCTCGCTGACGCACACCACGTCGTCGCGCGGCCCCAGGAAGTCGTCGCTGCCACCCTGGTACATCAGCGGCTCGGTGTAGTAGTTGGCCGGCACTTCCGAGTTGCGCGCCAGCCGCACCAGCTCCACGTGGTTGATGTAGGCCGAGCCGTCGGCCCACTGGTAGGCGCGCGGCAGCGGCGCCATGCACATCTGCGGGTCGAAGGGGAAGGCGTGGCGCGCCTTGCCCTGGTTGAGCGCGTCATACAGGTCCTGCAACTGCGGCGAGAGGAAGTTCCAGTCGTCCAGCACCTGCTGCAGATGGTTGGCAATGCCGGTCGCATAATGCGCGGTGCTCAGATCGCGCGAAACGACCACCAACTGTCCGTCACGGGAGCCGTCTTTGTAGGTGGCAAGCTTCATGGGAAGAAAAATCTCTGATTGCGTATTGCTAAACTCGTTGACCAAAACGGAACGAGCCACGCTTGATTAGATCATGGAGAAGACACGCGCAGGCATCCAGTCCGTCGAAGTCGGTTTTACCCTGCTCGACGCACTGGCACGTGCCCCCGGCCCGCTGATGCTGCGCGACCTGGCCGCCGCCGCCGGCATGAGTGCCGCCAAGGCGCACCGTTACCTGGTGAGCTTCCAGCGCCTGGGGCTGGTCAGCCAGGACGGCAGCACGCGCTACGACCTCGGGCCGGCCGCGCTCAAGCTGGGCCTGGCTGCCATCACGCGGCTGGATGCCATCAAGCTGGCGCGCGAACGCATGCCGGCGCTGATGGAGCGCATCGGCCACACGCTGGCGCTGGCGGTCTGGGGCAACTTCGGGCCGACCATCGTGCACTGGGAAGAGTCGCCGCAATCGGTCACCGTCAACCTGCGCCTGGGCGACGTCATGCCGCTGCTGTCGTCCGCCACCGGGCGCTGCTTTGCCGCCTGGGTTTCGCGCGATGCCATTGCACCGCTGCTGCGTGAGGAACTGGCGCGCGCCCGCCAGCTCGGCCGCACCGACCTGCCGCGCAACCAGACCGATCTGAACTTCATGCTGCGCCAGGTGCGCGAGCATGGCCTGGCACGCGTGGTGGACGCGCTGCTGCCGGGCATTGCCGGCTTTTGCGCGCCGGTGTTCGACTTCGACGGCCATCTGGTGCTGGGCATGGTGGCCATGGGCTCGGTGGCCAGTTTCGACACCGCCTGGGATGGTCCGGTGGCCACGTCGCTGAAAGCGGCGGCGCAGCAGCTGTCGACCGAACTGGGGCACCGGCCTTGAGCAGACCGGTCCTCGATACCCCCGGCGGCGCACCCGCCGCCCCCTGGCGGCCGCTGCTGCTGCTGGGCGGCGCCCTGCTGGCGGCCCATCTGGCGCTGCTGAGCGGCCTGCACCTGGACAGCCTGCCGGTCACACCGTCCCTCAGCCGGCCCCTGATCACGCGCACCGTGCTGGCCCCGCCCGTCCCGCCCGCACCCTCACCGCCAGCGGTCGCGCCCCGGCCCAAGCCGGCCCGGCCTCGGCCGGCACCACCGCCAACTCAGGAACAAAATCCGGCACCAGCCCTTGCAGAATATGCGCCGACTGCTATTAATTCAATAGCAAATGAATCAGCCGCCGCAGCGCCTGACAACACACCGGCCGCCCCGCCCGCAGCCGAGCCCCCCGCGGCAGCACCGGCCGCCGAGGCCCACGCACCGGCCACCGCCGTGCCCGGTTCGTTGCGCATCCAGTACCAGCTTTATGGCGAAGTGCGCACGCTGCCCTACACCGCCGATGCCGAACTGCTGTGGGCGCATGACGGGCAAGCCTACGAGGCACAGCTGGAGATCAGCGCCTTGTTCCTGGGCTCACGGCGACAGACCAGCCGCGGCCAGCTCACGCCCGAGGGACTGCGGCCCAAGCGCTTCGGCGACAAGGTGCGCAGCGAGGTGGCCGCGCATTTCGAGTACGACAAGGGCAAGGTGATCTTCAGCGCCAACACACCCGAGGCCGCACTGCAACCCGGCGCGCAGGACCAGCTCAGCATCTTCGTGCAGATCGCCAGCCTGATTGCGGCCGAGCCGCAGCGCTACCCGCGCGGCACCGCCATCGAAATGCAAGCCGTGGGCCCACGCGAATCCGACGTCTGGCGTTTTGTCGTCGACGGCACCGAACATCTGAATCTGCCCGGCGGCGAACAGGACACCCTCAAGATCACCCGCCCGCGGCGACAACCCTACGACCTGATGGTCGAACTCTGGCTGGCACCGGCACTGGGCTACCTGCCGGTGCGCATCAAGCTGACGCAGGACAACGGCGACTTCATCGACCAGCAATGGCGCAGCAGCGGCCCGCCCTGAGGCACACCCTGCGGGCAATCGTGGTACGCTGCTTGCACACTTGAAATCGCCAGACCGGCATCCATCTGCGATCCAGGACGTTGGGAGAACCGGACATCATGCACATGCTTTACGACTCGGAATCCTTCTCGGTCACGCACCTGGCGGCCGTCGAGCCCGATGCGGCGTTGACCGGCCTGGACTTGGCTGCCACCGACACGCCGGCTGAGCGGCCGGTACTGTTGCGCCACGGTTTCGAGATCGTGGACAAACGCTCGGGCAAGGAGCTCTACCTCGACGGCTCCTGGGCCGAGCTGTTCCAGCAGCGCATTGCCGCCTGGCAGCTCAATACCCCGACCGAGGAAGAAGTGGAAGACACGCTGGCGCAATACGCCGAACTGGCGCAGACGCCACTGACCCTCCACTGAACCGCGTCGATCCGGTGGCGACTCATCCCCTGCGCCGGTAGCGCCAGCGGTACAGCGGCTCCAGCAGCAGCAGGACCGCCATCAGGCGGCAGACCTGGAATGCCGTCACCACCGGTGCCCCCAGCTGCAGCACCTTGGCCGTGATCGACATCTCGGCAATGCCGCCGGGTGACGTGGCCAGCACCAGGGTGGCCGGGTGCAGGCCCGTGAGCTGCGCCAGGCCCCAGGCAAACAACGCGCACAGCACCACCATCACCAGCGTGCCTGCGGCCACCGAGGCCAGCCAGCGCGGCGCCGTGTGCACAAAATCTGGCGTGAAGCGCACCCCCAGGCTGATGCCGATCACCAGCTGTGCCGCATTCGACAGCCACCTGGGCAGCGCCGACAACTCGATGCCGGCCATGGTCAAGCCCATGGCCACCAGCAGCGCGCCCATGAACAAGGGGTTGGCGCGGTCCAGCCGCTGCATCCCCCAGGCGCCGGCCGCCGCCGCCAGCCCGAGCCACAGCAGACGCTCCCAATGCACCTCGCGCGCCGCCCCCATCGTCAGCAGATCCAGCCCGTGCAGGCCGCTGAACTGCATGCCGAAGGGAATCAGCACCGTCACGATCAGCAGCCGCATGCTGTGCGCTGCCGCCACTAGGTCGGTGCGGCCGCCCGCGCGTTCGGCCAGCAGGCTCATTTCGGAGGCCGCACCGATGGCGCCGGCAAACCAGGTGGTGGCGCGGTTCAGGCCGGGCAGGCGGTGCGCATGCAGCCGCTGCAGCCAGGCGCTGAACAGCGCGCCCAGCCCCAGCGCCCAGACGATGCCCAAGCCGATGGCCCACCACAGGCTGAGCACCAGCGCCGTGACCTGCGGCGTGAAATACAGGCCGAGCGCCACACCGATGGTGGCCTGCCCGGCATTGCGCAGCGGCGTCCAGCTGGCCGTCGGCGCGCGCAGGATGGAGGCCAGGGCGGTGGACAGCAAGGGGCCGAGCATCCACGGCAGGGGAATAGCCAGCCAGACACAGAGTGAAGCGGCGCACAGGGCCAGCAACAGGGTGAGCGCCACCCGCAGGAAAAAATGGAGTTGCATGAAATGGTTCTGGAGAGCGCGTAGTATCGCCCGATGTTCCGCCCTTTCACGTTCCGGCTTGCCGCTCTGCTGAGCTGTGCCGTGCTGGCCACCGGCTGCGCCAGCCGGGCCGGACCGGACACCGGCCAGCGCCTGGCGGCCCTGCTGCCGGCCGACGCGATCCTGCTCGGTGAACAGCACGACGCACCGGACCACCAGCGCGTGCAGCGTGACGTGGTGCAGGCGCTGGCGGCACGCGGTCAACTGGCGGCACTGGCGCTGGAGATGGCCGAACAGGGACACGACACGCGCGGCCTGCCGGCCGACGTCAGCGAGGCGCAGGTGCAAGCCGCTTTGCAATGGAACGAGGCCGCCTGGCCCTGGCGCGCCTATGGCCCGGCCGTGATGGCGGCGGTGCGCGCCGGCGTGCCGGTGCTCGGCGCCAACCTGCCGCGCGCCCAGCTGCGCAGCCGCATGGCCGACCCGCAATTCGACACCCTGCTGCCCGGCCCGGCGCTCAAGGCGCAGCAGCAGGCCATCCGCCTGGGCCACTGCGGGATGCTGCCGGAGAGCCAGATCACGCCGATGACGCGGGTGCAGATCGCGCGCGACCTGGCCATGGCGCAAACCCTGCGCGCGGCGGCGCAGCCGGGCCGGACCGTGCTGCTGCTGGCCGGCCGCGGCCATGTGGACCGCCTGCTGGGGGTGCCGCAGCACCTGCCCCGGGAATTTCAAACGAAATCGATTGGACTCGGCGCAGACAAAGCGCTATCAGCTCCTGATTTGACAGCGTCGTTTGACCTGGCCTGGCCGGCCGCCCCCGGACCCGACATCGACCACTGCGCACAATTCCAGGCGCAGCGGCGCTGAGCCTGCCCCTTGGAGCGCGCCGCCGCGTGGCTGCACCAATGGCAGCGTTCGTCCGGAAAATGGCGACAATGTCGCTGGACCGACGCCAAAAGCCGACCGTCTGCGTCGACCTACCCATCCTGCGACAATGGACCCTATGAGCAACGTTTATATCCTGACCCTTTCCTGCCCGGACCGCCTGGGCCTGGTGCATGCCGTCTCCGGCTTCCTGCTCGAACGCGGCGGCAACATCGACGAGGCGGCACAGTACAACGACCCCGCCACCGGCCTGTTCTTCATGCGCGTGCAGTTCGCCTGCGGCCAGGTGAGCTACGAGGACCTGCAAGCCCAGCTCAAGCTGTTCGCCGAGCCGTTCCAGATGCAGTGGAGCCTGCATGCGGCAGCGCAGTCGATGCGCACCGTCATCATGGTCAGCAAGGAAGGTCATTGCCTGAACGACCTGCTGTTCCGCTGGAAGATCGGCCTGCTGCCGATCGACATCCGCGCCATCGTCTCCAACCACCGCGAGTTCTACCAGCTCGCCGCCAGCTACAACGTGCCCTTCCACCACATCCCGGTGACGGCCGCCACCAAGGCGCAGGCCGAGGCCAAGCAGTTCGAGGTGATCCAGGCTGAGGGTGCCGAACTGGTGGTGCTGGCGCGTTACATGCAGGTGCTCTCCGACGACATGTGCCGCAAGCTTTCCGGCAAGGCCATCAACATCCACCACAGCTTCCTGCCCAGCTTCAAGGGCGCCAAGCCCTACTACCAGGCGCACGACCGCGGCGTGAAGCTGATCGGCGCCACCGCCCACTACGTGACGGCCGACCTCGACGAAGGCCCGATCATCGAGCAGGACGTGGCCCGCGTCGACCACAGCAAGACGGTGGAAGACCTGACCGCCATCGGCCGCGACACCGAAAGCCAGGTGCTGGCACGCGCCGTCAAATGGCACAGCGAGCACCGCGTCATCCTCAACGGCCACAAGACCGTGATCTTCAAGTAGGCACGGAGCGCCGCCCCGCACCTGGGCGGCGGCGCGTCACTCGGTCGGCGCGAACTTCAGGAACAGACCCAGCGCCGTCAGCAGCAGGGCCGAGCTGACGACGGTGCCGATGGCGTAGTACAGATTGCCGGCCCGGTCGAACTGGCTGTACTTGATGACCATGATCAGCCCCTCCAGCGACAACGCCACGCAGACCGTGCCGATGAAGCGCGGCAGCGTACGGCGCAGCATCATGGCCACATCGTGCTGGCTTTCGTGCCCGTACTCCTTGTTGATGACCATGGCCAGTTCGAACACGGCGATCGCGATGATGCAGTCATTCACCACCTTGATGATGATCTGCGACGCGCCTTCGCTGCCTGTGAGAAACCCGTCCAATGCCGAGGAAAAGGTCGACAGCATGATGAAGGCGGACAGCAGCAGGAAGATGATTGCGAAGAACCTTGCGAAGATTTTCTGGACGAGCCGGTTGACCGGCGTTTGGCCATCCGTGGCGATGGCAACGATCTCACTGGCATACATGCGGAACCCCTTTCATGGTGGTTCCCGCCATTGTGGACACGGGCGAATACCTGCGCCGTGGGCACGCCCATTTCACATCGCGAATCCAAAAAAACGCCCCGCAGCCTTTCGGCCCGGGGCGTCGGCGATAGCCGCGGCAACCGCGCTACCCGATCAGGCCGCCTTGGCCACGCTCTCCTTGAAACCCAGCTTGTCCAGCGCGTCCGACAGCTGCTTCACGCTGCGATCCGGCTGGTGCAACTTGTCCAGGCCGAACAGGCCGATGCGGAAGCTGCTGAAATCGGCCGGTTCGTCGCACTGCAGCGGCACGCCAGCAGCGGTCTGCAGGCCCAGGCCCAGAAACTTCTTGCTGTTCTGCACCTCCGGATCGGTGGTGTAGCTGACCACCACGCCCGGCGCCATGAAACCTTCGGCCGCCACGCTGACAAAACCGCGGGCCTCCAGCAGGGCGCGCACCTTGGCGCCGAGTGCGATCTGTTCCTGGCGCACCTTCTCGAAGCCGTAGGCCTTGGTCTCGCGCATCACCTCGTCGAGCCGCGCCAGCGCGTCGGTCGGCATGGTGGTGTGGTAGGTGTGACCGCCGTTTTCATAGGCTTCCATGACCTGCAGCCACTTCTTGAGGTCGGCCGCGAAGCTGGTGCTGGTGGTGGCGTCGATGGCGGCACGGGCGCGCTCGCTGAGCATGACCATGGCGCAGGCGGGCGAACCGCTCCAGCCCTTTTGCGGCGCGCTGACCAGGATGTCCACGCCGGTGGCTTCCATGTCGACCCACATGCAACCGGAGGCAATGCAGTCCAGCACGAACAGGCCGCCGACTTCGTGCACGGCATCGGTCACCTGGCGGATGTAATCGTCGGGCAGCATCATGCCGGCGGCGGTTTCCACGTGCGGGGCGAACACCACATCGGGGCGCTTAGCCTTGATGGTGGCGACCACTTCTTCCACCGGGCAAGGAATCCAGGACGCCTGGGAACCGGTGCCGACGCGGCGCGCCTTGAGCACGGTGGATTCGGCCGGAATGCCGCCCATGTCGAAGATCTGGGTCCAGCGGTAGCTGAACCAGCCGTTGCGGATCACCAGGGTCTTCTTGCCGGTGGCGAACTGGCGTGCCACGGCTTCCATGCCGAAGGTGCCGCTGCCAGGCACCAGCACGGAAGACTTGGCGTGATAAACCTCTTTCAAAATACCGGAGATGTCCTTCATCACGCCCTGGAAGCGTTTGGACATGTGGTTGAGGGCGCGGTCGGTGTAGACGACGGAAAACTCGAGCAGACCGTCAGGGTCCACATTGGGCAAAAGGCCTGGCATAAATAACTCCGGAAAAGGGCTCTTCTTGAGGTTGCGGGGAGCTTAGCACGCTGGGTAAGACCCCGGCATCGGGGGTATTACGCAACCGGGCGTTCGCCCATCTGCTCGCCCAGGCGGATCGACCGGCCCGGCGCCCAGGCCGGGTTGAAGCCGATCTGCCCGCGCGGCCACAGCAAGACGACGGTGGAGCCGAGCAGGAAACGGCCCATTTCCTCGCCCTGCTTCAAACGCACGGCACCCGCCTCGTAGCGCCATTCGTGCACGGCGGGACGGCGCGGCGGGTTGACCACGCCGTGCCAGACCGTGGCCATGCTGCCCACGATGGTGGCGCCAACCAGGGTCAGCACCAGCGGGCCATGGGCGGTGTCAAAGCAGCAGACCACGCGCTCGTTGCGCGCGAACAGGCCCGGCACGCCGCGCGCCGTGGTCGGGTTGACGGAAAACAGCTCGCCCGGCACGTAGATCATGCGGGTCAGCACGCCGTCGCAGGGCATGTGGATGCGGTGGTAGTCGCGCGGGCTGAGGTAGAGCGTGGCAAAACTGCCGCCCTCGAAGGGTGCCGCCAGCGCAGCGTCGCCACCCACCAGCGCAGTGGTGGAATAGCGGTGGCCCTTGGCCTGGAAGATCTGGTCGCGCTCGATCGCACCGAACTGGCTGATGGCGCCGTCCACCGGGCAGACCCAGTCGGCTGCCGCCAGCGGGCGGGCACCGTCTTTCAGGGCGCGGGTGAAGAACTCGTTGAAGGTCGGGTAGCTGGCCGGATCGGGGTTGGCCGCCTCGGCCATGTTCACCCCGTAGCGGCGGATGAAGCGGCGGATGATGGCGGTGGTCAGCGCCCCCATGGGCGCCCCGGCGACCTGGCCGGCGAACGCCGTCAGGGCCTTTTGGGGCAACAGATACTGCGGCAGCACGGCAAGACGATCGGACACGGTAGCTACCGCCAGGGTGAAAGTGAAAGAACCGCAAATTATAGTGAGCAGGCCCTAGAATCTTCCGCATGAACGCTCCCACTTCCAGCCCCCAGGTTACGGCCCTGCAGCGCGCCGAACGGCAAGCCCAGGTCGTCCAGGCGCTGCAGACCGTGCTGCCCGGCCACGCCCTGCTCTGGCACAGCGAAGACATCACGCCCTACGAGTGCGACGGCCTGACCGCCTACCGCCAGCGCCCGCTGGTCGTGGCCCTGCCCGAAACCGAGCACCAGGTGCAGGCCGTGCTCAAGGCCTGCCACGCCCTGGGCGTGCCGGTGGTGGCGCGCGGCGCCGGCACCGGCCTGTCCGGCGGCGCCATGCCCAACCCGCTGGGCGTGACGCTGAGCCTGGCCAAGTTCAACCAGATCCTGAAGATCGACCCGGCCAGCCGCACGGCCGTGGTCCAGGCCGGTGTGCGCAACCTGGCCATCAGCGAGGCCGCCGCCCCCTACGGCATGTATTACGCCCCCGACCCGTCGAGCCAGATTGCCTGCACCATCGGCGGCAACGTGGCCGAGAACTCCGGCGGCGTGCACTGCCTCAAATACGGCCTGACCGTGCACAACGTGCTCAAGGTGCGCGGCTACACCATCGAAGGCGAACCGATCGAGTTCGGCAGCGACGCCCTGGACGCCGCCGGCTACGACCTGTTGAGCGTCTTCATCGGCAGCGAAGGCATGCTGGCGGTTACCCTGGAGGTGACGGTGCGCCTGATCCCCAAGCCGCAACTGGCGCGCTGCATCATGGCCAGCTTCGGCGACATGCGCAAAGCCGGCGATGCGGTGGCGGCGGTGATTGCCGCCGGCATCATCCCGGCCGGTCTGGAGATGATGGACAAGCCCATGACGGCGGCGGTGGAGGACTTCGTGCATGCCGGCTACGACCTCGACGCCGCAGCCATCCTGCTGTGCGAGAGCGACGGCACACCGGAAGAGGTGGAAGAGGAAATCGGCCGCATGAGCGAAGTGCTGCGCGCCGCCGGCGCCACCGCCATCGCGGTCAGCCGCGACGAAGCCGAGCGCCTGAAGTACTGGAGCGGGCGCAAGAATGCCTTCCCGGCCAGCGGCCGCTTGGCGCCCGACTACATGTGCATGGACTCGACCATTCCGCGCAAGCGGCTGGCCGACATCCTGCAGGCCATCAGCGAGATGGAAACCAAATACAACCTCAAGTGCCTCAACGTGTTCCATGCCGGTGACGGCAACCTGCACCCGCTGATCCTGTTCGATGCCAACGATGCGGACCAGCTGCACCGCTGCGAGCTGTTCGGCGCCGACATCCTGGAGACCAGCGTCGCCATGGGCGGCACCGTCACCGGCGAGCACGGCGTGGGTGTGGAAAAACTCAACTCCATGTGCGTGCAGTTCAGCCCGGAGGAAAACGCGCAGATGCTCGGCCTCAAGCGCGCCTTCGACCCGCAGGGCCTGCTCAACCCGGGCAAGGTGATCCCGACACACAACCGCTGCGCCGAGTACGGCAAGATGCTGGTGCGCGGCGGTCAGATCAGCCACCCGGACCTGCCCAGGTTCTGAAGCATGACGGGCCTGCGCGGCTTCGCCTGGTTGCTGCTGCTGCAGTCGGCCGGCGAACTGCTGGCGCACGGCCTGCACCTGCCCTTTCCCGGCCCGGTGGTGGGCATGGTGCTGCTGCTGTTCGCGCTGGGCTTCAAGGCCGTGCGCGAACCGGTGGCCGCCTGCGCCGACTACCTGCTGTCGCACCTGTCGCTGCTGTTCGTGCCGGTGGGCGTGGGCGTCATGACGCACCTGAGCTTGATCAGCGAGTACGGCCTGCGCATGCTGCTGGCCATCGTGCTGTCCACCTGGATCGGGCTGGCCGTCACGGCGCTGGTGCTGCGCGCGCTGACCCGGCACGCACCAGAACAGGCGAGGGACTAAAGCGATGCCCAAGTTCGTCGAATTGTGGGTCTACCTCTCCACCACGCCGCTGTTCGGTCTCACCGCCACCTTGGTGGTGTACGTACTGGCGCATGCGCTTTATGTACGGCTGCAGCAGGCGCCCTGGGCCAACCCAGTGCTGTGGACCGTGATCGCCATTGCCGGCGGACTGCTCGCCACCGGCATCCCTTATCCCACCTATTTTTCCGGCGCGCAGTTCATCCACTTCCTGCTCGGGCCCGCGGTGGTGGCGCTGGCCTGGCCGCTGTGGCAGCGGCGTGAGGAGTTGCGCCGGCGCTGGGCGCCGCTGCTGTTGGCGGCACTGGCCGGCGGCGCGGCCTCGGCCGGCTCGGCACTGGCGCTGGGCTGGGCCTTCGGTTTGCCGGCTGACGTGCTGCTGTCGCTGGCCTCGAAATCGGTCACTGCGCCGGTGGCCATGGGCATTGCCGAGAAGATCGGCGGCATTCCGGCGCTGGCCGCCGTGTTCGCGGTGCTGACCGGCATCGTCGGTGCCCTGAGCGGCAAATACCTGTTCGACCTGCTGCGCATCTCCACCACGCCGGCCGGCTGGATGGCGCGCGGCTTCGCCCTGGGCACCACCTCGCACGGCCTGGGAGCGGCGCGCGCGCTGCAGGTCAATGCCGATGCCGGCGCCTACGCCGGCCTGGCGCTGGGGCTGCAGGTGGTGCTGGCCTCGCTGCTGATCCCGCTGCTGTTTCGTTGGCTTTGAGCAAGGTTGCGTCAGGCACCGGTGGTACATTCCGGCGCCATACGCCCTCTTTTTCCATCTGGAGTTTCACCATGATTCTTGCTCTCAAGCGCCGCACCCTGGGCCTGGCTGCCGCCGGCCTGCTGTTTGGCTCGCTGGCCGCCGCCCAGACCGCCACCATCAAGCTGATGGTCGGTTTCCCGCCCGGCGGCGGCACCGATGCCATCGCCCGTGTGCTGGCCGACAAGCTCAAGGATCAATTGGGCGCCAACGTCATCGTGGAGAACAAGGCCGGTGCCGGCGGCCAGATCGCCGCGCAGGCGCTCAAGGCGGCCCCGGCCGACGGTTCGGTGCTGTTCCTGTCGCACGACCACACCATCTCCATCCTGCCGCTGGTGATGAAGAACCCGGGCTTCGACCCGGCGCACGACTTCGTGCCGGTGGCCGGCTTCGCCACCTTCGTCAACGGCCTGGCCCTGTCGGGCGGCACACCGGCCAAGTCGCTCAACGAGTACGTGGCCTGGGTGCGCGAGCAAGGCAAGGGCAAGAGCACGGTAGGCGTGCCGGCACCGGCTTCCACACCGGAGTTCTTCGTCAAGGTGATCGGCGAGAAATACAAGCTCGACCTGCAGGCCGCCCCTTACCGCGGCAGCGCGCCGATGATGGCCGATATGCTGGGCAACCAGATCGCCGCCGGCGTCGGCTCGGTGCCGGACTTCATCGAGAACCACAAGGCCGGCAAGATCCGCATGGTGGCCGTGATCGGCGCCAAGCGCCAGGCCATCCTGCCCGATGTGCCGACCTTCGACGAACTCGGCCTGAAGGGTTTCGACGACCTGCCCTACTACGGCATCTTCGCGCCGCAGGGCACGCCGAAAGCAACACTGGACCGCTACTCCGACGCGCTAGCCAAGGTCATCGCCCTGCCGGACGTGCGCGAACGCCTGACCACCATGGGCCTGACCGTCGGCCACATGACCTCGCAGCAGTTGGCCACCCGCGAACGCGCCTATGCCAAGACCTGGGCCCGCATCATCAAGGACAGCGGCTTCCAGGCGCAGTAAAACGCGTTTTCTTGGGATCAAAAAAGCCGGGCGCATGCCCGGCTTTTTGTTTCAGACTGCTGCGGGCTGCACCAGCACGATCTGGAAAGTCAGCTCGAACGGCGGCACATGGCATTCGACGATGTGCGCCGGCGCGACCTGCAGCGTGAGGCCGGCGACATCGGCATGGATGGGCAGCGTGGCGCAGGCACGGTCCACCAGCACGGCGGTCAGGATCTGGCTGCCGCCCTTGGCCAGCAGGTACTGCACCGCCTTGTTCAGGGAAAAGCCCTTGTACAGCACATCGTCCACCACCACGATGGTGCGGCCGGCGAGGTCGATGTCGGCATGTTCGGGCTGCTCGGTGAGCCGGGTCTCGGGGTGCAGCAACGTCAGGTCGTCGGCGTAGCGCTTGATCAGCAGGTCGAGCCGCGCGATGTCGGCGCCGGGCAGCAATGTCTGCAACCGTGCCAGCAACCAGTCCGACAGCGGTGCCCCACGGCGGCGCACCCCCACCAGCGTGACGCCGGCCGCGCCGTGCAGCTTGGGCATCAGCGCCACGGCCATGGCGTCGAGCACGCGCTCCAGCGCGGCCGTGTCGTAGATCGTCGTCTGCAGTCCTGCGGGTGATGTCATCGGTCACTCCTTGCGCGCACGCGTCGTCGAGTCCAGAATCGGTGTGCCGACCCGTCGGCGCCTGATCGTAGCAGTTGCCAGCCGCCGAGTGCCGTCAGACCCGACGGGGCAGCCCCTACCGTTCATCGCGCGCCGGGCGCCAGGCGCTTGATTACGGACCGGCCAGCCTCACTTCCAAACGAGGAAGTTTTTCGAGGGAGTCCTGCATGTCTGCTGTTCGCCAACCCGCTGTCGCGGGTGCCTTTTACCCCGGGGAGGAACAGGCCTTGGCCGGTACCGTGGCCAGCCTGCTGGCTGCAGCCCACGCCGAGACGCCGGCCGATGCCGCCGGCGCAGCGCCGAAGGTGCTGATCGTGCCGCACGCGGGTTACATCTACTCCGGCCCCATGGCAGCGCGGGCCTATGCCCGGCTCGCCGGCGTGCGCGCCACCGTCCGGCGCGTCGTGCTGCTCGGGCCGGTGCACCGCGTGCCGGTGCGTGGTCTGGCGCTGCCGGGCGCAACCACCTTTGCCACGCCGCTGGGCGAAATCGACATCGATCAGGACGCCGTCGCCGCCTTGGCCGGACTGCGTCAGGTCGTGGTGAGCCCGGCTGCGCATGCACTGGAGCACTCGCTGGAAGTGCAACTGCCTTTTTTGCAGACCGTGCTGGACGATTTCAAGCTGTTGCCGTTGGCCGTGGGCGACGCCACGCCGGCCGAAGTGGCACAGGTGCTCGAAACCCTGTGGGGCGGGCCGGAAACGCTGATCGTGATCAGCTCCGACCTGTCGCACTACCTGCCCTACCGCGCAGCCCAGAACATCGATCAGGACACGGTCGAGCACATCCTGGCGCTGCAAGGCCCGCTCACGCACGAGCAGGCCTGCGGCGGCACGCCCATCAACGGCCTGCTGCTGGCCGCACGCCAGCACCACCTGCAGCCTCAGCTGCTGGGCCTGTGCAATTCCGGCGACACCGCCGGCGACCAGCAGCGCGTGGTGGGTTATGCCGCCATCGCCTTCACGGAGGCGTCGCATGGCACCCACTGAGCCGCACCCCGAGACCGGCACCACCTTGCTGCCGCTGGCCCGCGCCACGATAACGCGTGAGCTGGGACGCCCATTGGACGCAGATGAATCGGCGCCCTGGCTGCAAGCCCCCGGCGCCTGCTTCGTCACGCTGACGCAGCAGGGCGAACTGCGCGGCTGCATCGGCTCGCTGGAGGCGCACCGCACCCTGCTGGCCGACGTCAAGGCCAATGCGCTGGCCGCCGCCTTTCGCGATCCGCGTTTTGCGCCGCTGGCCGCGCACGAACTCGAGCGCACCGAGGTCGAGATCTCGCTGCTGTCGCCCATGCAGGCACTGCGCTTCGGCAGCGAAACCGAGGCGCTGGCGCAACTGCGCCCCGGCATCGACGGCCTGGTGTTCGAGTTCGGCGCGCGGCGCAGCACCTTTTTGCCGCAGGTATGGGAACAGCTGCCCGAGGCGCAGGACTTCATGGCCCAGCTCAAGCGCAAGGCCGGCCTGCCGGCGAGCTTCTGGCACGGCGAGGTGCGCCTGCAGCGCTACACGGTCGCCAAATGGAAGGAAAGCGAGCTGCGGCTCGCCGATGCCGCATGACGACCACTCTGGACATCGACCGCTACCCGGCGCGCTGGTGGCACGCCATCGACGACGGCCGCCTGCAGTGCGACCTGTGCCCGCGCGACTGCAAGCTGCATGACGGCCAGCGCGGCGCCTGCTTCGTGCGCATGCGCGAAGGCGCGCAGATGATCCTGACCACCTACGGGCGCTCGTCCGGCTTCTGCATCGACCCGATCGAAAAGAAGCCGCTCAACCATTTCTATCCCGGCAGCAGCGTGCTGTCCTTCGGCACCGCCGGCTGCAACCTGGCCTGCAAGTTCTGCCAGAACTGGGACATCAGCAAGTCGCGCGACATGGACCGCCTGATGGACCAGGCCTCGCCGGAGGCCATCGCGCAGGCGGCCGCCGAGTCGGGCTGCCGCAGCGTGGCCTTCACCTACAACGACCCGGTGATCTTTGCCGAGTACGCCATGGACGTGGCCGATGCCTGCCATGCGCGCGGCGTGCAGACGGTGGCCGTCACCGCCGGCTACATGCACGACCAGGCGCGGCGCGAGTTCTACGCCAAGATGGATGCCGCCAACGTGGACCTGAAGGCCTTCAGCGACGACTTCTACTTCAAGCTCACCGGCTCGCACCTGCAGCCGGTGCTCGACACCTTGGTCTACCTGAAACACGAGACCCAGGTCTGGTTCGAGATCACCACGCTGCTGATCCCGGGCCACAACGACTCGGACGAGGAAATCACGGCCATGTGCCGCTGGATCATGCGCGAACTCGGCCCCGGCGTGCCGCTGCATTTCTCGGCCTTCCACCCCGACCACAAGATGCCCGACGTGCCGGCCACGCCGGCCGCCACGCTGGTGCGCGCGCGCCAGATTGCCTTGCAGCACGGCCTGCACTACGTCTACACTGGCAACGTGCGCCACCGCGAGGGCGACACCACGTACTGCCCGCACTGCCAGGCCGCGCTGATCGAACGCGACTGGCACCAGATCGTGCAGTACCGCCTCACGCCCGCGGGCCACTGCCCTGACTGCGGCACGGCAGTGGCGGGCCGTTTTGCCGAACAGGCCGGCAATTTCGGCCGCCGCCGCATTCCGATCGTGATGGGTGCCTGACACTCAGAGCAACGCAGGAGGCCAGACCATGATGAAGCCGGCTCTCGAACAGCTCGTCCACATCCCGGTGGACGGCGTGCAGATCGAAGGCATGCTGGAGCTGCCTGCCAACGCCCAGGGCATCGTGCTGTTCGCGCACGGTAGCGGCAGCAGCCGCCACAGCCCGCGCAACAGCTTCGTCGCCCAGGAACTGCATGCCCAGCACCTGGGCACCCTGCTGCTGGATCTGCTGACCGTCGGCGAAGACCTGGACTACCAGACCCGCTTCGACATTCCGCTGCTGACGCACCGTCTGCTGGTGGCCACGCGCTGGGTCTTGCAACATCCGGCAACGCAGCGCCTGCCGATCGGCTACTTCGGTGCCAGCACCGGCGCCGCGGCCGCGCTGCAGGCGGCCGCCGCGGTCAACGACACCATCAAGGCCGTGGTCTCGCGCGGCGGCCGCCCCGACCTGGCCGGCCACCACGACCTGGCCCGCGTGGCCGCGCCCACCCTGCTGCTGGTCGGCGGGCATGACCCGGAGGTGCTGGAGCTCAACCGCGAGGCCCATGCCCGGCTGCACTGCGAAAAGGAACTGTCCGTCATCCCCGGCGCCACCCACCTGTTCGAGGAGTCCGGCACGCTGGAGGAAGTCGCGCGCCAGGCGGCCGCCTGGTTCAGTCGCCACCTGCGCGGCTTGTAGGGCACACCCCCAAGCTGCGCGCACTGCGTGTCGCTTCGCTACCCCCCTTGCAAGGGGCAACGCCAGTGGCCCGGCGGAGCCGGTTCCACGGCGTTCCCCGGTTAATGCACTGGTATGCCACGGGTGCTTAGCGCTAGGCCTTGAGCAGGGCGATGACTTCCTCGTCCTCCACTTGCGGGAAGTCGCGGTAGAACTGGCCGACGGCCTGGAAGAATTCCGGCGCTTGCAGGCACACCACCTCGTCGGCCAGCTCGCGCACGTTCACCAGCGTGTCGGGCGGCGCCACCGGCACGGCGCACACCAGCTTGGCCGGTTGTTGCTGGCGCAGGCCGTGCAAGGCCGCAATCATGGTGGCGCCGGTGGCCAGGCCGTCGTCGATGACGATCACCGTGCGCCCGACCGGGTCGATGTGCGGCCGCAGCGGCGTGTACTGGGCGCGCCGCTGGCGGATGGTCTCCAGCTGCTTGCGTTTTTCCTCGGTCAGGTGCTTGTCGTCGGCGCCCATGGAAGCGGCAAAAGGCGCGATGTAGGTCCAGCCGCTTTCATCGACCGAGCCGACAGCCAGCTCGGGCTGCCAGGGTGCGCGCAGCTTGCGCACCAGCACCACGTCAAAGTCGCCGCCGAGCCGCTCGGCAATCAGCTTGGCCATCGGCACCGCGCCGCGCGGAATGGCCAGCACCAGCGGCTTCTTGCCCTGGTAGGCCGCCAACTGGTCCGCCAGTTGGTCGGCCGCTTCCAATCGATCACGGAACATGGTGACTCTCCCGCACAATAACGGACATGCCGTCCGCATTGCAGCACGATATCACCCTCATCGGCGCCCCGACCGATGCGGGCGGCGGCCGGCCCGGTGCCGGCCAGGGGCCGCAGGCGCTGCGCGCGGCCGGACTGTCTGCCGCCTTGCAGAAACTCGGCTGGCAAGTGCATGACAACGGCGACCTCAAGGGCCCGCCCAACCCGCAGCGCCCGCCGCAAGACGGCTACCGCCACCTGGACGAAGTGATCGCCTGGAACCAGATCGTGCACGATGCTGTGCTGACCGAACTCGCGCAGGGCCGCCTGCCGCTGCTGCTGGGCGGCGACCACAGCCTGGCGATCGGTTCCCTCAGCGCGGTGGCGCGTCACTGCCGTGCCGCCGGCAAGACACTGCGCGTGCTCTGGCTCGACGCCCATGCCGACTGCAACAGCCGGCGCACCAGCCCCAGCGCCAACCTGCATGGCATGCCACTGGCCTGCCTGCGCGGCGTCGGGCCGGCGGCGCTCACGGGCTTGAGCGGCGCCGTGCCGGCCCTGGCGGCCGATGCCGTGCGGCAGATCGGCGTGCGCAGCGTGGACGCTGGTGAAGTGGCGCTGGTGCACGAACTCGGCCTGACGGTGTTCGACATGACGGCGCTGCACACGCTGGGCATGCGCGAGGTCATGGCGCGCGCGCTGGCCGGGGTAGACGCGCAAACCCACCTGCACCTGAGCTTCGATGTCGACTTCCTCGACCCCGGCCTGGCGCCCGGCGTGGCGACCACAGTGCGCGACGGCCCCACGCTGGCCGAGGCACGCCTGTGCATGCAGGCCATCGCCGCCAGCGGCCGCCTCGGTTCGCTCGATGTGGTGGAACTCAACCCGCTGTTGGACGAGCACCAGCGCACGGCAGCACTGGCGGTGGATCTGGTCGCCACGCTGTTCGGCGCTTCATGAGATGGCGACCAGCAGCGCCGCATTGCCGCCGGCGGCCGCGGTGTTGACCGTCACGGTCTGCTCGGCACAAAAGCGCACCAGGTAGTTCGGCCCGCCGGCCTTCGGCCCGGTGCCGCTCAACCCCTCACCGCCGAAAGGCTGCACGCCGACCACGGCGCCGATCATGTTGCGGTTGACGTAGACGTTGCCGATGTGCGCTGCCGCGGCCAGGCTTTGCGCCCGCGTGTCGATGCGGGTCTGCAAGCCGAGCGTGAGCCCGTAGCCGAGCGCGTTGATCTGCCCGATCACCGCTGCCGAATCGCCGCGCCAGCGCACCACCTGCAGCACCGGGCCGAAGATTTCGGTCTGCACCCGCTCGATTGCATCGACCTCGTAGATCGCCGGCGGCACCCGGTTTGCTACTGAATTAATAGCTGCTCGCGCCTGATCATCAAGGCGAAGCAGCACTTTTGCTTCTGCATCGAGACGCTGCAACTGGCGCTGCAGGGTGTCGTAGGCCTCGCGGTCGATCACCGGCCCGACATCGGTGGCCAGATCGGACGGGTCGCCCACCACCAAGGCCTGCGCCGCGCCGCAGAGCATCTCGATCACGCCATCGGCAATCGCCTCGTGCAAACACAGCAGGCGCAGCGCCGAGCAGCGCTGGCCGGCGGAACGGAAGGCGCTCTGCACCACCGCATCTACCACCTGCTCCGGCAGCGCGGAGGAGTCGACCAGCATGGCGTTGATGCCGCCGGTCTCGGCAATCAGCGGCACGATGGCACCCTCCTTGGCGGCCAGGGCGCGCTGGATGGTCTTGGCCACCGGCGTCGAGCCGGTGAACACCACGCCGGCAATGCCGGGCAGCGCCACCAGCGCGGCACCCACGCGCTCGCCCGGGCCGGGCAGCAGTTGCAAGGCAGCGGCCGGCACGCCGGCGGCGTACAGCACATCGACCATGGCCTGCGCCACTGCCGGCGTCTGCTCGGCCGGCTTGGCCAGCACGGTGTTGCCGGTGACGAGTGCGGCCGCCACCTGGCCGCTGAAGATGGCGAGCGGGAAATTCCACGGGCTGATGCAGACCCAGACGCCGCGGCCCTTCAGGCGCAGTTCGTTCTGTTCGCCCGTCGGGCCGGGCAACAACACCGGCTGCATGATGCGCTCGGCCTCGCCCGCGTAGTAGCGCAGAAAGTCCACCGCCTCGCGCACCTCGGCCACCGCATCGCCCCAGGTCTTGAACGCCTCCTGCACCAGCAGTGCGCAGAACTGCGGCAGCCGGGCCTGCAGCATATCGGCGGCGCGGCGCAGCACGGCGGCGCGCTCGGCAACCGGCAGAATGCTCCATTTTTGATAGCTGTCGGCGCTTATTTCATAAGCCTTATAGGCTAATTTGGCATCGAACGTCGGCACCTGCAGCAACACCAGCGCAGCATGCGCGGCCAGCAGCGGCGCGCGCATGGCGGCCACCGTCAGGTCCACGCCCAGGCTGTTGGCACGTGCCGCGCCAAAGAGGTCGGGCGGCAGTGGCAGGGCCGGCGTGGCATGCAAGTGCAAGGGCGAGGCCAGCAGCGCCTGCGGGCTCACCGCGGCATCGGCGAGCTGATGCACAAATGACGAATTCGCACCGTTTTCCAGCAGGCGACGCACCAGGTAGGCCAGCAGGTCGCGGTGCGTGCCGACCGGCGCATAAACGCGACAGGCGATGCGCGGGTCTTGCAACACCTCGCGGTACACGCCTTCGCCCATGCCGTGCAGCCTTTGCAGCTCGAACGCTGCCCCATGGCGCGCTGCGAGTTGCAGCACGGCGGCGAGGGTGCTGGCATTGTGGCTGGCGAACTGCGGGTAGACCCCATCGCCGGCCTGCAGCAAGGCCTGCGCGCAGGCCAGGTACGAAGCATCGGTGTGCGCCTTGTGGGTGAACACCGGATAGTGCGGCAGGCCGAGCTCCTGGGCGCGCTTGATCTCGGCGTCCCAGTAGGCGCCCTTGACCAGGCGGCACATGAGGCGCACCTGGTGGTGGCGCGCGATGGCCACCACCTGCTGCACCAGTGCCAGCGCGCGCGTCTGGTAGGCCTGCAGCGCCAGCCCCAGGCCCGGCCATTGCGGGCAGTGCTGCGCCACCCGCGCGGCCAGCGCCTCGAACACGTCGAGCGAGAGCTCCAGCCGCTCGACCTCCTCGGCATCCAGCGTCAGGTTGAGATGGGCAGCAGCGGCGCGCTCGCACAGCGACCAGACGCGCGGCACCAGCTCGGCCATGACGCGCTCATGTTGTGCGTCCTCGTAGCGCGGGTGCAGCGCACTGAGCTTGACCGAGATGCCGTCGCGCTCGGCGCAGCTGGCGGTGGCGCCGCCGCGATGCGCGGCGATGACGTCGATCGCCGCAGCGTAGCTCGCCAGATAACGCTTGGCATCGGCCTCGGTGCGCGCGCCCTCGCCCAGCATGTCGTAGCTGAAGCGCAGTTGGCACCCCGTGGCGCGCAGGGCATCGGCACGTTGCAGGGCCTGCGCCATGTCCTGCCCGAGCACAAACTGGCGCCCCAGCAACTGCACCGCGCGCAGCGTGGCCGCCACCACGGTGTGCCCCCCCAGGCGGGCCAGCAGGCCGCTCGCCTCGCCGCTCGGCAGCAGGTGCTTGGCGCGCCGGATGACGGTCGAAGACAGACGGGCCGCCAGGCCGCCCGCGGGGTCGGCTGAGTTGGCGAAATCGGCCCGGCCCAGCTGGTCGGCGGTCAGCGCCAGCGCGGTCTCCCGGTCAGGCACGCGCAGCAGGGCCTCGGCCAGCCGCATCAGCGCCAACCCCTCGGCGCTGGAGATCGGGTATTCCTGCAGCAGGCGCTCCATGGCCCAGAACGGCGGCGGCCGGTCGCGCACCGCCTGCACCCAGGGCTGGGCGGTGCGGACAACGGCCGGCCAGTCCAGCGGTGGGTCCAGGGCCGCCAGGCACTGGGCGACGATCTCGGCCTCGGGCCGGTAAGGGCTGGGCAGACGGGCGGTGGTCGACATGGCAAGCTCTCCGTTTGGTGAATCTCGCCATGGTGTCTAGAATAAAGATGAATTTCTGACTGAAATTTTCATGTTCTGCAAAACTTAATCCAGTCATGCACGATATCGCGCCGGAACTCGACCGCATCGACCTGAAGCTCCTGAAGCTCTTGCAGCAGGACGGGCGACTGGCCAACCTCAAGCTGGCCGAGGCGGTGAGCCTGTCGCCCACCGCGGTGCTGGCGCGCGTGCAGCGGCTCACGCGCGAGGGCTACATCCTGGGTTACGAGGCGCGGCTGAACCCGCTGCGGCTCGGGCGCGGCATGCTGGTCTTCGTCGAGGTGCAGCTCGACCGCACCACACCCAATGTGTTCGAGCAGTTCAAGGCGGCGGTGCAGGTGCGGCCGGAGATCATGGAGTGCCACATGGTGGCCGGTGGCTTCGACTACCTGCTCAAGACGCGCATGGCCGACATGGCGGCCTACCGCGACTTCGCCGGCACCGTGTTGTGGCAGCTGCCCGGCGTGCGCGAGACGCGCACCTATGCGGTGATGGAAGAGGTCAAGAACACCACGCAGCTCGCCTTGCCGTGACGCACATCAGGCCAGCCGCCAGGACATGGCGGCCACGGCCATGAACAGCGGCGCCGCCAGGACCACCACCACATTGAGCGTCATGGCCGGCAGCAGGCGCTCGGGCTCGTCGCCATAACGCAGCAGCCAGCGACCCATGGGCACGGCCAGCGCCATCGGCGCCAGCCCCCACAGCGTGGGTGCCGGCAACCAACGCAGCAAAACGAAAAGCACCAAACCAGCGGCCGCCAGGCCGTGCAGCACCAGCACCAGCCGCGCCGCCCAGGGTCGACCGTACACGATGACCAGGTTGCGCCGGCCCACCACGCGGTCGGCCTCGCGGTCGGGGAACTGGTTGAGCAGCAACAAGGCACTGGCCAGGCAGCCCGGCACCCAGGAGGCCGCCAGGGCGGCAGGCAGGTTGTGCCCGCCCAAAGCCACATGCGTACCCGCCACCATCAGCGGCCCCACACCCAAGCCGGGCGCCAGCAGGCACAGCAGCGGCTGGCGCGTGATCCAGGGCGTGTACAACAGCACCAGCAGCACGCCGGCCAGGCCGATGGGCAGGATGGTCCAGCCGCGCAAGCGCAGCACCTCCCAGCCGACGGCCAGCGTCACCCCCAGCGCCAGCAGGCCGGCCACCAGCACGGCGCCGGCCCACTGCGGCTGTGCCGGCAAGGCGCCGCTGCCGCCGGAAAACGGCGTGCGCCGCGTGGTGGCATCCAGGCCGCTGCGAAAGTCGGCGTATTCGTTGAGCATGTTGACGCTGATGTGGGCGCACAGCGCACCAGCCACCACCTTGGCCAGCAGCACACCGTCCAGCGGCATGCCGATGCGCCACACCGTGGCTAGGCCCAGCAGCAGGCAGGCCAGCGTCAGCGCCAGGAAGGGCAGGCGCGCGGTGTCGCGCAGCACGGCAAGCAGGGACATGGCGATCGCTTCTCCGTCAAGCCGCGGCGTAGCTGCGGCCGCCGAAGATGGCGGTGCCCACACGCACCATCGTGCTGCCGGCATGGATGGCGGCCTCCAGATCGGCCGTCATGCCCATGGACAGGGTGTCGAGCGCCAAGCCTTCTGACCTTATTTGATCAAACAAGGCCCTGGCCCGCATGAATACTGCGCGAGACGCTTCGAAATCAGGAGCAGGCTCGGGAATGCACATGAGGCCACGCAGCGCCAGGCGCGGCAATGCGGCAACTTCGCGCGCCAGCGCCAAGGCCTCGTGCGGCACCACGCCGGACTTGGTCGGGCCGCCGTCGACATTGACCTGGATGCAGACCTGCAGCGGCGGGAGATCCGACGCTCTCTGTTCATGGAGTCGCTGTGCGATCTTCAGCCGGTCCACCGTGTGGACCCAGGCGAAATGCTGCGCCACCAGCCGCGTCTTGTTGCTCTGGATCGGACCGATGCAGTGCCACTCCAGCGGCAGATGGCTCAAGGCTGCCATCTTCTCGACCGCCTCCTGGATGTAGTTCTCGCCGAAGGCCGTCTGGCCCGCCGCGTACGCTTCGGCTACAGCCTCGGGGCCGAAGGTCTTGGACACCGCCAGCAGTCGCACGTCGCGCGGGTCGCGCCCGGCTGCAAGACACGCGGCGGTGATGCGGGCATGAACGGTCTGGAGCTGGGTGGCAATCGTGGTCATAATCGCCCAAGCGTATCAAAAGACGTCTTCAAAGAGAGAGGGACTCGTGGACATCACCCAACTGCTGGCGTTCAGCGTCAAGAACAAGGCCTCCGACCTGCACCTCTCGGCCGGCCTGCCGCCCATGATCCGCGTGAATGGCGACGTGCGCCGCATCAACGTGGAGCCGCTGGACCACAAGCAGGTGCACGCCATGGTGTACGACATCATGAACGACACCCAGCGCAAGAACTACGAGGAGTTCCTGGAAGTCGACTTTTCCTTCGAGATCGACGGCCTGGCGCGCTTTCGCGTCAACGCCTTCAACCACCAGCGCGGCTCGGGTGCCGTGTTCCGCACCATCCCGAGCAAGATCCTGTCGCTGGAACAGCTCAACGCCCCGAAGATCTTTGCCGACCTAGCGCTCAAGCCGCGCGGTCTGGTGCTGGTGACCGGCCCCACCGGCTCCGGCAAGTCCACCACGCTGGCGGCCATGGTCAACCACCTGAACGAAACCGAATTCGGCCACATCCTGACGGTGGAAGACCCGATCGAATTCGTGCACGAATCGAAGAAGTGCCTGATCAACCAGCGCGAGGTCGGGCCGCACACCTTGAGCTTTGCCAACGCATTGAAGTCGGCGCTGCGCGAGGACCCGGACGCCATCCTGGTGGGCGAGATGCGCGACCTGGAAACCATCCGCCTGGCCATGACGGCGGCCGAGACCGGCCACCTGGTGTTCGGCACGCTGCACACCTCGAGCGCCGCCAAGACCATCGACCGCATCATCGACGTCTTCCCGGCCGAGGAGAAGGAGATGGTGCGCGCCATGCTGTCGGAATCGCTGCAGGCGGTGATCTCGCAGACGCTGATCAAGACCAAGGACGGCAACGGCCGCGTCGCGGCGCACGAGATCATGATCGGCACGCCGGCCATCCGCAACCTGATCCGCGAAGCCAAGGTGGCGCAGATGTACTCCAGCATCCAGACCGGCAACAACGTGGGCATGCAGACGCTGGACCAGAACCTGACCGAGCTGGTCAAGCGCAACCTCATCAGCCCGGCCGAGGCGCGCGGCAAGGCCAAGATTCCGGAAAACTTCCCCGGGTGACGATGAAACACCCCCAGGCTGCGCGCACTGCGTGCCGCTTCGCCACCCCCCTTGCAGGGGGCAACACCTGCGGCCCGGCGAAGCCGGTTCCGCGGTGTTCCCCGCCTTGCGAAACCATACGCTGAAGAAGGAGGTGCTCTCATGGAGCGCGATCAAGCCACGAAATTCATCAACGACCTGCTCAAGCTGATGGTCAGCCGCAATGGCAGCGACCTGTTCATCACGGCCGACTTCCCGCCGGCCATCAAGGTCGATGGCAAGGTGACCAAGGTGTCGCCGCAGCCGCTGAGCGGCGCGCACACCCTGGCGCTGGCGCGCTCGATCATGAACGACAAGCAGGTGGCCGAGTTCGAGCGCACCAAGGAGTGCAACTTCGCCATCTCGCCGCCGGGCATCGGGCGCTTTCGCGCCAACGCCTTCGTGCAGCAGGGCAAGGTCGGCATGGTGCTGCGCGTCATCCCCTCGCTGCTGCCGACCATCGACACGCTGGGTGTGCCGCAGGTGCTCAAGGAAGTGGCGCTGGCCAAGCGCGGCCTGTGCATCCTGGTCGGCGCCACCGGCTCCGGCAAATCCACCACCTTGGCGGCCATGGTGGACTGGCGCAATGAAAAATCCTACGGCCACATCATCACCATCGAGGACCCGGTGGAGTTCGTTCATCCGCACAAGAACTGCGTGGTGACGCAACGCGAGGTGGGGCTGGATACCGACAGCTGGGAGATCGCACTCAAGAACACGCTGCGCCAGGCGCCCGATGTGATCCTGATGGGCGAGATCCGCGACCGCGAGACCATGGAGCATGCGGTGGCCTTTGCCGAAACCGGCCACCTGTGCCTGGCCACGCTGCACGCCAACAGCGCCAACCAGGCGCTGGACCGCATCATCAACTTCTTCCCCGAAGAACGCCGGCCGCAGCTGCTGATGGACCTCTCGCTCAACCTGCGCGCACTGATCTCGCAGCGCCTGGTGCCGAAGCAGGACGGCAAGGGCCGGGCCGCGGCGGTGGAGGTGATGATCAACACGCCGCTGATCTCCGACCTGATCTTCAAGGGCGAAGTTGCCGAGATCAAGGAGATCATGAAGAAGAGCCGCCAGCTCGGCATGCAGACCTTCGACCAAGCCTTGTTCGACCTGTACGAGACCAACGTCATCAGCTACGAAGACGCCTTGCGCAACGCCGATTCGCTCAACGACCTGCGCCTGCAGATCAAGCTGAGCAGCGAGCGCGGCAAGTCGCAGGATCTGAGTGCGGGGACAGAAAACCTGGCTATCGTCTAATCCTCTCTTATGACAAACATCAACGCGAAAACCTACGAATCCACCCCGTCGCGCAAGGTCGCCTTTCTCGGCCTGGGCGTCATGGGCTACCCGATGGCCGGGCATCTGGCGCGGGCCGGCCATGCGGTCACGGTCTACAACCGCACACCGGCCAAGGCGCAGGCCTGGGTCCAGGCATTCGGCGGCAACCATGCCGCCACACCACGCGCGGCCGCAGCGGGGGCCGACCTCGTCTTCGCCTGCGTCGGCAATGACGACGACCTGCGCAGCATCACGCTGGGCGCCGATGGCGCCTTTGCCGGCATGGCGCCCGGCGCCATCTTCGTCGACCACACCACCGCCTCGGCCGAGGTGGCGCGCGAGCTGTCGACGGCGGCACCCCAGATCGGGCTGCAGTTCATCGACGCGCCGGTGTCGGGCGGCCAGGCCGGCGCCCAGAACGGCGCACTGACCGTGATGTGCGGCGGCGACCCGAAAGCTTTTGACGCCGCCCGGCCGGTGGCCATGGCCTTCTCGCGCGCCGTCACCCTGTTGGGCGCCAGCGGCGCCGGGCAACTGGCCAAGATGGTGAACCAGATCTGCATCGCCGGACTGGTGCAAGGCCTGAGCGAGGCCATCGCCTTCGGCCAGAACGCCGGGCTTGACATGAACCTGGTGCTCGACGTCATCGGCAAGGGCGCGGCGCAAAGCTGGCAGCTCGACAACCGCGGCAAGACCATGGTGGCCGACCAGTTCGACTTCGGCTTCGCGGTGGACTGGATGCGCAAGGACCTCGGCCTGGTGCTGGAAGAGGCCAAGCGCAACGGCTCGCGCCTGCCGGTCACGGCACTGGTCGATCAGTTCTACGCCGATATCCAGCACATGGGCGGCCGGCGCTGGGACACCTCCAGCCTGATCCGACGCCTGAAATGAACAAGGCGCCCGCGGGCGCCTTGTTGGTCTGGATGGCGAAGGTCTACTTCTTCTTTTCGTTCTCGGCCGGCTTGGGCAGCAGGGCCTGCAGTTCTTCCTCGCTGATGATCTCGAACATGCGCACCACCTTCTGCACGCCGCTGGTGCTGCGGGCCACGTCGGTGCCGCGATCGGCTTCGCGTTGCGTCACGCGCCCCATCAGGTAGGTGACGCCGCGCTCGGTGACGACCTTGTAGGCGCTGGCATACAGGTCGCGCGCATCGACCAGTGCCGCCTTGACCTTGCCCGTGATCAGCGCGTCGTTGGAACGCTGCGTGAACGAGGAGCTGCCCATCACGCCCAGCTCGTTGACGATGGCGCGCACGTTCTCGACCCGCGCCACCACCTGTTCAGCCAACTGCTTGTCCTGTGCGCTGGGCACTTCGCCGGTGAGCAGCACCTGGCGGTTGTAACTGGTGATGTTGATGTGGACGCGGTCACCCAGGTTTTCGCGGATGCGGGCGGCAGCGCGCAGTTCGATGCCTTCATCTTCCAGCTGCGCGCCCGAGGTGCGGCGATCCACCGCCACCAGGCTGCCAACCACAGCGGCACCGCCGACCACGACCGGGGCACAGGCGCTCAGGGTAGCGGCCAGACCGGCCGCCAGCATGACGTTCAGGCAGAGTTTGCGAGCAAATTTCATGTCGGTGTTTCCTGTTCTCCAAGCAATTGGGCATCGACCGCATCGCAGATGCAGTGCAGCGCCAGGATGTGAACTTCCTGGATGCGCGCCGTGCGCTCGTGCGGCACGCAGATGTGCACATCGGTGTCGCGCAGCGCCTGGTTCATCTTGCCGCCGCCGCGGCCGGTCAGGCCGATCACCACCATCTCGCGCTCGTGCGCCGCTTCGATGGCGGCCAGCACGTTGGCCGAGTTGCCGCTGGTGGAAATCGCCAGCAGCACATCACCCGGCTGGCCCAGCGCACGCACCTGGCGCGAGAACACGGCGTTGAAGTTGTAGTCGTTGGCGATCGCCGTCAGGATGGAACTGTCGGTGGTGAGCGCAATGGCGCCCAGTTCGGGACGCTCGCGCTCGAAACGGCCGACGAACTCGGCGGCAAAGTGCTGCGCGTCGGCGGCGGAACCGCCGTTGCCGCAGGCCAGCACCTTGCCGCCGCTGGTGACGCAGGCCAGCACGGCCTGCACCGCGTCGGCGATCGGTTTGCTCAAGGACTGGGCCGACTGGTATTTCAGGTCGGCGCTGTCGATGAAATGTTGTTGAATGCGTTGCTCAAGCATGGGGTAATGATAACTGTGAAGCCATGCCCGCGCCGTGGCAGGCGCTTGTTTCAGTCTGTAAAGGCCGCCTGCAGCCACTGCACGCTGCTCCCCTCCAGTGCCACCACGTCGAAGCGGCAGGGTGGCGGCTCGCGCCAGCGCAACAGGTAATGCCGCGCCGCGAAGATGATGCGCCGCTGCTTCTGCACGCTCACGCTGGCGGCTGCGCCGCCATGGTGCGAGCCGCTGCGCCGGCGCACCTCGACAAACACCAGCGTGCCGTCCGGCGCGCCCATGATGAGGTCGATTTCGCCGCCGCCGCGCCCAGGCGTCCGATAATTGCGTTCCAGCAGGCGCAGACCGGCGCGCTGCAGATGATGCAGCGCCTGCGCTTCGGCCGCGTCGCCGGCCTGTTTGGTCGTCGTGCCATCGCCCGCCGCCCGCCATTTGGGGAACACCATTGAACGCTTCTTTCGCTTCCGCCCTGACCGCCTCGCATGAGGCGGCGGCCTCGCAGCATTATCCCCAAGGGGCGCTGTATGTGGTGGCCACGCCCATCGGCAATCTGGCCGACATCACGCTGCGCGCGCTGCATGTGCTGCAGCTGGTTGACGCCGTCGCCTGCGAGGACACGCGCCACACCCAGACCCTGCTGCGCGCCTACGGCATCGAGCGCAGCCCGCAGCAGCTCCTCGCCCTGCACCAGCACAACGAAGCCGAGGCCGCGCAGAGCGCGATTGCGCGGCTGCGGGCCGGCCAGCGCATCGCTTACGTCAGCGATGCCGGCACGCCCGCCATCAGCGACCCCGGGGCGCGCCTGGTGGCCGCGGTGCGGGCCGAAGGGCTGCCGGTGGTGCCGCTGCCGGGCGCCAGCAGCGTCACCACGGCGCTGAGCGTGGCCGGCATCGTCAGCGATGACGCGGCTGGTTTTGTGTTTGCCGGCTTCCTGCCGGCCAAGACGAGCGAACGCAGCACCGCGGTACAGGCGCTGGTCAGCGAAGAACGTGCCGTGGTGCTGCTGGAAGCGCCGCACCGCATCGAGCCGCTCGCAGCGGCTTTGGCGGTGCTGGGCGAACGCAAGCTCACGATCGGGCGCGAGCTGACCAAGCAGTTCGAGGAGATCGCCACCGTCGAGGCCGCCGGATTCAGCGCCTGGCTGGCGGCACAGCCCAATCGCACCCGCGGCGAATTCGTGCTGGTGCTGCACCCGGCCCCTGTGGTGGCCCGGACCGGTGACGCGCAAGGGCTGCGCATTCTTGAGTTGCTGCTGGCCGAGTTGCCGCTCAAGACGGCTGTCAAGCTGGCTGCTGACATCAGCGGCGGCTCGCGCAACGCGCTCTACGACGCCGCGCTGGCACTGAAACAATAGCTCAACAAAACATGAAGGCCAGCACGGCCGCATCCTCGCCCAGGTTCAGCGCGATGTAGCTTGCCAGCCTGTAAATCGTGTAGATCACGGTGTCCATCGATGGCGCTGGTAACGGGGAGGAAGACAAAGTGAACGGAAAGACGCAGGGATGAAAGCGTTTTCATCCGGCAAAGCTTGATCTGGTGCGGCTGGCGGGGATCGAACCCACGACCCTTGGCTTCGGAGGCCAATACTCTATCCACTGAGCTACAGCCGCGATGCTGAGTACCCCGCATTGTAGGGGGTTTCGGCCAGGGCGACCGCTATAATCATCCGCTGATTTATATCAAGCCCCCATAATTTTTGAGGACACCATGAGCGACAACAGCCACGAAGAAGCCCACACCGGCCCGATCAAGAACCCCAAGCAATTGTTGTGGGCATCCATCTTTGCCTTCGTGGTCCCGGTGTTCATCATCATCGGCCTGGTGCATTACGTCACCTCGGGCAACAAGCCGGCTGCCGGTGCCGTGAATACGGAAAAAGCCGTGGCCGAGCGCCTCCAGAAAGTGGGCGCCGTCGAGATCCGTGATGCCAACCGTCCGCTCAAGAGCGGCGAAGATGTCTACAAGGCCCAGTGCGCGGCCTGCCACGCCACCGGCGCTGCGGGTTCACCCAAGTTCCAGGATGCGGCTGCCTGGGGGCCGCGTATCAAGACCGGCTTTGATGCGCTCGTGAACTCCGCCCTCAAGGGCAAGGGCGCCATGGCACCGCAAGGCGGCGGCGACCACTCCGATGTCGAAGTTGCCCGCGCCGTGGCCTTCATGGCCAACGCTGGTGGCGCCAAGTTCGACGAACCCAAGGCCCCCGCAGCCGCGGACGCCAAGTAAGCAAGCGCTTTCCGCCACCCCTGAAAAAACCGGTCATCGACCGGTTTTTTTATGCCAAATTGGCCTTGTTGCCTTGCTGAATATGCGCTAACAGCTATTATTTTGATAGCGCCTGCGGGCTCATCACATAGCTGAAACGCACCGGCATCTGCTGCGCGGCCATCTCCTCCACGGACCACAAGCCGGCCTGCACGGCATCCGCCGCCAGCGCCACGTCCTGCGTGTGCACCAGGCCGAAGCCGAGATCGGTGAGCAGATAGACCCGGCCCTGTTCGTCCAGCACACACTGCTGCACCTGCGCCGGCTGACCGGTGTGCGCCTGCACGGACAAATCCGGCTGGATGCGCCAGATCCAGGGCGTGGCTTCCAGTTCGACGAAGACGCGCTGCGGCCCGTTCTGGAAAAACCAGCGCCCCTGCGCGTCGGCCGCATAGTTGCGCTGGATAAAGTCGATCAGCTTGTCGTGCCGCAGCAGCGAACCCTTGGCGGCCGCATTGCCGCCGGCAAACGGGCCCACCGCCTGCGCCCGGTCATCGCGCATGTACCAGTTGCCGCGTGCGTCCAGGCCGAGCCAGCCGTAGCAGTCCGGCACATTCGGCCATTTGGCCATGGCCTGCTTGACGATGTCATCCATGCGTGACTCCCGTCTGCCCTGCCGCCCGCAACAACCACTGGCCCACCGCATCCGGCATGGGCCGCACATGCCCGGGCCAGCGCCCACCGGCAAAGCCGACATGGCCGCCATGGGCCGGCTGCCACAACGTGACGTGCGGCCCGACCCCCTGTGCGCGCGGCAGGCTGGAGGCCGGCACGAACGGGTCGTTCTGCGCATTGACGGCCAGCGCCGGGATGCGGATGCGTGTCAGATGCGGCTTGGCCGAGGCACGCTGCCAGTAGTCGTCCACGTCGCGAAAGCCATGCAGCGGCGCGGTGAACAGATTGTCGAATTCGTACAGGTCGCGTGCCGCCTGCAAGGCCCGGCCATCGAACAGGCCCGGATGCTGGGCCAACTTCTGCATGGCTTTGGGTTTCATGGTGTTCAGAAACATGCGCGTGTAGACCTGGCGGTTGAAGCCGCGGCCGATGGCATGGCCGCCGGCCGTCAGGTCGAGCGGTGCGCAGACCGAAGCCACGGCCGACACCACCGGCGCCGCCGTCGCACCCATCTCGCCGGCCCAGCGCATCAGCGCGTTGCCGCCGAGCGAGACGCCTACCGCCACGATGGGGCCGCGGTGCCGGGCGCGAAAGCGCGCCAGGATCCAGCCTACCTCTTCGAAGTCGCCCGAGTGGTAGGCGCGCGGTGCCAGATTGATTTCACCGCTGCAGCCGCGGAAATGCGGTACCGCATATGCCAGCCCCTGCTCGCGCGCGAAGTCGGCAAACGCCTGCGCGTAGTGGCTTTGCGAGGAGCCTTCCAGCCCGTGGAACAGCACCAGCAGGGTCTGCCCCTGCGCCGGCTGCAGCCAGTCGACGTCGATGAAATCGCCATCGGGCGTGGCCCAGCGTTCACGCCGGAACTGCGGACGCGGCCCCAGCACCCGGCGCGCGTAGAGCGCTGGCCAGATGGTTTGCAGGTTGCCGCCGGGCAGCCACGGGGGGGCGGTGTAATTCATTTCGGCATTCGGATGAGCAGCAGCGATTTTCCGCCATTCCACCGCTGCAGCAAGGCCGCAGGTGTATGCTAAAGCCCGCTTCGTGATACAGGAGTTCCCATCATGCGCTGGTTTTTCACCCTGTTCGCCGCCCTCGCCTTGAGCGGCTGCGGCTACAACGATTTTCAACGGCTCGACGAACAGACCCAATCGGCCTGGAGCGAGGTGCTCAACCAGTATCAGCGGCGCGCCGATCTGGTGCCCAACATCGTGGCCACGGTCAAGGGCGAAGCGGCCTTCGAGCAGGAGACGCTCACGCGCGTGATCGAAGCGCGCGCCAAGGCGACCGCCATCCAGGTCACGCCCGACACCTTGAACAACCCGCAGTCACTGCAGAAATTCCAGGCCGCCCAGGGTGAGCTGGGCAGCGCCTTGAGCCGGCTGATGGTGGTCTCGGAGCGTTACCCGACCTTGCAGGCCAACCAGGGCTTTCGCGACCTGCGGGTGCAGCTCGAAGGCACGGAAAACCGCATCACGATTGCCCGCAACCGCTACATCCAGGCCGTGCAGGCCTACAACGTGCTGGCACGCAGTTTCCCCAGCAACCTAACCGCCATGCTGTTCGGCTATCAGACCAAGCCCAATTTCGCACCACAGAACGAGGCCGCCATCTCTGCGCCGCCGACAGTCGATTTCGGCAAGAAGTAAGTCCCGGCTTCGTCGTCTCAAGCACCATGCTGTTGCTGCGCCAGATCCGCCGCTGCGGCTTGTCCCTCCTGCTGTTTGTCTGCCTTGCGGGGGCGGCGTTCGCACAGTCCTTGCTGCCGGTGCCGGCATTGACTGCCCGGGTGATGGACCACACCGGCACGCTCAGTACCGCACAGCTGGGCCAGCTGGAAGACAAGCTGGCGGCTTTCGAGCAGGCCCAGGGGTCGCAAATCGTCATCCTGCTGGTGCCGAGCACGCAGCCCGAAGACATTGCTGCCTATGCCAACCGCGTCTTCAACACCTGGAAGCCCGGCCGCGCCGGCCTGGGCGATGGTCTGCTGATCGTCGTGGCCAAGCAGGACCGCAAGATCCGCATCGAAGTGGCGCGCGCACTGGAGGGGGCCATCCCCGACCTAGCCGCCAAACAGGTGATCGACGACGTGCTGACGCCGCATTTCCGCCAAGGCGACTTTGCCGGCGGCTTGGACCAGGCCACCGACCGCTTGATAGCTCTCATCCGCGGCGAAGGCCTGCCCACCCCAGCCACCACCCCCGCGCCCCGCCAGGGTGATGGCGGCGTGCAATGGATGGACCTGGGGGTGTTGCTGTTCATTGTGCTGCCGGTGCTCGGCTCCTTGACGCGCCGCATCCTCGGCCACAAGCTCGGCACGCTGGCCACCGGCGGCGCCATCGCCGCGCTCACCTTTGCCTTCACCGCCAGCCTGGTGATTGCCGCCGTGGCTGCGCTGCTGGCCATGCTGCTGACCTTCATGGCCGGCACGCCGCTGGGCAGCGCCTTGCTGGCGGCCAGCCAGCAGCGGCAGCACCATGGCGGTCCCTGGGGCGGCGGCGGCTTCGACGGTGGTGGTTTTGGTTCCGGTGGCGGCGGCTTCAGCTCCGGCGGCGGTGGTGACGGTGCGGGCGGCGGTGCCTCGGGAGACTGGTGATGATGAAGCGATTCCTGCGCCTGCTGCGCCACCGCTGGTTCGATGAAAGCACGGTCCGCCGCACCCTTCCGGCCGACGTACGTGAGCGCTTGCTTGAGCGCGTGCGAGCCAGCGAGCAGCGCCACAGCGGCGAGATCCGCATTTTCATTGAAGCCGGCCTGCCGACCAGCTATCTCTTGCGCCATGCCACGCTGCCGGCTCTTACCCGGCAGCGAGCGCTCACCCTGTTCGGCAAGCTGCGGGTCTGGGACACCGAGCACAACAACGGCGTCTTGATCTACCTGCTGCTGGCCGAGCGTGCCATCGAGATCGTGGCCGACCGCGGCGTGAACCGCCACCTGAACCCACAGCAATGGCAGGCCCTGATCGCGCGCATGCGCGAGGCCTTCCGCCAGGGCCGTTTCGAGGACGGGCTGACGCAGGCACTGGCCGAAATCTCTGCCGTACTGGAGCAGCACTTTCCCCTTGCGCCTGGCAGCCCCAACCCCAACGAACTGCCTGACGCGCTGGTGCTGGGCAAGCTGACGGATTGAAGCCGCCGGCCTGAAAAACAAAAGCCCCGCACGTTGCCGGCAGGGCTTTTGTCATGCGCCAGACCAGAAAGGCTGGATCGCAGTAGCTGCTTACTTCTTCTGGCGGTACTTGCGCAGTGCCGCAATCTGTGCCGCCATGATGGCCAGCTCGGACTGGGCCTTGGCCAGATCGAGTTCGCTTTTGGCGTTCTTGAGGGCTTCTTCAGCGGCGAGCTTGGCCTCGTTGGCCTTCTCTTCGTCCAGGTCCTTGCCGCGCACGGCGGTGTCGGACAGCACGGTCACGCAGTCGGGCTGCACTTCGAGAATGCCACCTGCCACGAAAACAAACTCTTCGCTGCCGTCGGCCTTCTCAATGCGCACCGAGCCGGGCTTGATGCGCGTGATCAGCGGTGTGTGGCGCGGGTAGATGCCGAGCTCGCCCGCTTCGCCCGGCAAGGCGACAAAGCGCGCCTCGCCGGAGAAGATGGACTCTTCGGCACTGACCACATCGACGTGGATGGTGTTCATGATGAAGCTCCGTTGGGCCGTTCGTTAGATCTTCTTGGCTTTTTCGAAGGCTTCGTCGATCGTGCCGACCATGTAGAAGGCCTGCTCGGGCAGGTGGTCGCACTCGCCGTTGACGATCATCTTGAAACCACGGATGGTTTCAGCCAGCGACACGTACTTGCCGGCGGTACCGGTGAACACTTCGGCCACGTGGAACGGCTGCGACAGGAAACGCTGGATCTTACGGGCGCGGGCCACGGTCAGCTTGTCTTCCGGTGCCAGTTCGTCCATGCCCAGAATCGCGATGATGTCGCGCAGTTCCTTGTAGCGCTGCAACGTGCCCTGCACGGCGCGGGCCACGGTGTAGTGCTCCTCGCCCACGACCTGCGGGTCGAGCTGGCGGCTGGTGGAGTCCAGCGGGTCCACGGCGGGGTAGATACCCAGCGAGGCGATGTCACGCGACAGCACCACGGTGGAATCCAGGTGGGCGAAGGTGGTGGCAGGCGACGGGTCGGTCAAGTCGTCGGCCGGCACGTACACGGCCTGGATCGAGGTGATCGAGCCGACCTTGGTGGAGGTAATACGCTCTTGCAGACGACCCATTTCCTCGGCCAGCGTCGGCTGGTAGCCCACGGCGGAAGGCATACGGCCCAGCAGGGCGGACACTTCGGTACCAGCCAGGGTGTAGCGGTAGATGTTGTCCACGAAGAACAGCACGTCCTTGCCTTCGTCGCGGAAGGACTCGGCAATGGTCAGGCCGGTCAGGGCCACGCGCAGACGGTTGCCCGGGGGCTCGTTCATCTGGCCGTACACCATGGCCACTTTGGATTCGGCCAGGTTGTCGAGCTTCACCACGCCGGAGTCGGCCATCTCATGGTAGAAGTCGTTACCTTCACGGGTACGCTCACCCACGCCGGCGAACACGGACAGACCGGAGTGCGCCTTGGCGATGTTGTTGATCAGCTCCATCATGTTCACGGTCTTGCCCACGCCGGCACCACCGAACAGACCCACCTTGCCGCCCTTGGCGAACGGGCAGACCAGGTCGATCACCTTGATGCCGGTTTCCAGCAGTTCCTGCGAGGGGCTCAGCTCGTCGTAAGCGGGCGCCTTGCGGTGGATGGAAGCCGTCTGCGCCTGGTCCACCGGACCGCGCTCGTCGATCGGGTTGCCCAGCACGTCCATGATGCGGCCCAGCGTGGCCTTGCCCACCGGCACCGTGATCGGCTTGCCGCTGTTCTGCACCACCATGCCGCGGCGCAGGCCGTCGGAAGAACCCAGGGCAATGGTACGGACGATGCCGTCGCCGAGCTGCTGCTGCACTTCGAGCGTCAGGGCCGAGCCGTCCATTTTCAGGGCGTCATAGATGTTGGGCATCTGGTCGCGCGGGAACTCAACGTCCACCACGGCGCCGATACACTGAACAATTTTGCCCTGCACTTGCGTGTTTGCTTGAGCCATTTTTCGCTCCAAAAATTTGAATCTTTAACGTAACAAAGGTCAGACTGGAGATGCCGCTTACACAGCAGCCGCACCCGCCACAATTTCCGACAGCTCTTTCGTGATGGCGGCCTGGCGCGTCTTGTTGTAGACCAGCTTGAGTTCGCCGATCACGCTGCCAGCGTTGTCGGTAGCGGCCTTCATGGCCACCATGCGGGCGGACTGTTCCGACGCCATGTTCTCTGCCACAGCCTGGTACACCAGCGCTTCGACATAACGGACCAGCAGTTCGTCGATGACGCTCTGCGCATCCGGTTCGTAGATGTAATCCCAGTCGTGCTGCGGGCCGCTGGCTTGCGCCTCTTCCTGCATCTTGGCTGCGGACAGCGGCAGCAGCTGCTCCACCACCGGCTCCTGCTTCATGGTGTTGATGAAGCGGGTGTAGCTCAGGTACACGGCGTTCACCTCACCACGGGTGTAGGCATCCAGCAGCACCTTGACCGGGCCGATCAGCTTGTCCAGGTGCGGCGTGTCGCCCAGCTGGGTGACATGCGACACCACCTGGGCGCCGATGCGGTTGAGGAAACCCAACCCCTTGTTGCCGATGGCCACCGCCTGCGTGGAGACGCCGGCCGCCTGCAGTTCGCGCAGCTTGGTGGTGACACCGCGCAGCACGTTGGTGTTGAGGCCACCACACAGACCCTTGTCCGTCGTCACGACAATCACACCGGCGCTCTTGGCATCGTTCGTTTGCATGAACGGGTGCACATACTCCGGGTTGGCCTTGCCGAGGTTGGCGGCGATGTTGCGCACCTTCTCGCTGTACGGACGGGCGGCATGCATCCGCTGCTGCGCCTTGCGCATCTTGGATGCGGCCACCATTTCCATGGCCTTGGTGATCTTCTTGGTGTTTTCCACCGATTTGATCTTGCCGCGTATTTCCTTACCTGCTGCCATGCTGGCTCCTTAAGCGTTCAGGTCGGGATCAGGCGAACGACTTCTTGAACGCAGCGATCGCGGCATTCAGTTCAGCCTCGGCGTCCTTGTCCATCGCCTTGTCAGCTTCCAGCTTGGCCAGCAGCGCAGCGTGCTTGTCCTTGAGGTAGGCATGCAGGCCGTGCTCGAAGGGCAGAACCTTCTTGACATCGAGGTCGTCGAGGAAACCCTTGTTCACTGCGTACAGGGAAGCGGCCATCAGGCTGATGGACAGCGGGCTGTACTGGGGCTGCTTGAGCAGTTCGGTCACGCGGGCACCGCGGTCGAGCTGCTTGCGGGTGGCCTCGTCCAGGTCGGAAGCGAACTGCGCGAAGGCAGCCAGCTCACGGTACTGGGCCAAGTCGGTACGGATACCGCCGGACAGGTTCTTGATCAGCTTGGTCTGGGCAGCGCCACCGACGCGCGACACCGAAATACCGGCGTTGATGGCGGGGCGGATACCGGCGTTGAACAGCGAGGTTTCCAGGAAGATCTGGCCGTCGGTGATCGAGATCACGTTGGTCGGCACGAAAGCGGACACGTCGCCAGCCTGGGTTTCGATGATCGGCAGCGCCGTCAGCGAACCGGTCTTGCCCTTGACGGCGCCCTTGGTGAAGGCTTCGACGTAGTCGGCATTCACGCGAGCGGCACGCTCCAGCAGACGGCTGTGGAGATAGAACACGTCGCCGGGGTAGGCTTCGCGGCCCGGCGGGCGGCGCAGCAGCAGCGACACCTGACGGTAGGCCACGGCCTGCTTGGACAGGTCGTCATAGACGATCATGGCGTCCTGGCCGCGGTCGCGGAAGTACTCGCCCATCGTGCAGCCGGAGTAGGCCGACACGAACTGCATGGCAGCGGATTCGGAAGCGGTGGCGGCCACGACGATGGTGTAGTCCATCGCGCCGGCCTGTTCCAGAGCACGCACCACGTTCTTGACGGAAGAGGCCTTCTGGCCAATCGCGACATAAACGCAGGTCATGTTCTGACCCTTCTGGTTGATGATGGCGTCGATGGCCACGGCGGTCTTGCCGGTCTGGCGGTCGCCGATGATCAGCTCGCGCTGGCCGCGGCCGACCGGCACCATGGAGTCGATCGACTTCAGGCCGGTCTGCATCGGCTGGTCCACCGATTTACGGGCGATCACGCCCGGGGCGACCTTTTCGATCACGTCGGTCATCTTGGCGTTGATCGGGCCCTTGCCGTCGATCGGCTGACCCAGCGCGTTCACCACGCGGCCGATCAGCTCGGGGCCGACCGGCACTTCCAGAATGCGGCCGGTGCACTTGACGGTGTTGCCTTCGGAAATGTGCTCGTACTCGCCCAGAATCACGGCGCCGACGGAGTCGCGCTCGAGGTTCAGTGCCAGGCCATACGTGGGCAGGCCATCGCTGCCGGCCGGGAATTCGAGCATTTCGCCCTGCATCACGTCGGACAGACCGTGGATGCGCACGATGCCGTCGGTCACGGACACCACGGTGCCCTGGTTGCGAATATCGGCGCTGGAAGCCAGCCCCTCAATGCGGCTCTTGATCAGATCAGAGATTTCTGCGGGATTGAGTTGCATGACTCTTTCCTTCTTTCCTTATTTGGGCTGACAGCCGGGCTTGCGCCTTTAGGCCGTGAGAGCCACTTTCATTTGTTCCAGACGGGCTTTGACCGAAGTGTCGAGCACCTCGTCACCCACCACCACGCGAATGCCACCGATCAGGTCGGCATCGAGTTCGACCTTGACGTTGAGCTTGCGGCCGAAGCGCTTTTCCAGCGAAGCGGACACATCCGCCAGGGCTGCGCCATCGACCGGAAACGCGCTGTACACCACCGCATCTGAAGAACCGCCTTGAGCGTTCTTGAGAGCGCGGAACTGCGCGGCGATTTCGGGCAAGACACTCAGGCGGCCGTTGTCGATCACGGTGCGCAGGAAGTTCTTGGCCTGCTCCGGCAGTGCGGTCTTGGCAATGCCGTTGATCAGATCGAACACCTGGTTCGTCGTGACCTTCGGATTGCCGGCAAACTGCTGCAGACCGGCATCGCCGGCGATGACAGCCAGTTCTTCCACCCAGGCGGCGGCACCGTTCAAGTCCGCGCGGGCGGCCTTGAACAGCGCTTCAGCGTAAGGGCGGGCAATGGTGGCAAGTTCAGCCATGGTTCACCTTACAGCTCGGTCTTCAGGCGATTGAGCAGATCAGCATGGACACCGGCATTGACTTCCTTGCGGAGAATCTGCTCGGCGCCCTTGACGGCCAGCACGGCGACCTGCTCACGCAGGGCTTCACGCGCCTTGGCGGCCTGCTGCTCGGCCTCGGCCTTGGCAGCGACGATGATCTTGTTGCCTTCTTCGGTGGCGCGGGCCTTGGCTTCTTCGATGATGCCTTGGGCGCGACGCTCCGCGTCAGCCAGACGCACGGCCGTCTCGTTGCGCGACGTGGCCAGCTCAGCCTCGACGCGCTTGTTGGCGCTGGCGAGTTCGGACTTGGCCTTGTCGGCGGCAGCAAGGCCGTCGGCGATTTTCTGGGCCCGCTCGTCGAGTGCCTTGGTGATCGGGGGCCACACGAATTTCATCGTGAACCACACCAGGATCGCAAAGACAACCGCCTGCAGGAACAGGGTTGCATTAATGTTCACGGCTTGATTCCTTCTTCTGCGTGAAGGGGTCCGTTGATTACTTCAGAACGAAGGGGTTGGCGAAGGCGAACAGCAGGGCAATGGCCACGCCGATCAGGAAGGCGGCGTCGATCAGACCGGCCAAGATGAACATCTTGGTTTGCAGTTCGTTCATCAGCTCAGGCTGGCGAGCCGAAGACTCGAGGAACTTGCCACCCATCAGGGCGATACCGATCGAAGCGCCGATAGCGCCGAGACCGACGATCAGACCACAAGCCAGTGCGACGAGGCCGAGAATGTTTTCCATGAGAAGCTCCTAAAAGTTTGCGGAAAAGAAAAGAAAAACGAAAGGGAGAGAGAGTTACATCAATGTGCGTCGTGCGCTTGACCGGTGTAGATCAGCGTCAACATCATAAAGATGAAGGCTTGCAAAGTGATCACCAGGATGTGGAACAGCGTCCACACGGTTCCGGCGATGACGTGACCGATGGCCAGGCCGACACCTGTTGCCGACAGCGCCCAGCCGCCACCCATCAGGGCGATCAGCATGAACACCAATTCACCTGCAAACATGTTGCCAAACAACCGCATGCCGTGCGACACGGTCTTGGCAAGGTACTCAATCATCTGCATCAGGAAGTTCACCGGATACAGGGCCCAGTGGTCACCAAAGGGCGCAGCAATCAGCTCATGTGCCCAGCCGCCCAAGCCCTTGATCTTGATGTTGTAGACCAGGCAAACCAGCAGCACGCTGCAGGACAGGCCCAAGGTGGTCGACAGGTCGGCCGTCGGCACCACGCGCATGTAGTCCTTGAAGCCCAGCGCCGGGCCGGCGCTGTGCCAGAAGTAGGGAATCAGATCGACCGGCAGCATGTCCATCGCGTTCATCAGGAAAATCCAGACAAACACGGTCAAGGCCAGCGGGGAAATGAGTTTGCGGCTCTTGGCGTTGTGGATCACGCCCTTGGCCTGGTTTTCGACCATTTCAGACAGCAACTCGACTGCCGCCTGGAAGCGACCGGGCACGCCCGAGGTGGCTTTGCGCGCCGCATTCCACAACACCAGGCAGGCGATCACGCCCAGCAAGATCGAGTACACCAGCGAGTCGAAATTGAACAGGCTGAAATCGACGATGCTGTGCTGCTCGACGTTTTCAAAATTGAAATTCTTTTGCAGATGATGCAAATGGTGCTGGATGTATTCTCCAGCCGACGGGGCGTGTGCACCAGCGTGTTCAGCAGACATAAATCACCAGTTCGTCAATTCAAATCTTTACGACCGACTTGCGGCGCGCCGGATGCAGCCACATGGCCACCCAGTACACCTTCATCGCCACCACAAAGCCGACCAGCAAGGCCAGCCAGCTCAAGTGCGGAACCAGCCTGGGCGCCAACAGCAGCAATGCCACCGTGAGCGCAATCTTGACCAGCTCCCACACAAAAAAACCTGCGAGCGCGGCACCCGCCACACCCGCCCGCCGCGACAGCCCTCTGGCCATCAGCGCCGCCGGCAGGCAAACTGCCAGCGCACCGTAAGCCGTGGACCACGCCACCTCGGGCCGCCCGCTGATGCCCCAGGCCAACAAGGCCGCCAGGGCACCCGCCACCACTTGCCACCCCACGATCCGCCACAGCGAAAGTGAAGGATTGCTTTCACGCCACTGGCGCGCCTGCTCGGCGGTCAGCGGCTTGAAATCGGACTCAAGCGCCGCATCTGTCTCATCTGCAAAAGCCGGTTTTCCTGGCTGCGGTGTGGTTTCAGACATCTTCAACGACACCCCAAGTTACAACCGTGAACCTTTGCAAAGCCGCTGATTATACTAAGTAATATCCCTATCTCAGATCATTCCCGACTGAAGACGCAGGACAAACCCGCTGGCGAACTTTTTGCAAGCTTGGCGGAACCGGCTCCAGCCCCTAGCCCCTCACATCAACCCACGCGCCGCCATGTACACCTTCATCAAATTCCTGCATCTGGTCTCGGCCATCATCTGGCTTGGCGGCATCACCTTCATGCTGTTCGCCCTGCGCCCGGCGCTGGGGGAGCAATTGACCCCGCCGCAGCGGTTGCCCCTGTTGGCCAAGGTGCTGCGCCGCTTCTTCCTGCTGGTGTGGAGCGCCATCGTGCTGCTTCTGGCGAGCGGCGGCTTCATGATGGGCCATGTGGGCGCGCAAGCCACCCCGCTGGGCTGGCACCTGATGGCCGGCATCGGCGTGCTGATGTGCCTGATCTTCGGCCACCTCTACTTCGCACCCTACCGTCGCCTGCAGGCCGCCGTGGCTGCCGCGGACTGGCCCGAAGGCGGCCGGCGCGCCAACCAGATCGCCCAGCTGGCGATGGTGAATTTCTGGCTCGGCTGGCTGGCCATTGCCGCCATCACCTTCCTCGCCTGAGCCTCCGGCCCATGGACGCTCCCGCCCTTCCCCCGCTGCCCTGCTACCTCAACGGCGAGTACACGCTGCTGCCGGACGCCAAGATCAGCGTCATGGACCGCGGCTTCATCTTCGGCGACGGCGTCTATGAAGTGCTGCCGGTCTACGGCGGCTGCCCGTTTCGCTTCGAACAGCACATGGCACGGCTGGAGCGCAACCTGGCCGAGCTGCGCATCCCGAACCCGAACACCCGAGCACAGTGGCAAGAAATTGCTACCAAATTAATAGCTGATTACGCAACATCCACGGGCGCTACCGTCGAAAAAATCGATCAAATGGTGTACATCCAGGTGACGCGCGGCGTGGCGCTGCGCGACCACGCCATGATCGAAGGCCTGACGCCCACGGTGTTCGTGCTGAGCAATGCCATGAAGATGCCGAGCGAAACGCAGCGGCGCGAGGGCGTGGCCTGCGTCACGGCGGACGACTTCCGCTGGCAGAAGGCCCACATCAAGAGCGTGAGCCTGCTGGGCGCCGTGCTGGCGCGCCAGATCAGCATCGATGCCGGCGCCACCGAGACCATCATGTTCCGCGACGGCTTCCTGAGTGAAGCGGCTGCCAGCAACGTCTGGGTGGTGAAAGGCGGCGTGCTCATGGGCCCGCCCAAAGACAACCTGGTGCTCGAAGGCATCCGCTACGCCGTGCTGGAAGACATCTGCCGCACGCACGGCATCCCGCTGGCGCTGCGCCGCATCAGCCGCGCCGAAGTGCTGGCCGCCGACGAGGTGCTGCTGAGCTCGGCCACCAAGGAGGTGCTGCCGGTCACCCGCATCGATGGCCAGCTGGTCGGCAATGGCCAGCCCGGCCCCGTTTATGCCCAGCTCTATGCCGGCTACCAGGCCGCCAAGGCCCGCTCGCGCCAAGCACAGCAGACAGATCGCACGGAGAATCCATCGCCATGAGCCAGCCCCCCTCGTCTGCCGCCCCCGGCAGCAACCCGCGCACCGACACGCTGATCGAGTACCCCTGCCAGTTCCCGATCAAGATCATGGGCGCGCGCGTGGACGGTTTCGTCCATGCCGTGACCACGATCGCGCATGTCTTCGACCCGGTATTCGACGCCAGCACCATCGAACTGCGCGAGAGCAAGGGCGGCAACTACCTCGGCATCACCATCACCATCACGGCCACCAGCCGCGAGCAGCTCGACGAGCTGTACCGCACGCTGTCCACTCACCCGATGGTGAAAGTGGTCTTGTAAAAATTTTTGGCACTTTTCTTTCACACAACCAACGCAAGAGCGGCCTTATGAAAGATTCCACAAGCCAAGAGCGGAGCCGGGCAAGCTGACATGACCATCGAAATTCGTCAGCTCGGCCGGGTCGACTACGTGCCCACCTATGCCGCCATGCAGACCTTCACCGCCGCGCGCACGGCCGACACGCCGGACGAGCTCTGGATCTGCGAGCACCCGCCGGTGTTCACGCAAGGCCTGGCGGGCCAGGCCGACCACGTGCTGGTGCCGGGTGACATTCCCGTGGTAGCCACCAACCGCGGCGGCCAGGTCACCTACCACGGCCCGGGTCAGGTGGTGGCCTACCCGCTGCTCGACCTCAAACGCGCCGGCTACTTCGTCAAGGAGTATGTCTACCGCGTGGAAGAGGCCGTCATCAAGACACTGGCGCATTTCGGCGTCACCGGCCACCGTGTGGCCGGCGCGCCCGGCATCTATGTGCGGCTGGACGACCCGACCGCGCACGCCCTGCTGCCGCAGCGACCGCAAAAATCGGCCGCCGGCGCCACCGCGCCCGATTTCACCGGCCTGGGCAAGATCGCCGCCTTGGGGATCAAGGTCAGCCGCAACTGCACCTACCACGGCGTGGCGCTCAACGTCGCCATGGACCTGGAACCCTACTCGCGCATCAACCCCTGCGGCTACGCCGGGCTGCAAACCGTGGACCTTTCTACAATCGGGGTATCCGTCGACTGGACGGACGCTGCCAATGTTTTGAGCCAAAAGCTCGTTACCTATTTGGCGCCTTGAGCGCCGACATCACACCATGAGCACCCCTGAATCCAGCACGGTCCGCCCCACTGTCCGTGAAGAGCAATCCGTCGACAACTACGACCCATCGGCCAAGCAGAAGGCTGCCGCCAAGCTCTCGCGCATCCCGGTCAAGGTGGAAGCCGGCGAAGTGCTGAAGAAGCCCGAGTGGATCCGCGTCAAGGCCGGTTCGCCCAGCACGCGCTTCTACGAGATCAAGGACATCCTGCGCTCGAACAAGCTGGTCACGGTGTGCGAGGAAGCCAGCTGTCCCAACATCGGCGAATGCTTCGGCAAGGGCACGGCCACCTTCATGATCATGGGCGACAAGTGCACGCGCCGTTGCCCCTTCTGCGACGTTGGCCACGGCCGCCCGGACCCGTTGGACGTCAATGAGCCCGAGAACCTGGCCAAGACCATTGCCGCGCTCAAGCTCAAGTACGTGGTGATCACCAGCGTCGACCGCGACGACCTGCGCGACGGTGGCGCCGGCCACTTCGTCGACTGCATCCGCAAGACGCGCGAGCTATCGCCGCAGACGCAGATCGAGGTGCTGGTACCCGACTTCCGCGGCCGCGACGACCGTGCACTGGAGATCCTGAAGGCCGCACCGCCGGACGTGATGAACCACAACCTGGAAACCGTGCCGCGCCTGTACAAACAAGCGCGCCCGGGCAGCGACTACCAGTTCTCGCTCAACCTGCTGAAAAAGTTCAAGGCCCTGTTCCCGAACGTGCCGACCAAGAGCGGCCTGATGGTCGGCCTGGGTGAGACCGACGAAGAGATTCTGGCGACGATGCGCGACATGCGTGCGCACGACATCGAGATGCTGACCATCGGCCAGTACCTCGCGCCCTCCAATTCGCACCTGCCGGTCAGGCGTTATGTGCATCCGGACACCTTCAAGATGTTCGAGCAGGAAGCCTACAAGATGGGCTTCACCCACGCCGCGGTGGGCGCCATGGTGCGCTCGAGCTACCACGCCGACCAGCAGGCGCATGCCGCCAGCCTGGCCCGATGACACGTCTGGTGACCGACGAGCTCGAGCTGCTGCAGTCGCTGGTCGACTTGCCGCAGCATTCGCGCATCATCGAACTCGGCTGCGGCGCGGCGCACCTGTCGCGCCAACTGCTCGAGCGTTATCCGTCCTGCGAAGTCACCGGGCTGGAGGTGGACGAGCGCCAGATGGCGAAGAACCGGCTCAAACCGCAGGAGCGCCTGCATTTCGTGCAGGCCGGTGCGCAAGCCATTCCCTTTGCCGACGGCAGTTTCGACCTGGCGCTGATGCTGAAGTCGCTGCACCACGTGCCGCTGGATCTGCTCGACCAGGCCTTGGCCGAAGTGCACCGCGTGCTGCAGCCGCAGGGGCTGCTCTATGTGTCGGAGCCGGTGTTTGCCGGCGCACTCAACGAGGTGATGCGCCTGTTCCACGACGAAGAGATCGTGCGTGCCGCCGCCTTGCGCGCCGTGCACCAGGCCGTGGCCTCCGGCGCCTGGGAACAGGTGGAGGAAGTCTTCTTCGAGACCCCGGTGCACTACCGCGACTTCGCCGAGTTCGAGCAGCGCATGATCGGCGTCACCTTCGTCACCCACCGGCTCGATGCCGCCACGCTGGCCGCCGTACGCGCGCGCTTCGAGCCGCACATGACGCCTGACGGCGCCCACTTTGTGCGCCCGATGCGCGTCAATCTGCTGCGCAGGCGTTAAGCGTCATACCTCTATTTGCTACAAAATGGATAGCTGCCCGCGCTTAATCAGCAAGGGCCAGGCGCCAATTTCATGCCGAATCAGGCCGGCGCCATGGCATCCCAGGCCTTGATCGCCTCGGCCGCGTACATCAGCGCCGGGCCACCGCCCATGTAGACGCACACCGCCAGCGTCTCCTCCAGCTCGGCGCGCGTACAGCCCAGCTTGTGCAGTGCCTTGACGTGAAAGCCGATGCAGCCGGAGCAGCGCTGCGTGACGCCGATGGCCAGCGCCATCAGCTCCTTGTGCTTGGTGCTGACGGCCCCCTCAGCCATGGACGCGCGCGCCAGCTGGCCAAAGCCCGCCATGGCGTCGGGCTGCGCCTTGCGAAAGGGTGCCAGGCATTCGTTGATGTCCTGGATCAGGCCCGCATGATCGAAGGTGCTCATGAAAAAATCCGGAAGTTGATACCCCACGGAGTCTGCAACTGCACCTCGGCGGCGGCCTTGATGCAGCTCAATCCAGCACGTCAGCCCGCCAGCAGCGAGGCCGGCTCGTCATGCGCCAGAACGGCCTGCGCCCAGGGCGTGAGCTTGGCCGTGTCGGCACGCAGCACCTCCTGCTTGACCGCCAGGATCTGCGCCGGGTGCATGGAGAAGCTGCGCAGGCCCAGGCCGAGCAGCAGGCGCGTCATGGCCACATCGCCGGCCATTTCGCCGCAGACGCTGACTTCCTTGCCCTGGGTGCGGCATTCGGCGATGGTGTCGGCCACCAGGCGAAGCACGGCCGGGTGCAGCGGGTCGTAGAGATGGGCCACCGACTCGTCGGCGCGATCGATCGCCAGGGTGTACTGGATCAGGTCATTGGTGCCGATGGACAGAAAATCAAAATGCTTGAGAAAGGTCTTGAGCGTCAGCGCCGCAGCCGGAATTTCGATCATGGCGCCCAGTTCCACAACCCCAAAGGGCACGTCTTCGCGCATGAGTTCGGTGCGCGCCTGCTCGATGAGCGCCAGGGTCTGGCGGATTTCGCCCAGGTGCGCCAGCATCGGGATCAGCATCTTTACCCGGCCATGGATCGCCGCGCGCAGGATGGCGCGTAGCTGGGTGACGAACATGTCCGGATCAGCCAGGCTCCAGCGGATGGCGCGCAAGCCGAGTGCCGGATTGAGGTAGGCCGTCTCGGGGAGGTTGCCGTCCATGGGCTTGTCGGCGCCGACGTCCACGGTGCGGATGGTCACCGGCAAACCGTTCATGCCTTCGACTGCACGCCGATAGGCCTGGTACTGCTCCTCTTCGTCAGGCAGCTGGTTCTGCTGACGTCCCATGAACAGAAATTCGCTGCGGAACAAACCGACGCCGACCGCGCCCGCCCGCACGGCCACCGGTGCATCTTCCGGCATCTCGATATTGGCCAGCAGTTCAACCTTTTCGCCGTCCAGCGTGATGGCCGGCGTGTTGAGCAGCCGCCCCAGACGGCTGCGTTCCAGTTCCACTTGGCGCTGCTTGTAGCCGTACTCGGCCAGGATGATGGGCGAGGGGTCGACGATGACCACACCGGCATCGCCATCGATGATGACCCAGTCGTCCTGCCGCACCAGCTGGCTGGCCGTGCGCGCGCCCACCACGGCCGGAATGTCCATGCTGCGCGCCACGATGGCCGTGTGCGAGGTCTTGCCACCCACATCGGTGACGAAGCCGGCAAACACGCCTTGCTTGAACTGCAGCATGTCGGAGGGTGACAACTCGTGCGCGATCAGCACCAGCGGCACGTCGGTGTCATCAAGCTGCCAATCCTGCTGCGACGCCTTGCGCCCACTGCGCACCGGCAGGGGAATGACCGGCGAGGGTGCGCCCTGCATGGCGCGCAACACTTTCTCGGTGATCTGCTCCAGGTCGGCCTTGCGCTCGCGCAGGTACTCGTCCTCCATCTCGTCGAACTGGCGCGCCACCATCTCCAGCTGGGTGGTCAGCGCCCACTCGGCGTTGTAGAGGCGGGCCTGAATCCAGTGCTTGACGCCGCCGATCAGCTCCTCGTCCTGCAGCATCATCAGGTGCACATCAAGCAGGGCCCGCAACTCGTGCGGCGCGTCCTTCGGCCCGAGCTGGGAAATGGTCTGCTGCAAGCGGTGGATTTCATCCACCACGGCATTGCGGCCGCAACGCACACGGTCGATCTCGCTCTCGACCTGGGAGGGCTCGATGAAGTAGTGCGCCACATCCACGCGGCTGGAAGCCACCAGCACGGCTCGCCCGATGGCAATACCGCGCGCGACCGCCAGGCCGTGGATGGAAAAAGTCATGGCATGCGCTCCACGTTCACTCCCCTTCCCCGAACTTGTCGTTGATCAGGGCCAGCATGGCATCGATGGCTTCCTGTGCGCGGTCCCCCTCGGCATCGAGTTCGACCGTGGTGCCGATGCCGGCCGCCAGCATCATCACGCCCATGATGCTCTTGGCATTGACGCGGCGCTCACCGCGCGCGATCCAGATCTCACAGGGAAAGCTGCCTGCCAGCTTGGTGAGTTTGGCTGAAGCACGGGCATGCAGCCCGAGCTTGTTGCTAATAGTCGCACTGGCCTTGGTCATTCTTTCTGTCCTCGTTGTTCTTTTCTTCGTCCTGCACGCTTACGCACTGGCAGCCACCTGCATCACGCCCTGGCTGCCGCCGCTGACGGCGCGCGCCGTCAGCTCATCGATCGGCTCGTCCTGATAAGTCAGCGCACGCAGCAGCATGGGCAGGTTCACGCCCGCCACCAGCCGGGCCGGTACGCTGCCCAGCAGCTGTCGCGCCACATTGCAGGGTGTGGCCCCCATGACATCGGTCAGCAACAGCACCGGCGCGCCGCCGAACTGCGCCGCCACCGCCCGTCGCGCCTCGGCCAGGCTCTCCTGTGCCGTCGCGTCGGGCGACACATCAAAGGCCAGCACATCGCCCACCCGCTCGGGAAAGACATGGGCCACGCACTGGCGCAAAGCACTGGCCAGCGGGGCATGGGCGATGATGAAGATGCCGTTGTTCATGACGCGGTGGATGCCTGATTATGGCTTTTTGCCGCCAGGAAATACATGTAAGAGATGGCACACAGTGTCAGGAAGACGGCCAGCGCGCCCTGAAACGCCCGCGCTTGCGCCCAGCCCAGCGCCTGCAAACCGTCAATCAGCAAGCCGATGCCCCACTGCACGACGAAAATGCCGGAGAAAATGACCAGGTTGTAGGCTGACAGCGCCCGGCCAGCCAGGTCGGGCGGAAAGGCCATGCCCACCGCCGGCTGCGCCAGCGAAATAAAGGTACTGCTCACACAAAACAAGACCAATAGTGCTCCAGACCAGGATGAATGGGCGTCACCAGCTATACAAAGAATAGCAAGCAGCAACAGGCTGAGCGGTGTTCCCAGGGTGATCAGGCGATCGGCAGAGAAGCCACGCCGTGCCAGCCAGGGGTTGAGCAAACCCCAGGACCAGAAGGTGAGCAGCATGGCCACGTTGAGCCAGAACAGGCCGGGGGCGGCCTGTTCTGGCGTGTAGCCGGCCACCCGGATCATCCAGGGCATGGCCCACAGCGTCTGGATCGCCACCATGCCGCCGTAGTTGACGAAGCCGATCGGCGTCATCTTGCGAAAGTAGGGATGGCGCCAGACTTCAGCGTAGCTGCGTTGAGGCTGCGCCTGTCCCACCGCTGATGGCGGCACCTGCCAGGACGGAACCTGCCAGGCGATCACCGCCATGGACAGCGCCATCGTGCCGGCCAGCCCCCAAAACAGCGGACGCCAGCCCAGCAGCGGCATGAGCCACTGCACCGGCAGCGTGGAAGCCACCATGCCCATGGAGCCGGTCATCAGCATCCAGGAATTGGTGCGCAGCTGCGTGGTCGCGCCAAACCAGCGGCGGTAGCCGGTGAGCGGCGCCATCAGGCAGGCGCCCAGGCCGACACCGCACAAGATGCGCGCCAGCAGCAGGCCAGCGAAGCTGGTGGCCCATGAAAATGCCACACACCCGGCCACGGCCACCGCCAGAAAACTCAGGATCACCTTCTTCGGACCATGACGGTCCAGCCAGTTGCCCAAGGGCAATTGCATGGCGGCAAAGCCAAGGAAGTAGCCGCCGGCGAGCAGGCCCAGATCGCGCGCGTTGAGCGCGAACTCCTGCGTCAGCGTCGGCGACAGCGTGGCCGTGATGGCACGGATCAGGGCCGAAAAGAAGTAGGCAAAGGCAAAGGCCAAAAAGACCACCACGGCGGTGCGCCGCGACAACATCGTCATTGAAATTCGAATCCCGAAAAGAACGGCTCGGCCGCATCAGACCCCACCTTATCGGCATAAATGACCGCGTGGTAAAGGTGTTTTTCCTGCACAAACCACACCGCCTGCGCCATCACGGCACTGCCGTCGGCACGCCGGCCCTGCGCGCTCAGGCGCAACGGCGGCGGCTGAACCGCTGCGCCCTTGACGCTGTAAGGTGCCAACTGGGGAGTCCCAGCCTGCATATTGGCCAGCATGGCCGCTTGCCATTGCGCCTGCGCTGCCACCGCCTTGCCGGCGTCCCCGAGATCGACGTGGGCCACGGCAAACAGGGCGCCCCCGGCCTCACAACCAGCCATCTGCATCTCGACCTCCAGACCGGCCAATGTCATCCGGCGGCTGCCCTGATCCGGCTTGCAAGGCAGCAAAGCCTTGAGCCCGGCGCTGCCAACGCGGACTTCGCGCCAGTTGAGCGTGGGGCTGCAACCGGCCAGCAAGGCGCCACAGGCCAGGAGAATCCAGAAGAAACGGGACATTGGCCGATTATCGTGGCACCAGCATGGTGCCTGCATCACTGCGGCAATAGCCCTTTGTCTTTATTTCAGTGCGCCGAACACCTTGCTCAGCACGGCGCTGTCGGTGCCCACCGGGTCACGCCGAATCTTGCGCTCCTCCTCGCCGATCACCAGGTAGAGGCCGTCCAGCGCTTTGCCTGTGACGTACTGCTGGATGCTGGCATCTTCCCGCCGCATCAGGCCGAGCTCGGCAGCCCGGCCCGCCACCTGGTTGTATTTGTCCGCCAGTCCCACCTTCTCCGTACTGCGCGTCACCAGCGGCAGGAATTTCTGGCTCAATGGGGTACGCGTCTTCTCGGCAAAGAAGGCAGTGACGGAGGTTTCGCCGCCAGCCAGGATCTTCTTGGCGTCGTCGATACCCATGCCACGCACCGCCGCCAGCAGCAGATCGCGCGCCAGCGGCACCGCCGCTTCGGCCGCCCGGTTCATGGCAGTCACCAGTTCATCCAGGCGCGCCCCCTGGCCAAAGGTACGCAGCAGCGATGCGGCATCGTTGAGATAGCCGGGCAAAGGAATGCGAACTTTTTCGTTGCCGAGGAATCCATCTGTTTGACCCAGTTGGGCCACCGCCGCTTTGGCGCCCTGCTCCAGCGCCGCCTTCAGCCCCTGCGAGGCTTGTCCCTGGCTGAGGTCGGCCAGGGACAAGGCCCGTGCCGCGGTCGCCGACAGACCCAGGCACACGCCCAGCACCGGTAGCCAAACGGAATTAAACTCGCGACGATCCATGAAAGTCCCCTGCAGATGAAACGAGCCCTGTATATTGCCGCATTCCTGGTGATCGTGGCCTCGGCCTGGATGATGTTCCAGACCTCCGGTCCCAGTGCCGCACCCGAATCCACCTTCGTGCTGCTCGACGGTTCGAAAAAGAGCACAGCCGACCTCAAAGGCCGGGTCACGCTCGTGAACTTCTGGGCCACCAGCTGCACCACCTGCGTGGCCGAAATGCCCAAGATCATCGCCACCCATGACAAATACCATGCGCGCGGCTTCGACACGCTGGCGGTGGCCATGAGCTACGACCCGCCCAGCTATGTGGTGAACTTTGCCGAAACACGCAAGCTGCCGTTCCAGGTGGCGATCGACAACACCGGTTCGGTCGCCAAGGCCTGGGGAGATGTACGCCTGACCCCCACCACCTACATCGTGAACAAGCGTGGCGAAATCGTGAAGCGCTACATCGGCGAGCCGGATTTCGCCGAGCTGCACCGCTTGATCGAGGAACTGCTGGCGCAGGCCTGAACGTCTTTCCCATGCAAAAAGGGCGGTTCATCGAACCGCCCTTTTTCGTGCCCCGCCGCCTTATTTGGCGCGGAAGTCGTCGTGACAGGCCTTGCAAGTGCCCGACGTGGCATTAAAAGCGGTCTTGATGCTGTCCAGGTTGCCGGTCTTGGCTGCCGCGGCCAGCTTGGACATTTCGCCCTGCATCTTGTCGGCGGCTTGCTTGAACTTGGCCTGCTCCTTCCAGATTTCCGGCTTGGCCTTGGTGTCACCCAGGTCCGTATCTTCGCCAAAAGCAGACCAGGGCAGCTTGGACATGCTCTCGGCAATCGCGGCATTGTCAGCCGCCGCTTTGGCATTGAACGGAACTTTGCCACTGACCATGGCACCAATGCGGGCGTAATGCTGCTGCATCACGAACAAGGCGTTCTTGCGGTACTTGATGGCATCGTCCGGCTTGGCGAACTGGGCCGAGGCCGCCCCGGCAAACCCAAGCGCAGCGCTGGCGAGGACAAGGGTACTGATTATTTTCATGTTGTTCCTTGGTTGGTTGAGGAAGAAGACAGACCCGCTAGGGAGTCTAGTGCCACATCGAAAGTTCTGCTTTTTTCATCATCTCAGGGAAAATACCAATCCGCATGTCAGCCCCTTTCTTCACCTACAAGGCCTCCACATGACACATCAAGTCAGAGTCTGGGATCTACCCACCCGCATTTTTCATTGGGCGCTTGCCGCCTGCGTCGTTGCATCGGTGGTCACCGGCCAAGTTGGCGGTGCGGCCATGGACTGGCACTTTCGCATCGGTTATGCCGTGCTGGCGCTGCTGCTGTTTCGCCTGGGCTGGGGTCTGGTGGGTGGTCACTGGTCGCGCTTCTCTTCCTTTCTCTATTCACCGTCAACCCTGCTGCGCTATCTGCGCGGCCAAGGTGGCCCGGAGTTAAGCGTTGGCCACAACCCGCTGGGGGCCGGCTCGGTGTTCGCCCTGCTGTTTTTCCTGCTGGCCCAGGTTGCCACGGGTCTGATCAGCGATGATGAAATCGCCTCCAGCGGCCCCTTGACCAGCCTGGTCCCTGGCACCTGGGTCAGCCAGGCCACCTGGTACCACAGCAGCATCGGCAAGCTGGTACTCATCGGGTTGGTGGCGTTGCACCTGGCCGCGATTGTTTTTTACCTGTGGCGCAAACGCGAGAACCTGGTGCGCCCCATGCTGCTGGGCGACAAGGAAGTCGAGCAATTGCAGCCATCTTCGCGCGACGATGCGCGCACGCGTCTGTTGGCACTTGTGCTGCTCGCCATCTGCGCAGGCCTCGTCGCCCTGCTGCTCAAGCTGGCACCGGGCGGCTACTGAGCCGACGGCTGGCGCAGCAAGCTCTGCCGGTAAAGCGGCATGACCACCTCCGTGATCCGGGCCAGATCCTGCACCCGTGCCTCCGGGTCGGGGTGGGTGCTGAGGAATTCGGGCGGTCGGCCACCGCCGTTGCGGATCATCTTCTGCCACAGCGTGATGGCTGCGCGCGGATCGTAGCCTGCACGCGCGGCCAGTTCCACACCCATCTGGTCAGCCTCGACTTCAGCCTCACGGCTGTGCGGCAGGCCCAGCGTCACCTCGCTGACCATATCGCCCAATTGCGCCAAGGCACGACTGCCCGTGGTGATGGCCAGCAGAATGCCCGGCAACTGGGTCGCGTATTGCAACGACACTTGTTCGCGCACATGTTCGCGCAAGGCATGCGCGATTTCATGCCCCATCACCGCCGCCAGCTCGTTGTCGCTCAGCTGCAGGCGGTTGATGAGCCCGGCATAGACGCCGATCTTGCCGCCGGCCATGCAAAAGGCGTTGATCTCTTCGCTTTGAAATACGTTGATTTCCCAACGCCAGCGCCGTGCGTCTTCGCGAAACACCGGGGTCTGCGCAATCAGCTTGCGCGCGATTCCCTGCACCCGCGTCACCATGGCCAGATCGCGGTTGAGCTGCTGCTTGCGTGCCGCCTCCTGCACCATCTTGCTGTAGGCCTGGGCTGACGCCGCATCGACCTCCTGCGAACTGACCGCCATGCTTTGCGGCCGCGTGATGCCCACGGTACCTGGTTGCGTGGTCTGCACAGTCTGGCAGGCACTGACCAGCAGGCCCGTAGCCAGCGCCAGACTCAGTCTGAAACGGCGGCAACGGCCGACCTTCGGCCCCCCCCCTGTTTTGACGCTAAACTTTGAAGTCATGCCTTGCGCTCTGTTGTGAACACCAAATCCGTCGATATCATCACCCCCAGCACTGCGGCTGAACTCGACGCATTGCGCGATATTTTCCGCGAGTATGCCGCGAGTCTGAAGGTTGACCTGTGCTTTCAGGGTTTTGACCAGGAACTGCTCGCCTTGCCCGGCGACTATGCCGAACCGCGCGGCGCCCTGCGCATGGCCCGCGTGGACGGCTTGATTGCGGGCTGTTGCGCCTTGCGCCCCCTGGACAGCGTGGACTACCCGAATGCCTGCGAGATGAAACGTCTCTATATACGTCCGGAATTTCGCGGTCTCGGCCTCGGCCGCCAGCTGGCTGACGCCATCATGGATGCGGCACGGATCGGCGGCTATAGCTATGTATTGCTCGACACCCTGGATGACATGGAGGCCGCCCGTACGTTGTACGAAGACCTGGGCTTTGAAGAGATTCCGCCGTACTACCATAACCCGATAGCTGGCGCCCACTACCTCAAAGCCGAGCTTTGAAGCATCATGTGCTCCTGAAAGGACTGCCGATTTGGCAGCCTTTTCTCGCGAACGGTCAGAGCTCGTTGTTGACCGCCTGGTTCAGCAGGGTCTCGGCGTCGCTCACCTCGAACTTGCCCGGCCCTTCAATATTGAGCGTGGCCACCTTGCCATCTTTCACCAGCATGGAATAACGGTTGCTGCGCAACCCCATGCCACGTGCCGTCAGGTCCAGTGTCAAGCCAGTCGCCTTGGCGAAGTCAGCGCTTCCATCGGCCAGCATACGCACCTTGCCGCCGGTCTTCTGGTCGCGTGCCCAGGCACCCATGACAAAAGCGTCGTTGACGCTGACGCACCAGATCTCGTCCACGCCGGCCGCCTTGAGTTCCTTGAATTTCTCGACGTAACCGGGCACATGCTTGGCCGAGCAGGTCGGGGTGTAAGCACCCGGCAGGCCGAAGATGGCGATGGTCTTGTCGGCGGTCGCCTTGCTCACATCCACCGGATTCGGTCCGATGCTGCAACCCTCACCCTCGACCTCCGAATACTCCATCAGGGTGGCAGCAGGAAGCTTGTCGCCGACTTTGATCATGTTGTGCTCCTCGTATTGAAAATGGATCGCCAAAAAAAACGGCTCACAAATTGTGAGCCGTTTTCGCCAGTCATGCAGCGCTTGCTGCAAAGGGCTTAGACCGTAGCGGCCTTTTCCACCAGACGGGTTGCCACCCAGTTCTTGGTCTTGGAAATCGGCTTGCTTTCGGTGATCTCGATAACGTCACCCAGCTGGTACTCGCCCTTTTCGTCATGGGCGTGGTACTTGCTGGATTTGGCCACGATCTTGCCGTAGAGCTCGTGCTTGACACGACGCTCGACCAGCACGGTCACCGTCTTGGCGCGTTTGTCGCTGACCACCTTGCCAATCAAGGTGCGCTTGAGGGATTTTTTAGCTTCCGTCATTCAGTGCTCCTTATTTGGCGGCTTGCTTTTCAGCAAGAATGGTCTTGGCACGAGCGATGGCACGACGGGTCGTGCGCAGCGTGGACGTGTTGTTCAGCTGTTGCGTGGCTTTTTGCATACGCAGGCCAAAGTGGGCTTTTTGCAGCTCTTTGACTTCCGCCTGCAGGCCGGCAACGTCTTTCTGGCGCAGTTCAGCAGCTTTCATTTCTTCATTCTCCTGATTACTGGCCGATCATGCGGCTGACAAAGGTGGTGCGCAGCGGCAGCTTGGCAGCAGCCAGGCGGAAAGCTTCGCGAGCGAGTTCTTCGGGCACGCCGACGATTTCGAACACGATCTTGCCGGGCTGGATTTCAGCCACGTAGTACTCCGGGTTACCTTTACCGTTACCCATACGCACTTCAGCGGGCTTCTGGGAAATCGGCTTGTCGGGGAACACACGGATCCAGATACGGCCACCGCGCTTGACGTGACGCGAAATCGCGCGACGGGCCGACTCGATCTGGCGTGCCGTCAGACGGCCGCGATCGGTACATTTCAGACCGAAGTCGCCAAAAGCCACGGTGCTGCCACGGGTAGCAATACCTGTGTTGCGGCCTTTTTGCTCCTTGCGGTATTTTCTACGTGCAGGTTGCAGCATGTTTATTCTCCTTTGGCGCCGTCAGCTGCTGCAGCTGGCGCGGCGACTTTGCGGACGCGCTTAACGGCGGTTTTCGGGGCATCGGCACCAGTGGCCTCTGCGGGTTTGTCGCTGCCATCGGCAGGCGCGGCGTTGCCACCGGCCGGGCGACGCGCACCGCGGGGAGCGGGACGGTCAGAACCAGGACGGGCATCGCGACGCGGGCCACGGGGGCGACGCTCTTCTTCAGCACGGGGCTCGACAGCGGCCGGCAGGTCGTTACGACCCAGCGTGTCGCCCTTGTAGACCCAGACCTTCACGCCGATCACACCATAGGTGGTCTTGGCTTCGGAGGTGCCGTAGTCGATGTCGGCGCGCAGGGTGTGCAGCGGCACACGGCCTTCGCGATACCACTCGGTACGGGCGATCTCGATGCCGTTCAGACGACCTGCCGACATGATCTTGATGCCCAGGGCACCCAGACGCATGGCGTTTTGCATGGCGCGCTTCATGGCGCGGCGGAACATGATGCGCTTCTCGAGCTGCTGGGTGATGCTGTCGGCAATCAGCTTGGCATCGATTTCGGGCTTGCGCACTTCTTCGATGTTGACTGCGACCGGCACGCCCAGCTGTTTGCCGAGTTCGCGCTTGAGGTTTTCGATGTCCTCGCCTTTCTTGCCGATCACAACGCCCGGACGAGCCGAGAAAATCGTGATGCGGGCGTTCTTGGCCGGGCGCTCGATCAGAACGCGCGACACCGAAGCGTTTTTCAGCTTGGCCTTGAGGTACTCGCGCACCTTGATGTCTTCGGCCAGCATGCCGGCGAAGTCACGGTTGTTGGCATACCAGCGCGAAGCCCAGTTGCGGCTGACCGCGAGGCGAAAGCCGGTGGGGTTGATTTTTTGTCCCATATCTTCCAGACCTCTTTCAGTTGCCCACCGTCACGTACACATGGCACGTGGGCTTGCTGATACGGTTGCCGCGGCCTTTGGCGCGCGCGGTAAAGCGCTTGAGCGTAGTGCCCTGCTCGACGTAGATGGTCTTGACCTTCAGCTCGTCGATATCGGCACCGTCGTTGTGCTCGGCATTGGCAATGGCGGACTCCAGAACCTTCTTGATGATCACGGCAGCTTTTTTCTGCGTGAACTGCAGGATGTTCAGGGCTTGGTCCACTTTCTTGCCGCGGATCAGGTCGGCGACCAGACGGCCCTTGTCGACCGAGAGGCGAACGCCACGAAGGGTTGCACGTGTTTCCATGGTCACCTCCTTATTTCTTCTGGACTTTTTTGTCCGCAGGGTGACCCTTGAAAGTCCGGGTGAGTGCGAACTCGCCCAGCTTGTGGCCCACCATTTGGTCGGTGATATAGACCGGCACGTGCTGCTTGCCGTTGTGCACGGCAATGGTCAAGCCGATGAACTCGGGCAGGATCATGGAGCGACGCGACCAGGTCTTGATCGGCTTTTTGTCCTTGGAGGTCACGGCCTTGTCGACCTTGGCCACCAAGTGATGGTCCACAAATGGACCCTTTTTGAGAGAGCGAGTCATTTGCGTTCCCCTTACTTCTTACGACGCGACACAATCATCACTTGTGTGCGCTTGTTGTTGCGGGTACGGTAACCCTTGGTCAGATTACCCCAAGGATCGACAGGATGACGGCCCTCGCCGGTCTTACCTTCACCACCGCCATGGGGGTGATCCACCGGGTTCATCACCACACCGCGAACGGTCGGGCGAATACCCATCCAGCGCTTCACACCGGCCTTGCCGAGCTGGCGCAGGCTGTGTTCTTCATTGGCAACCTGGCCAATGGTGGCGCGGCATTCGATGTGGATCTTGCGAACCTCACCCGAGCGCATGCGAACCTGGGCGTACGTGCCTTCACGTGCCAGCAGAGTTGCGGAAGCACCGGCGGAACGAACCACCTGGGCACCCTTGCCAACCTGCAGTTCGATGCAGTGAATGATCGAACCCACGGGAATGTTGCGGATCGGCAGGGTGTTGCCCACGCGGATCGGCGCTTCAGCACCGCTCATGATGGTCGCGCCCACTTCCAGGCCACGCGGCGCAATGATGTAGCGACGCTCGCCGTCGGCATAACACACCAGAGCGATGTGGGCCGAACGGTTCGGGTCGTACTCGATGCGCTCGACCTTGGCAGGGATCGCGTCCTTGTTGCGCTTGAAGTCGACCACACGGTAGTGGTGCTTGTGACCGCCGCCCTTGTGACGGGTGGTGATGTGACCGTTGTTGTTACGGCCGGCCTGCTGGAACTGGGGTTCGAGCAGGGGAGCGTAAGCCTCACCCTTGTACAGGTGATCACGCGAAATCTTCACCACGCCACGACGGCCCGGCGAAGTCGGTTTCATCTTGATAACAGCCATGATTACGCGGCCTCCCCAGAGAGGTTCAGCTCTTGACCCGGCTTCAGCATCACATAGGCTTTGCGAACATTGTCGCGACGGCCGACGGACTTGCCAAAACGCTTGGTCTTGCCTTTGGTGTTGACCACAGAAACAGCCTTGACCTCAACCTTGAACATCAATTCCACAGCGGCCTTGATTTCGGGTTTGGTGGCATCCTGCAGCACCTTGAACGTCACTGCATTGCTCTTTTCGGCAACCATGGTGGCCTTCTCGGACACGATGGGAGCGACGAGCACCTGCATCAGACGACCTTCTTCAAACTTGACGGCGCTCATGCGAACATCTCCTTGAGTTTGTCCACGGCAGCCTTGGTGACCAGCACCTTGCGGTAATGAACCAGCGACACCGGATCGGCGTAGCGCGGCTCAACCACGAGCACATTCACCAGATTGCGGGAAGCCAGGTACAGGTTTTCGTCGATCTCGTCGGCGATCACCATCACGGAGTCCAGGTTCATCGCCTTGAACTTGGCAGCCAGCGGCTTGGTCTTGGGCGACTCGACCTTGAGGGAGTCGACCACGGCCAGACGGCCTTCGCGAGCCAGTTGCGAGAGGATGGACGCCATGCCGGCGCGGTACATCTTCTTGTTGATCTTCTGGGCGAAGTTTTCTTCCGGGCTGTTCGGGAAAATACGACCGCCTCCGCGCCACAGCGGCGAGGACGTCATACCGGCACGGGCACGGCCCGTTCCCTTTTGCTTGAAAGGCTTCTTGGTGGAGTGCTTGACCTGTTCGCGGTCCTTCTGGGCACGAGTGCCCTGACGCGCGTTGGCCTGGAAAGCCACCACGATCTGGTGAACCAGATCTTCGTTGTATTCACGACCAAACACGGTGTCAGGGGCTTCCAGCTTGGAAGCGGCCTGGCCCTGGTCATTCAGGAGTTCGAGCTGCATCAGTTCGCTCCTTTCGCGCTCTTGGCTTTAACCTTGACGGCGGGACGCACGGTCACGAAGCCGCCGGCGGAACCGGGGATGGCACCCTTGATCAACAGCAGCTGGCGTGCTTCATCAATGCGGATCACGTCCAGGTTCTGGGTGGTCTTGGTCTGGTCGCCCATGTGGCCGGTCATCTTCTTGCCCGGGAACACGCGGCCCGGATCCTGCGCCATGGAGATGGAGCCCGGGACATTGTGCGAACGGCTGTTACCGTGGGAGGCACGCTGCGAACTGAAGTTGTGGCGCTTGATCGTGCCGGCAAAGCCTTTACCGATGGAAGTGCCCTGCACGTCCACCTTCTGGCCGACCGCGAACACGGCCGTCACGGGCACAACCGCACCCGCCTTGTACTGCGCAGCAGCATCGGACGTGACGCGGAATTCTTGAATGATTTCACCGGCTTCAACACCTGCCTTGGCAAGGTGGCCAGCTTCCGGCTTGGTCACGCGCGAAGCTTTGCGCGAACCGAACGTCACCTGCAAGGCAACGTAGCCGTCGTTCTCTTGGGTTTTCACCTGGGTCACACGGTTGTTGGACACATCCACCACCGTGACGGGCACTGCGTCCCCGTCATCGGTGAACAGACGCATCATGCCCACCTTGCGGCCCAGCAACCCGAGGGAGTTGCTCAGACTCATGTTTTTCTCCTTTGCTTTCACCGCTGCAACTTCAATTGGCTACAGCGTTTTGGCGTGAAAGAGGGTTAATAAAACTCGGCCAGACCCCATACAGAATCCGGCAGAGCCAAGAAGTATAACGCGAACCGCCTTTTCAGGCAAGTCCGCGCCATACCCATGCTTTTTCGGGGCGCCCGCCAAGGCCGACGACCCCGTTTTTTGCTTACTGCAGCTTGATTTCCACGTCCACGCCGGCGGGCAGATCGAGCTTCATCAACGCGTCGACCGTCTTGTCGGTCGGGTCAACGATGTCCATCAGACGCTGGTGGGTGCGGATTTCCAACTGGTCGCGGCTGGTCTTGTTGACGTGCGGCGAACGCAGGATGTCGAAACGCTTCATGCGCGTCGGCAGGGGCACCGGGCCCTTGACGATGGCGCCGGTGCGCTTGGCGGTATCCACAATCTCGGCGGCCGACTGGTCGATGAGCTTGTAGTCGAACGCCTTCAGGCGAATGCGGATTTTTTGCTTGGTAGCCATGGCTATTCCTTGTTGATTGCGAATTACGCAATGATCTTGGCAACCACACCAGCACCCACGGTCTTGCCGCCTTCGCGGATAGCGAAGCGCAGGCCTTCTTCCATGGCGATCGGGGCGATCAGCTTGACGGTGATCGACACGTTGTCGCCAGGCATCACCATTTCCTTGCCTTCGGGCAGCTCGATGGCGCCGGTCACGTCCGTGGTACGGAAGTAGAACTGCGGGCGGTAGTTGTTGAAGAAGGGGGTGTGGCGGCCGCCTTCGTCCTTGCTCAGCACGTACACCTCACCGGTGAAGTGGGTGTGCGGCTTGATGGAGCCGGGCTTGCACAGCACTTGGCCGCGCTCGACTTCTTCACGCTTGGTGCCGCGCAGCAGGATACCGACGTTGTCGCCAGCCTGACCCTGGTCCAGCAGCTTGCGGAACATTTCCACGCCGGTGCAGGTGGTCTTCAGGGTGTCCTTGATACCGACGATTTCGATTTCTTCGCCGACCTTGATGACGCCGCGCTCGACACGACCGGTCACCACGGTACCACGACCGGAGATGGAGAACACGTCTTCCACCGGCATCAGGAAGGCGCCGTCCACAGCGCGCTCAGGCGTGGGGATGTAGCTGTCCAGGGCGTCGGCCAGCTTCATGATGGCCTGCTCGCCCAGTTCGCCCTTGTCGCCTTCGAGGGCGAGCTTGGCCGAGCCGCGGATGATGGGGGTGTCGTCGCCAGGGAAGTCGTACTTGGAGAGCAGCTCACGCACTTCCATTTCAACGAGTTCGAGCAGTTCGGCGTCGTCGACCATGTCGCACTTGTTCAGGAAGACGATGATGTAAGGAACACCCACCTGGCGGGCCAGCAGGATGTGCTCACGGGTCTGGGGCATGGGGCCGTCAGCGGCCGAGCACACCAGGATGGCGCCGTCCATCTGGGCGGCACCGGTGATCATGTTCTTGACGTAGTCGGCGTGGCCGGGGCAGTCCACGTGGGCGTAGTGGCGGTTGGCCGTCTCGTATTCCACGTGGGCGGTGTTGATGGTGATGCCGCGGGCCTTTTCTTCCGGCGCCGCGTCGATCTGGTCGTAGGCCTTGGCTGCGCCACCGAACTTGGCCGCCAGAACGGTGGTGATGGCCGCCGTCAAAGTGGTCTTGCCATGGTCCACGTGACCAATGGTGCCGACGTTGACGTGCGGCTTGGTGCGTTCAAATTTCTCTTTTGCCATTTCAATTTCTCCAAAGAGCAATGCCCGTGTGTTGGTTTAACGTTTGCACCTGATTGCTTGATCGCCCCGCACGGGAACAGGGCGGCACCAGATCGCAGACAAAAAGAATGCCCCGGGCCTGGCCCGGGGCGAATCACTTACTTGGCGCGTGCAGCCATGATGGCCTCGGCCACGTTGCGCGGAGCTTCGCTGTAGTGCTTGAACTCCATCGTGTACGTGGCACGGCCCTGCGACATGGAACGCAGCGTCGTCGAGTAACCGAACATCTCGGACAGCGGGACTTCGGCCTTGATGGCCTTGCCGCCACCGACCATGTCGTCCATGCCCTGCACCATGCCGCGACGAGAGGACAGGTCGCCCATCACGTTGCCGGCATAGTCTTCCGGGGTCTCGACTTCCACCGCCATCATCGGCTCAAGGATGACCGGATTGGCCTTGCGGCAGCCTTCCTTGAAACCGAAGATAGCAGCCATCTTGAACGCGTTTTCGTTCGAGTCGACATCGTGGTAGGAACCGAAAGTCAAGGTCACCTTGACATCCACCACCGGATAACCAGCCAGCACGCCGGAGTTCAAGGCTTCGATCACACCCTTCTCCACCGCCGGGATGAATTCGCGCGGCACCACGCCGCCCTTGATGGCGTCGACGAACTCGAAGCCCTTACCGGCTTCGTTCGGCTCGACCGTGAACACCACGTGACCGTACTGGCCCTTGCCGCCCGACTGGCGCACAAACTTGCCTTCGACTTCCGTAACCTGTTTACGGATGGTTTCGCGGTAGGCTACCTGCGGCTTGCCGACGTTGGCTTCCACGCCGAACTCGCGCTTCATGCGGTCCACGATGATTTCGAGGTGAAGCTCGCCCATGCCGCCGATGATGGTCTGGCCGGATTCTTCGTCGGTCTGCACGCGGAACGACGGATCTTCAGCAGCCAGGCGCTGCAAGGCAATACCCATCTTTTCCTGGTCAGCCTTGGACTTCGGCTCCACCGCCTGACGGATCACCGGCTCAGGGAACACCATGCGCTCCAGCGTGATGACAGCGGAGGGATCACACAGGGTTTCACCGGTGGTCACATCCTTCAGACCCACACAGGCAGCAATGTCGCCAGCGCGAATCTCTTCCACTTCTTCGCGGTTGTTGGCGTGCATCTGCACGATACGGCCGATACGCTCTTTCTTGCCGCGCACTGCGTTGTACACGGTGTCGCCCTTTTTCAGGACGCCGGAGTACACACGCACAAAAGTCAGCTGGCCCACAAAGGGGTCCGTCATCAACTTGAATGCCAGCGCGGAGAACTTTTCGTTGTCGTCAGCCTTGCGGGTGACTTCTTTCTCGTCCTCATCGAAACCAGGCACCGGCGGCACGTCCACAGGGGAAGGCAGCAGCTCAACCACGGCGTCCAGCATGCGCTGCACGCCCTTGTTCTTGAAAGCGGTACCGCACAGCATGGGCTGGATTTCGGTTGCCAGGGTGCGCTGACGCAGACCAGCCGTGATCTCATCTTCCGACAGATCACCCTCTTCCAGGTACTTGTTCATCAACTCTTCAGAGGCTTCAGCCGCAGCTTCCACCATCTTCTCGCGCCATTCCTTGGCCAGCGGAACGAGGTCAGCCGGAATCTCTTCGAAGGTGAACTTCATGCCCTGGGAAGCCTCATCCCAGATGATGGCCTTCATCTTGCGCAGATCGACCACGCCGGTGAAGTTTTCCTCGGCGCCAATCGGGATCACGATCGGCACGGGGTTGGCCTTCAGGCGCAGCTTCATCTGGTCCACGACCTTGAAGAAGTTGGCGCCGGTGCGGTCCATCTTGTTCACAAAGGCCAGACGCGGCACCTTGTACTTGTTTGCCTGACGCCACACGGTTTCAGACTGGGGCTGCACGCCACCCACTGCACAGTAGACCATGCAAGCACCGTCCAGCACGCGCATGGAACGCTCGACTTCAATCGTGAAGTCCACGTGACCGGGGGTGTCGATGATGTTGAAACGGTGCTCGGGGAAGGAGTTGTCCATGCCCTTCCAGAAGCAGGTAGTCGCAGCGGACGTGATCGTGATGCCACGCTCCTGCTCCTGCTCCATCCAGTCCATGGTGGCGGCACCGTCGTGCACTTCACCGATCTTGTGGTTCACACCGGTGTAGAAAAGAATACGCTCGGTCGTGGTGGTCTTGCCAGCGTCAATGTGCGCCGAGATGCCAATATTGCGATAGCGCTCAATGGGGGTATTGCGTGCCATGATGTTCTTTCGTTGAAACGGGGAAGGCCCGCACACGGCGGGCCTGCACACCAATTGGGGCAGTGGAGCTTAGAAGCGGAAGTGCGAGAAAGCCTTGTTGGCTTCGGCCATGCGGTGCACTTCGTCACGCTTCTTCATGGCGCCGCCACGACCTTCCACGGCCTCCATCAATTCATTGGCCAGGCGCAGGGCCATGGACTTCTCGCCACGCTTGCGGGCGGCTTCCTTGATCCAGCGCATGGACAAGGCCAGGCGACGCACCGGGCGCACTTCCACCGGCACCTGGTAGTTGGCACCGCCGACGCGACGGGATTTCACCTCGACCATCGGCTTGACGTTGTTGATGGCGGTAGTGAAGAGTTCCAGCGGGTCTTTGCCGGTCTTCTGCTCAATGGTTTCCAGAGCACCGTAAATGATGCGCTCGGCAACCGCTTTTTTGCCGCCTTCCATGATCACGTTCATGAACTTGGAGAGCTCGACATTGCCGAATTTCGGATCCGGCAGGATTTCACGTTTAGGGACTTCGCGACGACGTGGCATATTTCACCTCAATTGCTTCAGTTGGTGTCTTTTCAAACACCGCGAGAGCCATTTCGAACTCTCACTTACTCGACCCACGCTGACCTGTTCCGGCCTCGCGCTTCGGGTCACTACGCTCAAACCGCCAGCCAGGCGGATGAACACCGATACTTCAAAAATCAGGCTTGAAAATTAAGCCTTCTTCGGGCGCTTGGCACCGTACTTGGAGCGCGACTGCTTGCGGTCTTTCACGCCTTGCAGGTCGAGCGAACCGCGCACGATGTGGTAACGCACACCCGGCAAGTCCTTGACACGACCACCGCGCACGAGCACCACAGAGTGTTCCTGCAGGTTGTGGCCTTCACCGCCGATGTAGGAGATGACTTCGAAACCGTTGGTCAGGCGCACCTTGGCGACCTTACGCAAAGCGGAGTTCGGCTTCTTGGGCGTCGTGGTGTACACACGGGTGCAGACACCGCGGCGCTGCGGAGAGTTTTGCATCGCAGGGCTTTTGGACTTGGTCGTTTCGACCTCACGCCCCTGACGCACGAGCTGGTTAATGGTTGGCATTGAAAAACGTCCCTCAACGTTTGAAAAAACGAAAACGTGAAACCCTTCGGAAATTCCGAAAAGCCTTCGAGTGTATCAGGTCAGACCACCCGCTGCAATGCCTTTCGGTCAACAGCGATAGCGTCCACTCACTTCAAAAAAGAGGCGGCTTACTTGATCCACAAGCGCAGCGCATCCCAGGCGCGTCCCAGCACCCCAGCCTGCTCAACCGCCTCCAGAGCCAGCAATGGCACATCAACAAGTGACTGCTCACCAGCAGTCACCTTGAGCGTGGCCAGCGGCTGCCCTTTGGGGAACGGCGCCACCAGCGGGTCGACCCGTACCACTTCCGTCTTGAGCCGGGTGGCCGTGCCAGCCGGTACCGCCACCACAATGGCCTGCGGCCGGCCCAGGCCGATCTGGGAGGATTTGCCCTTCCAGACGCCGGCCGTGACCACCGCCTGGTCGGCTTCGAACAATTTGACGGCCTCAAACGCGGTGTAGCCCCAGTTCAGCAGTTTTTGCGACTCGTTGGCACGCGCCTGTTCACTGACGGTACCCAGCACGATGGACAGCAGGCGCCTCGGACCGGCCGCTTCGGGCGAACCCGGTGCGGCGCCCGGCTTGCCCAGATTCGGAAAATCGCGCTTGGCCGTGGCGATCAGGCAGTAACCCGCCGCCTCGGTATGGCCGGTCTTCAGACCATCGACCGTCGGGTCGCGGAACAGCAGCAGGTTGCGATTGCTGTCATTGGCCGCGGGCGTACCGGGGTAGCGGTATTTTTTGATCGTGTAATACCCCACGTAATCCGGAAAGTCCCGCATCAGCCGCGTGGCCAGGATGCTCAGGTCACGGGCCGTCGTGGTGTGCCCCGCCTCGGTCAGCCCCTCCGGATTCTTGTAACTGGTTGCCTTCATGCCCAGGGCCTTGGCCTGCTCATTCATGAGCTGCACAAAACGTTCGGCCGTACCGCCCACGCCTTCGGCCAGGGCCATCGTAGCGTCGTTGCCCGACTGAACAATCATGCCCTTGATCAGGTCCTCCACCGGCACCTGCATCTTCGGGTCGATAAACATGCGCGAGCCGGGCATGCGCCAGGCGCGCTCACTCACCGGCAGCGTCTGCTTGAGATCGATCTTCTTCGCGCGCAGGGCATCGAACACCAGGTAGGCGGTCATCAGCTTGGTCAGCGAGGCCGGCTCAACCGGGCTGTCGATGTCCTTGGCCGCCAGCACCTGGTTGGCCGTGACGTCGAGCAGCAAGTAGGAACGCGCCGCGATTTCGGGCGGTTGCGGCATCCCCTGGGCGGCAGCGGGAACACTGACCACACACAAGGCGGCCATCAGAGCAAGAAACAGTTTTTTCATCAGACAGGTGAACTGAGGTGGCGGACCACCAGGTTTTTCAAAAGAGGCAATTGCCCATGGAAGAAATGGCTGCCGCCGGGGATCACGGTCACCGGCAACACCTGGGGTCGCGCCCAGTCCATGACGGCGCTCAGCGGCACGGTGTCGTCATGCTCGCCGTGAACCACCAGCGTGCGCTCATGCGCCTCGGGCGGCAGCGCGGGTACCTGGAAGCGGCTGGCAGCGGTACCAATGAACACCAGCTTGTCGATCTGCCGCTGCGGCCACAGCGTCTGCAGCGCCTGGCTCATGACAAAGGAGCCGAAAGAGAAACCGGCCAGCGCCAGCGCCCCGTCCGGCGCGCATTGCTGCACCACGGCCAGCAGATCCTGCGCCTCGCCCCGCCCCTCGTCGTGCACCCCTTCGGTGGCGCCGACGCCGCGGAAGTTGAAGCGCACGGCACGCCAGCCGCACTGGACGAAGGCACGTGCCAGCGTCTGCACCACCTTGTTGTCCATGGTGCCGCCAAACAGCGGGTGCGGGTGCGCAATGACGGCCACACCCCGCGGGGCAGCACCGGGCGCCAGTGACGGCGCGTCGCTCAGTGCCTCGATGACCCCGGCCGGCCCGTCCAACCGCAGGCGTTCAGTCTGTGAATTCATCTCAGCGCCCCAGATGCGGCGGCGTCAGCAGGCGCTCGACCACCCGGCCGTTTTTCAGGTGCGACTCGACGATCTCGTCGATGTCGCTCATGTCGACATAGGAGTACCAGACCGCCTCCGGATAGACCACGGCCACCGGGCCGGCGGCGCAGCGGTCCAGGCAACCGGCCTTGTTCACACGCACCTGGCCGGGCCCCGCCAGACCAGCCGCCTTGACCAGCGATTTGCAGCGGTCGAACGCTTCTTGCGCCTGGTGACGGGCACAGCACTCCGAGCCGTCGGAGCGCTCGTTCAGGCAAAAGAAGATGTGCCGCTGGTAATAGGAAGGCGGCGTTGCTTGCGGGTTCTTGGGATCGTTCATGAGGCCATTCTAGTTTTTCGCTCCCTGCTGCCAGACGCGCGTGAGCACATACAGCAAGGCGGCATAGGGCCATAACCAGCCCAGCCACTGGGCCAGGCCATGGAAGCGGATGAAACGCCCCTGCTCCCAGGTCTGCAGGGTCTGCGCAAAATAGGCGCTGGTCGGCGCCTGGTTGATGATGCTGAGAAACACGCCCAGCGCCAGCAGCATCAGGGCAGCACTGGTGCGCTCGGGCACCCCCAGCAACAGCAAAGCCACCACCAGTGCCAGTGCCAGGCCGATTTGCACCGGCAACTCGACCCAGGCCCAGGCATGCATCGGACCGTAGCTCAGCGCGGCCGACAGCGCCGTGGCTGCCATGCCGACGCCCAACACTGCCAGAACGAACACGACCCGGCGGGCCTTGGCGCGAATGACGCAAAAACCCAGCAGACACGGAATCAAGGCCCCCAGCAGCACGCAGGCCAACTCAGCCCCCGGCACCAGCGGCTGTAGCTCCAGCTCGCGCACCGGCAGCCATTCCAGAAACGGCGTGTCCAGCAGCAGATCGGCCAGACCGGCTTCGAGCCGCTCGAACACCTGGCCCAGCCCCAGCGGCACGGTGGCCGGGAACAGCAGCGCCAGCGGCCACAGGGCCAGCAGCACCAGCGCACCACGCGCATCGGGGACGAACCAGCGGGCGCGAAAACGGCTCCAGCGCGACAGCGCGCCCAGCCGCTCCAGCAAGCTGGCCAGCACGGCCCCGGCCCAGGCGCCCAGCACGTTGAGCACGAAATCCACGTTCGACGGCACGCGCGTTGGCAGGTAGACCTGCAGCGCCTCCATCAGCAGGGAGAGCCCGAACGCGGCCAGCGTGGCATGGCGCACGGCATGCGCACCACGGCCGGTGCGCAGGGCGCTGAGCGCCAGCAGGAATCCCAGCGGGGCATAACCCAGCACATTGGAGATCAGGTCGAAGCCGGTCCAGTACTGGGGAAAAGGCGCCCACAGAAAATCCCAGGGCGCGACACCCTGGTCACGCCAGTCGGCAAAGGGATACAGGCTGGCGTAGAAGATCAGGCCGGCATAGACCAGGGCCAGAGGCCAGGCAGAGGTCTTGTGCACGGCGTCCGGCCTCAGAAGGGTTTGACCACCACCAGGATGACGGCCGCCAACAGCAGCAGGACGGGGACTTCGTTGAACCAGCGGAACCAGACATGGCTGCGCCGGCACTCACCGCGCTGGAATTGCTTCAGCAGCACGCCGCAGCTGTGGTGGTAGCCCAGGACCAGCACCACCACCGCCAGTTTGGCATGCAGCCAGCCGTTGCCCGGCCCCTGGCCGATGCCGTAGCCCAACCAGAGCCAGAGGCCGAACACCAGCGCGGGCACCGCCAGCATCGTGGTGAAGCGCATGAGCTTGCGCGCCATCAGCAGCAGGCGCTCGCGCTCGGCCGGCGACTCCGGCGCAACCATGGCCAGGTTGACGAAGATGCGCGGCAGATAGAACAGGCCGGCGAACCAGCTGGCCACGAAGACGATATGGAGCGATTTAACCCAGAGCATGGGCTGAGTTTAGACCGATACCCCCGTCCCATGCCGAAGACAAAACCTGCGCAGCAGGTTTCAGCGGCAGCTCACTTTGCGCAGCGGAATTAAGCGAGGCAGGCCAGAGCCAAAAAAAACCCCAGCCGAAGCTGGGGTTGCAAGCCTTTTTTGCTGTCACACATCAAGGCCCCGCTCAGGGAGGAAAAGCGGGAGGCGGTCACCCGCCTGACGCAAATCTAACAAAACCGGGGGATGATTTCAAGCGGAATGGCTAACATTTTTTTACATTTGCTTGACCCGAATCAATCGCGCCAGGGCCGTCACGGCGGCGCTCCGCTCGACGAATTCCGCCCCGCCAGGCCAGATTCAGGCACAATTTTCCCCCATGACGACCCCTTATGCACCCTACCCTCTGGGCCGGCCGCGCCGGCTGCGCCGCGACGACTTCACCCGCAACCTGGTGCGCGAACACGCGCTGACGGCCCATGACCTGATCTACCCGGTGTTTGTGGTGGACGGCCAACAGCGCCGCGAAGCCGTGGCCTCCATGCCCGGCGTCGAGCGCCTGAGCCTGGACCTGCTGCTGCCAGTGGCCGAGGAATGCGTCGAACTCGGCATTCCGGTCATGGCCCTGTTCCCGGTGATCGACCCGGCCCTCAAGACGCCGGACGGCAAGGAGGCACTCAACCCCAAGGGCCTAGTGCCCCATGTGGTGCGTGAACTCAAGAAACACTTTCCGGAACTCGGCGTCATGACCGACGTGGCGCTCGACCCCTTCACCAGCCACGGCCAGGACGGCGTGCTGGACGCGACCGGTTACATCCTGAACGACGAAACGGTGGCCATCCTGACGCAGCAGGCGCTGACCCAGGCCGAGGCCGGCGTCGACATCGTGGCGCCCAGCGACATGATGGATGGCCGCATCGGCGCCATCCGCAACGCGCTCGAAGCCCGCGGCCTGGTGCACACCCGCATCATGGCCTACAGCGCCAAGTACGCCAGCGCCTTCTACGGCCCGTTCCGCGACGCGGTCGGCTCGTCCGCCAACCTGGGCAAGAGCAACAAGAAGGTCTACCAGATGGACCCGGCCAACACCGACGAGGCCCTGCGCGAAGTGGCGATGGACATCGCCGAAGGCGCCGACATGGTGATGGTCAAGCCCGGCATGCCCTACCTGGACGTGGTGCGCCGCGTGAAGGACGAATTCCGCATGCCGACCTTCGCCTACCAGGTGTCGGGCGAGTACGCCATGCTGAAAGCCGCGGCACAGAACGGCTGGCTCGACCACGACGCGGTGATGATGGAAAGCCTGCTCGCCTTCAAGCGCGCCGGTGCCGATGGCGTGCTGACCTACTCCGCCGTCGCCGCCGCCCGTTTGCTACAAAATAAATAGCATTTCGCGCATATGCGACAAGGACTGAAGGCCAGTTTGACCTGAAAAATCGAAGCCATACGCCATTGGCCCAACCTCCCATGCGTGTTTTCAACATCAGTGCCGGCAGTGTGGTGGAAAGCGCTGTGCTGCCAAGCCGGCTGCCCGAGCACGGTCATGTCTGGATCGCCTGCACCCGTCAGGAATTCGGCGACCAGCTGGCGCCCCTCCAGGCGGTGCTGCAGGCCTTGTGCGGCCTGCAACTGCTGGACCTGCACATCTCCGACCTGCTGAACCCACACCTGCCCTCGCGCTTTGACTACACCTCGCAATACGACCTGCTGGTGTTTCGCCGGCTGGCGGCTGCGGGCAATACGGCAGAGGCCGCCGCCCAATCTTCAGCCAAGCCGCAGAAACGCAGCGGCCCGCCGATCCTCAAACACCTTGACACCAGCCCGGTCGGCTTCGCGGTGTTCGAGCGTGTGCTGCTGACGGTGCATCCGGTCGACTGCGCGGCGCGCGATGCCTATGCCTCGCGCTTGCTGCAGTCCACGGCCATCGACATCCGCAACGCCAACAGCCGCCTGCCGACCTCAGCGGCCGACCTGATGCTGCGCATCGTCAACCAGATGGTCGACGGTTTTCTGGAATTGCGGCGCGAACTCACGCGCCAGCTCGACCACTGGCAAACCGAGCTGCTGAACCCGCGCACGCGCTTCAACAACTGGGCCGCCCTGCTGGAGGCCCGCCTGTCGCTGCACCAGCTCGACGAAGTCTGCGAGGACCAGCGCGCCGCCATCCAGGACTGGATCGAAACCGTCAAGACCTGGCCCGAGGCGACCACGCCCGCCGAACAGCGCGAACGCGACCTGCTGCAGGTGCGCAGCCGCGACGTGCTGGAACACATCGAACGCGTGGTGCACCATGTGCGTCGGCTGGAACAAAGCGCCGAAACCGCGGTGCAGATGCACTTCAATGCCCAGAGCAACCGCACCAACGACATCATGCGCACGCTCACCGTCCTGACCGCCATCTTCCTGCCGCTCAATCTGATTGCCGGCATCTTCGGCATGAACTTCGAGTTCATCCCCCTGGTGCACAGCGACAGCGGCTTCTGGTGGGCCATGGCGGCCATGGGACTGACCGCCGTTGCGCTGGTCCTGCTGTTCTGGCGCAAGCGCTATCTGGAACGCAGCGGGCGCTGAAGCACCGCACCCCGGGCATCGCCGCCAACGCACCATTGACCCTTATCAAACAAGGGTTAAAGTTGTCGCGCCGCACCATTTCCTTTGACGCCAGACAAAGCCCTGCGCGCGCTGCCGCTATCCAATGTTTCGCGGGATTTCCCCGATCGTTATTCAAAGGAAAGCGTTATGAAAAAAAGTCTTCTGGCTGCAGCTGTTTTGTGTGCATTGACCTCCGGGGCCGCCATGGCCCAGCAAGCTGAAGGCCCATGGATGGTCCGAGCGCGCGCCGCCTTTCTGCAAAGCGCCAATGGCGACAGCGCGGGCCTGGGTACGACCATCAACGACAAATGGCTGCCGGAACTCGACATTTCCTACTTCTTCACCAAGAACGTCGCCGCCGAGTTGATCCTGACCGTACCGCAGCAACACAACGTCGCCATCCGGGCGCTGGGCGGCCATGTCGGCACCCTCAAGCACCTGCCGCCGACGCTGACGCTGCAATATCACTTCGACGCTTCCGGCTTCCGACCCTATGTGGGCGCTGGCGTGAACTTCACCGCCTTCAGTGACGTGGAGATCCCGGGTTACGACGTCAACCGCAAGAGCTGGGGCGGTGCCCTCCAGGTCGGCGTCGACGTGCCAATCGCCAAGAACACCTACCTGAACTTCGACCTCAAGAAGCTCTACATCGCCACTGACATCAACACGGCCGCCGGCGCCAAGGCCACCACCTTCAGCATCGACCCGCTGCTGTTCGGCATCGGCGTGGGCTGGCGCTTCTGAGCCGGGCGCCAGGCCAGGTTGGGGCCGGCTGGGGCTCAGGGCGCGGCACCGAGAAACAGCGCCGCGCCGTTGTCCCAGGCGACGCGGCGCGCCACCGCCGGCGGCAGGTCGCCCAGCCAGCGGCGGTAGCCGCGCATCAAGTCGTCGTAGTAGAGCCAGCGCTGGTTGACCCAGGTGTCGGAGCCGATCAGGAAACGCGCCGGGTACTTGAGCAGCAGCGCACGCCACTCAGGGCACAGTGCGCCGTCGCCGCAGGTCAGCCCCGGGCGGTAGGACAACTCGCCCATCAGTTGCGGGTATTTCGCCAGCAGCGCCTCGACCCGCGCAACGGGCGAACCGCCGATGCCGGTATGGGCCCAGATCAGCCGCGCCTTCGGTGCATGCGCCAGCAGCAGGTCGACCGCCGTATCGTCCACATGCGCCAGCACCGCCAGCCCGTTCTGCTCGGCAAACTGCATCAGCTTTCTGGCCACCGGGCCGTTGGCGTTGGCGCTGTCGTAAAGATGGAACTCGCCGATGCCGCGGTAGGAGCCGGCGGCCGTGCCGCGCGCGAACTCGGCCTGCACCATGGCGTAGATGCTCTCGTCCTGGAACCAGTTGTTGTAGTCGGCACGGTTGCGGTACAGGCGGATGAAAGGCACCACCGTCACGCCCGCCGCGCGCGTGGCCTCACCGGCCTCCGCCAGGGCCCGCGTGCCGTCGTTGGGCCGGCTGTTGGCAACAATGGCCTGCACGCCGTTGCGCTGCATGCGCGCCAGCACGTCGCTCAAGGGGTGCGGCCCGGCCTGCCCGTTCCAGGCCTCCTCGTTGTAGTGCAGGTGGGCGTCGAACAGCGGACCGCTGTAATCAGTCGCCTGGGCCAAGCCGACAGACGCTCCCAAAAAAAGAGCGGCCCGCGCATATTTGACGAGACCTACAGGCCAAAAAGGCTTGAAAACTGCAGGCCTGCCCATGGATCAGCCCACGTGTTTGGCAAAGAAGGCCAGCGTGCGTTCGCGCGCCTGAGCGGCGGCTGCCGCGTTCCAGGCGCCGCGGTGGTCGCAGTTGAAACCGTGGTTGGCCGGGTAGATGTGCGTCTCAACGTCAGGATGCGCTTTCTGGAACGCCGCCACGCCGTCGAGCGCAATCCAGTGGTCCTTCTCGCCGAAATGCGCCAGCACCGGGCACTTCGGCGTGCGCGCGATTTCCACCGGCGCGGTGATGCCACCACCGTAGTAGGGCACGGCCGCGCTCACGCCCTGCAGCAGGCAGGCGCTGCGCCAGGCCAGCAGGCCGCCCCAGCAATAGCCGACCACGCCGACCTTGCCGGCCTGGGCCGCGTGGTCGATGGCGGCCTGGATGTCCTGCAGCACGCCCGGGGCATCAACCTTCATGCCCATGGCTTCCACTGCGGCCTTGAGCGCCGCACCGGCGCTCATGTCGTCCGGCGCGTAGCCGAGTTCGACCCCTTGCTTGACGCGGTGAAAGGTTGACGGTGCCACCGCCAGATAACCGTCGGCGGCATAACCGTCGGCCACGGCGCGGATGTGCGCGTTGACGCCGAAGATTTCCTGCAGCACCACCACGGCGCCGCGCGGCTGGGCGGCGGGCTGTGCCACATAGGCAGGGAAAGTGAAGCCGTCGGCGGCTTTCAGGTCGATGAACTGGCCCATCTTTTTTCCTTGTGTCTTGTAGTTATGCGGACTTGAGCTTGCGCTCGACGAAGTCGAGCCGGTCCTGGCCCCAGAAAATCTCGCCGTCGACACAATAGCTGGGCGCACCGAACACACCAGCCTCGATCGCCTGCTGCGTGTAGGCCTCGTAGCGTTCCTGCACCGTCTGGCTGTAGGCTTGCTCCCGCCGCTTGGCATCCAGCCCCTGCTCAGCCAGCAGCTCGGCCAGCACTTTCTCGTCGGCAATGTTGCGATCCTGCGCCCACACCGCGGCCAGCACCGCGCCGGTGAGCTTCATGGCCGCCGCCGTGCCGTCGTGCAGGTCGACGGCGATGATCAGGCCGGCCGCATCGTCGCCGCTGACCGGAAAGTATTTGGGCTGGGGATGCAGCGGCATCTGCAGATAGTCGCTGTAGCGCTTGAGCTCCAGCAGGCGGTAGGCCTGGCGCTGCGGCGCGCGCTTCGGCAGCGGCAGGCCGCCGGAAATCGGGAACACCTTGCCGCCCAGATCGACCGGCCGCACATGGATCGTGGCACCCGCGGCCTGGGCCATGGCGGCGAAGCGCTGGTGGCCCAGGTAGGTCCAGGGGCTTTGCGGCGCGAAATAGTAGTCAACCGTGCGACTCATGCGTGTCTCCAAGTATTTTCAGGAATGGTATCTTGTCATTCCTTCATTTGCAGGAGAGCGGTTTTGGACCAGGTGCTACTCATCACCGGCGGCAGCCGCGGCATCGGCGCCGCCACGGCCTTGCTGGCTGCGCAGCGCGGCTATGCGGTGGCCGTCAACTACACGGCCAACTCGCTGGCAGCCGACGAGGTGGTACGGCAGATCCGTGCCAGCGGCGGCAACGCCATCACGGTGCAGGCCGACGTGGCCGATGAGGCGCAGGTGCTGGCCATGTTCGAGAAGGTCGACGCCAAGCTCGGCCGGCTCACGGCGCTGGTCAACAACGCCGGTGTGGTCGATGCGGCGCAGCGTGTGGACGAACAGAGCCTGGCGCGCTGGCGCCGCATGTTCGAGATCAATGTCTTCGGCACCCTGCTGTGCGCGCGCGAGGCGGTGCGGCGCATGAGCACGCGCCATGGCGGCAGCGGCGGTGCCATCGTCAATGTGAGCAGCGTGGCGGCCACGCTGGGCGCGCCGAACCAGTACGTGGACTATGCGGCGGCCAAGGGCGCAGTCGATGTCTTCACGCTCGGTCTGGCGCGCGAAGTGGCCACCGAAGGCGTGCGCGTCAACGCCGTGCGGCCCGGCATCATCGACACCGAAATCCACGCCAGCGGCGGCCAGCCCGACCGCGCGCAGCGGCTGGCGCCGCAGATTCCGATGCAGCGCCCCGGCACGGCGCAGGAAATCGCCAACGCCATCATCTGGCTGCTGTCCGACGAAGCCAGCTACGCCACCGGCAGCATTCTGGACCTGACAGGAGGACGCTGATGAACACGAAGACCATCAAGTACTACTGGGAAGACCTCGCCCCCGGCTCAACCCGTCAGCTCGGCAGCGTGAGCCCGACGAAAGAGCAGATCCTGGCCTTTGCCGGGCAGTTCGACCCGCAGCCCTTTCACCTCGACGAGGCAGCGGCCCAAGCCTCGATGTTCGGCAGCCTGTGCGCCAGCGGCTGGCACACCTGCGCCATGGCCATGCGGCTGATGGTGGACAACTTCCTGAGCGAGGCCGCCAGCCTGGGCTCGCCCGGACTGGAAAGCCTGAAGTGGCTCAAGCCGGTGTTTCCCGGCGACACGCTTTCCCTGAGCCACACCATCCTGGAGAGCCGGCCCATGGCCAGCCGCCCGGATGTCGGCCTGGTGCGCACAGCGTGGGAGATGCACAACCAGCACGGCGACAAAGTGCTGCACATGGAAGGCTACGGCATGTTCCGCCGCCGCACGCCGGCCCCAGCCGCCGCCTGAAACCAGCGCCCGGCTCTGCCCGGACCTAGAACGCGACGACCGCGCCGTTGGAGCGCGGATCGAACCCCCCTTCGAGCACGCCGTTAGCATGGCGTACCAGCATACCGGCATGGCCCACGCCTTCGTCCCAGGCGCCTATCGTTTCCACCTCATGCCCCAGCGCACGCAATTCGGCGGCGACCGCAGGATCGAAACGGCTCTCCAGCTTGAGCGAGTCACTGGACTGGCCCCAGGTGCGGCCCAGCAGCCAGCGCGGCCGCTCGATCGCCTGCTGCGGGTGATCGCCGAAACGCATCACGCGGTTGAAGATGGTGGCCTGGGTCTGCGGCTGGCCGTCGCCGCCCATGGTGCCGTAGACCATGGTGCCGCCATCGGCCAGTTGGGCCATGGCGGGATTGAGCGTGTGGAAAGGCTTCTTGCACGGCGCCAGCGTGTTCACGTGCGCCGGGTTCAGCGAAAAGCTGCAGCCGCGGTTCTGCCAGTTGACGCCGCTGCTGGGCAGCACCACACCGGAGCCGAACTCGTGGTAGATGCTCTGGATGAAAGAGACCGCGATGCCGTTCTTGTCGATCACGCCCATCCAGATGGTGTCGCCCGGATCGGTCTTTTTGCCCCAGGGCAAGGCCGCGTCGGGCTTGAACTTTTTTGCCAGCGCATCGATGCGGGCAGGCGTGAGCAGCTCGACCGGTGGCAGCACCATGAAATCGGGATCGGTGAGGTAGCGGTCGCGCACGCGGAAGGCCAGCTTGGTCGCTTCCACCTGCGCATGCACGAAGGCCGCGCTCTCAGGTCCTGACTTGTCCACCTTCTGCCAGCCGGGGAAACGATCCATCAGCGCCAGGATCAGCAGCGAGACCAGACCCTGCGAAGGCGGCACCATGTTGTGCAGTTGCGCGCCGCCGACCGGCACGGTCAGCGGATCGATCAGTTTGGCCTGATGCGCCTGCAGGTCGGCCAGCGTCAGCGGGCTGCCGACGACGGCGAGTTCTGCGGCCATCTGCTTTGCAAGCGCGCCGCGATAAAACGCGTCCGTTCCCTTGTGTGCGATCAGCGCCAGCGTGTCGGCCAGGCGTGACTGCTTGAAGAGATCACCCACCTGTGGCACCTGACCCGCCGTGAGAAAGGTCTGGGCGAAACCGGGCTGGTCCTTGAGCTCGGCCAGTTTGGCCTGCGTGGTGCTGGCCTGGCTGCGCGTGACGGGGATACCTTCGCGCGCCAGGAAGATGGCGTCATCGAGCAATCGGCTCAGCGGCAGGCGGCCCCCCAGCGACTGGCGCGACAGCGCGTGCGCCGCACCCCAACCCGAGATCGTGCCGGCCACGGTGAGCGCAGCGATGCCGCTGCGAAACGGGATGCTGCCCGTGATGCCTTTCGCCGCGTACCACGCACGGCTGGCGGCCTGTGCGCTGCGGCCACTGGCGTCGATGCCGCCGGGACGGTTGCCCGGGCCGTTGATGACCCAGAAACTGTCGCCACCGATCGAGTTCATGTGCGGGTAGACCACGGCGATGGTGGCCGCGGCAGCGACCATCGCCTCCAGCGCATTGCCACCTTCGCGCAGCACGGCCACCGCCGATTCGGCAGCCAGGGAATGGGGTGCCACCGCGATACCGCGGCGGCCATAGACGGATTGGGTCATGCGTGTCTCCTGTTGTTGTTTCTACCAGCCGATCGCCTTGGGCAACCACAACGCGATCTGCGGATAGAAGAACAACAATAGCAGCGTCACGCCCTGCATGGCGATGAACGGCACCACGCCCTTGTAGATGTCCGTGATCGTCACCTCCGGCGGCGCCACCCCCTTGAGGTAGAACAGCGCCCAGCCAAACGGCGGCGTCAGGAAGGACGATTGCAAATTGAGAGTGATCAACATCGCCAGCCAGACCGGGTCCACCCCCTGATTGACGAGCACCGGCAGGAACAGCGGCACGGCGATGTAGCTGATCTCGATCCACTCGATGAAAAAGCCGAGCACGAAGATCAGCAGCATCATGAACCAGATATCGCTGTTGACGCCACCGGGCAGCAGATCGAACATGCGCGTGATCAGGTCTTCGCCATGCAAGCCGCGGAAGGACAGGGCAAAGACCTGCGCCGTCATCAGGATGAACATCATGATGGCGGTGATCTTGCTGGTCTCCAGCGCCACTGCCTTCAGGATCTTGAAGCTGAAGCGCCGTGACACCACCGTGATCAGCACCGAGCCCACGGCCCCCATGGAGGCGGCCTCGGTCGGTGCGGCAATACCGCCGACGATCGAGCCCAGCACCGCCACCACCAGCATGATGGGCGGCACCACCACCTTCCAGAAGCGCCGCCAGAGCTGCCGGCGGGTCACCCCGTTGCGCTCTTCCAGCGGGATCGGCGGCATCAGGTCCGGCTGCAGCCAGCCGCGCACCAGCAGGTAGACAATGTACACACCCGACAGCAGCAGGCCGGGCCCGACCGCCGCCGCAAACAGCGTACCGACCGACAGCTGCATGATGTCCGACAGCAGGATCAGGATCAGGCTGGGTGGAATGATCTGCCCCAGCGTGCCCGAGGCGCAGATGGCGCCACAGGCGATGCTCTTGTCGTAGCCGCGCCGGATCAGCGTCGGCAGGGTCAGCAGCCCCAGCGTGATGACGGTGGCGCCGACGATGCCGGTGGTCGCCCCCATGAGCACGCCAAACAGGATGATGCCCACCCCCATGCCGCCACGCACGCCGCCGGCGATATGCCCCATGACATCGAGCAGGTCGTCGGCCAGCCGCGACTTTTCCAGCATCACGCCCATGAAAACAAACAGCGGGATGGCCATCCACTGGTAACCCGCCACGATGCCGTAGAAGCGCGCCGGCAGCAAATTGAACAGCGTGTCGCCAAAGCCAAGGTAACCGAACACGAAACCGACCGTGGCCAGTGTCGTGGCCACCGGCACACCGATCATCAGCAGCACAAAGAAGGCCACCAGCATGAAGATGGCATAGGTCTGCACTTCAAACATGCGGCTGCTCCTTCTGGGCGCTGAAAGCGCGGATGACACGCATCAGCTCGCCCACCGCCTGCAGCGCGAGCAGGCCATACCCAATCGGAATCAGCGACTTGACGATCCAGCGCAGGGGAATGCCGCCGGGATCGGGCGAACCCTCCTGGATGGCATAGGACTGCACCACATAGCCGATCGACAGCTTGATGAAGATCAGCGCGATCACCAGCATCAGCGCGGCCGACACGACATCGACCGCGAACTTGGCCCTGGGGCCGTAGTTGGCATAGAACAGGTCCACCCGGACGTTCTCGCCGCGCTGCAGGGCGTAGCTCATGCCCAGCAGAATGAGCGCAGCCAGCAGGTGCCATTCGAGCTCCTGGGCCCAGACAGAACCGAAGCTCAAGGAGTAGCGCAGGACCACATTGATCGCGACCAGTGAAATCATGGCCAGGGCCACCCAAGCGGTGGCCCGGCCCATCATGTCAATCAGCGATTCAATGCCTGCCAGTACGACCGGAGTCGTTTTGGACATAGCAAGCACTCCAGGAAATTAACCGCGAATCTTGACGTGGTACTGCTCTTCGCTGATCTCGGACCAGCGGTCGTACTTGGCCTTGAAGGCCATGTAGGACTCATGCACCTTCTTGGTCAGCGGATCCTTGGCAACCGCCTCGGCCAGCACCTTGTCGGTTTCCTTGCGCAGGGCCGCGATCACCGCGTCCGGCAAGGGTTTGGCAATGACCTTGTGGTTCTTGACCAGGTCTTCCATCGCCTCCGAGTTGGCCTTCTGGCACCAGCCCTCGCTGATGACGTTGCAAGCCGCCGCCGCGTTCTGCACGATGGCCTGCAGATCCTTGGGCAGCTTGTCCCAGGCAGCCTTGTTGATCAGCAGTTCGGACACGGTCGCCGGTTCGTGCCAGCCGCTGGTGTAGTAGTACTTGGCCGCCTTGTGCAGGCCCAGGCGCCGATCCTGGAACGGGCCGACGAATTCGGCCGCGTCGATCACGCCGCGCTCCAGTGCCGGAAAGATCTCGCCGCCCGGCAGCACCTTCACATCCACGCCCAGGTTTGCGTACACCTTGCCCGCCAGGCCCGGAATGCGCATCTTCAGGCCCTTGAGATCAGCCACCGTCTTGATCTCCTTCTTGAACCAGCCGGTCATCTGCACGCCGGTGTTGCCGCAAGGCATGGCCACCATGCCGAAAGGCGCATAGACCTCGTTCCACAGGTCGATGCCGCCGCCGTCATAAAGCCAGCCGTTCATGCCCTGGAAGTTCATGCCGAAGGGCACGGCGGTGAAGTACTGGGCGGCAAAGGTCTTGCCGGTCCAGAAGTAGCTGTTGGCGTGGTTCATCTCCACCGTGCCGGCGCGTACCGCATCAAAGCCTTCGAAGGCCGGGATCAGTTCGCCAGCACCGAAGACCTGGATGTTCAGACGCCCGCCCGACATCTCGCGGATGCGCTTGGCCAGGTCGGTGGCGCTGCCCGGGCCGTCCATATAGAAAGGCGAACCCTTGGTGTAGGCACTGGTCATCTTCCAGGTAAAGGTTTGCTGTGCCCGGGCGACCATGGGAAAAGCCAGGCCAGCGCCGACGGCACCAGCGGTCACGCCTTTGGAAACAAACGAACGACGATCCAGTTTCATGAGGAAGCTCCTGTTATATGAAGAACACTTCCTATACAGCAAGGCTCATGCCAGATTCAGAACACGGATTGGGCCCACCTCATGCACCAGCGCAAGGCATAACGCACCAGGAGTTGCCGGCACGCGCCGGGCACGCCAACCAATTCCATCCAAATGCACCGCTCTGGCCGCTCTCCACGGACAAGTGCCGGCAGGCAAGGGAAGGTGTTCAGCGCGTCAACGCCACTGCCGCAGCCACTGCGCCAGTTCGTCCACCGCGGCATCGGTGGCGGCGCTCAAGGCACGCACACCACCGGCGGCATCGGCACTCGGCGCCGGGCGCTGCACCACCACCGTACGCTGCGCCATCATGCGCTCGCCCGAGGGCAGGCGCTGGCGCACGGTGGCGCGCAGACGCAGCAGGCCACTGCTCTTGTCCGGCGCCTCGAACACTTGGCTGAACTCGTCCAGCTCCAGCTGCAGCACGCGCGATGACCCTTCACCCGGGCGCAGCACCGTGAACTGGCTGCTCAGGCCCTCGCGCAGGCGCTGCTGCACCAGCTCGGCCGGCGACATGGCCCAGCGCGCCAGGGTGTAGGTCCGCAGCTGCTGTCCATCGGCATAGGCCAGGCGATACAGCATGGCGTTGCCATCGAGCGCCGGTGTGGCCTGTGCCGTGATCGCCAGCGCCGGCAGCGCTGCGGCGGACGCCGGTGCCGACGGCAAGGAACGGGCACCGAAGTCGTACAGCATGGGACTGGGCCCGCGCTCCGGCAGGGCGCAGCCGGACAGCACGGCCGTCACAGCAAGCACAAAAACCGCCAGAGCCCTTGTCAGATATGCGCAACCAGCTCTTGAATTCATAGCATCTTTCATGGCTTCCCCCCTTGCGTGACCAGCGGCGCGACAAAACCCGGCTCGCCGGGACCGGGCAGGGCCGGCCCCGGACCGAGCAGCAAAGTCTGCGGATTGTCCTGCAGCGAGCCCGCCACACGCCCGACCTGGCGTGCGGCACGGCCGGTCTCGTCCAACGCGCGGTTCAGACGCAGCAAGGTTCCGGTTTCTTGCGACACCTGGTCCAGCGGACCGCCGGGTTGCTGCACACGCTGTGCCAGGCGCCCGTAGTCGGCTGCCGTCTGCTTCACCTCGTCGGCGCTGCCGGCCACACTGCCGGCCGCTGCGCGCAAGGATTGCAGCGCACTGCCGGCCTCTTTCATCACCGGCGGCAGGCTGGCTGCCGCCTCCCCGATGGCACCGATGCTTTTCACCAGCGTCTGCTGGTTCTCCGCCGCCAGCAGTTGATTGATGCGCCGGCTGGTTTCTTCCAGCTGGGCCAGGATGCGGCCGCTCTGCTCGGACAACTGGCCCACCAGCCCGAGGTGCATCGGGATACGGGCCGGCGGCTCGCCGCCGGAAGGCAGCCGTTCCTTCGACTGGCCGGTGTCGTCGAGCTGCACGAAGGCGATGCCGGTCACACCCTGAAAACCGAGCGAGGCAAAGGTGGAGCGGGTGACGGGTGTGTTGGCAGCCACCGCGATGCGCACCAGCACATTGCCAGGCACTTGTGGGTCAAAACTGATGTCCGTCACCTTGCCCACCTTGACGCCGCGGAAACGCACCGAGGCCTGCTGCTGCAAGCCGGTGACCGGATCGTCGGTGGTGACGTCGTAGAGCAGCTGCTCACCGGAGTCCCGCGTGAGCCAGACGGCCAGCGCCACCAGCAAGGCGCTGAGCAGCAGCACGAAGGCGCCGGCGGCAAGGGCATGGGCTTTGTTTTCCATAGGGTCTCTTTCTACACTGCGATCGGCGGCTCATGCAACAAGGCGACGGCACGCTGGCCTCGTTCTCCGAGAAAGAACTCGCGGATGAAAGGGTGGTCGAAGGCCATGACCTCACGCGGCGCGCCGCTGACGATGACCTTGTGGTCGGCCAGCACCGCCACGCGGGTGCTGAGTTCGAACAAGGTGTCCAGATCGTGCGTGACCATCACCACCGTCAGGCCCAGTTCGCGGTGCAGCGAGCGCAGCAGATCGCACAAGGCATCGGCGCTGTCCGGATCGAGCCCGGCGGTGGGTTCGTCCAGCAGCAGCAGGGGCGGGTCCATGACGAGGGCACGCGCCAGCGCCACGCGCTTGATCATGCCGCCGGACAGGTTGGCCGGCATCTTGTGCGCCTGCGCCGGATCGAGCCCCACCAGCTGCAGCTTGACCAGCGCGACATCACGCACCAGATCGTCCGGCAGGGTGCCGAGCTCGCGCAGCGGAAAGGCGATGTTGTCCAGCACGCTGAAGGCCGAGAACAAGGCGCCGTGCTGGAACAGCATGCCAACCCGACTGGCCGCACCCGGCTCGCCCAGGCGTGCTGCGGGCCGGCCCATCACCGTGACGCGCCCGCTGCGCGGCCGCTCCAGCCCCAGCATCTGGCGCAACAGCACGGTCTTGCCGCTGCCCGAACCGCCGACGATGGACACCAGCTCGCCGGCGCCAATGCGCAAGTCCAGATCGCGGTGCACCACGAATTCCCGCCCGGCGGTGCGAAACGACGAGCACAGCTGATCGATCTCCACCACCGGCGCGTCGGAAGACGTCGTGTTCATGTTCATATGCCGACGTCCTTGAAGACGACCGCGAACAGCGCATCGACCAGGATCACCACCGTGATCGACGTCACCACCGAGGCCGTGGTGCCCTGGCCCAGGCTCTCGGTATTCGGCTTGACGCGCAAACCGTAATGGCACCCCACCAGGGCGATGAAGACGCCGAACACCGCTGACTTGGCCACCGCCAGCGTGAGGTTGGAAGCCTTCACCGCATCGGGCAGGGTGGAGACGAAGTACGAGGGCGTGACGCCCATCACCAGATCGGAGGCCAGCATGCCGCCGAGCATGGCCGCCAGCGTGGTCCACACCGACAACAGCGGCATGGTCAGGGCCATCGCCATCACGCGCGGCAGCACCAGCCGGAAACCGCGTGCAATGCCGAGTACGCGCATGGCATCGAGCTCCTCGGTCACGCGCATCACGCCGATCTGCGCCGTGATGGTCGAACCCGAACGCCCCGCAATCAGGATGGCCGCCAGCACCGGCCCGAGCTCGCGGATCAGCGAGATGCCCAGGATGTTGACGATGAAGGGATCGGCGCCGAACAGCTTGAGCTGCTGCGACATCAGATAGGCCAGCACCACGCCGATCAGAAAGCCGACCAGCGCCGTGATCGGCAAGGCGGTGGCACCGATGTGGTACAGGTGACCGGAGAAGTCGCGCCACGGCCCCTGGCGCGGATGGCGCAGCAGGTACAGGGTATCGAGCAGGAGCTGACCGACCAGGCGCAACAGGCCGCGCGCGTGGTCAACCACGCGCAGCACCAGCCCGCCCAGCGCGAAAAAGATCTGGCTCGCCGTCATGCGCACTGGCGGTGGCGGCGTCACCGTGTAGCGCGCCACCCGCTCCAGCATGGCGCGCTGGGCCGGCAAGACTTCCAGTTGCGCCGGCCAGCGCCGGCCCCAGCTGTTCCACAACAGTTGCGCGCCGGTGTGGTCCAGTCGCAGCAGCTGGCGCAGGTCCCAGCACTGCACGGCCTGCGGGCCGATCAGGGCCGACTGCAGCGCCTGCTGCAGGGCACTCCAGACCTGCGGCTCGGCCAGCGCCGCCGCCGCCCACTGGCCCTGCAGCAAGGCGCAGGGGCCCTGCGGCAAGGTCTGCCGGGTCAGGCGTGGCGTGGTGTCGTCCATGGATGCGCGGCGGCAAAGGCGGTATGGGTCTGATGGTACATGCAAGCAGCAGGCATGGGCCAGCCCCAAACGGCCCTCAATTCACCGCCACAATACAGGCACGGCATGCGAGCCCGAGGAGACCCCATGAGCGACACCAACCCCCCCCATGATTTGCTGAGCGAGCAGCGCGGTCCCGTGCTGTGGCTGACCATCAACCGCGAGGCGCGCCGCAACGCCGTCAGCCACGGCGTGCTGGCCACCATGGCGCAAGCCATCCAGGCGGCGCAGACTCAGCGCGACATCCGCGCCATCGTCATCACCGGTGCCGGCGACAAAGCCTTTTGCGCCGGCGCCGACCTGCAGGCCAGCCAGGCCTTCACCACCGACTACTCGGAGCCGCACGGCCACGTGGCGCAGGTGTTGCGCGCCGCCAAAGCCAGCACGGTGCCGCTGATCGCACGCGTCAATGGCGCCTGCATGGCCGGTGGCATGGGGCTCTTGAGCATGTGCGACCTGGCGGTGGCGGCGCGCCATGCGGTGTTCGGCCTGCCCGAGGTCAAGGTGGGCGTGTTCCCGGCCCAGGTGCTCAGCGTCATGCAGCACCTGATTCCGCGGCGCAAGCTGGCCGAGATGTGCCTGACCGGCGAACCCATCACGGCCACCGAGGCACTGGCACTGGACCTGGTGAACTACGTCGACGACGATGTCGACGCACGGCTGCAATGGCTGCTCGAGCGCCTGCTCGACAAGTCGCCGGCCGCCATCCGGCGCGGCCTCTACACCATGAAGAAGATCGAGGCCATGGGCTTCGAGGAGGCGATGGCCTTCACCGAAAGCCAGATCGCCCTGTTCACGCTGACGGAAGATGCCAAGGAAGGCCAGCAGGCCTTCCAGGAAAAACGCAAGCCGCAGTGGCCGGGCCGCTGAAACCCCTCGGGCCGGCAATGTAGGTCGGCATAGCGCAGACATCGGGGGCTTGTTACAGAGACACGCAGACGCTACAGTCGGTCACGTCAGGCATGTCCCGGCCGATCAATCACCAGGGGAGGAACCACATGGCATCCAACCAAGCGACCAGCGCCGCAAAAGACAGCGCGCACGAGTCCGTGAACGTGACAGGATTGATCGCCGCGCTCATCGCACTGATCGGCGTCATGCTGCTGCCCACGCCGCAAGGGCTGCCGGCGGCGGGCCAGATCATGCTGGCGCTGCTGCTGTTCTCGGTGATCCTGTGGGCCACCGAGGCGGTGGACTACGCCATCAGCGCCGTGCTGATCACCACCCTGATGGCCTTCATGCTCGGTTTGGCGCCCAACGCCGCCAAGCCGGAAGTCGTGCTCGGTACCGGAGCGGCCCTCACGCTGGCGCTGGGCGGTTTTGCCAACACCGCGCTGGCGCTGGTGGCAGCGGCCTGTTTTCTCTCGGCAGCCATGACCATCACCGGGCTGGACAAGCGCATCGCACTCTTCATCCTCTCCAAGGTGGGCGCGCGCACCAACCGCGTGCTGATCGGCGCCATCCTGGTCGGCATCGTGCTGTCCTTCCTGGTGCCCTCGACCACGGCACGCGTCGCCTGCCTGGTGCCCATCATCATGGGCATCATCCTGGCCTTCGGCGTCGACAAGCACTCGCGCTTTGCCGGCATGCTGATGATCGCCACCGCCCAGGCGGCCTCGATCTGGAACGTGGGCGTGAAGACCGCCGCGGCACAGAACATGGTGGCCATCGGCTTCATCGAGAAGACCTTCAAGACCACCATCACCTGGGGCGACTGGCTGATCGCCGCCGCGCCGTGGTCGATCCTGATGTCGATCGCGCTGTACTTCGTGATGATCAAGATGATGCCGCCCGAAACCGACGAGATCGCCGGCGGCAAGGAAACCATCCGCCAGGCCCTGCACGACCTGGGGCCGATGACCTTCGCCGAGAAGAAGCTGCTGACCATCATGCTGCTGCTGCTCGGTTTCTGGGCCACCGAGAAGGTGCTGCACCCCTTCGACACCTCGTCCACCACCATCGCCGCCATCGCCCTGATGTTCACGCCCGGCATCGGCGTGATGGGCTGGAAGCAGGCACAGTCGAGGATTCCGTGGGGCACCATCGTGCTGTTCGGCACCGGCATCAGCCTGGGCACCGCGCTCTTACAGACCAAGGCCGCCGCTTGGCTGGCCAACATCATCGTCGCCAACCTCGGCCTGGCCGGCGCCTCAGCCTTCATGATCCTGGCCCTGCTGTCGCTGTTCCTGATCGTAGTCCACCTGGGTTTTGCCAGCGCCACCGCGCTGGCTTCCGCCATGATCCCCATCATGATCAGCGTGCTGCAGCAGATCGCCGGTTCGCCTGACGCGGCGCCGCTGAACCTGGTCGGCATGACCATGCTCTTTCAGTTCGTGGTGAGCTTCGGCTTCATCCTGCCGGTCAATGCGCCGCAGAACATGGTGGCCTACGGCACCGACACCTTCACGGTGCGCGACTTCGTGCGCACCGGCCTGGTGTTGACCGTGATCGCCTACGCGCTGGTGCTGCTGCTGGGTGTCACCTACTGGCCGTGGATGGGCTACATGACGCGCTGAAACGCCGCGCGGCTCAGCGCCACACCTGCTCCAGCGCCGCCCAGGCGCTGGCCACCACCGGCTCGTTGCGGCGCGCCTTGAGGCAGATGAAGCTGAGCCGGCAGTCCAGGCTGACGCGGTCGGCAATCACCAGGCCGCGCGCCTGCGCCTCGTTCATGGCGATGGCGTCGCGCACCAGCGACAGCCCCACGCCGGAGCGCACCAGGTCGAGCATGGAAGCCTCCTGGTCCACCAGCGCCACCTGGCGCGGGTGCAGGCCCAGCGGCTCATAGACGCTGGCCAGCAGGCGGTGGTGGGCGGACGCCGGTGGCGTGGCAATCCATGGCAAGGCGGCCAGCGCCTTCCAGTCGCGCCCCAGCACCTGCTCGCCCCAGCCGGCCGGCGCCAGCACGCGGTAGGTGAAGTGCGACAGCACTTTTGCTTCAAAAAGCATAGCGCCTGGCGCAGACCGAGAAAGGGCCAAAGGCATTTTTGGCTCCGAATCATCGGGCAAGCCCAGGTAGAAGCCGACATCAAGCTCACCGCGCCCGATCTGGTCCAGCACCTCGCCGCTCATGCCCTGGCGCAACTCGGTTTCGATCTGCGGCGCCGACTCCACCAGCTCTTTCAGGAAAGCCCCCAGGCGCGTGAACTCGGGGTCGAGGATGGTGCCGATGCGCAGCCGGCCGCGCACCGTGCTGTGCAGACTGAGTGCCGCCTGACTGAAGTCGTTCAGGGCCGCCAGCGCTTTTTCAGCCTGCGGCAGCAGCGCCGCGCCGTCGCGCGTCAGCGCCAGGCCGTGCGGCGTGCGCGTGAACAACTGCAGGCCGGTGCTTTCGGCCAGGGCCTTGAGCTGCAGGCTGACCGCCGGCTGGCTCAGGTGCAGGCGCGTGGCTGCGCGCGAGACATTGCCTTCGCGGGCGACGGCAATGAAGGCGCGCAGGGCTGGAGGGTCGGCAGCGATAGCCATATTTGCAAAATTTATATCATCATTTTGAGCAAGTCATTGGAAAAGTCGCTGGTTTTCTAGGAAACTTCGGGATTCTGAGGAGCATTCACCATGAGCATTACAAATATTGATCACTCCATCGCCGGCCAGGTTGTTGCCGGCACGTCCGGCCGCGCGCAGGACGTCTACAACCCCGCCACCGGCGCCGTCAGCGGCCGCACCGCGCTGGCCAGCGCGGCGGAAGTCAACACCGCCGTCGCCGCCGCGCAGGCCGCCTTCCCGGCTTGGGCCGCCACCTCACCGCTGCGCCGCGCGCGCATCCTGTTCAAGTTCCTGGAGTTGCTGAACCACCACCGTGACGACCTGGCACGCCTGATCACCGCCGAACACGGCAAGGTGTTCACCGACGCGCAGGGCGAGGTCACGCGCGGCATCGAGATCGTCGAATTCGCCACCGGCATCCCGCAACTGCTCAAGGGCGACTTCACCGAGCAGGTCTCCACCGGCATGGACAACTGGACCATGCGCCAGCCGCTGGGCGTGGTGGCCGGCATCACGCCGTTCAACTTCCCCGTGATGGTGCCGATGTGGATGTTCCCGGTCGCCATTGCCACGGGCAACACCTTCATCCTCAAGCCGAGCCCGATCGACCCTTCGCCCTCGCTCTTCATGGCCGAACTGCTGAAAAAAGCCGGCCTGCCCGACGGCGTGTTCAACGTGGTGCAGGGCGACAAGGAAGCCGTGGACGCGCTGCTGGCCCACCATGACGTCAAGGCCATCAGCTTCGTCGGCTCGACGCCGATCGCCAACTACATCTACGAGACCGGCGCCCGCAACGGCAAGCGCGTGCAGGCGCTGGGCGGCGCCAAGAACCACATGGTGGTGATGCCCGACGCCGACCTGGACCAAGCGGTGGACGGTCTGATCGGCGCCGCTTACGGCTCGGCCGGCGAGCGCTGCATGGCGATCTCGGTCGCCGTGCTGGTGGGCGACGTGGCCGACAAGATCATGCCCAAGCTGATCGAGCGCACCAAGGCGCTCAAGGTCAAGAACGGCATGGAACTGGATGCCGAGATGGGCCCGATCGTGACCGGCATTGCGCACCAGCGCATCAGCGGCTACATCGAGCACGGCGCCAAGGAAGGCGCCAAGCTGCTGGTGGACGGCCGCACGTTCAAGGGCAAGTCGGCCGGCGCCGGCTGCGACAACGGATTCTGGATGGGCGGCTCGCTGTTTGACCACGTCACACCGGAGATGAAGATCTACAAGGAAGAGATCTTCGGCCCGGTGCTGTCGTGCGTGCGCGTGCCGGACTTCGCCACCGCGGTGAAGCTGATCAACGACCACGAGTTCGGCAACGGCGTCTCCTGCTACACACGCGACGGCCACGTGGCGCGCGAATTCGGCCACCGCATCCAGGTCGGCATGGTCGGCATCAACGTGCCGATCCCGGTGCCCATGGCCTGGCACGGCTTCGGCGGCTGGAAGCGCTCGCTGTTCGGCGACATGCACGCCTACGGCGAAGAGGGCGTGCGTTTCTATACCAAGCAGAAGTCCATCATGCAGCGCTGGCCCGAGAGCACGCCCAAGGGCGCCGAGTTCGCGATGCCAACGTCGAAGTAAATCCCCCCTGAGTCGGCCTGACGGCCGCCTTCCCCCCTGAGGGGGGACGCCATCAGCGGCCCGGCGAAGCCGGTTCCGCGGTGGCTTGCGATCAAGGCACTTCATTCCAACAGGCCACGGCTGCGGAGACAAGAACAATGAGCGACATGACCTTCGACTACGTCATCATCGGCGCCGGCACCGCGGGCTGCTTGTTGGCCAACCGCCTGAGCATGGACGCCAGCAAGCGCGTGCTGCTGATCGAGGCCGGCCGGCGCGACGACTACCACTGGATCCACATTCCGGTGGGCTACCTCTACTGCATCGGCAACCCGCGCACCGACTGGCTCTACAACACCGAGCCCGCCGCCGGCCTCAATGGCCGCACGCTGCGCTACCCGCGCGGCAAGACGCTGGGGGGCTGCTCCAGCATCAACGGCATGATCTACATGCGCGGCCAGTCGCGCGACTACGACCAGTGGGCCGATCTGACCGGTGACGACAGCTGGCGCTGGGAGCAGGTGCTGCCCTACTTCAAGCAGCACGAGGACTATTACAAGGGTGCCGATGCACTGCACGGCGCCAAGGGCGTGCCGACCGAATTGCTCGACCTCCAGGGTCAGCCAGCCGACCTCTACCGCAAGCTCATGCGCCACCACCAGACCGGCGGCGAATGGCGCATTGAAAAACAGCGCCTGCGCTGGGACGTGCTCGACGCCTTCGCCCAGGCTGCCGTCCAGGCCGGCATTCCCGCCACCGAGGACTTCAACCGCGGCAACAACGAAGGCGTGGGTTACTTCGAGGTCAATCAGAAACAGGGCTTTCGCTGGAATACCGCCAAGGCCTTCCTGCGCCCGACCTGCTATGGGCGCCCCAATTTCGAGATGTGGACCTCGGCCCAGGTGGCGCGCCTGGTGATCGACACCCAACCTGACGGCAGCCAGCGCTGCAGCGGCGTGCAGGTCTGGACCGGGCAGGAGATGGTGACCGCCACCGCCCGGCGCGAAGTGGTGCTGTCGGCCGGCAGCATCGGCTCGCCGCAGATCCTGCAACTCTCGGGCATCGGCCCGGCGGCGCTGTTGCAGCAGCACGGCATCCCCCTGGTGCATGAGCTGCCGGGCGTCGGCGCCAATCTGCAGGACCACCTGCAGATCCGCTCGGTCTACCAGGTCAAGGGCTGCAAGACGCTCAACACCATGGCCAATTCCTGGTGGGGCAAGGCCAAGATCGGACTGGAATATGCCTTCAAGCGCAGCGGCCCCATGAGCATGGCCCCCAGCCAGCTCGGGGCGTTTACGCGCAGCGACCCGGCCCAACCCTGGCCCAACATCGAATACCACGTGCAGCCGCTCTCGCTCGATGCCTTCGGCGAGCCGCTGCACAGCTTCAACGCCTTCACCGCCAGCGTGTGCAACCTCAACCCGACCAGCCGCGGCACGGTGCAGATCAAGAGCCAGCGTTTCGAGGATGCGCCGGCCATCGCGCCGAACTACCTGAGCACGCCGGAAGACCGCCAGGTGGCGGCCGATTCGCTGCGCGTGACGCGCCGCATCGTGGCGCAGCCGGCACTGGCCAAGTACCAGCCGCAGGAATTCAAGCCTGGCACGCAGTACCAGAGCGACGAGGACCTGGCCCGGCTGGCCGGCGACATCGGCTCTACCATCTTCCACCCGGTCGGCACCACCCGCATGGGCCGCTCGGATGATCCGATGGCCGTGCTCGATGCCCAGCTGCGCGTGCGCGGCATCCAGGGCCTGCGCGTGGTCGATGCCGGCGCCATGCCCACCATCACCAGCGGCAACACCAATTCGCCGGTGCTGATGATGGCCGAAAAGGCCGCGCGCTGGATCATCGAGGACGCCAACCGCGCCTAGAAATCGGCCTCCAAACGGACGGTTTTGGGAGAGGGAAAACCCGGGGTTGCGGCCGAACGCAGCGGAGTAAACTCACGCCACTCGCAAGCGGGCCCCAGGCGCCGCAAGAGAGGAGCCGAGGAAGACACCCGATAAACCCAACAAGATTCACACCATCCAGAGCAGATGGGATTTGCAAGGCACCGGTTACCCCGGTGCCTTTTTATTTTCCAGATCAAAACCAGCCAAAACCCTTGCCATATAAGCGCCAATAGCTCCTGTTTTGAGAGCACTCCCCGCGCCGAGGCGAATGCGACAATCAGGGCATGGAACTTCTGCTGGTGTCGCTGGCCTCGCTGCTGGCCGGTTTTGTCGATTCAATCGTGGGTGGCGGCGGCCTGGTTCTGCTCCCCGCCCTGTTTGCCACCTTCCCCGGCGCCCATGCCGCCACCCTGCTCGGCACCAACAAGTCGGCCTCGGTCTGGGGCACCGCCTTCGCCTCCTGGCAGTACAGCCGCCGCGTCGAGATGCGCTGGGGCGCCATGCTGCCGGCCATCGCCCTGAGCTTTGCCGGCGCGTTTGCCGGCGCCTGGGTCGTGACCCTGGTTTCGCCGCATTTCCTGCGCCAACTGCTGCCGCTGATCCTGCTGGCCGTGCTGCTCTACACGCTGGCGCGCAAGGAGCTCGGCCGCACCCATGCGCCGCGCTTCTCCGGCCGCCAGGAGTTGCTGGCCGCCGGCACGGTCGGCCTGGGCATCGGCTTCTACGACGGTTTCTTCGGCCCCGGCACCGGCAGCTTCTTCATCTTCCTGCTGGTGCGCTGGCTGGGTTACGACTTCCTGCACGCCTCGGCCGGCGCCAAGCTGCTGAACCTGGCGAGCAACATCGCAGCCATCATCCTGTTCGCACTCAAGGGCCATGTCTGGTGGCACTTCGCGCTGCCGCTGGCACTGGCCAATGTGGCGGGCAGCCTGCTGGGCACGCGGCTGGCGCTCAAGCACGGCGCCGGCTTCGTGCGCGGGGTCTTCATCCTGGTGGTGGGGGCGCTGATCCTCAAGACCGGCTTTGACGCTTTCCTGCGTCAGGGCGTCTGAGTCGTCGGCAGAGTCCGGCCCTTGGGCGGCCAGGCGACTTCCGCGGCGGCGCGCGGCTTGCCGATCGGCGTACCGGCCCGACCCAGCTTGACCGCCGCTAGGTCTTCTTCGCTCGGGTACTGGCCCAGCAGCCAATAGTCGAACACCCGGCGCGCGATCGGGGCGGCGTGTTCAGCACCGAAGCCGACGTTCTCCACCACCACCGCCAGGGCGATCTTCGGGTCGTCGGCCGGGGCGAAGGCCATGTACAGCGCGTGGTCGCGCTGGTGCTCCTCCATCTTGGCAGCGTTGTATTTTTCCTTCTGGCCGATGGTCACGGCCTGCGCCGTGCCGGTCTTGCCGCCGCTCAGGTAGCCGGCGCCAGCGAACACCCGGGCCGAAGTGCCTTCTTGCGTGACGCCGACCAGGGCTTTGCGCACGATCTCGACATGCTCGGGCTTGAAGCCCAGATTCTCCAGCGGCTTCGGCACCACAGGCACCTTGGCATGGCTGACGGCATCCTGCGTGGCAATCACCAGCTGCGGCGCGTGCTTGATACCGCCATTGACCAGTGTGGCGGTGGCCGAAGCCAGTTGCAGCATGGTGAAGGTGTTGTAGCCCTGGCCGATGCCGAGCGAAATCGTTTCGCCGGCGTACCACTTCTGCTGCTCGGGCCGCTTGTAGGTCTTGCGCTTCCAGGCCTGGCTCGGCAGCACGCCGCGCACCTCGCCCTGAATGTCGATCCCGGTCAGTTGGCCGAAACCCAGTGGCGCCATGAAGTCGTGGATGGTGTCGACGCCGAGATCGTTGGCCAGCGAGTAGAAGTAGACGTTGCTCGACTTGACGATGGCGCGGTACATGTCCACCGGGCCAAGGCCATGGTCACCGTGGCTGCGGAAGACGTGGCCGCCGAAAGCCCAGGAGCCGGCGTCGTTGATGATGGCGGAGGGCGAACGCTTGCCGGTCTGCAGCGCCGCCATCGCCATGAAAGGCTTGTAGGTCGAACCGGGCGGGTAGGTGCCGCGCAGGGCCCGGTTCAGCAGCGGCTTGTTGATCGACTCGTTGAGCTCCTGCCAGCTGTCGGCATCGATGCCTTCGACGAACAGGTTGGGGTCGAAGGTGGGTTTGCTGACAAAGGCCAGCACCTCGCCGGTCTTGGGGTCGAGCGCCACCAGTGCGCCGCGGCGTTCACCGTACATCTCCTCGATCAGGTTCTGCAGCTTGATGTCGATCGACAGCTGCACGGTGTTGCCCGGCATCGACGGGTGGCTGGCCAGCTTGCGCACGGCCCGTCCGCCCGCCGAGGTCTCGACCTGCTCGACGCCGGTCAGGCCATGCAGTTCCTTCTCGAAGCTCTGCTCGACGCCGAGCTTGCCGATGTACTCGGTGCCACGGTAGTTGGCCATGTCTTCGTCGGACCACTCCTCGATGACTTTCTTCTCGGCCTGGTTGATGCGGCCGATGTAGCCGATCACATGGCTGGCCAGCTCGCCCCAAGGGTAGTTGCGGAACAGCCGCGCCTTGATCTCGACGCCGGGAAAGCGGAAGCGCTGCGCCGCGAACTTGGCCACCTCCTCGTCGGTCAGGCGGGTGCGAATGGGCAAGGACTCGATGCCCTTGGTCTCCTCGCGCAACTTCTTGAACCGGCGCCGGTCGCGCGGCGTGATGTCCAGCACGCGGGACAGCTCTTCAATGGTCTGCTCGACATTGCCGACCTTGGCCGGCGTGATCTCCAGCGTGTAGGCCGAATAATTGGTCGCCAGCACGATGCCGTTGCGATCGAGGATCAGGCCGCGGTTGGGCACCACCGGCACGATGGCGGTGCGGTTGCTCTCGGCCTGCTCGCTCAGATCTTCGTGCCGCACCACCTGCAGGTAGACCAGCCGCAGCGCCAGCAGTGCAAAACAGCCCAGCACGACGAACGTCACCGCCAGCACGCGGCTGCGAAAGCGCGTCAAGTCGGCTTCAACGTTGCGTAGTTCAGTCATCGCATCCAGTCAGCGCCACGCGGGCGTGCAAAACCACGGCGGAACCTCACAGGGGCCGGTTGGCATCAGGGTCCGGCGCGCGCCGCTGCGGCAGCAGCAACAGCACCGTGACCACCGGCCACAGCAGCGACTCGATGAGCGGTGCCAACAGGATCAGGAAGCCGGGGAAGGTCCCGCCCACCATCATGCGCACCGCCAGTTCCACCGCATGGGCAACGACCAGCAGCGGCAACACCTGCAGCGCCTGCTGCGGTACGCTGAACCAGAGCAGGCGGCGGTGGATGGTGATGGCGAAGAAGCTCAGCACCGTGTAGGCCAGGGCATGCTGGCCCAGCACGCTGCTCTGGTGCACATCCACCAGCAGGCCAAATACAAAGGCCGCGCCCACGCCGATGCGCAGCGGCTGGTGCACGCTCCAGAACACCAACACCAGCGCCAGCAGGTCCGGCGTCCAGGCGGCGCGTCCCCACAGCCCCATGTTCTGCAGCATGTTGAACAGCAAGGCCACCACCAGGCTGCTCCAGATGAACAGCGGGTTGGCTGGCAGCAGCAACTGCTGGCCGGGACGCATGATCATTTCTGCCTGCCTTTCTTCACCGCCTCGGGTGCCGCCTCAGGCGCGGGCAGGGCCGGAATCTGACTGGCGATCGATTGCAGCACCATCACATGCGCTGCGCCGGCGGCCAGCGCCACTGGTGTGCAGTAAATGCGGGCGAAAGCCGACTCGACACGACGCTCCACCTTCTCGACGCGCGCCACCGGCAGGCCCGGCGGATAAACGCCATCGACACCGCTGGTGGTCAGCAGGTCGCCGGCCTGCACGTCGGCATTGGCGGCCATGAAACGCAACTCCAGCGCCCCGGCATGCAGGCCGGGGTCGCCAAAGGCCACGGCGCGCGCGCCGGTGCGGGTGTTGAGCACGGGAATGGCCTGGTCGCGGTCGGTCACCAGCGTGACCTCGCTGACCAGCGGGTAGACGCGCGTGACCTGCCCCAGGACACCGGATTCGTCGAGCACCGGCGAGCCGGCGCTCACACCGTTCATCAGCCCCTTGTCGATCACCACCTTGCGCGTGTAGGGATCGGCGGCGTCATACAGCACCTGCGCCGCCTGGCCGCTGGTGGCGAAACGCTCACGCAGCGCCAGCAGCTTGCGCAGGCGGGTGTTTTCCAGCAGCAGCTGTTCGACCTGATTGGCACGCTGGGACTGCAGGCCCAGCTTCTGCCGGGCCGTCTCCTGCGCCGACTGGGCGGATTGCAGCGATTCGAAATAGCGGCTGCCGCCCTCGGCCCACAGCACCGGTCGCATGACCAGCCATTGCACCGGATAGAGCGCCGTTGCCACGGCCATGCGCAGCGGCTGCGTCATCTGGAAGCGCGTATCGGCCACCATCAGAAACAGCGCCAGGGCGCTGAACACCATGAGCTTGGAAAAGGCCGACGCGCCTTGCCGGAAGAAAGGCGGCGGCGTCCTGTCCAGCGTACCGAGGGGCATCGCTGTACCTGCGGCTTATTCGCTGGTGAAGATGCTGCCCAGACGCTCCATGCGCTCCAGCGCGATGCCGCAGCCGCGCACCACGCAGGTCAGCGGGTCTTCGGCCACCAGCACCGGCAGACCCGTCTCCTCGGACAGCAGGCGGTCCAGGTCGCGCAGCAGGGCGCCGCCGCCGGTGAGCATCATGCCGCGGTCGGCGATGTCGGCACCGAGTTCCGGCGGCGTCTGCTCCAGCGCATTCTTGACGGCCGACACGATGCTGTTGAGCGGATCGGTCAGCGCCTCCAGAATTTCGTTGGAAGAGATGGTGAAGCTGCGCGGCACACCTTCGGACAGGTTGCGGCCACGCACTTCCATTTCCTTGACTTCCGAGCCCGGGAAGGCGGAACCGATGTTCTTCTTGATCGCCTCGGCGGTGGGTTCGCCGATCAGCATGCCGTAGTTGCGGCGGATGTAGTTGATGATGGCGTCGTCGAAGCGGTCGCCGCCCACGCGCACACTGCCCTTGTAGACCATGCCGCCGAGCGAGATCACGCCCACCTCGGTGGTGCCGCCGCCGATGTCCACCACCATCGAGCCGCTGGCCTCGGACACCGGCAGGCCGGCACCAATGGCGGCGGCCATCGGCTCCTCGATCAGGTACACCTCGCTGGCGCCGGCGCCAAGCGCCGATTCGCGGATGGCGCGGCGCTCGACCTGGGTCGAGCCACAAGGCACGCAGATGATGATGCGCGGGCTGGGCTTGAGCATGCCGCGCGGGTGCACCATCTTGATGAACTGCTTGAGCATCTGCTCGGTGACGGTGAAGTCGGCGATCACGCCGTCCTTCATCGGGCGGATGGCCTCGATATTGCCCGGCACCTTGCCGAGCATGGCCTTGGCCTCGTGGCCCACGGCCTGGATCGTCTTTTTGCCCTGCGGGCCGCCTTCGTGGCGGATGGCCACCACCGAAGGCTCGTCGAGCACGATGCCCTTGTCGCGTACGAAAATCAGGGTATTGGCGGTACCGAGGTCGATCGCCAGATCGGTGGAAAAGTACCGACGGAAAGCTCCAAACATCACATGTCCTCTCTGCTGGCATAGCGAACGCTTCGGCCCGCCATCACCGGATTACGGTTCAAAAATCGTTCCTGGCACCGCAAATTCCGTGAAATCACAAGTACGGCGCCAAAGGCGGGATAATACCCTATCCCCTGTGAATAACCCGGCTGTACGCCCCTGGATTTCGGGACGCTTTTACACACGGTTTCAACCCCTGCCTGCCATGTCACTCTCGTCCGCCGATATTGCGCGCATTGCCAACCTCGCCCGTCTGGAACTCCAGCCCGAGGAAAGCGAGCGCATGCTCACCCAGATCAATGGTTTTTTCGACATCGTGGAGCAGATGCGCGCTGTCGACACCAGCGGCATCGAGCCGCTGGCCCACCCCATGGCCACGGTGACCGAGGTCGCGCTACGCCTGCGCGAAGACAGCGTGAGCGAGCCGAACAACCGCGAAGCCAACCAGAAGAGCGCCCCCGCCGTCGAGCGCGGCCTGTTCCTGGTGCCGAAAGTCATTGAATGATGTCCACCGAACTGCACCAACTCTCCGTGGCCGAGCTGGCCCGACAGCTGCGCGAAAAGAAGGTTTCCGCCGTCGAGACCGCGCAGCATTTCCTCGGGCGCATCCGCGCCCATGAATCGCTGGGCGCCTTCGTCGACATGAACGAAGAGGCCACCCTGGCCCAGGCCCGGGCCGCCGACGCCGCACTGGCCGCCGGCACGGCAGGGCAACTGGCCGGCGTGCCGATCGCGCACAAGGACATCTTCGTCACCAAGGACTTCGCCACCACCGCCGGCTCCAGGATGCTGGCCGGCTACCGTTCGCCCTTCGACGCCACCGTGGTCGCGCGACTGGCGGAACAAGGCGCCGTGACGTTGGGCAAGCTCAGCTGCGACGAGTTCGCCATGGGCTCGGCCAACGAGAACGTGGCTGTGCCGGCCGTGGGCCACAGCGCGCCCGAACCGGTGCGCAACCCCTGGGACACCAGCCGCATCCCCGGCGGCTCCTCGGGCGGCAGCGCCGCCGCTGTGGCGGCACGCCTGGCGCCTGCCGCCAGCGGCACCGACACCGGCGGCTCGATCCGCCAGCCCGCCGCCTTCTGCGGCATCACCGGCATCAAGCCGACCTACGGCCGCGCCTCGCGCTACGGCATGGTCGCCTACGCCTCCAGCCTGGATCAGGCCGGCCCGATGGCGCGCAGCGCGGAAGACTGCGCCTTGCTGCTGTCCGCCATGTGTGGCCCGGACCCGGACCGCGACTCGACCTCGCTCGACACTCCGGCCGAGGACTTCACCCGCTCGCTGAACAACAAGCTCGACGGCCTGCGCATCGGCATCCCGAAAGAGTTCTTCGGCGAAGGCCTGGCGCCCGACGTGCGCGCCGCGGTCGATGCCGCGCTGAAGGAATACGAAAAACTCGGCGCCCAGCTGGTGCCGATTTCGCTGCCGCGTACCGAGCTTTCCATTCCGGTCTACTACATCATCGCGCCCGCGGAAGCCAGCTCCAACCTGTCGCGCTTCGACGGCGTCAAGTTCGGCCACCGGGCCAAGGACTACACCGACCTGCTCGACATGTACAAGAAGACACGCGCCGAGGGTTTCGGCGACGAGGTCAAGCGCCGCATCATGATCGGCACCTATGTGCTGAGCCATGGCTACTACGACGCCTACTACCTGCAGGCACAGAAGATCCGCCGCATGATTGCCGACGACTTCCAGCAGGCCTTCCAGCAGTGCGATGTGATCGCCGGTCCGGTGGCGCCCACGGTGGCGTGGAAGATCGGCGAGAAGGCCGACGACCCGGTGGCCAACTACCTGGCCGACATCTTCACCCTGCCGGCCTCGCTGGCCGGCCTGCCCGGCATGAGCGTGCCGGTGGGTTTGGGGGCAGGCAACATGCCGGTCGGGCTGCAGCTGATCGGCGACTACCTGCAGGAGTCCCGCCTGCTGAACATGGCACATCGCTACCAGCAAGCCACCGATTTCCACCTCCGCACGCCGGAGGGTTTCTGACATGAGCGCACCCAAATTAGTCCAGGGTTATGAGGTCGTGATCGGCTTCGAAACCCATGCCCAGCTCTCCACCCAGAGCAAGATCTTCAGCCGTGCTTCGGTCGCCTTCGGCGCCGAGCCCAACACCCAGGCCTGTGCGGTGGACCTGGCCCTGCCCGGCACGCTGCCGGTGATGAACAAGGGCGCGGTGGAACGCGCCATCCAGTTCGGTCTGGCGATCGGCTCGCACATCGCACCGAAGAGCGTGTTCGCGCGCAAGAACTACTTCTACCCCGACCTGCCCAAGGGCTACCAGATCAGCCAGTTCGAGATCCCGGTAGTGCAAGGCGGCGCTGTCGACTTCTTCCTCGGCGACGAGAAGAAAACCGTGCGTCTGGTGCGCGCCCACCTGGAAGAAGATGCCGGCAAGTCGCTGCACGAGGACTTCATCGGCCAGTCCGGCATCGACCTCAACCGCGCCGGCACGCCGCTACTGGAGATCGTGACCGAACCCGACATGCGCTCCAGCGAAGAGGCCGTGGCCTACGCAAAAGAGCTGCACAAGATCGTGACCTGGATCGGCATCTGCGACGGCAACATGCAGGAAGGCAGCTTCCGCTGCGACGCCAACGTCTCGGTGCGCAAGCCCGGCCAGCCCCTGGGCACGCGGCGCGAGATCAAGAACCTGAACAGCTTCAAGTTCATGCAGCAGGCCATCGACTACGAGGTGCGCTGGCAGATCGAGCAGATCGAAGACGGCCATGCCATCCAGCAGGCCACCGTGCTGTTCGACCCCGACACCGGCGAGACGCGCGCCATGCGCACCAAGGAAGACGCGGCCGACTACCGCTACTTCCCCGACCCGGACCTGCCGCCGCTGGTGATTGCACAGGAATGGATCGAGCGTGTGCGCTCGGAAATGGCGGAGCTGCCGCGCGTGATGGCGGCGCGTTTCGTGACCGACTACGGCCTGCCCGAGTACGACGCCACCACGCTGACGCAGAGCAAGGCCATGGCGACCTACTTCGAAGCGACAGCCAAGGCCTGCCAGCAGCCGAAACTGGCCAGCAACTGGATCATGGGCGAGGTGTCGCGCCGCCTGAATGCCGACGAGATGGACATCGCACAGGCCCCCGTCAGTGCAGCGCAATTGGCGGCACTGATCGCACGCATCGCCGATGGCACGATCTCCAACAACGCTGGCCGACAAGTATTCGATGCACTGTGGAGCGGCGATGGCCAGGACGTGGATGCTGTCATCGATGCCAAGGGGCTGAAACAGATGAACGACAGCGGCGCGCTGGAGCAGATCATCGACGAGGTGATTGCCGCCAACCCGGACAACGTGGCGCAGTTCAAGGCCGGCAAGGACAAGGCCTTCAACGCCCTGGTCGGCCAGGTCATGAAAGCCAGCAAGGGCAAGGCGAATCCGCAGCAGGTCAACGACCTGCTGCGCAGCAAGCTGGGCTGACGCCGCGTTTGGCCAGGCTCAGCGGGCCTGGCCAGTTGCCGGCATCTCGACGGACGAGGGCTGCCCCCACAACGGCCGCAGGCGCGCCTGTTCGGCGTCAAAGCGGGCGTTGACGCGGCCACGCTCGGCATCCTGCTCCGCCATGAAGCGCTTCTGCGCCGCCTGGTTGCGGGTGTTCTCATCCGCCTGCCGGCGCAGGGCCAACGGTGCCTTGGCCGGGTTCTTCTGGTAGAACTCCAGCTCGGCCTGCAAGGCCTCGCGCTGACGCACCAGTTCGGCCATGCGGTTGTCCGCGGCCTGCCGCACCAGCGCAATCTGGGCCAGCGCCTCGGCCCGCTCCTTGTCATGCGCAGCCTGGTTCGGATAACGCAGCAGCAAGGCCCGCTCGCGCTGTTTCTCCTCAGCCTGGCGGGCTTGTACCTCGACCTCCTGGCGTCGGCGCTGCTCCAGCGCTGCGCGCTCCTGCACGCTCAACGTCGGGCCGACGGTGGCGCGGACCGTGCCGCTGGGGTTGAGCAAACGCTGCTCGCGATCCGCACATTCGGCAATGGGACGATCCGAGGTGCGCGGACGCCCCTGACCATCCGTGCAGGAATAGATGTTTGGCGGCTGGGTTTGGGCACGCCCGTCACCCAGCACCCCCATTAGCAGCGCACCGATGAGCGCGCCGCCTGCTGCTCTGCCCATGTTAGCTTTCGTTGACCCCGTATCGTTGCCGGTAAGCCAGCACACGCTGATGATCGGCCGCCAATCCTGCGCGGCTGTGTGTTTCCAGGTACTGCAGCAGATCGGCCAGCTTCGCGATCGCGCCCACCTGCAGTCCCAGGCGCTGGCGCACGTACTGCACCGCGCTGTAGGGAACGTCCTGGCCGTTCTCGGTCGCCATCTCCTGCCGGTCGAGCGCGATCACGACCGCGTGCGGCTTGGCGCCGGCCGCCTCGATGATGGCGATCGACTCGCGCGCTGCGGTACCGGCCGACATCACGTCGTCAACGATCAGCACCCGGCCCTTGAGCGGCGCGCCGACCAGCGTGCCGCCTTCGCCATGGTCCTTGGCCTCCTTGCGGTTGTAGGCAAAAGGCACGTTGCGGCCACGCCGCGCCAGTTCGACCGCCAGCGCCGCCCCCAGCGGGATGCCCTTGTAGGCGGGGCCGAAGATCATGTCGAATTCGATGCCGGAGTCGATGACGCGCTGAGCATAGAATTCAGCCAGACGGCCGAGCTTGGCGCCGTCGTCAAACAAACCGGCATTGAAAAAATACGGGGACAGACGGCCGGCCTTGGTCTTGAATTCGCCGAAACGCAGCACACCGCAATCGACGGCAAACTGCACGAAATCCTGGGCCAGCTTGTCCTGCCCCGCTGTTGATGCCACACCTTCCGACATGGGAAATTCCTTGTTCAAATTAAGCAGCCTCAACCTCAACGGCATCCGTTCCGCCACCAGCAAGGGGCTGGAAGCCTGGCTTGAAACTACCAAGCCCGATTGTATTTGCGTGCAGGAAGTCAAGGCCCAGGCCGCCGATGTGGTCGGCCGCTTCGAAAGCCTGGCCGGCCTGCGCGGCCACTTCCACTTCGCCGAGAAAAAAGGCTATTCCGGTGTCGGCATCTACAGCCGGCATGAGCCGAGCGACGTGCACGTCGGCTACGGCTCGCCCGAATTCGACGCCGAGGGCCGCTACGTCGAGCTGCGTTTCGACACGCCGCGGCGCAAACTCTCGCTCATCAGCTGCTACTTCCCCAGCGGCTCCTCCGGCGAGGAACGGCAGCAGGCCAAGTTCCGCTTTCTCGACGGAATCTACCCGCACCTGCAGCAGCTCAAAGGCGAGCGCGAGTTCATCCTCTGCGGCGACGTCAACATCGCGCACCAGGAGATCGACCTCAAGAACTGGAAGGGCAACCTGAAGAACTCGGGCTTCCTGCCGGAAGAACGCGCCTGGATGACCAAGCTGCTGAACGAGGCCGGCATGGTGGACGTCTACCGCCGGCTGCAGCCCGATGCCACGGATGCCGCCTACACCTGGTGGAGCAACCGCGGCCAGGCCTACGCCAAGAACGTGGGCTGGCGGCTGGACTACCACCTGGCCACCCCGGCGCTGGCCGAACGGGCGCGCCGCGAGGCGATCTACAAGGGCGAGAAGTTTTCCGACCACGCGCCGATCACGATCGACTACGACGGCCTGCTCTGACACGCTTCAACCCGCCTGCGTCTCCCCGTTCATGAACAACGGCAAGGCCGACAGCTCGCTGGCCGGGCAGGGGCGCGCAAAGTGGTAGCCCTGCAGCACATCGACCCCCAGGCCGCGTAGCACGCCCGCCGTGTTCTCGTCTTCCACGCCTTCCGCCACGGTGCGCAAACGCAGCGCCTGCGCCAGGCTGACGATGCCCTGGGTCATGCGCAGGCCCTCCATGGTGTGCACACGGCGCACGAAGGAGATGTCGATCTTGAGTTCGCCGATCGGCAACTCGTGCAATTGCGACAGCGAGGCATAGCCGGTGCCGAAATCATCGATGGCCAGGGTGAAACCGGCGCTGGAGAGCTGACGCAGCCGGTCCTCGGCAAACTCCACATCCATCAAGGCCACCGACTCCGTCACTTCCAGCACCAGGCTGCGGGGATCGAGTTCGTAGCGTTCGACATCGGCCAGCAACATGAGCATGAAGTCGGTGGCGAACAGCTGGCGCTTGGAAATATTGATGGAGAGCGTCAACCCTGGATGCGTCTGGCGCCATTCCCGGAACTGCTCGAACGCCTGACGCCGCACCAGATGGCCAAGCTCGCCGATCAGGCCCAGGTTCTCCGCCATCGGGATGAAGCTGCCGGGTGAGATCCAGCCCAGATCCGCATCGTGCCAGCGAGCCAGCGCCTCGATGCCGATCAGTCGCGACCGCCCGTCGGCATGGAGCTGGGCCGCCACCTGCGGCTGGTACCAGACGGCGATGCGCTGGTCACGAATCGCCTGGGCCAGCCGGGTCTGGATGTAGAGCTCTTTCTTGCCCAGCCCCTTGCTCGACATGTCGGCGAACAGCTGGAAATTGTTACGTCCCTGCGACTTGGCGTAGAACATGGCGCGATCGGCTTGCGCCAGCAGGCTGTCGATGTCACCGCTGCTTTCGTCATCCGGGTAGACCGCGATGCCCATGCTGAAGGTGGCGTTGATGGACAGACCGTCGAGCATGACGGTCTGGCGCATGGCTTCCACCATTTTCTGCGCCACGAGGCGCACGGCATCGGCCGTGGTCAGGTCCGGCAGCAGCACCACGAACTCGTCGCCGCCCCAGCGCGCCAGCGTATCGCCGTCGCGCAGGCAGTCCTTGAGCAGCTGGGACAGCGACAGCAGCAAGGCGTCGCCCGCCTTGTGGCCGTAGGCATCGTTGATGTTCTTGAAGTGGTCGAGGTCGATGAAGCACACGCCCACGCGGTTGCCGGTGCGCGAGGCCTGCTGGATCGCCTGCTTGATGCGGTCCTCCAGCAGCACGCGGTTGGGCAGGCTGGTCAGCGCATCGTGCAGCGCCATGTAGGTGATGTGACGCTCCTGCAGATAGCTCTTGGTGATGTCGCGCAGCACGCCGCGCGCGCCGGTGACCTCGCCATCGTCGTCACGCTCGACCACAAAGCGGCATTCCATCCACTGCTCGGGACGGGCATGGGTCTGGAAACGGTAGCGTCCACGGAATTCGTCTTTCTGTCCGGAGACCAGCCCGACAAGATGCAACTCGAAAGCGCTGCGATCCTCCTCGTGCACATGGGCCAGCAGGCTGGTGTCGATCATGGGGGCGGTGCCGACCAGCAGCCACCAGCCGCTGTTGGCGCTCAGGATGCGGCCGCGGCGGTCGAGTTCGAGCACCGCCTCCTCCAGCAGGTCCAGGGTTCGCACAAAGGAATGCTGCTCGGCTGCGCGAACCCTCTCCTTGCTCAGCGCCTGATGCAGGGCATCGAAGGGCTGATGCACGCTGTCGACGAAGACCACCCGGTAGATGAAGTAGTAGCTGACGATCTTGTAGACATGCCCTGATGCATTCACCAGATCGGTGACGCTCTCGTAACGTGTAAAAAACAGCTCGGACAGACCCGCAATGGCAGCCGCCGCGAACAGGTCGGTTGCGTTGAATTCCGCCCCACGGCGCGACTGCCGGTAGAACAACCATGCCGCGGCACTGTAGATCGCGACCAGCAGGTATTCGAACCTCACCTTGAGCGGTGTCAGGCCCTCCCCCGGCGCAAAAAACACCGGCACCTCGTCGGGACGGAACAGGATCACCCCATACACCAGCACCACATAGGCCAGCACCGCGCCCATGAGTGCGTGGCGCGTGTGCGGATTCTTCAGGGGTTGCCAGGCTCGCAAGGCAATGGCCAGCAGACCCACGGCCATCAGCAGACGTGCAGGCAACCAGAAGCTGATGGCTTTGCCCGGGCTGGAGGGCGTGACCAGATCGGGCATTCCCGTGTACGACAAGGTGTGGCCGAAATCAAGCAGCCCCGTTCCGAACAGCACCGCACCCAGCAAGGCGATATTGCCCGGGCGCTCCTCCGTGTAGGCATGCCAGGCAATGCCGAAACCCAGCATGGCCACGACGATGGCGGCCACCTCCAACGTGGTGTGCAGCGTCAGGAACTGCTTGGCTGGCAAGTCGGCATCCAGTACCCCGGCCCAGAGCAGGGAACTGAGCAGCGCCATGGCGACCACCCCGGTCAGCGCCAGCCGCCGGTTCTTTTCCTGGGCGGCGAGCGAAATCATCGGTCCCGTTGACTGCATCAAATACTCCCTGCGCTTCCTTATTTTTCAATCTGCGTTGGTGCAAGCGCCTGGCGCTTTTTCGACTCCTGGCCTGACATGGGAGAGCGACGAGAACGACACCACTACCGGTAGCCGTATGCACAGCATAGCGTGGGATTGTTACGGAATGTATAGTGCTTTGCTCAAAGGGTAAACCCCAGAATTCAGTCGTCCATGCTCCACTACCAAACCATCCCCGTCACCGCCTTCCAGCAGAACTGTTCCATCGTCTGGTGCGACGAAACCATGAAAGCCGCCATCATCGATCCCGGTGGCGATCTCGATGTGCTGCTCGATGCTGTCCAGAAGCTGGGGGTCACGCTGGAGCAGATCTGGCTGACCCACGCCCATATCGACCACGCCGGCGGCACAGCAGAGCTCTCGCAAAAACTGGGCCTGCCCATCATCGGGCCGCACCCGGGCGACCAGTTCTGGATCGACGGCCTGCCCATGCAGGGCCAGCGCTTCGGCCTGCCGCACGCCGAGTCTTTCACGCCAACGCGCTGGCTGCATGACGGCGATACGGTCAGCATCGGCCACAGCACGTTGCAGGTGCGTCACTGCCCAGGCCACACGCCAGGGCACGTGGTGTTTCACGCCCCAGAGATCCAGCGGGCGTTCGTGGGCGATGTGCTGTTTGCCGGCTCGATCGGCCGCACCGACTTCCCGCAGGGCAACCATGCGCAGCTGATCAACAGCATCACGCAGCGCCTGTGGCCGATGGGTGACGACACAGTGTTCATCCCCGGCCACGGCCCCGAGAGCACCTTCGGCCGCGAGCGCCAGACGAACCCGTTTGTCGGCGGAACGTAAATCGTCCCCGCTTGCCCACTCTCTGCCCTGACTCACCCCAAGCGCAGGACGCCGCGGAACCGGCTTCGCCGGGCCACTGGCGTCGCCCCCTTGAGGGGGGATGCGAGCCACACGCAGTGGGCGAGAGTCGGGGGTGGGTTTACTGCCGGGCACGCTCGTAGAGCGGCAGCACCCGGGGCAGGTTTTTCTCGATGTCGGCAATGCGCGTCTTGCCCGAGGGATGGGTGGACAGCCATTGCGGCGGTGCGCCCTTGTTGGCGGCGCTCATCTTCTGCCACAGCGTCACGCCGGCGCGCGGATCGAAACCGGCACGCGCAGCCAGCTCCATGCCGACCAGATCGGCTTCCGATTCGTCCTCGCGGCTGAACTCCAGCGTCAGCAGGTTGGCGCCGCCGCGCGCCAGCGTGTCGGTCAGGCGCGGGTCGATGCCGAAAATGCCGGCGGCCAGCACGCCGCCGATGCGTGCCGCACCCTGCGTGACTGCGCTCTTGCCCATGCGCTCGCGCGCGTGCTCGCGCAAGGCGTGCGCCACTTCGTGGCCCATCACCATGGCCACCTCGTCGTCGCTGAGCTGCAGCTTGTCGAGGATGCCGCTGTAGAAGGCAATCTTGCCGCCCGGCATGCAAAAGGCATTGATCTGGGACGAGCCGATCAGGTTGACCTCCCACTGCCAGTCGCGGGCGCGCGGGTTCCAGCTCAAGGCCTGGGGAATGATCTTGCGCGCGATGGCGCGCAGGCGCTGCAGTTGCGGATGCTCGCGCGGCGCCAAGGCATGCTTGGCGCGCGCCTGCGCCAGCAACTGGCCGTACTGCTGGCCGGCACTGCTCTCCACTTCCTCGGCCGGCACCAGCTTGCTGAAGGCCGAATTCTTGCCGACCTCCACGCCTTCGCGCGCCAGCGCCGGCAGCGCGTGCAGTGCCAGCGGCAACAGACCCCACGCCAGCCAGCGCTGGGGTTGACGCCATAAGTTCATAGGTTCACGTTTCGACATGGGTAGGACAGGGCAAGGCAGCGCTTATTATTCCCGCATGAGTTCACATGCCGCTGAAACCAGCCAAATCAAGACCTCCTGGCTTGCCTCCCTGCGGGTCTACCTCGAAGCCCCGACCCTGCGCATGCTGGCGCTGGGTTTTTCCGCCGGCCTGCCGCTGTTGCTGGTGCTGGGCACCTTGAGTTTCCGCTTGCGCGAGGCCGGCGTCGACCGCAGCACCATCGGCTACCTGAGCTGGGTCGGCCTGGCCTATGCCTTCAAGTGGATATGGGCGCCGCTGGTGGACCGGCTGCCGCTGCCGGGGCTGACCCGCTGGTTCGGCCTGCGCCGCAGCTGGCTGCTGCTGGCGCAAGCGGTCATCATGGCCGGTCTGGCAGGCATGGCCCTGCAGGATCCGCGCCTCGGGCTGGAGCCGCTGGTCTGGTGCGCACTGCTGGTGGCCGTCGGCTCGGCAACGCAGGACATCGCGCTCGACGCCTTTCGCATCGAATCGGCCGGGCCGGAGCGCCAGGCGGCTCTGGCCGCGGCCTACCAGACCGGCTACCGGCTGGCCATGATCTGGGCCGGTGCCGGCGTGCTGTGGATCGCAGCGCGCGCCGAAGTGGCGCCGGCCGTGGCAGGCGCCGTCGTTTACCAGAACATCGCCTGGCAGACCGCCTACCTGGCCATGGCCGCCAGCATGTTTCCCGGCATGCTGACCGTGCTGTTTTCGCCCGAACCGGCACGCCGTGAACTGCCGCCGGCCAAGAACCTGGGCGAATGGCTGCGGGGGGCGCTCATCGAACCGTTCGCCGATTTCATCCGCCGCTACAAATGGCAGGCCGCCCTGATCCTCGCGCTGATCGCGGTCTATCGCATCAGCGATGTGGTCATGGGCATCATGGCCAACCCGTTCTATGTCGACATGGGCTACACCAAGGACGAGGTGGCCGCAGTGACCAAGATCTACGGCGTCATCATGACGCTGGCCGGCGCTTTCATTGGCGGCGCACTGGCCATGCGCCTGGGTGTGATGCGCGTGCTGATGCTCGGGGCCATCCTGAGCGCCGCCAGCAACCTGCTATTCGCCTGGCTCGGCACACGCGGCCACGACGTGACGGCACTGATCGCCGTCATTTCGGCCGACAACCTGGCTAGCGGCATCGCCTCGTCCGCCTTCATCGCCTACCTCTCCAGCCTGACCAACATCAGCTATTCGGCCACCCAGTACGCGCTGTTCAGTTCCATGATGCTGTTATTGCCCAAGTTCGTGGCCGGCTTTTCCGGCGACTACGTGGACGCGTTCGGTTACACCCACTTCTTCACGTCCACCGCCCTGCTGGGCCTGCCGGTGCTGCTGCTGGTCTGGCTGGCTTCCAGAACAAAATCGAGCTGAACGCCTTGCCAAATATGCGCGAACAGCTCTCTTTTTGATAGCAAAATCGCGCCCTGTTTTACTTATCTTTACGGCCGGTTCAAGCACATTTGACGACTTGACGGCATCATGGTCGATCTCTCACCCATAGACTTCCCCCATGAGCCAGTCTCTCCTGATGATCGAAGACGACGCCCGCCTGGCGCGCATGGTCAGCGAGTACCTTGCGCAATCGGGGTTCGCGGTGAGCCACGCCGCTGACGCCGCCGCCGGCCTGGCCCGGCTGCAAGGCCCCGAGACGGCACCCCAGCTCATCATTCTCGACCTGATGCTGCCCGACATGGACGGGCTGGAAGTCTGTCGCCGCATCCGCGCCCTGCCGGGCGGCCTGGCGCAGACGCCCATCCTGATGCTCACCGCCAAGGGCGACCCGATGGACCGCATCATCGGCCTGGAAATGGGCGCCGACGACTACCTGCCCAAGCCGTTCGAGCCGCGCGAGTTGCTGGCCCGCATCCGCGCCATCCTGCGCCGCCGCAGCGATAACGGCGCGCCGGCGGGCAGCCAGATGACATTCGGCTCGCTGGCGATCGACCGCGATGCCCGCACCGTCACGGTGAACGGGCAAGCCTGCGAGCTCACCTCCTACCAGTTCGACCTGCTGGTGACGCTGGCCGAACGGGCCGGCCGCGTGCTCACGCGCGACCAGATCATGGAGGCCGTGCGCGGCCGCGAGCTGGAAGCCTTCGACCGCTCGATTGACGTTCACATGGGTCGTATCCGCGCCGCCATCGAGGCCGACCCGAAAAACCCCAAGCGCATCGTGACGGTGCGCGGTGTCGGCTATGTCTTTGCCCGTCAGCAGGACTGATCTCCGAATGCCGCCCACGATGAGTACCCCACTGATCCACCGCCTGTACCTGCGCATCTGGCTGGCCGTGGTCGCTACGGTGGTCATGCTGACCCTGGTGTTCGGCTGGTTGTGGCGCCAGGAGGCCGAGCGCGAGCGTGCCCAGCGTCCCGGGCGCGAAATTGTGCTGCGCAACGCCAGCGGCGAAGTCATCGGCCAGGCCAAGATGCGCCCGGGGCGACTCCCCGGCCAGCAGGGCTTTGAATTCGAGGTGCCGATGCACGACGGCCAGACCCTGTTCGTCCAGCTGCCGCGGCCCAATCGGCCGCCCCCCATGGCGCCGCCGCCTTGGTGGCGCCCTCCCTTCGATTTCGTCTGGCTGCTGGGCCTGGTCGCCGTTGCCGTGGCCCTGGGCGCCTACCCCATCGTGCGACGCCTGACCAAACGGCTCGAAGCGCTGCAGCAAGGCGTCGAGCGCTGGGGCGAAGGCGACCTGACTCGCCGCCTGCCCGAAGACGGCGGCGATGAAGTGGCCTTCCTGGCGCAACGTTTCAACATCGCCGCCGGGCGGGTACAGGCCTTGTTGCAGTCGCAAAAGGCCTTGCTGGCCAACGCCTCGCACGAGTTGCGCTCGCCACTGACGCGCATCCGCATGGGACTGGAACTGATGGGTACGCGCCCTGGCGATGCTTCAGCCACTGCACGCGAGGAAATCACCCGCAACATCCACGAGCTCGACCAGCTGATCGACGAAATCCTGTTGGCCAGCCGGCTTGATGCCAGCCCGATCGACATGGGCACCCTGGAGCCAGTGGACCTGGTGGGCCTGTGCGCCGAGGAATGCGCCCAGACCGGCGCTGAACTCGAGGTCCCGGCCGGCAGTACCAGCCTGCTGGTGCCGGGCGTGGCCAAACTGCTGCGCCGGGTGGTGCGCAACCTGCTGGAAAACGCGCGCCGCCATGCGGCCGGCAAAGTCAGCCTGAGCCTGCAGGCCGACGGCAATCATGCCGTGATCCGCGTCTGCGACCGCGGCCCCGGCGTACCGCTCGAACAACGGGAACGCATCTTCGAGCCCTTCTACCGCCTGCCCGGCGCCTCCGAGCGCGACGGCGGCGCCGGCCTCGGACTGGCCTTGGTCAAGTCCATTACCACGCGCCACGGCGGCAGTGTGCGCTGCGAGGCGCGGCTCGGCGGCGGCGCCTGCTTCGTGATCGAACTGCCTGCCACCCCCTGAATACCAGAGCCGCCCCGGGCATGAAGCCCTGCGCAAGACGATTGGCATACTGAATGTCGCCTTTTTGAACAGAAAGTAGTGCCGTATCCCCCATTTGTGGGATAGCGCAAGTCGCCTCGGCTGGGTAAAGTTCTATCCAACTGCTGTCACAGTCAACAAGAGTCCGGTAGCGCCATACCCGCCGCAGAGCAACAAGCCGCCCCGGAATCGAAGAGTCCCAACGACGTCCTTTCGAGGACTTTTCAAAGCCACCCTTACCGGTGGCTTTTTTTTGGCAAAAATCCGAACGCTACAACACCTGCAGCACCCGCTCTGCCGTGATGTCGCGCAGGCAGCGCAGATGCCCGAGCGGACACTCGCGCTGGAAGCAGGGCGCGCAGTCCAGCGGTGGCTGGTAAGCCGAGTCGTTCTTGAGCCAGATAACCTGCGCCTTGTCGCTCAAGGGCGGGGTGTGCAAGGGGCTGCTGGAGCCAAACAGGGCAACTTGCGGCACATCCAGCGCCGCCGCCACGTGCATGAGGCCGGTGTCATTGCTCACCATGGCCCTGGCCGCGGCGATCAGGCAAAAAGCATCCAGCAGATCGGTGCTGCCGGCCAGGTTGCGGCACATCTGCCGCGAGTCGGCATGGGCCAGCCGCGCAATCTCCTCACCCAGCGCGGCCTCCTTGCCCGAACCCAGCAGCAGCACCGGCAGGTCCAGCCGCTGCGCCAGTTCGGCAAAACGGTCCACCGGCCAGCGCTTGGCCGGACCGTACTCGGCCCCAGGCACGAAGACGTAGTAGGCACCGCGCACCAGGCCCAGCCGGTCCAGCACGGCGGCGCAGCGGGCTGCCTCGACCTGCAGGCGCGGCCGGTCGGCCGCCACGTCCGGCTCGCCGCTGAGCGCCGAGTAGAACGCCACCATGGGCGGGCGCTGGTGCTTTGGGGGATTTTTCAGCCGGTGCGTCAACAGGCCGAAACGCGCCTCGCCCAGGTAGCCGACCCGCTTCGGGATGCGGGCCAGCAAGGGCAGCAGCGCGCTCTTGAGCGAGTTGGGGCAGACGTAGGCGACGTCAAAGCGGCCCTCGATCTGCCGCGCCAGCACACGCCGTGCCTTGAGCTGCAGGCCGCCATGGGCGAAGGGAAACTCGATGACCTCGGCCACCTGCGGCATGGCGCGGTAGACCGGCGCCACCCAGGGCAGCGCGCCCACGGTGAGCCGCTCACCGCGCGCATGAAGGCGACGCAACAGCGGCTCCGTCATCACCGCATCCCCAATCCACTGGGGCGCGATGATGAGGGCGTTAGTGGCTGGCACCGAAGTGCTCACCTGCCTTCAACTTGTAGACCGTACCGCAATAGGGGCACTTGGCCTCGCCGGTCCGCGCCACGTCCAGGTACACCTTGGGGTGGCTGTTCCAGAGTTTCATGTCGGCCTGGGGATTGGGACAGAACACACCACCCTGGTGGTTCAGATCCTTGGCCAGCAGTTCAACCGTTTGCTTGCTCATATCCATCTCTCTTTCATGTACTCACGCCAGATGCAAGCCCCGCCCCGCGCGAAGGCACCCTACGGGAAACGCCGTGGAACCGGCTTTGCCGGTCCACTGGCGTTGCCCCCTGCAAGGGGGTGGCGCAGCGACACGCCCTTTGCGCAGCCTGGGGGTGTTAAACCTTCGTCAGCCAGTGAGCGTACTTCGGATTGCGGCCGTTGACGATGTCGAAGAACGCGCTCTGGATCTTCTCGGTGATCGGGCCGCGGCTGCCGCTACCGATCTCGACACGGTCGAGTTCGCGGATCGGCGTCACTTCGGCAGCGGTGCCGGTGAAGAAGGCCTCGTCAGCAATGTAGACCTCGTCGCGCGTGATGCGCTTTTGCACCAGCTCCAGGCCCAGGTCCTTGCAGATGTGCAGCACGGTGTTGCGCGTGATGCCATTGAGCGCACCGGCCGACAGGTCGGGGGTGTAGACGACACCGCCCTTGATCACGAAGATGTTCTCGCCCGCGCCCTCGGACACGAAGCCGGCGGTATCGAGCAGCAGCGCCTCGTCGTAACCATCATCGGTGGCTTCCATATTGGCCAGGATCGAGTTGCTGTAGTTGCTGACGGCCTTGGCCTGCGTCATGGTGATGTTGACGTGGTGACGCGAGTAGCTGGAGGTCTTGACGCGAATGCCGCGCTTCATGCCCTCCTCGCCCAGGTAGGCGCCCCAGGCCCAGGCCGCCACCATCAGATGGATGGTGTTGCCCTTCGGCGAAACGCCGAGCTTCTTGTCGCCGATCCAGGTCAGGGGACGCAGGTAGCAGCTTTCCAGCTTGTTCTCGCGCACCACGGCTTTTTGCGCCTCGTTCACCTGCTCCGGGGTGAAGGGAAGCTTCATACGCAGGATCTTGGCGCTGTTGAACAGACGCTCGGTGTGCTCTTCCAGACGGAAGATCGCCGTGCCGTTGACGGTGTTGTAGGCCCGCACGCCCTCGAAGGCCCCGCAGCCATAGTGCAGGGTGTGGGTCAGGACGTGGATCTTGGCGTCGCGCCAGTCCACCATCTGGCCATCCATCCAGATTTTTCCATCACGGTCGGACATCGAGGGAGGTAGGGGGCTCATCGGTACTTTCCTTTGAAAGGGCGGGGCAAGCGAGCTTGCAAAAACCCTGATTTTACGGGGCTGGCGTGCCCGGGGTCGTCGTGACGGCATCCTCGGGCTGCGTCGGACGAACCAGCTCCCACTTCACCAGCTTGCCCTGCCGGAATTCGCAGGTCACGAACGACTCGGAAGCGTCGGTCCAGCGAAACAGCTCGGGCTGGCTGTCCTTGGGGCTGACCAGTTCACCCAAGGCGCGTGTCATGGTCACCACGTGCAGCAGGTTCACGCCCGGCCGGAGCTTGGCGTTGAGCATGACCGCGCTGTCCACAAAGCCGATCGGCCGCTCGGCGGCGCGCTTGAGCGCCTGCATCATGCGGGTGAAATGCAGCAGCAGCCACATGACCAGCGCGCCCGTGGCAATGGCGACGCCGCTCCAACCGTAGGCCCGGTAGGCCGCCACCACCAGCACGACGCTGGCCAGCGGCACGAAGATTTTCTGAATTTGCATAGCCCCGATTTTGACGCACGACCGCATCGGACACTCAGGCTGCGCGCTGGTCCGGCGCCGGCCAGTGCACCGACACCGCCAGCCCGCCCAATCGCTCCGAAGAAGCCGTCTGGACCTGGGCGCCGCATACTTGCGCAATGCGCCTGACGATGGACCAACCCAGGCCGCTGCCCGGCTGCGCGTGGCCCGGTACCCGGTAAAAGCGCTCGCCCAGTCGGGCCATCTCCTGCGCTGTCATGCCGGCGCCGCTGTCTTCCACGCGCAGCACCGCCTGCCCCGCCTCCAGCGCCACGCTCACCTGGACCGAGGCACCATCCGGGCTGTAACGCAGGGCGTTGTCGACCAGGTTGCGCAACAAGACGCCCAACAACATGTCATTCCCCGTTACCCGGCAGGATGCTGCAACATCCAGTTCGAGCTGCTGATGACGCAATAAAGCACCCGGCGCCAATTCAGCCAGCACACGGCGGGCCAGCCCGCCCAGGTCCACACCGTCGTTGGCGCCGGCCGGTGCCGCTTCCAGGCGCGCCAGCGTCAACAATTGTTCGACCAGGTGGGTCGCACGGTCGCAGCCCGCCAGCGTGGCCTGCAAGGCATGCTGGCGCTGGGCTTCATCGGCTCCGGCGCCAAGGGCGACCTGGGCCTGAGCCCGGATGGCGGCGATCGGCGTACGCAGTTCATGGGCCGCATCGGCCGTGAAGCGGCGTTCGGACTCCAGCAAACGTTCCATGCGTCCGAACAGGCCATTGAGGGCCTGGACCAGCGGCTGCATTTCAGCCGGTACATCCTGGAGCACCACCGGCTCCAGCGCCTCGGGTCGCCGCTGAGCCAGCGCCTCGCTGAGATGCCGCAGCGGCAGCAAGCCACGCAGCACCGCCCACCAGCCGGCCAGCGCCAGCAACGGCAAGGCAACCAGCAAGGGCAGCAGCACACTGCGCAGCACCGCGCGCAGAATCGCGCTGCGTGAATCCGTCTGTTCGCCCACGTACACCTGCACATCGCGCTCCGCCCCCTGGGTCGCGAACACACGCCACTCGGACCCGTCGGCCAGACGGACAGTGGAAAAACCGCGCCCGGTCTCGCTCATCGGCGTCGCGCCGGCCTGGGCTGAGCGCTGCACCAGCTGACCTTCATGAAACACCTGAAAGATGACGCGTGGCGCATATTTGTGCAGCGACGGTGCATCAGCCATCTTGTCGTCCTCATGATGTGCCGCCTGCTGCACCACCAGCAGGGCCGCCGCCTGGGCCAGATGGCCATCGAGCAGTTCATCCAGTTCATGGCGCACGTCACGCCAGATCAGCGCCGCCGCGGCCAGCCACACGATCGCGGCCACGCCCAGCACCAGCACCAGCAAACGCGCCTGCAGGGAGTTGAAGGATGACTGCAGCCTCATGCCGTCTCCGGGGTGCGCAGCACGGTGTAGCCAACGCCACGTACGGTCTGGATCAGGTCCGGCTGCAGCTTGCGCCGCAGATGGTGGATATGGACCTCGATCGCGTTGCTTTCCACTTCATGGCCCCAGCTGTAGAGCTGCTCCTCCAGCTGTTCGCGCGACAGAACACGGCCCGCATTGCGCATCAAGGTGTGGAGCAAGTCGAATTCGCGCGTGGACAGCGCCACTGCCTCGCCATTCAAGCTGACCTGGCGTGCCGCCGGCGCCAGCAGCACGCCGCCGCAACGCAGACTGTCCTGCATCTGTCCGTGCGCACGGCGCACCAGGGAACGCAGCCGGGCACCCAGCTCATGCAGGTCCACCGGCTTGACCACATAGTCGTCCGCCCCCAGGTCCAGACCGCGGATGCGATCTGGCACGGCGTCACGCGCGGTCAACACCAGTACCGGGGTGGTGATCCGGCGCGCGCGCAGCGCCTGCAACACGTCCATGCCGTCCTTGCGCGGCAAACCGAGGTCCAGCACGCCCGCGGCATAGACCTCGGAGGCCAGTTCCCGCTCGGCCGCTTCGCCGTCGCGCACCCAGTCCACCTGGAAACCCAGCTGGCGCAGGCCGGCGCGCAGACCGTCACCGAGCATCGGGTCGTCTTCCGCCAACAGAATGCGCATCACAAGCTCCCCAGTGGTTTGACCGTTCTCCAGCGCTGTCGCCCGCTGCGTCAGTCGCCGGCACGGTCTGCGTATTTTGCGGCTTCTGTCGCCACCGTCCCGCTGGAGGCCGTTGCCGGCGCGCTTTGCCACTGCAACCACCAGAAGCCCAGCACCGCGGCGAGCAGGACCAGCGCCAGCGGCCGCCAGGTCCAGCGAATACCTTGATTCGGTGCGCCCTCTTTGCGGCCCGTCAGCATGGCGCGCACCAGATTTTCCCGGTGCAACCAGCTGCCCACCACAACACCGGCCACGTGAACCCCGACGACGGTCAACATGAGATTGGCCATCACTTCATGCAGTTCTTCGAGCCAATGGCCGCCCAGGTCGTTGTAATTGGCCCAGCCGGAAGCGACCGTGGCAACGCTCAACAACAGCAGCAGCACAATCGCCAGCGCCCCGGCCGGGTTGTGTCCGACATGGTGCTCGGGTCGACCGTGTGCGATCGAGGACAGGTAACGCATGACCGCCGCCGGACCGCGCACAAAGCTGGCAAAACGCGCATAGCGCGTGCCCAGCAGCCCCCAGAGGACGCGGAACGCCACCAGCCCGCCCAGCGTGTAGCCCAGGCTCACGTGCACCAGGCGCCAGCGCTCGCTCTCCGCCGTCAGGTAGGCGCCGGCAAAGCTCAGCACCATCAGCCAGTGGAACACCCGCACCGGGGCATCCCACACCAGGATCTTTGTTTTTTCATTCGCCATGTTGCTCACCTTGGAATCTTGATGTCGCGTTCGCTGAAACGGCCGTCCGCCGCCTGGGTGTGACAGGCAGCACAATTGGAAGCACTGCCCACCGCCGCGCGCTTCCAGACCTCCGGAGGCACTTCCCGCGCGTTGTGCTTGCGCAGGAACCAGGCCGACTTCGTGATGCGGTCCTGCGGCGGCGCCTCGCTGACCCGCTTGTAGGTGCCGGCATGGACTTGCAGCCAGCCGCCGATCTCGCGCAGGCTGGCCTCGTCCAGCGAGGCATCGGTGCCGTAATGCTGCTGTAGCGAGCCCATCAGGTGCTGCCACGAAGCCGCCGGCAGCATGCCTGGCGGGTAGGCGATATGGCAGGCCGCGCATTCCTGCTGGTATTTCGGCAGAACCGGGACGCGCGCGCCGCCGGAATCCGCCTGGGCGGCCGCGACGCATGCCAGCGCCAGGGCGGCCAGCGCGAGGGGTTTGAAGCCTGAACGTTTCATGAGAGCCCTTCCATCAAATTGCGTATGACTCAGCGCCTGAACGTCGACAGCCAGGACAGCACATCGGCTTTCTCGCCCGCCGTGCATTCGCGCCCCAGCACGTCGTTGCAATTGCGGCGAAACCATTTTTCGGTCTTCGCCGTGTCGGTGAAACGGTCGGGATTAAAAGCCGGCGCCAGCGGCGCGATCAGCTTGCCGGTACTGGCGTGCTTGCCCTCACCCGTTGGCGTTGCGGTGTGGCACGAAGCGCAGCTCCAGTCCTTGCCATGCCGGTTGGTGAACAGTTGCTGGCCGCGCGCCGGCTGGGCCGGTGCTCCCGCCTGCGCGCTATAGGCCGCCAGTTGCTCTACCGGTGTCACGGCGTACGCCAGCGGGCTCAGTACCACGCTGGCCAAGACGCCGATGCGTACCCAAAATGTCAAGTTGTCCATAGAACCTCCATGGACTTCATCGTAGGTAGCGTGGATTAAGCTTTTCTTAACGACAGCCTGCCCCTGGCCGCGCCGGCGGCGGATGACTAGGTTTTTTCATCCGCTTGTGGTGTGCGCCGCGGCTGGTCGCTGTGCGACACGGTGTAGCTGTCGGCCGCATAGGCCGGACCTTTCATCACCATCACGATGACGCAACCGATGCCGACCGTCACGACGGCGGTCCAGTGGAACAGCACCAGTCCGAACACCATGTAGTCCGCCATCTGCAACCAGCGCTCGCCGGCCGGCGTCGAGGCATCCACCCGCCAGTGCAGCACCGCCAGGCCAGCCAGAGGCAATGCCGTGCCCACGGCAAAAATCAGCGGCAGCTTGCGCCAGATCGCCCACTCCAGACCCGTGGCGGTCCGTTTCGAGCCGGGGACTTTTCGCAGCCAGTTCATGGATCAAGGTTGTTGCGGGAACAGATGCTGCATTGTGCGAAATAAGTCCGCCGCCCAATTGATCAATGTCAAACTACCCATCTTCCCTGCTTGGTCTTTGCTTCAGCAGGGGCTATTCTCATTTTCAAAACCACAGTTCACAGTTAGAGGAGTCGCCTCATGAAAATGCAAACTCTTGCCTTGGCCTGCGCACTGGCTTTGGCTTCGCTGGCTTTCGGCGCTACGGCCCAGACAGCCTCCAGCGCCAAGGTCCAATACACCGCCGACAGCAAGGCCGCGAAGGCACGCTACGACAGCGACCTGAAACTCTGCGTGGACGAAACCTCTTCCAGCGCCCGCCTGCAATGCCGGCGCGATGCCAAGACGGAATACGACAAAGCCCTGGCAGAGGCCAAGGCACGGATGGCCGCCCCTGCGCCTGCAGCAGTGCCCGCCGCCGCGCCGGCACCCACCCCGACCCCGGTCAGCCAGCCAATCTGCCCCGATTGCGGCAAGGTGGTATCGGTCAGCGTGACGGAAAAGCAGGGCGAAGGCGGCGCCATCGGCCTCATCGGAGGCGGTGCTGCCGGTGCCCTGCTGGGCCAGCAGGTTGGCCAAGGCGCCGGCAAGGATCTGGCCACGATCGCCGGCGCCATCGGCGGCGCCTATGCCGGCAAGAAGATCGAGGAAAAGGTGCGCTCGCACAAGGTGTGGACGGTCCATGTGCAGTACGACGACGGTTACCGCCGCAGCTTCGAGTTCAGCCAGGATCCCGGCTTGGTCGTGGGCGACAAGGTCCGCAACGCGGGCGACAGCATCGTCCGCGACTGAACCTGGCCCGCGCTCGTTTCAGGTGAGCGAACGCACCACTTCCATCGCCTCTTCCACCCGTTCCACCGGGTGGATGGTCAGGCCTTCGATCGCTTTTTTCGGTGCATTGGCCTTGGGTACCACGGCCACGCTGAAACCCAGCTTGGCCGCTTCCTTCAACCGCTCCTGACCGCGCGGTGCCGGCCGCACCTCGCCGGCCAGCCCCACCTCGCCGAAGGCAATGAAGCCCTTGGGCAGCGGCTTGCCGCGCAAGCTGGAGGTGATAGCCAGCATCACGGCCAAATCGGCCGCCGGTTCACTGATGCGCACGCCGCCCACCGCGTTGACGAATACATCCTGGTCCATGCAAGCCACGCCGGCATGGCGGTGCAGCACCGCCAGCAACATGGCCAGACGGTCGCGCTCCAGACCGACTGACAGGCGCCGCGGCGACGGGCCACCGCTGTCCACCAGAGCCTGGATCTCCACCAGCATCGGGCGCGTACCTTCGAGCGTCACCATGACGCAGCTGCCAGGCACGGGCTCGGCATGTTGCGACAGGAAGATGGCGCTCGGGTTGGTCACGCCTTTCAAGCCCTTTTCCGTCATGGCGAAGACGCCGATCTCGTTGACGGCGCCGAAGCGGTTCTTGATGGCGCGGATCAGGCGAAAGCTGGAGTGCGTGTCACCTTCGAAATACAGCACCGTATCCACCATGTGCTCCAGCACGCGCGGCCCCGCCAGCGCGCCCTCTTTCGTCACATGACCCACCAGCACGATGGCGGTGCCGCTGGCCTTGGCGGCGCGCGTCAGGTGCGCGGCGCACTCGCGCACCTGCGCCACCGAGCCCGGTGCGGAGGTGAGCTGCTCGGAATAGACGGTCTGGATCGAGTCGATCACCGCGATGGCCGGCTGGTGCATCGCCAGCGTGGCGAGGATTTTTTCCAGCTGGATCTCGGCCAGCACCTGCACCTGCGAGCCGTCCAGTCCCAACCTGCGGGCGCGCAGCGCGACCTGGGCACCGCTCTCCTCGCCTGTGACGTAGAGAGTTTTCTGGCCGGCGTGCTGCAGTGCATCGAGCGCCTGCAGCAGCAACGTGGACTTGCCGATGCCAGGGTCGCCGCCGATCAGCACCACGCCGCCTTCGACGATGCCGCCACCCAGCACCCGGTCCAGTTCGTCCTGGCCGGTCGGCGTGCGATCCACATCGGTGGCTTCGATATCGGCCAGCGCGGTCACCTCGGCGGTCTTGGCGAGGGCGGCAAAACGGTTCTTGGCCGGCGCAGCGCTCTCGGCCACGGATTCGATCAGCGTGTTCCAGGCATTGCAGTGCGGACACTTGCCCAGCCACTTGGGGCTGGTGCCGCCGCACTCGTTGCAGGTGTAGATGGTTTTGTCCTTGGCCATGGGCCGGATAATACTGGATGTCCTTACAGTTCGGGTAAGTCCCCGGCACAAATGACTGTGGGAAACGGCCTTTTTTATTTAACATGTTAAATAAATGGACGCCGCCACCTACTTCAGCCACCGCAACCTGCCGCGCCTGCTGCTGCAAGCACGCGAGGCCGTCATGGCACATGCCCGGCCGGGCCTGCGCGAACATGGCCTGAGCGACCAGCAGTGGCGCGTGCTGCGTGTGCTGGGCGAGCACGGCGTGGTGGAAACCGGCCGCGTGGCGCGCGAGGCCTTCATCCTCGGCCCCAGCCTGACCGGCGTGCTCGCGCGCATGGAACGCGACGGCCTGATCCGCCGCGCGCGCGACAGCGCCGACCAGCGACGCACCGTGGTGGAAGCCACGGCCAAGGGCCGCCAGCTGGTGGACAAGCTCTCGCGCAGCATCGAGGCGCACTACGCCTGGATGGAAAGGTCGCTCGGCAAGCAGAAGCTGGCGCAGCTCTATGAACTGCTGGACGAACTGATCGCGCTGGAGGAGCCGGCATGAGTTCGCCCCCGTTCATGCCCACCGGCACGATCTACGGCACCTTGCTCAACACGCTGGACGAGTGGGTGGCACTCAGTCCCCAGATGGCGCAGCCGCCGTACAAAGGCGCACCGAAAGCACCGGTGCTCTACATCAAGACCGCCAACACCTGGAGCCCGTGCGACAGCCCGATCACGGTACCGGCCAAGGCCACGGAGGTGGAAGTCGGCGCCAGCATCGGCATGGTGATTGGCGCGCCGGCGCAGCGGACCACGGTGCGCGACGCCCTGGACCACATCGCGGGTTATGTGCTGATGAACGACCTTTCGCTGCCGCACGCCAGTTTTTTCCGCCCCCCCGTCAAGTACAAGAACCTCGATGGCTTCCTCGGCATCGGGCCGCGGCTGCTGCCTCCCCATGAGGCCGGCAACCCGAACCACTTCCGGCTGGAGGTCCGCATCGATGGCGAGTTGCGCCAGACGGTGGACTACGCGCGCCTGGTGCGTCCGGCAGCACAGCTGCTGGCCGATGTCAGCGAGTTCATGACGCTGCACCCGGGCGATGTGCTGCTGCTGGGCTGTGGTGCCCAGCGCCCGCTGGCCCACACCGGCCAGCGCATCGACATCAATGCACCCGGCTTGCCGACACTCGGCCTGTTAAGCAACACCCTCGTGGCGGAGGCGGCATGAAGCACGCGTGCGTTGCCTACGACCGGGCCATTCATCAGGCCACCGAGCACGACGGCCAGCTGCGGCTCGGCGACGGCCGTCTGGTCGCCTTCGATGCCGTGCGCTGGCTGCCGCCGCTCGCGCCGGTACCACGCCCGCGCACCATCCTGGCGCTCGGCCTGAACTACGCCGACCACGCCAAGGAACTGGCCTTCAAGGCACCGGAAGAACCCCTGGTCTTCATCAAGGGCGAAAGCTCGCTGATCGGCCACCGTGACCACACCGTGCGACCGGCTGGTGTCGAGTTCATGCACTACGAGTGCGAGCTGGCGGTGGTCATCGGCCAGACGGCCAGGAAAGTCCAGCGCGCCAACGCCTATGACGTCATCGCCGGCTACACCGTGGCCAATGACTACGCCATCCGCGACTACCTGGAAAACTGGTACCGCCCCAACCTGCGCGTGAAGAACCGTGACACGGGCACGCCGCTCGGGCCCTGGCTGGTCGATGCCGCCGATGTGCCGAATCCGATGAACCTGGCGTTGCAAACCACCGTCAATGGCCGGCTCACGCAATCGGGCCACACGCGCGACATGATCTTCGACGTGCCCTGTCTCATCGAGTACTTCAGCAGCTTCATGACGCTGAAGCCCGGCGACCTGATCCTGACCGGCACGCCCGACGGCGTGGTCGATTGCCAACCGGGCGATGTGGTCGTCACGGAGATCGAAGGCATCGGCGCTCTCATCAACACCATCGCAGCCGCACCATGAACCTCATCAATCACCTGATCAACGGCCAGTCGGTCAGCGGTACCGACTACTTCGAAACCGTCAACCCGGCCACGCAGGAAGTACTGGCCGAAGTGGCGGCCGGTGGTACGGCCGAAGTGCATGCGGCGGTGGCGGCGGCCAAGGACGCGTTCCCGAAGTGGGCCGGCCTGCCGGCGCCCGAGCGCGCCAAGCTGATGCGCAAGCTCGGCGACCTGATCGCCGCGCACGTGCCCGAGATCGCGCGCACCGAGACCGACGACACCGGCCAGGTCATCGCCCAGACCGGTAAGCAACTCATTCCGCGTGCGGCCGACAACTTCCACTACTTCGCCGAGATGTGCACACGCGTCGACGGCCACACCTACCCGACGCCGACGCACCTGAACTACACACTGTTCCACCCGGTCGGCGTCTGCGCACTGATCTCGCCGTGGAACGTGCCCTTCATGACGGCCACCTGGAAGGTCGCGCCGGCCCTCGCCTTCGGCAACACCGCCGTGCTGAAGATGAGTGAGCTGTCGCCGCTGACCGCCGCGCGCCTGGGTGAGCTGGCGCTGGAAGCCGGCATTCCCCCCGGCGTGCTCAACGTGGTGCACGGCACCGGCCGCGAAGCCGGCGAGCCGCTGTGCGCCCACCCGGACGTGCGTGCCATCTCTTTCACCGGCTCGACGGCCACCGGCAACCGCATCGTCAAGAGCGCCGGCCTGAAGAAGTTCAGCATGGAACTGGGCGGCAAGAGCCCCTTCGTGATCTTCGACGACGCCGACCTGGAGCGCGCGCTGGATGCCGCGGTGTTCATGATCTTCTCCAACAACGGCGAACGCTGCACCGCCGGCAGCCGCATCCTGGTGCAGCAAAGCATCTACGCCGACTTCGTGCAGAAGTTCACCGAGCGCGCCAAGCGCATCACCGTGGGCGACCCGCAGGATGAGAAGACCATCATCGGCCCCATGGTCAGCCCCGGCCACCTGGCCAAGGTGCGCAGCTACATCGAACTCGGCCCCAAGGAAGGCGCCACACTGCTGTGCAGCGGGCTGGACCGCCCGAGCTACGCCCTCGAGTTGCCGGCACGCGTGAAGGGCGGCAACTACGTCTGGCCCACCGTGTTCGCCGACGTCGACAACCGCATGCGCATCGCGCAGGAAGAAATCTTCGGCCCGGTCGCCTGCCTCATTCCGTTCAAGGACGAGGCCGATGCCATAACCAAGGCCAACGACATCCAATACGGCCTGTCCAGCTACGTCTGGAGCGAGAACCTCGGTCGCGCGCACCGGGTGGCGGCTGCCATCGAGGCCGGCATGTGCTTCGTCAACAGCCAGAACGTACGGGACCTGCGCCAGCCCTTCGGCGGCACCAAGGCCAGCGGCACCGGACGCGAAGGCGGCACCTGGAGCTACGAAGTGTTCCTGGAACCGAAGAACGTGGCTGTCTCGCTGGGCTCGCACCATATTCCTCATTGGGGGGTCTGACCATGGGCAAGCTCGCTCTCGCCGCCAAGATCACCCACGTGCCCTCGATGTACCTGAGCGAGTTGCCCGGCCCGCGCCAGGGCACGCGGCAGGACGCCATCGACGGCCACCGGGAAATCGGCCGCCGTTGCCGCGAACTCGGCGTGGACACCATCGTGGTGTTCGACACCCACTGGCTGGTCAATGCCAACTACCACGTCAACTGCGCGCCGCGCTTCAAGGGCCTGTACACCAGCAACGAGCTGCCGCACTTCATCAGCAACCTGGGCTACGAGTTCCCCGGCAACCCGGCACTCGGCCAGTTGCTGGCGCGCGTATGCAACGAACACGGTGTCGAGACCCTGGCCCACCCGGCCACCACGCTGGCGCCCGAGTACGGCACGCTGGTGCCCATGCGCTACATGAACCAGGACCAGCATTTCAAGGTGGTGTCGGTGTCGGCGCTGTGCCAGGTGCACTACCTGGCCGACAGCGCGCGCCTGGGCTGGGCCATGCGCCGCGCGGTGGAAGAGCATTACGACGGCACGGTGGCGTTTTTTGCCAGCGGCTCTTTAAGCCACCGCTTTGCGCAGAACGGCCTGGCACCGGAATATGCGTTCAGGATCTGGAGCCCGCTGCTCGAAAACATGGACCGCGACGTGATCCGCCTGTGGCAGGCCGGCGACTGGAAAACCTTTTGCGACATGCTGCCCGAGTACGCCAGCAAGGGCCACGGCGAAGGCTTCATGCACGACACCGCCATGCTGCTCGGCGCCCTCGGTTGGTCCGACTACAGCGGCCAGGCCGAGATCGTCACGCCCTACTTCGGCGCCTCCGGCACCGGCCAGCTCAACGCCGTGTTTCCGGTGCTGCCGGTCAGCGGCGATGCCGTGCCGCCGCCGCAGGCTTCGTCGGCCGACGGCTACCGCGCTTTTGCGAGACTCTGAGAGAACCTCACCATGCCCCACCTCGTCATCCTCTACACCGCCAACCTGGAGCAGGAAACCGACATGACGGCCCTGTGCCGCGACCTGGCCGACGTGATGGTGAAACAAAAAGACGAAACCGGCGAACCGGTCTTCCCCACCGGCGGCACACGCGTGCTGGCCTACCCGGCGCCGCACTACGCCGTGGCCGACGGCCAGCACGACTACGCCTTCGTCTACCTGAACCTGCGCATGGGCTACGGCCGCTCGGATGCTATCAAAACAAGAGCTGGTGACGCATTGTTGGCGAGGGTCAAGGCTCATTTTGATTCTCTATTGTCGAAACGCCACCTCGGTATCACGCTGCAGATCGACGAAGGCCGCGAGGTCTACAACGCCAAGCACAGCAACATCCATCCGCTGTTTCCTCACTGACCGCATAGCCGCATGTTCACCCCGGAACTGACGCAACAACTGGCCGCCGAGCTGCAGCAGGCGCAGGACACGCGCACCCAGCTGGAGCACTTCTCCCAGCGCTTCCCCCGCATGACGATCGAGGACGGCTACCGCGTCAGCCGCGCCTGGGTGGCGCTGCAGCTGGCGACCGGACGCCGCGTGATCGGCCACAAGATCGGCCTGACCTCGCGCGCCATGCAGCAGTCGAGCCAGATCGACGAACCCGACTATGGCACCTTGCTGGATTCCATGCTGTTCACCTGCACGCCCGGCCAGGTACTGGACATTCCGGCGGCGCGCTTCATCGCGCCACGGGTGGAGGTGGAACTGGCCTTCGTGCTGAAGGCGCCGCTCAAGGGGCCGAACGTCACGGCAGAACAGGTCATCGCCGCCACCGACTACGTGACGCCGGCGATCGAGATCATCGACGCCCGCATCGAACAGTTCGACCGCCACAGCAAAGTGATGCGCAAAGTGTTCGACACCATCAGCGACAACGCTGCCAACGCCGGCATCGTGGTCGGCGCTGCGCGCGCCAGGCCTGCCGACGTGATCCTGCCCTGGATCGGCGCCATCCTGCGCTGCAACGGCGTGGTGGAGGAAACCGGCCTGGCGGCCGGCGTGCAGGGCCACCCGGCCATCGGCATTGCCTGGCTGGCCAACAAGCTGGCGCCCTGGGGCGAACATCTGGAAGCCGGGCAGATCGTGCTGGCCGGCTCTTTCACGCGCCCGGTGCCCGGCAAGGCGGATGATCTGTTCGAAGCCGACTACGGCCCGCTCGGGACTCTGAAATTTCGATTTACCTGAACACTTCCATGAAGACACCCACCAATCCTTTCAAGCAAGCCCTTCAAAACAAACAGGCCCAGATCGGCCTGTGGGTCAACCTGGCCAACCCGATCAGCACCGAGATCTGCGCCGGTGCCGGCTTCGACTGGCTGCTGCTCGACGGCGAGCACTCACCCAATACGCTCACCACGCTGCTCGGCCAGTTGCAGGCCGTGGCGACCTACCCCGGCACGCACGCCATCGGCCGCGTGCCGCTGGGCCACGGCGAGGCCGGCACGGCGCTGATCAAGCAGTTCCTTGACCTCGGCTTCCAGACCCTGCTGGTGCCGATGGTGGACACGGCCGAGCAGGCCGCCGCGCTGGTGTGCGCCATGCGCTACCCGCAGGACGACGGCCAGGGCGGCATCCGCGGCATGGCCGGCGCGCGCGCCTCGCGCTGGGGCCGTTACCCCAACTACGCCAAGGAAGCCAACGAGCAGGTCTGCCTGCTGGTGCAGGTCGAATCGCGCACCGCGCTGAACAACCTCGAAGCCATTGCCGCCACGCCGGGTGTGGACGGCATCTTCATCGGCCCGGCCGACCTGTCGGCCTCGCTCGGCCACGTGGGCCATGCCACGCACCCGGAGGTGCAGGCTGCCATCGACGACGCCATCCGCCGCATCGTCAAGAGCGGCAAGGCCGCCGGCATCCTGGTCAGCGACGAGACGCTGGCACGCCACTACCTGGCGCTGGGCGCCACCTTCGTCGCCGTCGGCCTGGACACGCAGATCCTGGTGCGCCAGACCAGCGCGCTGGCCGCGCTGTACAAAGGCGACGTCAAGCCCATGGCCTCTGGCGACAAGACCTACTAAGTCATGCACGATCTCAAGCGCGTCTGCCTCATCACCGGTGCCGCCACCGGCATCGGCGCCGCCTGCGCGCGCGAGTTCGCCGCGCACGGCTGGCAACTGGCCCTGAGCTGGCTGGACGATGCCAACCACGTGCAGCTGCTGGACGTGGCGACCGAGTGCGAGGTGCATGGCATCAGCCCGCTGCTGCAACACCTCGATGTGACAAGCAATGACAGCTGCGCCGCCTTTGCCGCCACCGCGTTGCAGCGCTTCGGCCGCATCGACGCGCTGATCAACTGCGCCGGCACCACGCGCTTCATTGCGCACGCCGACCTCGACGCCCTCACGCCGGAAGAGTTCCACCGCACCTACGACGTCAACACCGTCGGCCTGTACCGCATGACGCGCGCCTGCGTGCCGGCACTCAAGGCTTCGGGCCACGGCAGCGTGGTCAACATCTCGTCCATCGGCGGCGTCATCGGGCGCGGCTCGTCCATGGCCTATGCCGCCTCCAAGGGTGCCGTCAACACGCTCACGCTGTCGCTGGCGCGCGCACTGGGGCCGCAGATCCGCGTCAACGCCATTGCGCCGGGCTTCGTCGAGGGCGGCCTGCCCAGCCGCGTGCTGGACGCCGTACGCCACGCCGAGGTGCTGCGGGTGCAGACCGAAAGTTCGCCGCTCCAGCGCGTCTCGCAACCGGAGGAAGTAGCGGCACTGGCCTGCTTCATCACCGAGCGCGCCCCCGGCATGACGGGCACGGTGATCCAGATGGACAATGGCCTGCACCTCAATGCAGGATGAACCCATGACCGACAAGAAAAAATTCCGCAGCGCCACCATTTACGAGGGCACCATCCGTGCCACCACGCGCAGCTTCCTGCACGCGCTGGGCCAGGACGAGGACGACATCACACGCCCGCACATCGGTGTCTTCCACACCGGCGGCGAGATGAGCCCCTGCAATCTGAACCTGCGCGAACAGGCGCAGCACGCCAAGACCGGCATCTACGCCGCCGGTGGCACGCCACACGAGTGCCCGGTGGTCTCGATCTCCGACGGCCTGACCATGGCGCATTCGGGCATGCGCTTCTCGCTCATTTCGCGCGAACTGATTGCCGACAGCGTGGAAGCTTCGGTGCGCGGCCACCAGTGGGACGGCATCTTCGGCATCGGCGCCTGCGACAAGAACCTGCCCGGCCTGATGATGGGTATGGTGCGCTGCAATGTGCCCAGCGTCTTCGTGCATGGCGGCTCCGCGCTGCCGGGGCAGGCACCGGGCGTGAACGGACGCGACCTGAACGTGGTCGACACCTACGAGACCATCGGCAAGGTGCTGGCCGGCGACGCCACGCACGACGAGCTGGACGCCATCAGCCGCGCCTGCCTGCCCACCGCCGGCGCCTGCGCCGGCCAGTTCACCGCCAACACCATGGGCATGGTGTCGGAGGCGCTGGGCCTGGCACCGATCGGCTCCAGCATGGTGCCGGCCGTGTTCAGCGAACGCGCACCGCTGCTGCGCCGCGCCGGCAAACAGTTGATGAAAGCCGTGATGGGGGATGCCCCGTTGCCGCGCGACATCGTGACGCGCAAGGCGCTGGAAAACGCCTGCGCCGTGGTTTCGGCCACCGGCGGCTCCACCAACGCCGCGTTGCACATCCCGGCCATTGCGCACGAGGCCGGCATCCGGTTCCATCTGGACGATGTGGCCGAAGTCTTTGCCCGCACCCCCTTGATTGCCGACCTGCGCCCCGGCGGCAAGTACCTGGCACGTGACATGTACTACGTGGGCGGTGCGGCCGTCGTGCTGCACGAGCTGCTCCAGAGCGGCCACCTGCATGGCGACGCCCTGACCTGGACCGGCCGCACCCTGGCCGAGGAACTGGACGGCGCCAACGCCCCGGACGGCGAGGTGGTACGCCGCTTTGAAAACGCCATTTCAAAAGACGGCGGCCTGGCCGTGCTCAAGGGCAATCTGTGCCCGGATGGCGCGCTGCTGAAAACCGCCGGCCTCAAGACCCTGGTGCACCGTGGCCCGGCACGCGTGTTCGAATCGGAAGAAGAAGCCCAGGCCGCCGTGCAGGCCATGCACTACCAGCCCGGTGATGTGATCGTGATCCGCAACGAGGGCCCCAAAGGCGGCCCCGGCATGCGCGAGATGCTGGGCATCACCGCCCTGCTTTACGGCCAGGGCATGGGCGACAAGGTGGCGCTGCTGACCGACGGACGCTTTTCCGGCGCCACGCGCGGCCTGTGCATCGGCTATGCCGGCCCGGAAGCTGCCGACCGCGGACCGATTGCCGCGCTGCGCAACGGCGATGTGGTGACCATCGATGCCCGTCCCGAGGCGCGCAGCATCACGGTCGAGCTGAGCGCGGCCGAGCTCGCGCAACGCCTGGCCGCCGTGCTACCCAACACCGACAGCGCCCGCGGCGGCCTGCTGGAAAAATATGCATTGACAGTTCGCCCGAGCCACCAGGGCGCGGTCACCCATTCCGGGGCCGTGGTCTGGTTGCGCGATGAATCCTGAGCCCTACCTGTTCCATCATTCAAAGGAGACCCCATGAGCATTTCACGTCGTCAAGTCATCCAGTCCGTTGGCGCCTCGGCCCTGCTGGCCAGCGTCGGCCAACAGGCCATGGCGCAAGCGCAGATCGAGAACCTGAAGATCGTCACCGGTTTCGCAGCCGGCGGCACCTCCGACACCACCTGCCGACGCGTCGCCAGCCGGCTCGGCGGCACCTACGCCAAGACGGCCACGGTCGAAAACAAGACTGGCGCCGGTGGCCAGATCGCCATCCAGTACGTCAAGGGCCAACCGGCCGACGGCGCCACGATGCTGCAAACGCCGACCTCGATGCTCACCATCTACCCGCACATCTACAAGAAGCTGCCCTACGACCCGGTCCATGACGTCACGCCAGTCTCGCTGGCCTGCATCTTCGACTTCGGTTTTGCCGTCGGTCCCATGGTGCCGGCGAACGTGAAGAACATTGCCGACTTCATCGCCTGGGCCAAGGCCAACCCCAGCCAGGCCAACTTCGGCTCGCCGGCGGCCGGCTCCACACCCCACTTTGTCGGCGCGCTGGTGGGCCGCCATGCCGGCGTGGAGCTCAAGCACGTGGGCTACCGCGGCACGCAACCGGCCATGCTGGACCTGCTGGGCGGCCAGATCGCCGCCGTGTGCGGCCCCATCGGCGACATCACGCAGCACCTGCCCACCGGCAAGGTGCGCATCCTGGCGACGTCGGGCGCCAAACGCAACCGTTTCGCCCCCGATGTTCCCACCTTCACCGAGCAGGGCCTCAAGGACATGGAGCACAGCGAGTGGTTCGCCTTCTTCCTGCCCGGCAAGGCGGCGCCGGAACTGGTGACGCGCCTGAACGCGGCCCTCAAGTCGGCACTGGCCTCCAAGGACGTCATCGACGGCATGGGCACCTTTGGCCTGGAAACGATGTCGAGTTCGCCGGCCGAACTGGCGGCCATCCTGAAAAAGGACACGGCGAAATGGAGCCCGATCGTCAAGGCCATCGGATTCACCGCCGACGCCTGAATGGCCCCCACGGTCGCGCACTGCGTGTCGCTCCCTGCCCCCCGAGGGGGCCGCATTTCAGCTTGGAGCGGCCCGGCGCTGAAACCCCCGCTGCACGACCGTCGGGATATTTCGACACACTGATGGGACCCCACCATGAACGCCATGCTGAAACCCGCCACACCGGCGCACATGCACCCGGATGAATGGCAGGCGCGCCTGCAACTGGCCGCCTGCTACCGCATCTTCGCCATGCTGGGCTGGACGGAGATGATCTACAACCACATCACGCTGCGCCTGCCGGCCAGCGTGACGGGGGACGAGAAGCACTTTCTGATCAACCCCTTCGGCCTGCACTACAGCGAAGTCACCGCCAGCAACCTGGTGAAGATCGACCTGCAGGGCCATGTGCTCGACGGCTCGCCCCATCCGGTGAACCCGGCCGGCTTCACGGTGCATGCCGCCCTCCACGCGGCGATCGAAGGCGCGCACTGTGTCATGCACACCCACACCACCGCCGGCGTGGCGGTGGCCTGCCTGCAGGGCGGTCTGCAGCAGACCAACTTCTACAGCGCGCAGCTGCACGGCATGGTGGCATATCACGACTTTGAGGGCATCACCATCCACGCCGAAGAAGCACCGCGCCTGTTGAAAAGCATCGGCGACAAACCGGCGGTGATCCTGCGCAACCACGGCCTGCTGGCCTGGGGCCAGACGCTGGCACAGACCTTTGCCATTCTGTGGACGCTGCAGCGTGCCTGCGAGATCCAGATGGCAACCTTCAGCATGGGCGCGGCCATTCCCGTGCCCGAGGCCATCGCACAGAAGTGCACACGCGACGCGCTGCAGTTCAACCCCCACCACGGCGCCGGGCAGGATGTGTTCGACGCGCTGGTGCGGCAGGTGGACCGGATCGACGTCAGCTATCAGAAATGAAACACCCCCAAGCTCCGCGCACTGCGTGTCGCTACTCCTCCCCCCTCAAGGGGGCAACGCCAGTGGCCCGGCAAAGCCGGTTTCACGGCGTTCCCCGGTTGGGTCACCTTATGCATGCATCGCATGCTGCTCGTAACAAAGTGGAACGCTGAAATGTTGTATCGCAAGGTGTGCATCTATGGTGCCGGCGCCATCGGCGGCTGGATCGGCGTGCGGCTGGCCGGCGCGGGTTGTCAGGTCAGCGTGGTGGCACGCGGCGCCACCCTGGATGCCCTCAAGCGCCACGGCCTGCGCTGCCAGCACGGCCAGGTGGAAACCACCGTCACCGTGCAGGCCAGCGCCGACCCGACCGAGCTGGGCGTGCAGGATCTGGTGGTGATCGCCGTCAAGGCGCCGGCCCTGCCGGAGGTGGCGCGCCGCATCGGCCCGCTGATCGGGCCCGACACCGTAGTGCTGACCGCCATGAACGGCGTACCCTGGTGGTTCTTCCAGGGTTTCGGCGGCAGACTCGCCGGCACGCAGCTGCAGGCGGTGGATGCCAGCGGCGAAATAACCGCCGCCATTCCGGCCACCAGCGTCATCGGCTGCGTGGTGCATGCCAGCTGTTCGCTCAAGCTGCCGGGCTGGGTGGAGCACCATTTCGGCAACAAGCTCATCATCGGCGAACCCTCGGGGCGCCAGACCGAGCGTGTGCAGCAACTGGCTGCCCTGCTGGAACAGGCCAGCTTCGAGGTTGAGGTGTCCGAGCAGATCCAGAAGGACATCTGGTACAAGCTGTGGGGCAATATGACGGTCAACCCGGTGAGCGCGCTCACCGGCGCCACCACCGACCTGATCCTGGGTGACGAGCTGGTGCGCAACTTCATCTCGAGCGTCATGCTGGAAGCCAAGGAGATCGGCGCACGCATCGGCATCCCGATCGCCCAACAGCCCGAGGACCGCCATGCCGTGACGCTCAAGCTCGGCGCTTTCAAGACCTCGATGCTGCAGGACGTGGAGGCCAACCGGGCGGTGGAGCTCGATGCCCTGGTGACGGTGGTCAAGGAACTCGGCGCCCTCACCGGCGTCGCCACCCCGTTTACCGACGCCCTGCTCGGCCTGTCGCGCCTGCACGCGCGGGTGCGAGACCTGTATTGATCTGATGCGCAAACCGTCAATCAGTCGCACGGCCTTCGTCACGCTGCTGCTGGTGGCCTGCATGTTTGGCGCCAACCATGTAGCGGCACGCCTGGCCTTCAACCATGGGCTCGACGTCGCCACTGCCGTGGCCGTACGCAGCCTGGTCACCGCCGGCGCCGTGGCGTTGCTGGTGCTGTGGCAAGGCGTGCCACGCCACCTCAATCGCAAGCAAGGCCGCATGCTGCTGCTCGTCAGTGCGCTGGTCGCCATCCAGAGCCTGTGCCTGTATTCCGCCGTGGCGCGGTTGCCGGTGGCGCTGGCGCTGCTGACCTTCAACACCTACCCGCTGTGGACCGCCCTGTTCGCCTGGCTGCTCTACCGGCACCGGCCCGAGCGGGCGGTGCTGATCGCCATGCCGGTGCTGCTGTTCGGCCTGGCACTGGCGCTCGACGTGCTGGGGGCCGCATCGGGCCTGGGCGCGGCCGGGCAATGGAGCCGCATCGGTGCCGGCGTGGCGTTTGCGCTCACGGCGGCTGCCGTCTTTGGCGCCGCCCTGGTGCTGACGCAGCATGAAGTCGCCGAGGTCGACGGCCGCGTGCGCACCGCCATCACCATGGGCCTGGTCGGCCTGCTGGCCCTGATCGGTGTCGGTGTGCACGGCGGCTTTCACCTGCCGCAGGCCGCCGCCGGCTGGTGGGGCCTGGCGCTGCTGACCTTCTTCTACGGCACCGCCTTCACCATCATGTTCACGCTCTTGCCCAAACTCGGTGTGGTGGGCAGCTCGCCCATCATGAACGTGGAGCCGGTGGCGGCACTGGTAATGGCCTGGGCGCTGCTGGGCCAGGCCATCGCACCGGTGCAGATCGCCGGCGCCCTGCTGGTGGTGGGCACCGTGATGGCGCTGGGATTGCGGAAGAGATGAACACCCCCAGGCTGTGCGCACTGCGTGTCGCTACGCCACCCCCCTTGCAGGGGGCAACGCCAGTGGCCCGGCACAGCCGGTTCCACGGCGTTTCCCAACTAGGTATCTTCATGCGCGGCGCGACACGTTCCACGCAACTGAGCCGTTGACATGTCGTTCGAAGTCATGACCGCGGTGCTGATCTCGGCCCTGCTGCACGCGGGCTGGAATGCGCTGGTGCGCTCGTCCGCCGACAAGTTTCTCAGCACGCTGCACATCGTCTGCGGTGCCGGCGCGCTGGCGTTGGTGTTGCTGCCCGGCCTGCCGCTGCCGGCACCTGCCAGCTGGCCCTACGTGGTGGTCTCGGGTCTGATCCACGTGCTCTATTTCACGCTGGTGGCCCATGCCTACCGCGGCGCCGACCTGAGCTTTGCCTACCCGCTGATGCGCGGCACCGCGCCAGCGCTGTCGGCCCTTGCTGCGGCATGGCTGCTGGGCGAATCGCCCACACCCGGCCACTGGCTCGGCATTGCGCTGATCTGCTTCGGCGTGCTCTCGCTGGCCGGCAGCGCCTGGCGCCACAGTGGCAAGCACCTGATCGCCACGTTCAGCGCCTTGGGCAATGCCGGCGTCATCGCCCTCTACACCCTGGTCGACGGCCTGGGCGCACGCCTGTCCGGCCATGCCTTCAGCTACACCGCCTGGGTCTTTCTACTGACCGCCGGGCTGATGCTGGGCGTGGCCCTGGTGCTGCGCGGCCGCCAACTGCTGCAACCGGCACCCGGTGCCTGGCGCAATGGCCTGCTGGGCGGCACCGGCACGCTGGGGGCCTACAGCCTGGTGCTGTGGGCCATGACGCAGGCCCCGATCGCCTCGGTCGCGGCCTTGCGCGAAACCTCGATCGTCTTTGCAGCACTGATCGGCGTGCTGTTCCTCAAGGAACGCTTGGGGCGGTGGCGACTGGCAGCCGTGCTGGTGGTGTGTGCGGGGGCGGTGGTGATCAAGTTGGCTTGAACTCCGCTTGCACTCCGGCTACTCGACAACCACCGGCACCCGCGTCGCCAACGCACACATCAACTCGTAACCGACGGTGCCCCCGGCCTGCGCCACTTCATCAATCGACAACAGCGCGCCATTGTTAGCCCGGCCCCAGAGCGTGACTTCGGAGCCAAGGCCAGCCGTCGGCACCGGCGTCAGGTCCACCGTGATCAGGTCCATGCTGACGCGGCCCACGGTACGGGTGCGCACGCCATCGACCAGCACCGGCGTGCCCTTCTCAAGACTGCCGGGGCTGCAGCGCATGTAGCCGTCGGCATAACCGCACGCCACCACGCCGATGCGCATCGGTTGCGGCGCGGTGAAGATGGAGCCGTAGCCGACCGTGTCACCGGCTTGCAGGTTTTGCAGGCCCACGATGCGCGAGCGCAGCGTCATGGCCGGGTGCAGGCCCCAATCGGCGGCGTTGTGCTCGGGGAAGTCGGGCGCCGAGCCGTACTGCACCACGCCCGGGCGAATCCAGTCCGACACCAGGCCGGAGCTGGGCTGACCACCCATGTGGCGCAGGATGGCAGCGCTGTTGCTCAAGGAGCGTTCGCCCGGCAGGTCTTCGGTGGCGGCATTGAAGGCGACCACCTGGCGGGCGATGCCGCGTGCATCGTCGGCGTCGCTGAAGTGGGTCATGAGCGAAATCTCGTCCACCTGCGGCAAGGCATTCAGCCGCGTCCAGGCGGCACGGAACTGCTCAGGACGAAAGCCCAGTCGGTTCATGCCGCTGTTCATCTTGAGAAAGACACGGTGCGGCACATGGGTCTTGTGCACCGCCAGCATGTCGATCTGCTCCTGGCAATGCACCACGTGCCAGAGATCGAGGCGCGAGCACAGTTCCAGATCACGCTGCTCGAACACGCCTTCCAGCAGCAGAATGGGGCCACGCCAGCCCAGGGCCCGCACGCGCTCGGCCTCCGTCAGATCGAGCAGGGCAAAACCATCGGCAGCGCGCAGTCCATCGAACACGCGCTCGATGCCATGGCCGTAGGCATTGGCCTTGACCACGGCCCAGACCTTGGCGTCGGCGGCGGTCTGCCGTACCCGCGCCAGGTTATGACGCAATGCAGCGGTATGGATGGTGGCTTGGATCGGGCGCGACATTATGGGGGGCATGGGCTGGTAGAGATGTCGATTTTGACATTGCCGGGCGTGCTATAACCCGCTGTCGCTTGGATATCCATTACAAAACCACCTGCCATCAGTCGCACTGGTGCCCACCGTAGACAATGAAACGCGGTTTCTACACCATCATGTCGGCGCAGTTTTTCAGCTCGCTGGCCGACAATGCCTTGTTTGTCGGGGCCGTGCAGTTGCTGCGCAGCGCCTCTGCGCCGGAATGGCAGCAGGCGGCGCTGGTGCCGATGTTCGCCCTGTTCTATGTGGTGCTGGCGCCTTTTGTCGGCGCTTTTGCCGACGCCCTGCCCAAGGGCAAGGTGATGCTGATCAGCAACTCTATCAAGATCGTGGGCTGCCTGCTGATGCTGTTCGGCACCCACCCGCTGATGGCCTACGCCATCGTCGGCCTGGGCGCCGCCGCCTACTCGCCGGCCAAGTACGGCATCCTGACCGAATTGCTGCCGGCCTCGCAACTGGTCAAGGCCAATGGCTGGATCGAAGGGCTGACGATTGCGTCCATCATCCTCGGCGTGCTGCTGGGTGGCCAGCTGGTCGGCCACTCGGTCTCTGCCGCCCTGCTGTCCGTCGACTGCCCTTTCGTCACCACCGGCATCGACACCGCACCCGAGGCAGCCATCGCCGTACTGATCGTGGTCTATCTGCTGGCAGCCTGGTTCAACACGCGCATCCCCCCCACCGGCGTGGAAATGCGCCCCATGCCCAACAACCCGATTTCCCTGATCCCGGACTTCTGGACCTGCAATGCCCGCCTGTGGCGCGACAGGCTGGGCCAGATCTCGCTGTCCACCACCACCCTGTTCTGGGGCGTCAGCGGCAACCTGCGCTACATCGTGCTGGCCTGGGCTGCCGCCGCTTTGGGCTACAGCGTGACGCAAGCCTCTTCACTGGTCGGCGTGGTCGCCATCGGCACTGCGGTCGGCGCCGTGGTGGCGTCGATGCGCATGAAGCTGGAGCACGCCACGCGCGTCATGCCGCTGGGCATCGCCATGGGCCTGCTGGTCATCCTGCTTAACTTCATCGACAACGTCTGGCTGGCCGCGCCCTTCCTGGTGCTGCTCGGCGGACTGGGCGGTTTCCTGGTGGTGCCGATGAACGCACTGTTGCAGCACCGCGGCCACAACCTGATGGGCTCTGGCCGGTCCATCGCGGTGCAGAACTTCAACGAGCAGGCCTGCATTCTGGGCCTGGGCGCCTTCTACAGCCTGTCCACCGGCATGGGCCTGTCGGCCTTCGGCGCCATCACGGCCTTCGGCATTGTCGTGTCGGGCTTCATGTGGCTGATCAAGCGCTGGCATGCACGCAACTGCCGCGAACACACCGAGGAGCTGGAGCATCTGCTCGACATCGCCCGCAACGACCACCTGCACGGATAGTGGCCACTGCCCGGGCGCGCAACGCTGTGGCCGGGCATCGACCCCCTGCAGCACCTCGGGACGCCATAGGCCCTGAATCATGAGGCGACAGCTGGCAGCGTGGGGCCTGGTCCTCAACGCCTTTGTCTGGGGCGTGTCGTGGTGGCCGTTTCGTGAACTGCAGCAACTCGGCCTGCACCCGCTATGGGCCACCGCCATCATCTACCTCTTGGCGCTGCTGTGCCTGCAAGCCTCCAAGCCCGGTGCTTGGCGTGCCTTGGGCCAACATCCGCTGCTGTGGCTGCTCATGCTGGCCACCGGCCTGAGCAATGTCGGATTCAACTGGGCCGTGACGGTGGGCGATGTGGTGCGTGTCGTGCTGCTGTTCTACCTGATGCCGGCCTGGACCGTACCGTTGGCCTGGGGACTGCTGGGCGAAAAACCCGGCGTCCGTTCGCTGCTGCGGCTGGCGCTGGCGCTGACGGGCGTGCTCATCGTGCTCAAGACGCCAGGCTCGGCTTGGCCGCTGCCGAGCGGCTTGGCCGACTGGCTGGCCCTGGTCGGCGGCTTCAGCTTTGCGCTGACCAACGTGCTCTTGCTCAAACTGAAGAACACGCCGGATGAGGCACGTGCCTTTGCCATGTTCGGGGGCGGCACCCTGCTGGCGCTGGCGGCAGCCCTGGGCAGCATGCAACTGGGTCTGGCACCCGCACCGCCGGCACTCGCCGCCGACTGGCTGCAACTGGCCTTGTTCACCGGCATCGCCTTCTTAGCCGCCAATCTGGGACTGCAGTATGGTGCCGCGCGGCTGCCGGCCAATGCCACGGCGCTGATCATGCTGACCGAAGTGGTGTTTGCCAGTGTGTCGTCGGTCTTGCTGGGCGCGGCGGAACTCAGCCTGCGCACCCTGCTCGGCGGGATGCTGATCCTGCTGGCGGCCTTGCTGGCAGCCCTTCCTTCCGGCAAGCAGTGATCAGCCCTTCACAGACGTGATGCCGCAGGCATCACCGGCGCCTCGGGCGGGCGACCCAGCGCGCAGACCGCCACCCGGTTGCGCCCCTGGTGCTTGGCGTCATAAAGTGCATTGTCTGCCGCGGTGTAGAGTTCATCCACCGTGCCGGATTGCCCGGCAGCGATGCCCGCGACCCCGAAGCTGACGGTAATGGAAATCCGCAAGTCGCCCAGTTGAATGGGCGAGTCCTGCACCAGGACTCGCAACTTCTCGGCCAGCATGACGGCCGCCTCAACGGACGTTTGCGGCAACATCACCATGAACTCCTCACCGCCGACCCGCGCCACCACGTCAGTGCTGCGCACGCCGGCCGACAGGAAACCGGCCAGATGCTTGAGCACCTCGTCCCCCACCGGATGCCCGTAGGTATCGTTGACCTTCTTGAAGAAGTCGATGTCGGCCATGATGACGCTGGTGTCGCAAGGATAGCGATTGGCCCGGGCCAGCTCGCTCTCCGCCAGCTGGGTGAAGGCCCGCCGGTTGTACAGACCGGTCAACCCGTCGTGCTGGGCCAGCACGACCAGCTCACCCTCTTTGGCTGCCAGTGCCTCGTTGCTGCTCTTGAGTGCGTCATTGATGCTTTTGAGCGCCCTGTGCAGCAGGATGTTGGCGGTCGCCTGGCGCCACAGCCCCACAGATACACAGAAGCTCAAGAACACCGCCGCCAGACCGGTCACCCGGCCGATATGCAGCAACACCGGGTCCTGCTGAGTAAGCGCCAGTGCGTAATACAGCAGGCCGTAGGCCCCCAGAAACATGAACAGCGCCAGCCGGGGCCGTATCAGGGGCACCGCGCCGATCGTGATGCTCCCAAACAAAAACGCGGTGATGCCTGACAAGTACGTTTGATCCATTGTGCTCGCCGCAATCGTGATCACGAGCGTAAAACCAGAGGCCAGCAGGGTCAGCCCCTGCGCCATGGGCGTGGCTCGCCCCTGCTTGATCACATGCTGCGCGCCCAACCCCAGCAGCGCCATGACAGCGGCCATGCTGAAATCGGCCCAGGCATGGGCACGGCTCCCGGCAACGACGCTCGGCGCACTACCGTCCGCCCCCACCCAGTAAGCGCCGCCCAGAACCAGGCCCAACGGGACCACCACGAACGCCATCCAGCGCAGTCGATGCATGTTGATCATCAGCGCTTCGTCAATCACGCTGTCGTGTTCGGCCTGAACCGTTTGAAGCCACCCCTTGAAACGATCGATGTACACGCTCATGTGCGACAGCTCTCCAAACACAGCGTTCCCAAACGGAAACCGCCCCTGGTCGCGCTGGCCTGGGTACCCCGTCCCCCAAGTGGCCGTCTTGCCCTTGATACCCGCCGCGTGAACAACGATGTTTGTGGTTTCATGCTGTCGCGTAATTTCTGTCTAGACCGTATCGGCGCTGGGTTGGTGGGCCACCGCGCAGACCATCACCCGGTTGCGCCCCTGGTGCTTGGCGTCATAAAGCGCACTGTCTGCCGCGGTGTAGAGTTCGCCGACCGTGCCGGATTGCCCGGCAGCGATACCTGCGACCCCGAAGCTGGCGGTCATGGGTATCTGCAGGCCGCCCACCTGGGTCGGCGAGTCTTGTACCCGGATTCGAAGCTTCTCGGCCAGCATGACGGCCGCTTCAACGGGCGTTTGCCGCAGCATCACGATGAATTCCTCGCCGCCGACCCGCGCCACCACATCGGTGCGGCGCACGCTCGAGGACAGCACGTCGGCCACATGCTTGAGCACCGCATCGCCGGCCGGGTGTCCATGCACATCGTTGATTTTTCTGAAGAAGTCGATGTCGACCATGATGACGCTGGTGTCGCAGGGGTAGCGCCGGGCCCGAGCCAGTTCGTTCTCCGCCAACCGGGTGAAGGTCCACCGGTTGTACAGGCCGGTCAGGCCGTCGTGCTGAACTCGTACGTTCGGATGGCCCTGTTTCGCCGCCAACGCCGCATTGCTGTCCCTGAGTGCCTTGTTACGCAACAGGTTGGCGCTTACCTGGCGCCACAGCACCACTGACACACCGAAGCTCAGAAACACCGCCGCCAGACCGGTCACCCGGCCGATATGCAGCAACACCGGGTCCTGCTGGGTAAGCGCCAGTGCGTAATACAGCAGGCCGTAGGCCCCCAGGAACATGAACAGCGCCAGCCGGGGCCGCATCAGGGGCACCGCGCCGATCGTGATGCTCCCAAACAAAAACGGGGTGATGTCGGACAAGAACAATTGATCGATGGTGGCGATCACGATGGTGATCCCGAGCGTCCAGGCAATGGCCAGAACGATCAGCACCCGCGCCATGGGCGTGGCGCGCCCTTGCTTGAGCACCTGGTGTGCGCCCAGCCCCAGCAGCACCATGACACCGGCCATGCTGAAATCAGCCCAGGCATGCGCATGGCTCCAGGCAACTTCGTGCGGCGGCCCGCCTGTGGTACTCAGCCAGTAGCCGCCCCCCAGAACCAGGCCCAACGGGGCCACGACGAATGCCATCCAGCGCAGTCGGTGCATGTTGAGCATCAACGCTTCGTCGGCCACGCTCTCGTACTCGGCCTGGGTTGTTTGAAACCATGCCTGGCACCGATCGATGTACTCACTCATGCGGATGAATCTCCAGGCACAGAGCTCTCAAACGGAAACAGCTTATACCCAGGCCAACCTGGGTACCCCACCCCTTGAGTTGCATTCTGGCACTTAATCCCCGCTGGGTAAACAACGGCTTGTGGTTTCACGCCGCCGCGGACGAGCCTTGAAAACGGCCTCCGCTCTATGGCATACCGGCCAACATCTCAATGGCAACGCAGTGAATGCAGCGACTTCGGGACGGCCAAGCGATCAGCGCCGGGCCGGAAACAGCACTTCGTCCAGTAGCTCGATCCAGTGCCTGACCGGCGTGTCGGTTCCACTCTGCAGGTGGGTGATGCAACCGATATTGGCCGACACAATGACCTCGGCTTGCAACTCGTTCAAATTGCCGAGCTTGCGGTCGCGCAGCTGATAGGCCAGTTCCGGGTTGAGCACCGAGTAGGTACCAGCCGAGCCGCAGCACAAGTGGGGCTCGACGCGGCTGACGTTGACCTGAAAGCCAAGCTCGCCCAGATGCTTTTCCACGCCGCCGCGCAATTGCTGGCCGTGCTGCAGAGTGCAGGGCGGATGGAAAGCCACTTGACCGGCTTGGGTGACGACTTGGGAACGCAGCTTCTCCACCAGTTCCGGCAGCAGTTCGCTCAGATCCTTGGTGAGTTCACTGATGCGCGCTGCCTTGGCGGCGTAGGTCGGGTCGTCTTTCAGACTATGGCCATAGTCCTTGACCGTGACACCACAGCCGGAGGCGTTCATGACAATGGCTTCCACGCCACTCTCGATGTACGGCCACCAGGCATCAATGTTGGCGCGCATCTCGGCTTTGCCGCCGTCCTGGTCGTTGAGGTGAAACTTCACCGCACCGCAGCAGCCGGCCTTGGCGGCCACCACGGTCTGGATGCCGGCGGCATCCAGCACGCGCGCGGTGGCGCTGTTGATGTTGGGCATCATGGCCGGCTGCACACAGCCGGCCAGCATCAGCACCCGGCGCGCATGCGTGCGCGTGGGCCAGGTGCCGGCGTCCTGCTTGGCCGGCACCTTGGCCTTGAGGCTGGCAGGCATGAGGCCGCGCACCAGTTGACCCATCTTCATGGCCGGGCCGAACAGCGGCGAGGTCAAACCTTCCTTCAGCGCCCAGCGCACGAAGCGCTCGCCGGCCGGCCGCGGCACCTTGGCCTCCACGATCTTGCGGCCGATGTCGACCAGGTGGCCGTAGTCCACGCCCGACGGGCAGGTGCTCTCGCAGTTGCGGCAGGTCAGGCAGCGGTCCAGATGCAGCTGGGTCTTGCGGGTCGGCGTCTCGCCTTCGAGCACCTGCTTCATCAGGTAGATGCGACCACGCGGGCCGTCGAGTTCGTCGCCCAGCAGCTGGTAGGTCGGGCAGGTGGCGGTACAGAAGCCGCAGTGCACGCACTTGCGCAGGATGGCTTCGGCCGCCTGGCCGTCGGCCGTGTTCTTGAATTCGGGCGCGAGATTGGTTTGCATGGAGGGTTCGCCAGTCCGGCTCAGAAATCGGGGTACATGCGACCGCGGTTGAAGATCCCGGCCGGATCGAACTGCTTTTTCAGTTCGCGGTGGATGCGGTCCAGCGGTGCCGCCAGCGGCGTGAAGACGCCAGCGCCTTTGTCCGCCGCACGGAACAGGGTGGCATGGCCAGCCAGGTTGGCCAGCATGCCCCCCCGGTCCGGGGTCGCGCTTAGCGGCAGCTTGAGCCAGCGCTGTGCACCGCCCCATTCGATCAGCGTCGGCCCCAGCCCCAGCGACGGCGTGGTGTCGGGCACGCTCAGGCGCACCAGCGATTCGCCCTCTGCCAGCTGGAAGAAGGGCGCCGCCTGTTCGCGCAGGGCGTTCCACAGTACGCCGGCCTGGTTGTCGTCAAGCACCGTGCCGCCCATGGTTTTGTGCGCGGCGGCAACGGCTGCCCGAGCGCCACGCAGGCGCACCATGAGCGCGCCTTCATGCCAGCAGGAGGCATTGATCGGCAACGGCTGGGCGCCCCAGCGGTTGAGCTGGGTCAGGGCCTGCGCCTCGTCCAGCTCGAACACCAAGGTACTTTCGGCCACCGCTTTGGGCAACACCTTGAGCGAAACCTCGGCAATCAGGCCCAATGTACCGAGCGAGCCGGCCAGCAGGCGCGACACGTCATAGCCGGCCACGTTCTTCATGACCTGACCGCCGAAGGTCAGCAACTCGGCACGGCCATTGAGCAGTTGTATGCCCAGCACATAGTCGCGTACAGCGCCGACACTGGCACGCGCCGGACCATTCAAGCCCGCCGCCACCATGCCACCGACGGTGGCCACCGCACCGCCGGCCGCAAAGTGCGGCGGCTCGAACGGCAGGTACTGGCCCTTTTCCGCGAGGACCGCTTCAAGTTCAGCCAGCGGCGTGCCGGCACGTACCGTCACCACCAGTTCGCTGGGCTCGTAGCTGACGATGCCGGCCAGCGGCCGGGTGTCCAGCAGTTCACCCTGCAGCGACTGGCCGTAGAAATCCTTGCTGCCGCCGCCACGGATGCGCAGGAGGGTGCCGTCGGCGGCTGCAGCGCGCACGCGCTCGGTGATGTGTTGCAGGGCAGAGTCCATAGCCCGTGATGGTAACGCCAGCCCGACGGCCGAATGCCCCCGGCCACCTTTAAACAGCTTCGACCCGGATGGCCATAGTCGCCGTCATCGATTCGCCGGGCAGCAGCACCTTCAGGCCCAGCGCATCGGCTGTCATGCCTTCCTGTCCCAGCAAATTGACGGCGTTGTTCACATGGCTGACCGGCTCGATGGCCACGGTATCGCGTGCCGGGTTGGTGAATACCACCAGGCGGCTCAGGTTGGACGCGAGACGAATACGCAACCGGGCATCACTCAGCACAGCCTCGCCGCGCCAGCCGTCAAAGCAGTGGTCCAGATCCAGCGCATCGCAATCCACATCCAGCCCCGGCGACGGCAGGCGGTGGGTCGGCAGCTTGTCCCCGCCCATTTCCCAACGCCCGCCAGCGGCAAAGCGCAGATGGCTGCCGGTCCGCTTGACGAAATAGGGATGCCAGCCCAACCCCACCGGCGCGGCCTGCGACGACTGGTTGGTGATGCTCAAGGTCAGTTCGATCTCGTCATCGCGCAGACGAAAGGCCTGTGAAGTATCGAACGCAAAGGGCCAGTCCGCATCGGGTTTGTGCTCGTAGGACAGCAGGGCAAACTGCGCATCGGCCTCCAGCACCTCCCAGGGCCGCTGCCAGCCCACGCCGTGGATGGCATGCGGCTCCGCCGCGTTGTTCTGCACCAGCGGGTGGCTGGTGCCGGCCCATTTGAGGCGCGCCTGGGCCACCCGGTTGGAATACGGTACCAGCGGATAGCTGCCCGCCAGGCGCACCGTGGTCAGCGCCTCGGCCGGCGTGGAACGCAACACCGGCAGGTCGCCCCACCACAGGCCGGCCAGGCAGCCCCCCAGATCGGGCCGGATATCGCCGCGCAGCTTGCCGCTGCTCAAGTGGAGTGATGTTGTCATGCCGGATGCTCCTGAGGCCACGTCGCCCGGCCTGATTGTGCACCGGTCACCGATAAAAAAGCCCGCAGGAGCTTGCGCTCGCGCGGGCATGAACCAGAGGAGACTCTCGTTTGCTCTGGGTGCGGCAGTCGACCGAAGCCGGCTGCCGTCCATTGCTCTTACCGGTTATAGGCGCTCTCGCCGTGGGAAGTGATGTCCAGACCTTGGCGCTCGTCTTCTTCGCTGACGCGCAGGCCAATGGTGAGGTCCACCAGCTTGTAGGCGATGAAGGACACCACGGCCGACCAGACGACGGTGATCAGCACGGCCTTGGCCTGGATCCACACTTGCGCAGCGATGGAGTAGTCGGCCGGGGACACCATGCCAACGGTCACCCAGTCACCCACCAGGCTCGGGCCACCCAGAGACGGCGAGTTGAACACGCCGGTCAACAAGGCACCCAGGATACCGCCCACGCCGTGCACACCGAACACGTCAAGCGTATCGTCGGAGCCCAGCAGCTTCTTGAGACCCGTGACACCCCAGAGGCAGGCGAAACCGGCGATCAGACCGATGATCAGCGCACCACCCAAGCCGACGTTGCCGGCTGCAGGGGTAATTGCCACCAGGCCAGCGACGGCACCGGAGGCGGCGCCCAGCATGGAGGCCTTGCCTTTGTGCAGCGCCTCGCCAACCGACCAGGCCAGCACCGCAGCAGCGGTCGCCACGAAGGTATTGGCAAAGGCGAGTGCTGCGAAACCGTTGGCTTCCAGGGCGGAGCCGGCGTTGAAGCCGAACCAGCCCACCCACAGCAGGGCAGAACCCACCATGGTCAGCGTCAGGCTGTGCGGGGCCATCGATTCGCGGCCGAAGCCGATGCGTTTGCCCACCATGTAGGAGCCCACCAGACCGGCAACGGCGGCGTTGATGTGCACCACGGTACCGCCGGCAAAGTCCAGCGCACCCATTTGCCAGATATAGCCGGCCTTGCCGTTCATGGCATCGACCACTTCCTTGGCAGTGTAGGCATCCGGGCCCATCCAGAACCAGACCATGTGTGCGATCGGTGCATAGCTGAAGGTGAACCACAGCACCATGAACATCAGCACAGCGGAGAACTTGATGCGCTCGGCGAACGAACCGACGATCAGCGCACAGGTGATGCCCGCAAAGGTGGCCTGGAAGGCGGCGAACACGATCTCCGGAATCACCACACCCTTGCTGAAGGTAGCGGCGTTGGCGAAAGTGCCGGCGACGTTGTCCCAGATGCCCTTCATGAACAGGCGGTCAAAGCCACCGATGAAGGCATTGCCCTCGGTGAACGCAAGGCTGTAGCCGTAGATGAACCACAGCACCACGATCAGCGAGAACGTCACCATGACCTGCATGAGGACCGACAGCATGTTCTTGCTGCGGACCAGGCCGCCATAGAACAGGGCCAGGCCGGGAATGGTCATCAGGATCACCAGCAGGGTGGACACCATCATCCAGGCGGTATCACCCTTGTTGGGTACAGGCGCAGCAGGTGCGGCCGCTTCGGCCGGCGCCGGCGCGGCCGTGGCGGCTGCAGCCGCAGGTGCGGCAGCAGGGGCCGGTACAGCGGCTTCAGCCGGCTTGGCGTCGGCAGTTGCCGTAGCGGCAGGCGCGGTTTGAGCCCAGACGGCCGTACCGCCGGCCAGCAGGCTCAAACCCAGTGCGAAGGAGACAAGTAGTTTTTTCATGTCAGTGTTCTCTCGGTTGTGTGAGCCTCAGAGCGCTTCCTTGCCGGTTTCACCGGTGCGGATACGCACGACCTGCTCGAGGTTGTACACAAAGATCTTGCCGTCGCCGATCTTGCCGGTACGGGCCGAGCCCTCGATCGCTTCGATGACGCGATCGACCAGCTCATCGGATACAGCGGCCTCGATCTTGACCTTGGGCAGGAAGTCAACCACGTACTCCGCGCCGCGGTAGAGCTCGGTATGGCCTTTCTGGCGACCGAAGCCCTTGACCTCGGTCACGGTGATGCCTTGCACCCCGATCGCCGAGAGACCTTCACGCACCTCATCGAGCTTGAAGGGTTTGATGATGGCTGTAACGAGTTTCATGAGTTCTCCTCTGGTTGTGAGTGGAATCAGAAGTTGTATTTCAGGCCCAGAACCAGGGTGTCTTGACCGTAAAAACGCGAGTTGTTGAAGGTGCTGGTGTAGAAGCTGCGCTTGGCATCGGTACCGATCGCAGCCAGGGAAATCACCACGCCATTGCCCATGTCCTTGGCCAGGGTCAGCGCATAGTCGCTGTAGTTGGCGGTATTGGCCGTGTTGGAGGTCGAGTTGGTCGGCAGGGTTTGCCAGCCAACGTGCGGCGTCAGGCTAAAGCCATTGCCCAGATCAAACGCCGCGCTCAGATCCCAGTAACGGCTGCCATTGGTGTCCTTGTTGCCCAGGAAATCACCCATGCTCTGGTAGTACTTCAGCGTAGCCACACTGTAGGACACGCCGACATAAGCCTCGGTAGTGTCTGCCTTGCTGTAATTGACCGAGCCACCCGGGGTTCCCGTCGCACCCGAGTTATTGTCCGGGTACTGGTAGGTGATCACACCAACGTCATAGCCCAAGCCGAAGGCCTGACCTTTGTAACCGCCATAAAGGTCGACTTCCCAGTCGCCTTTGGAGGCGCCATTGAAGTCCTTGATCCACTTGATATTGTTGGCGACAAAGGCGCCAGCGTAGAAACCGCTTTTGTGGGCGAAATCAATACCACCCTGCATCGACGGGCCGCCGGCCGTTTGCTCCAAGCCACGGAAACGGTAATCACTGACAGCACCGATGTTGTAACTCAGCGTGTAGTCCGGCTCCGGCGCCTTGGCCTGGGAAAAAGCAGCGGTGCTGGCGATCAGGCTCAAGGCGGCCAACGCGGTTTTGGATTTGAGGTTCATTGTTGACTCCAATAGATGAGTTAAGGGGACGAACCTGCCAAGCACGGACCGTGCCAGTTTTCTTTTTAAACCCGGGGCTTGCTTTTGTCTACCAAGACGGCAAGCCTGCGTTAAGATAACTGTATGAATAAACAGTATGCACCTTGCCGGTGCATTTGACGTTGCCAACCAGGGGTTGCAGCGCACTATTGTGTGGAGGAAATCCCCATGAGCCTGTCTTTGGTGCAAAGCCGCGCCCTGCTCGGCCTGGAAGCAGCCACCGTCACAGTTGAGGTGCACCTGGCCAATGGCCTGCCAAGCTTCACGCTGGTGGGCCTGGCGGAGACGGAGGTCAAGGAAGCGCGCGAGCGCGTGCGTTCGGCCATCCAGAACTCCGGACTGGAATTCCCCCACAACAAGCGCATCATCGTGAACCTTGCACCGGCCGATCTGCCCAAGGATTCGGGCCGCTTTGACCTGCCGATCGCCATGGGCATCCTGGCGGCCAGCGGACAAATCGATGCGGCCCGCCTGGCCGGCCATGAATTTGCCGGCGAGTTGTCGCTTTCAGGCGAATTGCGCCCGGTGCGTGGCGCATTGGCCATGGCACTGGCGCTGCACCAGGACCAGGTTGTCACGCGGTTGGTGCTGCCGCCCGGCAGCGCCGAAGAGGCCGCCCTGGTCCCCGAAGCGCAGGTCTACCGCGCGCGTCACCTGCTCGATGTGGTGCAGCAATTCCTGCCGCCGTCAGGCCAGGCGCACACGGCGGATGCCGGCGATGGCTGGTCACGCGTCGTGCCGGTACCACCCCGTCTTGATGCCGACGTGCCCGATCTGGCCGACGTCAAGGGCCAAGCCGGGCCAAAGCGCGCCCTCGAAATCGCCGCCGCGGGCGGCCACAGCCTGCTGCTCAGCGGCCCGCCCGGATCGGGCAAGTCCATGCTGGCGCAACGCTTTGCCGGCCTGCTGCCGCCCATGTCCACCCAGGAGGCACTGCAAAGCGCGGCGATTGCCAGTTTGGGCGGACAGTTTTCGCTGGCGCGCTGGAGCCAGCGCCCCACCCGCAGCCCGCACCATTCGGCCAGCGCGGTGGCACTGGTCGGCGGTGGTTCGCCGCCGCGGCCGGGAGAAATCTCCATGGCGCACCACGGCGTGTTGTTTCTGGATGAACATCACGAATTTCCGCGCAGTGCCCTCGAAGCCCTACGTGAGCCGCTGGAGACGGGCCACATCACCATCGCCCGTGCGGCCCGGCGCGCCGAGTTTCCGGCGCGTTTCCAGCTGGTTGCGGCCATGAACCCCTGCCCTTGCGGCTATCTCGGCTCCCCGCTGCGCGCCTGCCGCTGCTCGCCCGACCAGGTGGCGCGCTACCAGGGGCGTCTGAGCGGCCCTTTGCTCGATCGCATCGACTTGCACATGGCGGTCTGCCCCCTGCCGACAGGGGATTTGCTGCAGGCGCCCGCCGGCGAGTCGACCCAGCAGGTGCGTGAGCGCTGCCTGGCCGGTGCCGAGATGGATGTGCACACCCTGCTGGAGGATGCGGCACTCAAATTCCTCGACGCCGCCGCCACACGCCTGGGCTGGTCCGCGCGCGGCACGCACCGCACCCTGAAAGTGGCGCGCACCATTGCGGACCTGGCCGGGGCGTCACGCACCGGGTTGGAGCATGTGGCTGAAGCCTTGCAATACCGGCAAGCCCTGCAAGCACACCCTTGAGGAGGTAGCAGCGCACCCGCGGGCTCAGTCGGCGCAGACCTCGGCCTCACGTTTCATCAGGGCCATGAACAGACTGTGCGGGTCGATCGCCTGGATCAGCACCTGCCCGCCATTGGCCTTGATGAAGTGCTTGACCAGGGCCTGGTCGCCCTGACCGCCAAACGGCGTGGGCATGATCTGCGCCTCGCTGAACTCCGGCACGCCGTGCAGCTCGTCCACCAACAGGCCGAGGGTATGCTCACCATGGCGCACGATGATCACCTGGCTGCTCTTGTCGGTAAAAGACGGCGTGCCCCGGATCAGATAACCGAGATCGAACACCCAGACCGGCGCGCTGTTCCGTCCTTCGTGTTGCAGGCCCAGCAGGCCGACACAGGCGCGACGTTCGCCGGTGGAGACGGTGGTGATCTTGCTCGCCGGCAGCGCTTCCTGCGCGCTTTCGGCCGGTAATGCAAACAGCGCCCCGTCCACCAGGAAGGTGGCGTACTCGCGGCCGGCCAGGCCGACCAGGTCGGTCTTGAGAATCGCCTGCGCCTTGGCGCCGGCGCCCGAGCGCTCGCGCACCTCGCCGAGGAACTTGAACACAATGGCCAGCACGTCCTCGCGATAGCCGTCCGACACCTTGAATTCACGGTAGCCGCTGGAGACCGTGCAACCCATGATGGCGTACTGCCCGTCATGGACCACGATGCGCGAGGCACTCTGGCCGTTGGGCAGCTGGCTCAAGACCGCATCGAGTTCCAGCATACTGCCGACCGGCCGGCTGGGGTCGGTGCTGGCAATGACACGCCCCTGCCGGTCGACAAACAGGGCCTGCATGTCAGCCTGCCCCCCCAGGCCGCCCTTGAGCATGGCGGCGAACTCCGGCGCGGCATCGAACACGATGCCGATACCACCCACCACCCGGGACTCATTCTGTGGATCGCGAATCGCAGCATGGTAGATATAGGTCGGCTGCCCTCCATACAACGCCGAAGGTCCGAAGGACGTCACGTGATAGTCCTGTTCGCTGCGTAGCGCCTGCACACGCGTCAGCGTCGCCTCGTCAATATGGTGACCGATCACACTGCCGCCCGCCCGTCCCAGATCGGTGCTGGCAACGATGCAGCCCTGGCTGTCATACACATAAATCCGCGTATAGACCGTGTACAGCCGGTTGATGTAGTCCAGGATGTCGCTGATCTGCTTGCGGGCCGTCTCGCTCAGTTCGGGCGCGGCAAGTGCCGCACGCAACTCAGGCGTCAACGCCCACCAGCGGCAATCGTCCGAACGCTCGTACAAATTGCGGTCCAGCAGGTCGACCAGCAGATGCGAGACGAATTCCGAATCGCGCAAGCTGGAGGCCAGCACCGTTTCGTACAAATCGCCGATCGATTTGGAAAACAAGTCGTTGCTGCGCGCGCCGGTCTCGCTGATCTGATCCAGAATGGTCTTGAGCTTCGTGAGTTCACCACGCTGGCCCGCCGTCATCACCTGACCGTTCCAGACCACGCGCCGGATGGTGTCGGCCGCCGTCATGATTTCGTAGAGCGGCGCCGAAAACGACTGGGCATGCGACAGCAGGCCCTCGCGCACCGCCGGCTCCAGTTCGGCCAGGGTATTGGTGGTAGCCCCGGTAAAGGCCACATCGACCGGAATCATCACCTGACCCTGCCAGCCCACCGGTCCCGGATAACCCTGGTAGCCCTGCGAGGCATAGGTACGAACCAGATACTCGCGTCCGGCGAACATCAGCAACTGCGGCGACGACGCCGTGTTGACCGGCACCACCGCGCCGATCGGGATCCACAGCGGGTCGGCGCTCTCGATGACGCGGTTGTCGCCATCGAGCAGCAGCATGTTGGAGCGCCCGTCCGGGTCGCGGTGCGTGCGGAAGATGCCGGCCATTTCCTGCTCGAAGTTGAAGCACAGGCACAGCACACCCACCACAGCGCCGGTCTGCGGGTGCAACATGCGTTTGGAGTAGATCAGCGCCTGCTGCTTGGCCGGGCGCAGATCGCTGGCGCGGAAGGTTTCCACAAAGCTGTCGCTGGCCAGCGTCTGCGCCAGCAAGGGGTCGACGCTGCCTTCCAGCGGCGTGGCCTCATCGATCTGCACCAGCACGTTGCCGGCCGCATCGAGCAGGATGATCTCGTCGTACACCGTGTACTTGTTGCGATAAGCGCGCAGGCGCTGGCGGATGGCATGCTCGTCGTCGCTCAGGCCGGCGACAAAGGCGCACAACTCGTTGTCGGTGGCGAGAAAGCCGACATCGGCGGTGCGCTCGTACAGGTTGCGCACCACGATGTCGATCACATACTGCGCCTTGGTGCCGATCTCGGCCAGCACGGTGGCCACCTTCTCGCCCACCAGGCTGGTCACCAGCTCCTGCTCCAGCCGGTTGAAGCCGTCGCGCGTGGCGGCCATGGTCGGCAGAATGGCGCGCGCCTCCTCGGGGCAGTTCATCTTGGCGGACGATTCGATCATGCGCCACATCAGGTTGAGTTCCTGCAATGCCTGCTCGCAACGGATGACGTCACGCATATAGGGCAGGAAAGTATCGGTTTGCAGTCTGGCTGCAGTTTCTGTCTTACTCATGGATCCCAACTTTCCTCATTCTTGACTCGGAATCAGAAGCAATTTCCGGGCCGGCGATGATCGACGCCGGCACAGAGTTGTCCGCGCCGGCCCTCACTCCAGGTGCATGAGTGCATCGCGTTGCTTGAGCGCATGCGCGAAAAAGGTGCCCACCAGCACCAGCACCAGGCCGCCGCCGCCAATGACGGCGGCCGAACCGATGCGCGTCACCAGGGCCGCCGCCAGCAGCACCCCCACGGACTGGCCGAGAAACAGCGCCGAAGCGAACAGCGAAACCGCCGTACCGCGTGCCGCCGGTGCCATTTGCGTCGCATTGGTCTGCATGGTGTTGTGGAACATGAAGAAACCGAAGCCCCCCAGCAGGCTGGCCGGCACGGTGGGCCCCCAGTGCGGCGTGACAGCGATGACCAGCGCTGAGCCGCCCAGCAAGCCGACGCCCAGGCGTACCAGCCCGCGCTCGCCGAAGCGGCGGATCAGCCCGCGCGCCACCGCCATGTAGAGCATGCCGCCCAGGCCGAACAGTGCCACGATGGCGCCGGATATCGACAGCGACAAGCCCAGCGCATGGTGCAGGTGCGATGCCCAGATGGCCATGACACCAAAACCGACTGCACCTTCGACAAAGGCCACGCCCAGCACGACGCGCGACCAGCGGCCGGTGACGATGAGAAGCGCCTGTGCCACAAAACCTGGCCGCACCACCGGCTGGGTGCTGTGTGCCACGGGGGGCGCCGCCTGCTGGCGCCGCAGGTCGGCGTACAGCAGCAGTCCCACCACGCCGAACAGCAGCGTCATGAAGCCGAAGGCCCAGCGCCAGCCCAGCGTGTCGGTGAACAAGCCCCCCAGCAACTGGCCGCCGGCAATGCCCAGTGTGGTGCCCAGCCCGACGCGTGCCAGCGTCTCCTGCCGCAACTCGTAGGCCACGGCATCGCCGATCCAGGCCAGCGACAGCGGAATGACGGCCGCCGCGCCCAGCGCCACCAGCACACGCGCCAGCACCAGCCCGTCCAGGCTGGCGGCAAACACCGCTGCCACGCTGCCCACGCTGCAGCCCAGCGTGGCCAGGGTCACGATGCGGTACTTGCCCAGCCGGTCGCCGAGCGGTCCGTAGAACAGTTGCGCCAGGCCATAGACCACGGCAAACATCGACACCACCTGCGCCGCCTGCGCCAGGCTGGCCGAAAACTCGCGCGACAGTTCGGGCAGCATGGCATCGCACAGGCGCTGCGCCGTCATGCTGGAAAAAGTGGCAAACGACAACAGCAGGATGGAACGTCGCGTGGCCGGGGAAATGGAGGCGTAGCCAGAGGTCATGTGCAGTAGGGAAGTCAAGCCGGTCAGCGCGCCACAAGCCGACGCCTGATGCACACAAGCCGTCATTCTATGCAGGACGGGTGCGCCACGCTGCGCCCCCGGGGCTTGCCCTCGCGCACCGCCAGGGCTTGTAGCAGACCATTCATTGCTATTAAATCAATAGCTTATTGCGTATGTCCAGCAAGGGATGCGGCACGATTTGCCGCAGGGTTTTGCCATAATCCAGCCATGCACCACACCCCCCGCAACACCCCGCACCTGATCGGCTGGCTGTCGCTGGCGCAACTCATCAGCTGGGGCAGCGTGTTCTACACCTTCGCCCTGCTGCTCGAACCGGTGGAGCGCGAACTGGGTCTGAGCCGCGCCCAGTCTTCACTCGGCTTCAGCCTGGCACTGCTGGCCGAAGGGCTGCTGGCCTACCCGGTGGGCCGCCTGATCGACCGTGGCCATGAGCGCGTGGTGATGACCGGCGGCTCGCTGCTGGTGGCCTTGTGCCTGGCGCTGCACAGCGGCATCAGCAGCGTGGCCGGCTTCTATGCGGTCTGGCTCGGCCTGGGCGCCGGGCTGGCGGCCACGCTCTACCAACCGGTCTTCGCCGTGGTCATCCGGCGCTTTCCGAACGACTTTCGCCGCGCCATCATCACCATCACCTTTCTGGGCGGACTGGCCAGCACGGTGTTCATCCCGCTGTCGGCCTGGCTGATCCACGCCGTCGGCTGGCGCCACGCGCTGCTGGTACTGGCGGCCCTGCACCTGCTGGTGTGCGCGCCGCTGCACGCGCTCATGCTGCGCCACGCGCCCGCTGGCCAGGCACACACCAGCAGCTCCGCGCACGCACCCTCGCTCAAGCCCCATCTGCTGAGCGCCCCCTTTCTGCTGGTCGGCCTGTTCATCGTGCTGCTCATGGGGGTGACGGCGGCGTTGCCGGCCCACATGGTGAGTCTGCTACGCGAGAACGGCCTGCCGGAAACCTGGGTCATTGCCGTGCCGGCGGCAATCGGCGTGCTGCAATTGCTGGGGCGGGTCCTGCTGTATTTTTTCGAGAACCACGTGGATCTGCATCTGGCCAACCGGCTGATTCCCGGCCTGATCCCGTTGGGCTTGCTGGCGCTGCTGGCAGCCCCCTGGTTCGGCGACGCCCAAGTGGCGGTGCTGCTGCTGTTCGTGCTGCTCTACGGCATGGGCAACGGCATGCTCACCATCGTCAAGGGCACGGCGATCGCCGAATACGTGGACCGCGCCCAGGTCGCCTCGCTCAACGGTGCGCTCGGCGTGCCGATGGCGCTGGGACGGGCCGCTGCGCCATGGCTGCTTGGCTTGCTGTGGAGCCCGTCCGGCGGCTATGGCGCCGGCCTGTGGCTGATGCTGGGCTTGAGCCTGATTGGTGTGGCCGCGCTGGCGGGAGCGCAACGGCTGGCACGGCAGCGGCGCGCCGTTGACCCGCAGGCTGCCGCCTGAACCCGGCTATTCAGTTGAGCGGCTGCAGGGTGTTGCCCTCGACCCGCACGCGCGCACCGACGCTGGCCGGCGTCGCCTGCTCGACGCTGTGGACACTGCCATCATCCATGCGCAGATCCACGCGATAAACCGTCACCTTCTTCATCTTTTTCTCGACCGCGTTGCCGGCCATGCCGCCGCCGACCGCGCCGGCGATGGTGGCCAGCGTCTTGCCGTCGCCGCCGCCGAACTGGTTGCCGACCAGCGCGCCGAGCACGCCGCCGGCCACCGCGCCGGCACCGCTGGGCGCACCTTCGCGCTCCACCGGTGTGACGGCTGTCACCGTGGCGCAGTTGAGGCAGACTTCCTTGGCCTGTGCCGTGACGGGCGGCTTGCCGGCCGCCGTATCCACCGGCGTTGCGACCGCGGGCGCAGTCGCTGGTGCCGGCTTGACACCACGGCTGGCCACGGCCTTGCCCGTGCCCGCCTTTTTCTCCGGTACCGTCGCCTTGGGTTCCGCCGGTGTCGTGCCGGTCGTGGCGCCCGGGGCCGGCACCACGACCGGCACGGGAACCGGGTTCACGGCCGCGGTGTGCAGCGCTTCCTGGCGCGTCTGCACGAAATACAGCGCCGAGCCCAGAGCCACCACGGCCACGCCCAGCACGGCGATCGCGGCCCACAGGGTCTGGTTACGGCCCGGGTGGGGTGCGGTGTGTGAAATGTCGTTCATCGTAGGTTCCTCTTGCGTCAATGGCCGGCAGGCAGGAAGCCTCAGGCACTACCCTATCAACGTCCCGGCTGCACAACGGTAAACAAGAACAGACGTGATTTGCGTGTCTGCTTTGTAAGCTTAGGTAAATCCGTGCGCGGTGCCAGACGACACACCGCCGCCTGTCAGCCGGAAAGAAGCTGAAAAGACCCTGGACGCATCAGGGCCGCCATCCAGGATGGCTCAGAGATTGGGCGCCAGCAGGCGCTGCAGCGCCTGTTCGCTCATGCCACGGCGGCGCATCTGGTCCTGCAGCTGGTCGGCGCCGATGCGGCCGACGTTGAAGTAGGTGCTTTGCGGATGCGCCAGATAAAAACCGCTGACGCTGGCCGCCGGCGTCATGGCCAGACTCTCGGTCAGGCCCATGCCGATCTCGCCGCATTGCAGCAGTTCGAACATGTCCTTCTTGACGCTGTGGTCCGGGCAGGCCGGGTAACCCGGCGCCGGGCGGATGCCCTGGTACTTCTCGGCAATCAGCTCCTCCGGGCTCAGGTGTTCCTGTGGCGCGTAGCCCCACAGGTCGGTGCGCACGCGGTGGTGCAGGCACTCGGCCAAGGCTTCGGCCAGCCGGTCGGCCAGCGACTTGAGCATGATGGCGGAGTAGTCGTCGTGGTCGTCCATGAAGTACTGCTCTTTCTTCTCCACACCGATGCCGGCCGTGACGGCGAACACGCCGACGTAATCAGGCGCTGTGCCTTTGGGCGCCACGAAGTCGGCCAGGCAGCGGCTCGGCCGCATGACACCGTCGATCATCTGCTTCTCGGTCTGCTGGCGCAGGCCGTACCAGGTCAGCGCCACCTGGCTGCGGCTTTCGTCGGTGTAGAGCTCGATGTCGTCGTCGTTCACGCTGTTGGCCGGGTACAGGCCGAGCACGGCATTGGCCGTCAGCCAGCGGCCTTCGATCAGACGCTGCAGCATGCGCTTGCCGTCCGAAAAAACGCGCTGCGCTTCCGCGCCGACGATCTCGTCCTTCAGGATGGCCGGGAACGGGCCGGCCAGGTCCCAGGTCTGGAAGAACGGACCCCAGTCGATGTACTTGGCGAGTTCCGCCAGGTCGAAGTTCTTGAACACGCGCCGGCCGATGAACTTCGGCTTCGGCGGCGCATAGCCGGCCCATGCGATCGGCGTCTTGTTGGCGCGCGCTTTGTCCAGCGGCCACAGCGGCGTCTGCTTCTTGCCGGCATGCTGCTGGCGCACGCGTTCGTAGTCGGCGTTGAGCTCGTCGATGTACTTGGCGGCCTGGTCCGACAGCAGCCCCTGCGCCACGCTCACGCTGCGCGAGGCATCCGGCACATAAACCACCGGCCCTTCGTAGTGCGGCGCGATCTTGACCGCGGTGTGCACACGGCTGGTGGTGGCACCGCCAATCAGCAGCGGAATCTTCTTGATGCGGAAGTGCTCGTCCTTCTGCATCTCGGCCGCCACGTACTGCATCTCTTCCAGGCTGGGTGTGATGAGTCCGGACAGGCCCACGATGTCGGCGCCCTCGACCTTGGCGCGCGCCAGGATCTCGTGGCACGGCACCATGACGCCCATGTTGACGACCTCGAAGTTGTTGCACTGCAGGACCACGGTGACGATGTTCTTGCCGATGTCATGCACGTCGCCCTTGACGGTGGCGATGATGATCTTGCCCTTGGCACGCACGTCCTCGCCGGCCGCCTCCTGCTGGCGCTTTTCCTCTTCGATGTAGGGAATGAGGTGCGCCACTGCCTGCTTCATGACACGCGCGCTTTTCACCACCTGCGGCAGGAACATCTTGCCCTGGCCGAACAGGTCGCCGACGATGTTCATGCCGTCCATCAGCGGGCCTTCGATCACGTGCAGCGGGCGTCCGCCCTTGGCCAGGATGGCCTGGTAGGCCTCTTCCGTGTCCTCGGTGATGAAGTCGGTGATGCCGTGCACCAGCGCGTGCGACAGGCGTTGCGCAACCGGCGCGGCACGCCACTCGTTCTTCTTGCTGTCGTCCTTGAAGGCGCCTTTGGCGCTCTCGGCAATTTCCACCAGGCGCTCACCGGCATCGGGCCGGCGGTTGAGCACCACATCTTCCACCCGTTCGCGCAGCGTGGGCTCCAGCTCGTCATAGACGCCGACCATGCCGGCGTTGACGATGCCCATGTCCATGCCGGCCTGGATGGCGTGGTACAGGAACACGGTGTGGATGGCCTCGCGCACCGGGTCGTTGCCGCGGAAGCTGAACGAGACGTTGGACACGCCGCCGCTGACTTTGGCGCCCGGCAGGCGCTGCTTGATCCAGCGCGTGGCCTCGATGAAGTCGACCGCGTAGTTGTTGTGCTCCTCGATGCCGGTGGCAATGGCGAAGATGTTGGGGTCGAAGATGATGTCTTCCGGCGGGAAATCGACTTCGTCCACCAGGATGCGGTAGGCACGCTTGCAGATCTCGATCTTGCGTGCGTAGGTATCGGCCTGGCCTTTTTCGTCGAAGGCCATCACCACGGCGGCGGCGCCATAACGACGCAGCAGCTTGGCCTGGCGCTTGAACGCCTCGACGCCCTCCTTCATGCTGATGGAGTTGACGATGCCCTTGCCCTGGATGCAGCGCAGGCCGGCCTCGATCACCTCCCACTTGGAGGAGTCGATCATGATCGGCACGCGCGCGATGTCGGGCTCGGAGGCGATCAGGTTCAGGAAGCGCACCATGGCGGCCTTGCTGTCGAGCATGGCCTCGTCCATGTTGATGTCGATCACCTGCGCGCCGTTCTCCACCTGCTGGCGCGCCACCGCCAGCGCTTCCTCGAACTGGCCGTTCAGGATCATGCGGGCAAAGGCTTTGGAGCCGGTGACGTTGGTGCGCTCGCCGATGTTGACAAACAGACTGCCCGCGCCGATGAGCACCGGCTCCAGGCCGGACAGCTTCATGGGGGGAATGGAAATTTCGGACATGCGACTCACCTGAGGGATTCAAAACAGGTGAGCGTCGTTGGGACATCCAAGCCTGACGGCATTGAATGCCGCTGCAACGCTCCTTGGATCAGCCGTGATTTTAAGGGCTGCTGCAACCCCGCGCAGAGTGTGTGTACTGAATGAGCTGTCGGCCGCTTCAGAGGGGTGCCGCCTGCAGCGGAATCACGCGGCGCGCCTGCCCGCCCTTTTCTTGCACCGCTCGCGCGCGCAGTTGGCCGCAACCGCCGTCCACGTCCTGCCCGGCCGACTGCCGCAACTTGGTCAGGATGCCGCGCTGGTGCAGGCGGCGCGCCATGGCAGCCGCCTGCTCCCAACTGGGCCGCCGGTAAGGCATATCCTCACCCTCGTTGTAGGGAATCAGGTTGAGGATGGCGTACTTGCCGTGCAGCAAACGCACCAGACCCTCGACTTCCTCGTCGCTGTCATTGATGCCTTCGAGCAAGGTCCACTGGTACTGGATCGGATAAGCGCTGGTGCGCGCATAACACTCGGCCGCATCTACCAGTTCCTGCGGCGTCATCCGCGGCGCGTGCGGCAACAGCTGCTCGCGCAAGTCGGCGCGCGTGGTGTGCAGCGAGAGGGCCAGGGCCGGCCGCACCTGACCCTCGTCACGCGCCATCAAGGCCTCGAACACACGCGGGTCACCGACGGTGGAAAAAACCAGGTTCTTGTGGCCGATGTTGCCGGCCGTGCCCAGCAGGTCGATCGCCTCCAGCACGTTGTCCAGGTTGTGCGCCGGCTCGCCCATGCCCATGAAGACGACGCGCTTGACCGGCCGGCGCTGCCGCGCCAGTGCCACCTGGGCCACGATCTCGGCACTGCCGAGCTGGCGGATGAGGCCGGTGGTGCCGGTCATGCAGAACACGCAACCGACCGCACACCCGACCTGGGTCGACACGCACAACGCCGGGATGCGACCCGGCGGCAGCAGCACGCTTTCCACCAGCTGGCCGTCATGCAGCGCCACCACCAGACGCTGCGAACCGTCCTCACCCGGATGTTCGGAAACCAGCGTCGTCAGACCGGCGAGTTCACGCTCGATCTCGGGCAGGGCAGCACGCAGCGTGGTGGGCAGAAAGTTCTCGATCGGCCGGCTGCCGTGGTTCTGTGGCAAGGCCTGCGACCACAGGCGCAGCACGCGGTGCACATGACGCGGGTTGGCACCGAGCGCCTGCAGCCGCTGGCGCAGAGACTCGATGCGCATGGGAGTCTAGGCCGCTTCGCGGTAGAACGGCCCGCTGCTCAAGGCCCGCGTGGCCAGCGGTGCCACCGCCTGGTGGATGGCACCGATGTGCTCTGGCGTGGTGCCACAGCAGCCGCCGACGATGTTGACCAGCCCTTCGGCAGCAAACTCCTTGAGCAGGCGCGAGGTCACCTCCGGCGTCTCGTCGAAACCGGTCTCGCTCATCGGATTGGGCAGGCCGGCGTTCGGGTAGCAGCTGATGAAGGTGTCCGGCGCGGCCTTGGCCAGTTCCTGGATGTAAGGGCGCATCAGCGCCGCACCCAGGGCACAGTTCAGCCCCACGGCCAACGGCTGCGCATGGCGCACGCTGTGCCAGAAGGCGGTGACGGTCTGGCCACTCAGGATGCGGCCCGAGGCGTCGGTCACGGTGCCGCTGATGATGATGGGCAGGCGCTCGCCGGATTTTTCGAAGTACTCGTCGATGGCGAACAGCGCCGCCTTGGCGTTGAGGGTGTCGAAAATGGTTTCCACCAGCAGCACATCGGCACCGCCTTCGACCAGCGCTTCGACCTGCTCGTAGTAGGCGGCGCGCAGTTCCTCGAAGCTGATGTTGCGCGCACCGGGGTCGTTCACGTCCGGGCTGATGCTGGCGGTCTTGGGCGTGGGGCCGAGCGCGCCAGCCACGAAACGTGGGTGGTCGGGCGTGCTGAACTTGTCACAGGCCTCGCGCGCCAGCTTGGCGGAAGCCAGGTTCATCTCACGCGCCAGGTGCGCCATGTCGTAGTCGGCCTGTGCCACGCTGGTGGCGCCGAAGGTGTTGGTCTCGATCAGGTCGGCGCCGGCCGCCAGATAACCTTCGTGAATGTCGCGGATGACGTCGGGCCGGGTCAGCGACAGCAGTTCGTTGTTGCCCTTGACGTCCTTGTGGAAGTCCTTGAAACGTTCCCCGCGGTACTGCGCTTCGCCGAGCTTGAAGCGCTGGATCATGGTGCCCATGGCGCCGTCCAGGATGACAATGCGTTGGGCCAGGATACCGGGCAGGGTTTGGGCGCGGGTGTAGTGGATGGGCTTCATAGACCGTCCATTGTAGAAAGTCCCGCCACCGTGCGGGAAGTGCCATGCCAAAACCCGGGACAATAGAGGGCATGAAACACCTGCTTCCCAAAGAAACCTGGGCGCTGCTGCAGCAAGAACCGGATGCGCTTTTCATTGATGTGCGCATGGAAATCGAATCGCTCTACGTGGGCCGCCCGCCGGGCGTGCACAACATCCCCTGGTACGAGTACCCGGAGCTCACGCCCGATCCGGCCGCCTTCGTCGCCGCCGTCGAACGCGAGGCCGCTGGCGACAAGAGCCGCCCCGTGATCCTGCTGTGCCGCAGCGGCAAGCGCACGCTCGACGCCGGCCTGGCGCTGGAAGCCGCCGGCTTCACCCACCTGATCAACGTGCTGCACGGCTTTGAAGGCGACCTGGATGACAACTTCCGCCGTTCGACGCTGAACGGCTGGCGCTTCGACGGCCTGCCCTGGGAGCAGATGTAAATTTCAAACCAAATCGGGTCCCAGCCCTTTTGGAATATGCGCCAACCGCTCCTGTTTCGATAGCAAATATTTTGTCTCTTCAAACCATCCTGCGCCAGGTCTTTGGCTACGAGGCCTTTCGCGGCCCGCAACAGGCCATCGTGGACCACGTGGTAGCCGGCGGCGACGCGCTGGTGCTCATGCCCACCGGCGGCGGCAAGTCACTGTGCTATCAGATCCCGGCCATCGCACGCCAGCAGGCCGGCCATGGCACCACCATCGTGGTGTCGCCGCTGATTGCGCTGATGCACGACCAGGTCGGCGCGCTGCATGAAGCCGGCGTGGAGGCGGCCTTTCTCAACTCCAGCCTGAGTGGCGAAGAAGCCGCCGCGGTGGAGAAACGCCTGCTGCGCGGCGAACTCACGCTGCTGTACGCAGCACCGGAGCGTGTGACGACACCGCGCTTCCTGGCCCAGCTCGATTCGCTGGCCGAGCGCAGCCAGGTGGCGCTGTTCGCCATCGACGAGGCGCATTGCGTCAGCCAGTGGGGCCACGACTTCCGGCCCGAGTACCGGGCGCTGACGGTGCTGCACGAGCGCTATCCGGCCGTGCCGCGCATGGCGCTGACCGCCACCGCCGATGCGCTGACGCGCGCCGACATCGTGGAGCGGCTGCAGCTGGAAGCCGCGCGGCAGTTCGTCAGCAGCTTCGACCGCCCCAACATCCGCTACACCATCGTCGAGAAGAAGGACGCCACCACCCAGCTGCTGCGTTTCATCGAACGCGAGCATGAGGGTGACGCCGGCATCGTCTACTGTCAGTCGCGCCGCAAGGTGGAAGACATCGCGCAGACGCTGTGCGACGCCGGCCTGAAGGCCCTGCCCTACCATGCCGGGCTCGACCAGGCCGTGCGCCAGGCCAACCAGGACCGCTTCCTGCGCGAAGAGGGCCTGGTGATGGTGGCCACCATCGCCTTCGGCATGGGCATCGACAAGCCGGATGTGCGCTTCGTCGCGCACCTCGACATGCCCAAGAACATCGAAGGCTACTACCAGGAGACCGGCCGCGCCGGCCGCGACGGTGCGGCTGCCGACGCCTGGATGGCCTACGGCCTGCAGGACGTGGTGAACCAGCGCCGCATGATCGACGAGAGTCCGGCCGGCGAGGAATTCAAGCAGGTGATGCGCGAGAAGCTCGACGCCCTGCTGGCGCTGGCGGAGGCGACCGACTGCCGGCGCGTGCGCCTGCTGGCGTACTTTGGGGAGGTTTACGGAGAGAGCCCGCCCGCCGCCGGGCCGTCCCAAGGCGGGCACGGCCCCCTCGGGGGGCAGCGAGGACACGAAGTGCCGAGCGTGGGGGCCCGATATGCCTGCGGGAATTGCGACAATTGTTTGAATCCGCCGGCGGTGTGGGACGGCACCGACGCGGCACGCAAGCTGCTCAGCACCATCTACCGCGTGCAGCAGATGAGCAGCATCAGCTTCGGCGCCGGCCACATCATGGACATCCTGCGCGGCAAGGACACCGAGAAGGTGAAACAGTACGGGCACGAGACCCTGAGCACCTTCGGCCTCGGCGCCGAGTTCAGCGAAGCGCAACTGCGCGGCGTGCTGCGCCAGCTGATCGCCATTGGCGCCGTCGGCGTCGATGCCCAGGCTTTCAACACGCTCTACCTGACCGAAGGCTCACGCGCCGTGCTCAAGGGCGAGGTCACGGTGCAGTTGCGCGAATCAGTCTCGACACCGGCCACCAAGCGCTCACGCCGCGCCGGCGTCACGGCACCGGCGGCCGTCAACCTGGGCGTCGACGACCAGGTGCGTTTCATCAACCTGAAAGCCTGGCGCGCCGACGTGGCGCGCGAGCACAACCTGCCGGCCTATGTGATCTTCCACGATGCCACGCTGGCCGAGATCGCCCGGCGCGGCCCGCAAACATTGGACGATCTGCAGGGCATCAGCGGCATCGGCGAGAAGAAGCTGCAGGCCTATGGCGAGGCCGTGTTGCGCGTCGTTTCGCTATCGAATCCATAGCGTTCCGCGCTGATTTCAAAAGGACTAAAGGGCTTTTTTGCCTTCCATCTGATCCGGCTGCAGCCCCAGACCCGCCAGGTAGGTATCGAAGATCTGGCTGCCGGCGGCCACCAGATCAAACGCGTCCGGATCCAGCAGCCAGTTCTGGATCAAGCCGTCGATCATCACGTGCAAGCCCAGCGCGGCGGTGTTCACATCCACGGACAGCGGGCGCCCGCGCAATTCGGTCACCTGCTGCATCGCTTGCCGGGTGCGTGCCAGGCACTCGTTGCGCACCCGCAGGTGGCGCTCTTTCACCCCCAGCAACTCGGCCACGTACTCCACCTTGTGTGTGGCGATGTCGAACACGCGTTGAGTCTGGGCATCGGTCGCCGTCTTGCGCAAAGCTTCCAGCATGGCCACGCGCAGTTCCAGCACCGGGCACTGCGCATGCGCGGACACCGCGCATTGCAGCGACTCCTCCATGGGCAGCGTCACGCGCTCCATCATGGCGTTGAACAGATCGGCCTTGTCCTTGAAGTGCCAGTAGATGGCACCGCGTGTGGTGCCGGCCGCCACCGCGATGTCATTGAGCGAGGTGCGCGAAACCCCGCGCGCCTGGAACAGCTGTTCGGCAGCATCGAGCAGGCTGCAGCGCGTGGCCTGCGCATCGGCCTTGGTGCGACGAACCATGTGGGTACCCTCCAACGTATTTGTAATGACCCGACTATACATACATTCACGCTTGTATGTATACTGCGTTTCTTTTAATTGACCTAATTCATCCGCAAAATGGTCGCCATAGCGGCACGCCGCCGGCCATTTCTATTCATTTCCGAAGGAACGCCATGCCTGCCTTGATCGACATCAAGCCCGCTCCCATCCCCTCCCCCCGGCCACCCCACGGCAAACTGGCACTGACCGGCCTCGCCTTCAGCCTGTTGCTTGCCGCCTGCGGCCCCTCGTCCGCGCCCAATGGCGGCCCCGGCGGCATGCCGCCGGCCGAGGTCGGTGTGGTCACCGTCACGCCGGGCGACATCGGTCTGGTGAGCGAACTGCCGGGCCGGCTGGAAGCCTCGCGCGTGGCGCAGGTGCGCGCGCGTGCCGCCGGCATCCTGCAGCAGCGCCTGTTCCGCGAAGGCAGCGATGTGCGGGCTGGCCAACCGCTGTTCCGCATCGACCCGGCGCCCTACGCCGCCGCGCTGGCACGTGCCGAGGCCAATCTGGCACAGGCCGCTGCGCTGGCCGAGCGCTACAAGCCGCTGGTCGAAGCCAACGCCGTCAGCAAGCAGGAATACGCCAACGCCGTCGCCGCACACAAGGTGGCCGAGGCCGACGCGCAGACCGCACGCATCAACCTGGGCTACGCCAACATCACCGCCCCCATCTCCGGCCGTATCGGCCGCGCACTGGTGACCGAAGGCGCGCTGGTCGGCCAGGGCGAAGCCACGCAGCTGGCCGTGGTGCAGCAGATCAACCCGATGTATGTGAACTTCACGCAATCGGCCGGCGAAGTCATGGCGCTGCGCCGCGCCATGGAGCAAGGCCAGCTCAAGCGTGCCGGCAAGGATGCCGCCAGCGTGCGCATCGTGCTGGAAGACGGCAGCGAATACGCCCAGGCCGGCCGGCTGCTGTTCTCGGACCTGACGGTGGATGCCACCTCGGGCCAGATCACGCTGCGCGCCGAAGTGCCCAACCCGGGCGGCACGCTGCTGCCGGGCCTGTATGTGCGCGTGCGGCTGGAGCAGGCCCAGGCCGCCAACGCCATCACCCTGCCGCAACAAGCCGTGACGCGTTCGCCGCAGGGCGACACCGTGATGGTGGTGGGCGCTGACGGCAAGGTCAGCCCGCGCCCGGTCAAGGTCGGCAACCAGCAGGGTGGCCAATGGGTCATCCTGGATGGCCTGAAGGCCGGCGAACAGGTCATGGTGGACGGCTTCCAGAAGCTGCGTGGTGACGCCCCCGTCAAGCCCGTGGCATGGCAGCCGCCGGGCAGCAAACCGGCCACCGCGCCGGCTCCTGCGGCTTCGGGCCCCGCTCGCTAAAGGAATTTCAACATGGCGAAATTCTTCATCGAGCGGCCCATCTTCGCGTGGGTGATCGCGCTCTTCGTCATCGTGCTGGGCAGCGTGGCCATCACGCAACTGCCGATCGCCCAGTACCCGCCGGTGGCGCCGCCGTCCATCGTGGTGTCGGCCACCTACCCGGGCGCCTCAGCCCAGACGCTGGAGGACAGCGTGCTGTCGGTCATCGAGCGCGAGATGAACGGCTCACCCGGCCTGATCTACATGGAGTCGGTGGCGCAGGCCAACGGCACTGGCCAGATCACCATCAGCTATGAGCCCGGCACCAATGCCGACCTGGCGCAGGTGGATGTGCAGAACCGCCTGTCGCGTGCCACGCCGCGCCTGCCGGTGGCCGTGACACAGCAGGGTGTGCGCGTCGACAAGTCGCGCAGCAACTTCCTGCTGTTCACCATCCTGTCGTCGGACGATCCGGCCTGGGACCCGGTGGCCCTGGGCGACTACGCGTCGCGCAACGTGCTGCCCGAAATCCAGCGCCTGCCCGGTGTCGGCCAGGCCCAGTTGTTCGGTACCGAGCGCGCCATGCGCATCTGGATCGACCCGGCCAAGCTGCTGGGCTACAACCTGTCGGCCGCCGACGTGACGAACGCCATCCGCGCCCAGAATGCGCAGGTCGCCTCGGGCGAAATCGGCAGCCTGCCCAACGTGGCCGGCCAGGGCATTGCCGCCACCGTGGTGGTCAACGGCCAGCTCTCGGGCATTGAACAATTCGGCCGCATCGTGCTGCGCGCCAACGCCGACGGCTCTGCCGTGCGCCTGAAGGACGTGGCCCGGATTGAGTTGGGCGGGCAGACCTATGCCACCTCGGCACGCCTGAACGGCAAGCCGTCCACCGGCATCGGCGTGCAGTTGTCGCCCAGCGGCAATGCACTGGCCACGGCCCAGGCGGTCCGCAACAAGCTGCAGGAGCTGGAAGCGTATTTCCCCAAGGGCATGAAGTGGGCCATTCCCTACGACAGCTCTCGCTTCATCAAGATCTCGATCTCGCAGGTGGCCGAAACGCTGTTCGAAGCCGTGGCGCTGGTGTTCCTGGTGATGTTCCTGTTCCTGCAGAACTGGCGCTACACCCTGATCCCGACCATCGTGGTGCCGGTGGCGCTGCTGGGCACCTTTGCCACGCTGCTGGCGCTGGGCTTCTCGATCAACGTGCTGACCATGTTCGGCATGGTGCTGGTGATCGGCATCGTGGTGGACGACGCCATCGTGGTGGTGGAAAACGTCGAGCGCATCATGAGCGAGGAGGGCCTGCCGCCGCGGCAGGCCACACGCAAGGCCATGGGCCAGATCTCGGGCGCCATCGTCGGCGTGACCGTGGTGCTGATCTCGGTGTTCGTGCCGCTGGCCTTCTTCAGCGGCTCGGTCGGCAACATCTACCGCCAATTCGCGGTCGTGATGGGCGCTTCGATCGGCTTCTCGGCTTTCTTCGCGCTCTCGCTGACACCCGCCCTGTGCGCCACGCTGCTGCAACCGGTCGAGGCCGGTCATCACCATGAGAAGCAAGGCTTCTTCGGCTGGTTCAACCGCGGATTTGCCCGCACCGCCAAGGGCTATGAAAGCTGGGTCGCACGGCTGCTGCCGCGTGCCGCCCGCACGCTGGTGATCTATGCCGCCATCCTGGCGGTGGTGGCCGTCGTGTACACGCGTCTGCCCTCCTCCTTCCTGCCCAATGAAGACCAGGGCACCATGCTGGTCAACGTGCAGCTGCCGCCGGGCGCCACCCAGGAGCGCACCTTGAGCGTGATGCAACAGGTCGAGGGCTTCATCCTCAAGCAGCCGGAAGTGCAGAGCATGGTTGGCGTGCTCGGCTTCAGCTTTTCTGGCCAGGGCCAGAATGCGGCACTGGCCTTCGTCACACTCAAGGACTGGTCCGAGCGCCATGCCCCCGGCAGTTCGGCCCAGGATCTGGCCGGCCGTGCCTTCGGTGCGCTGATGGGCATCCGCGACGCCTTCATCTTCCCCTTGAGCCCGCCGTCGATTCCCGAACTGGGCTCCTCGTCCGGCTTCAGCTTCCGGCTGCAGGACCGCGCCGGCCTGGGCCACGACGCCCTGCTGGCCGCGCGCAACCAGCTGCTGGGCATGGCCGCCAAGAGCCAGGTCATCACCCAGGTGCGCCCCGACGGCCTGGAAGATGCGTCCCAGTTGCAGCTCGACATCGACCGCGACAAGGCCAATGCCCTGGGTGTGGGCTTCGATGCCATCAACACCGTCATCTCCACGGCCCTGGGTTCGAGCTATGTGAACGACTTCCCCAACGCCGGACGCCTGCAGCGGGTGATGGTGCAGGCCGATGCACCGGCACGCATGCAGCCAGAAGACCTGCTCAAGCTCAGCGTGCCCAACAGCCGCGGGCAGATGGTGCCGCTGTCGGCCTTCGCCAGCACGCGCTGGATCAAGGGCGCCATGCAGACGGTGCGCTACAACGGCTATCCGGCCATGCGCATCAGCGGCAGCGCAGCGCCGGGCTACAGCACCGGCGCGGCCATGGCCGAAGTGGAAAAACTGGCCGCCCAGCTGCCGCAAGGTTTCGGTTACGAATGGACCGGCCTGTCGCGCGAGGAAAAACTGGCCGGCGCCCAGGCTCTGGTCGTCTACGGCTTTTCCATCCTGGCGGTGTTCCTGTGTCTGGCTGCGCTCTATGAAAGCTGGACCATTCCGCTGGCCGTGATTCTGGTGGTACCACTGGGTGTGCTGGGCGTGCTGCTGGCCACGCTGCTGCGCAGCTACGCCAACGATGTGTATTTCCAGGTCGGCCTGATCACCATCATCGGTCTGTCGGCCAAGAACGCCATCCTGATCATCGAGTTCGCCAAGGACCTGCAGGCCCAGGGCAAGAGCCTGATCGCGGCGGCGCTGGAAGCGGCGCACCTGCGTTTCCGGCCCATCGTCATGACCTCCATGGCCTTCACGCTGGGCGTGCTGCCGCTGGCCGTCGCCTCAGGCGCCGGCTCGGCCAGCCAGCGAGCCATCGGCACTGGCGTGATCGGCGGCATGATCACCGGCACCGTGCTGGCGGTGGTGTTCGTCCCTATCTTCTTCGTGGTGGTGCGCAGCGTGTTCAAGGGCAGCGCACGCCAGCACCAGGTCCATGCGCACGATGCTGCGCACATGGGAGTTTATCCGCATGAGTAAACCTCTTTTCTTGCGCACCTTGCCGGCACTGGCTGCCGCCGCGGTGCTGGCCGGCTGCTCGCTGATTCCGAGCTACGAGCGCCCGGCCGCCCCCGTGGCCAGCCAGTGGCCTGATGCCAATGCCGCTGTGGCAACAACCCCCTCGGCGGCCGATCTCGACTGGCAGGACTTCATCGGCGACGCCAACCTGCGCGAGGTCATCCGCCTGGCATTGGCCAACAACCGCGACCTGCGCCTGGCGGTGCTCAATATCGAGCAGACGCGCGCCCAGTACCAGATCCGTCGGGCCGACCAGCTGCCAACTGTCAGCGCAGCCATCACCGGCAGCCGCCAGTCAAGCTCGGAAATCGACAAGAGCATCACCTCCAGCTATACCGCGGGCTTGAGCATCCCGGCCTCCGCAGCCTGGGAACTCGACTTCTTTGGACGCCTGGGCAGTCTGAAAGAAGCGGCTCTGGCCCAGTACCTGGCCACCGAAGAAGCGCGCAAGGCGACACAGATCTCCCTGATTGCCTCGGTGGCCAGCACCTGGCTCAGCCTGCAGGCCAACACCGAACTGCTGGACCTGGCGCAGCGCACACTGGCCACACGCGAAGATTCGCTGCGCCTGAGCCGGCTGCGCTTCGACAATGGCGCTACCTCGTCACTGGACCTGTGGCAAGCCGAGTCGCTGGCCGCCGCCGCCCGTGCCACCGCAGCCCAGCAACAACGCCTGCGGGCGCAAGACATCAACGCACTCACGCTGCTGCTGGGCCAGACCGTGCCCGAGCCGTTGCTGCGCGCTGCCAATGCCACCCAACCCACCGCCTTGTTCAAGGACCTGCCGGTCGGGCTGCCGTCCGAAGTTTTGACACGCCGGCCCGACATCCGCCAGGCCGAGCAGCAGTTGATCGCCGCCAATGCGAACATCGGCGCCGCACGGGCCGCGTTTTTCCCGCGCATCACACTCACCGCCTTTGCCGGCTCGGCCAGCAGCAACCTGGACAATCTGTTCAAGAGCGGCACCTGGGGCTGGACGCTGGCACCTTCGGCCCTGGTGCCGATCTTTGATGGTGGCCGTAACCGCGCCAACCTGGCATCAGCCAGAGCAGGACGCGAAATTGCCGTGGCGCAGTACGAAAAGGCGATTCAAACCGCCTTTCGCGAGGTGGCCGACACCCTGGCCGGGCGCGCCACACTCGGCGAGCAACTCAAGGCTCAGCAGGCGCAGGCAACGGCTGAAGACGAACGCGCCCGGCTGGCTGAGCTGCGTTACCGCAATGGCGTGGCCAGTTCGCTGGACTTGCTGGATGCCCAACGCTCCTTGTTTGCGGTGCAGCAACTGGTTGCACAGACCCGGCTGGCGCAGCAGCAGAACCAGGTTGCCCTGTACAAGGTGCTGGGTGGTGGCTGGACGCCGCCGGTACAGAAAGCGGAAGACAAACAGGCCGGGCTGTGACATCCAGCCTGCAGGCAGGGATGCAGCAGCGGCTTTCGCTGTAAATTGCTGCCATGCAAAAAACCAGCACCACGTCTGATGCCTTCTGCCTCGTGATGACCACCACGGCCTCCGAGGCCGAGGCGGAAACCATGGCCCGGCAAATCGTGCAGGCACGGCTGGCCGCCTGCGTGCAGGTGCAAGCGATCAAGAGCTTCTATGTCTGGAAGGAGCAGCCGTGCGCCGAACAGGAGTGGCTGCTGCTGATCAAGTCGCGTGCGGCCGTCTATCCGGCGCTGGAGGATTTCATCCGCGCCCATCACCGCTACGAAACGCCCGAGATCGTGCAATTGCCGATCTCGGCGGGCTCAACCGACTACCTGCGCTGGCTGGCCCTGCAAACCGGCGCCTGAGCGCCGGTCGATGTGCCGCCTTCAGTGGCTGCGGAAGCTGGTCTCGTAGGAGATGGCGGCACCGGTCATGGTGTTTTGGAGGCGGGCAATCGCCCGGCGATGACGCTCGCCGCGGGCGCCGTCGCGTTGGTGCTGGCGATGTTGCTGGATCAAGGTATTGAGCTTGCTGCGGCAGGGGTCGAGCACACCCGCCAAGTGCAGGGCGATATAGGCGACATGGTCGGCATGGGTCTGACGGAATTCGTCGGTCCATTCCTTGAAAAGCTGCCATTTGTAAGTGCCCTTTTCCGGCACCTTGATGGGATCTTTGTGCATAACCGCAATACAAAAATTGAGGAAATGAAGGTCTCCCCGACAACCCGCCCGACATCGCGGGCCGGCTGGGTCAGAACTTCGCCATGTGGTTATCACGTATCAGACCCATCACCGGTTGACAGCACCGTGCAAATTTATTGTGTTGAATGCCGCTTTGCCGACCAATTCAACCCATTTAACCGCCAGGGTTATTGCAGGAACCCCATGCTCCGCGCCTCCCGCACCTCCGGCTTGATGCGGTGCTCGGCCTCCAGTTGCGCCAGAAACTCGGACGCATCCATCTCGGTCGCCAAGATGACCGCCTGACGGCGCACCGCCGCAAAGTCGCCCAGGCAGAGCTGGTCGAGCGCGGCCAGCCGCGCCCGCAAGTCGGCGCCCAGCCGGCTGGCATCGCCCGCCAGCGCCTCAGTGACAAACATGGCTTCGCGTTGCGCTGCTGTCAGCGGCTTGAAGCGGATCTTGAAGGTGAAACGCCGCAGCGCGGCCTGATCGATGCGCTCCAGCAGGTTGGTGGTGCAGATGAAGATGCCGTTGAAACGCTCCATGCCCTGCAGCATTTCGTTGACCTCGGTCACCTCGTAGGTGCGCTGGGCGCCACGCCGGTCCTGCAAAAAGCTGTCGGCTTCATCGAGCAGCAGCAACGCGTTCTCGCTCTCGGCTTCGGCAAACATGGCGGCCATGTTCTGTTCGGTCTCGCCAATGAACTTGCTCATGATGTCGCTGGCCTGGCGGATCAGGATGGTGCGGCCCAGTGTGCTGGCAATGTATTCGGCCAGTGCCGTCTTGCCGGTACCGGGCAGGCCGTAGAAACACAGAGTGCCGTGCCCGCGCGCCTGCAGGGCCTGCACCATGCGTGACACTTCGTAGCGGCTCTCCAGGTTGAGCATGTCGAGCTGGTACTGCGTCACCATGCGGCGGGCCACGGCGCGGCCATCGCGGTTGCCCAGCGCCAGATCGGCGTTGTGCAACTGGCGCTCGATCAGCAACTCCACCCGGCGTGCCCGGGTTTCATCGGTATCCGGCGTGGTTTCGCCGACCAGCCCGGCAAAACGCACCGCGGTTCGGATCTGCGCCGGCGTCAGCCCCTTGCGCGCGGTCAGCCGGGCGACGAAGGCGTCCGACACCGCGACACCTTCGAGCGTCTTGCGCACCACCCCCTCGCGCGCACCCGGCGCCGGCGACTTGAGTTCGAGGTGGTAGGCAAAACGACGGCGGAAGGCCGGATCAATCTGCTCGATGCGGTTGGTCACCCAGATGGTGGGCACCGGGTTGGATTCGAGGATCTGATTGACCCAGGCCTTGCCGCTGACGCTGCCGCTGGCCGGCACCGCCACCTGCTCGGCGCGTGCCAGCAGTTGGGCGGCCTCGGTGGAAATCGGCGGGAATACATCCTCCACCTCGTCGAACAGCAGCGCCGCCTGGGCGCTGCCCTTGAGGAAGACCTGGGCAATCTGCAACGAGCGGTAGCGGTCGCGCCCGCTGAGCGAATTGCCGTCGCGGTCAGCGTATTCGACCTCGAACAAATCCAGCCCGGCCGCCTGCGCCACCACCTTGGCCAGTTCGGTCTTGCCGGTGCCGGGCGGACCGTAGAGCAACACATTGACGCCGACCTCCTTGCGTGCCACGGCATGGCACAGCAAGGCACACAGCATCTGCGCGTCCTCCTCGACAAACACGAAATCGTTCAGGGACAGATGGCTCTTGGCCGAGGGCCGGGTAAACACCGCCATCAGCTCGGACTGATCACGGTACTGCCGCATCAGCACCGGTGGCAGCTTTTCGCTGACCTTCATCAGATCGGCCAGGTCGGTGATGTTGTGTTCGGAAATCAGGTTGTCGACCAGGCCGATGCGTTCCAGGCGTGAGCCGGCGCGTAGCGCCTCGCCCACCTCCGTGGCATTCACGCCCGCCACCTCGGCGATCACGGCATAGGCCTCGGGGGCGTTGTTCACCTTGAACTCCACCAGCAGACTGCGCAATTCACGCTGATAGCGCGCCAGTGTGCCGTACAGCAGCAAGGCGCGCTCGGCCTGGTTGAGTTGCAGCAGACCGGCCAGGGCATCAATGTTCTTCTCCACCAGCGTGGACTGCTTCTTCAAGGTTTGCGCCAGCCAGTCGCGCGTGACCGCCAGCATGGTCAGCAGATCCTTGGGTTGATCCTTGGCGTATTCATCCAGGTAGAAAAACAACGTGCCCTCTTCGTAAGGGCCGCGCCAGTCGCCGAAACGTGCCAGGAACTCGCCGGCGCCCAGCGCTTCCTGGCCATGCCACAGTTCGTTGCCAGCGCAGCGACGCGCCAGGAAGTCACGCAAGCGCTGCAGCACGGGTGCGGGCCACACCAGATGCCGTCCGGCCAGTGACACCACACCCGCCAAGTCGCGCCGCGCGTTGAACCCGGCCCCCATGCGGGCGGTCAGGGTGAGGATGAAATGCGAGCACATCAGGTCCAGCACCGGCGCTTGCGCCAGCCCCGGAGAGACGAGGATCTGCCCATTCGTCCTCTCGGCTACCAAACGCTTGACCATCAAACGCCTCCGGACGGAATCTGCGTAAGCCACGATAACGCAGACTGCGCCGGGATGGAAGCCTTTGCCCGCAAAAGCCTGAGGCCGGCAAAAACCCGGTTGACGGCCGCCGAAGGCCGAGGCAGGCTAGCAGGTTGGCACTCAGTCCCGCATCCGGAAACCGCATGAACATCCCGCAATTACAGACCGCACTGACCGACTATTTCGCCCCCTGGATCCAGGCGCTGGGCCTGGAAGTGGCGGCGGGCGATACGCATCAGGTCACGCTGCGCTTGCCGCTCAGCGAGCAGTTGGCGCGCACCGGCGGCATGGTGTGCGGGCAGGCCATGATGGCAGCGGCCGACACCGCCATGGCACTGGCGGTCTTCAGCCATTTCGGACAATTCCGTCCCTGCACCACGGTACAGATGAGCAGCAGCTTTCTCAAACCCCTGTCGGGACAGGATGGTCTGGTCGAAGCCCGGCTCATCCGGATCGGCAAATCCCTGGCTTTCGGTGAGATCGACATCCGCAGCGCCGCCGATGGCAAAAGCGTCTACCGCGCCTCTGCCACCTATGCGCTGCTGTAGCCGCTGATGCCGCGAGGCGGATCAATTCCAGCCGAGCACGTCCAATCCCTTCTCGCTGAGGCAGCGCTGCACGAAGTGGCGATAGGTACTGCTCGGCTTGTCCTGCATGGCACCGCTCACGGCACCCGCCGAACCCCCTATCGCAGCCCCGGTGGCCCCGGCACGCGCCACGCCCTCGGCATCACGGCCCGTCACCAGGGCCCCGACGGCCGCCGCGACACCCACCGTGGCAGCACCTTGTCCGGCCCGGCGTGCCGTCGCGTTGTTTTTCTCGTCCGGCGTCAGCCCGGCCGCTTGGGCACGCCCCATGCAGGCATCCACCTCCTGGCGCGCCCGGACTTCCCCGATCCGGTTGAAGGCCGCATTCGGATACAGCACCGGGCGAGCCGAGGGGCTGCTGGGGCCGGTGGCGGCACAACCGGCCAGCGTGGCCAACACCAGCAACAGGGATAGGAATGGAGGTTTCATGTCCGCCTAACGCTTGCCGATGCCGCGGGGCCGACACGGACAGTTCCCGCAAGTTTATGAAAATGTAAAATCCGGGCAGTTGTCATAACTCACGCATTGGATAGAAGGAAACACCATGTCGAACCCGACCCCCGCACATGACGCCAGCCAAGCCGATCCGCTCGAAAGCATCGTGCACTCCATTCCCGTCATCATTCCCGTGGTCGGCGGTCTGATGATCTTCCTGCTGGCCTTCATCGCCGTCTTCATGGCCTGAACCCACTGCTGCAGACACGAGCCACACCGCCCTTGGGCGGTGTGCCGACTCGGACGCGCTGCACGCACGGGGCCGACACCCCGCTGCCATCCCAGCCTCAGCCACTGCAACATCGCCGTTGCGGGACTGAGGCGCTGCTTCGCCTGCGGTGCCATCCTTCCTAGTTGGCGCTGACCGCACCCCTCTTTACTGGACTCCCCACGGGCCTACAAGCAAGCCATCGCCGGGATGATCTTTGCCCCCCATTGAAGCCGCATAACATCATGCAAGTTTTGCATAGATTTCGGGTTTCATGAGGGCGTAACAAACAGGCAAATTCATACAATGAGTCCGGCCAGCGGAATCCATCTTTCGCCCGCCGTTTTTTCAAAGCCGGCCCATCTGTCGCCCGATGCGCAAGCAGGTTGGTTTCGAAAAAATTATTTTCAACAGGAGCTTTTCCCATGAATTCCCCCGTGATGCAGGGCCTCAACCTCAATGCCCCGAGCCATGTCAAAAACCCCCGGCTACTGGCCTGGGTTGCCGACATGGCCGCCTTGTGCAAGCCTGACGCCATTTACTGGTGCGACGGCAGCGATGAGGAATACCAGCGCCTGTGCGACCAGCTGGTCCAAACCGGCACCTTCATCAAGCTCAATGACGCCAAGCGTCCCAACAGCTATCTGTGCCGCTCGGACGCCAGCGACGTGGCCCGCGTGGAAGACCGCACCTTCATCTGCTCGGCGCGCAAGGAAAACGCCGGCCCGACCAACAACTGGGTCGAACCGACCGAGATGCGCGCGCTGCTGCAATATGGCACCGCCGACGGCAAACCAGCCCTGTTCAACGGCTGCATGAAAGGCCGCACCATGTATGTGGTGCCCTTTTCCATGGGCCCGCTGGGCAGCCCGATCGCCCACATCGGCGTCGAACTCTCCGACAGCGCCTATGTGGCGGTCAACATGAAGCTCATGACCCGCATGGGCCGCGCCGTCTACGACGTGCTGGGCACCGACGGCGAGTTCGTGCCCGCCATGCACACCGTGGGCGCACCGCTGCAGCCGGGTCAGCAGGACAGCAAGTGGCCCTGCAACCAGACCAAGTACATCGTGCACTACCCCGAGACGCGCGAGATCTGGTCCTACGGCTCCGGCTACGGCGGCAACGCGCTGCTGGGCAAGAAGTGCTTCGCGCTGCGCATCGCATCCAACATGGGCCGCGACGAGGGCTGGCTGGCCGAACACATGCTGATCCTGGGCGTGACCAACCCGCAAGGCAAGAAATACCACGTAGCCGCCGCCTTCCCGAGCGCCTGTGGCAAGACCAATTTCTCGATGCTGGTGCCGCCGAAAGGCTTCGAAGGCTGGACGGTCACCACCATCGGCGACGACATCGCCTGGGTCAAGCCGAACAACGACGGCCGCATGTATGCCATCAACCCGGAAGCCGGCTACTTCGGCGTCGCCCCCGGCACCAACTACAAGACGAACCCGAACTGCATGGATTCGCTCAAGAGCGACGTGATCTACACCAACGTTGCACTGACCGATGACGGCGACGTCTGGTGGGAAGGCATGGACGGCGAGCCGCCGGCGCACGCCATCGACTGGCAAGGCAAGGACTGGACGCCGCAGATTGCCAAGGAAAGCGGCGCCAAGGCCGCCCACCCGAACTCGCGCTTCACCGTGGCGGCGACCAACAACCCGGCGCTCGATCCCGAGTGGGACAACCCCAAGGGTGTGCCGATCGACGCCTTCATCTTCGGCGGCCGCCGTTCCAACACGGTGCCGCTGGTGACCGAGGCCCGCAACTGGGTCGAGGGGGTCTACATGGCTGCCACCATGGGCTCGGAGACGACTGCCGCCATTGTCGGCCAGCAGGGCGTGGTACGCCGCGACCCGTTTGCCATGCTGCCCTTCACCGGCTACCACATGGGTGACTACTTCCAGCACTGGCTCAACCTGGGCGAAAAAGTTGCCGCCAAGGGTGGCCGCCTGCCCTCCATCTTCACGACCAACTGGTTCCGCAAGGGTGAGGACGGCAAGTTCGTCTGGCCCGGCTATGGCGAGAACATGCGTGTCCTGAAGTGGATGATCGACCGCATCGAGGACGAAGTCCAGGGCAAGGAGCACTTCTACGGCCTGAGCCCGAGCTACGAAGAGGTCAACTGGAAGGGCCTGGACTTCACGCCCGAGCAGTTCCACGCGGTGACCAGCATCGACAAGCAGCAGTGGCTGGCCGAACTGAAGCTGCACGATGTGCTGTTCGAACAGCTGGACAAGAACCTGCCCAAGGCGCTGCGCGACACCCGCGCCCGCATCGAGCAGTTGCTTAACGCTTAAGCGGCGAGCTGGCGCTCAGCGCCAGCCAACAAAAAAGCCACCGCGTGCGGTGGCTTTTTTTCATGTCGCGCGAACCTGACGATCAGGCTTCTTCACGCGAACGGGCAGCTTGCAGATCGGCCATCACACGCCCATCCTTGCGCGCCAGTTCCCACAGGCGCTCGTCAGCACGCTTGCGCGCCACCTGGCGCGACCATGCGTCCAAAGCCTTCATCGAACGGGCAGCCACACGGCGCGCCGCGCCAGCCAGCAAGGCAATGGCGGCAAATCCCACCACCCACAGCACGACCCAACCCGCCAGCAGGTGCCCATCGGCCCACGTGTCGACCAACTGGTCAGCCACCACGACCAACGCCGCCACAATGGCCGCCAGCAGCATGGCAGCCAAGCCCTTGGTGCTGTCGAAACCCTTGCGCACTTGGCCGGCAGCCGCCACCACATTCTCAAAACGCTCGACACCCGGATGACGACTCGGGTATTCAACGTGTACAAAATTGGTCATGATGGGCCTCCTTGGCGAAACAAAATCTTTGCAATGAGGCGATATTAGGGTTATCTCTAATGTGATTCAACTTTATTGTTGTGATGCACAATATTCATGATGGTGATATATTGAGTTCCAACCATGAGCCCGCTTAACTTTCGCACACTCGATCTCAATCTGTTGCGTGTCTTCGACGAGGTGATGACCGAACGTAGCCTGACAAGGGCTGCAGGCAAGTTGTCGCTCACTCAACCAGCCGTCAGCAATGCCCTGCGACGCTTGCGCGAGGCCCTGGGCGATGACCTGCTGCGCCGCAGCGGCCAGGGCCTGGAGCCCACCCCGCGGGCGCTGGCTTTGTGGCCCACGGTGCAGGAAGCCTTGCGCCAGTTGCAGGAGTCGCTGTCGCCCAGCAGCTTTGTTCCGGCACAGGCCAATACCACCTTTGTGCTGGCCACGGCCGACTCGACGGCGGCCGAACTGATCCCAGGCCTGGTGAAGGTGATGGACCAGGACGCCCCCGGCATCACCATCCGGGTGGTGCCGCTGACCACCCGCGATCCGCGCCGGCTGCTGCAGGAAGAGGCCGCCGACATGGCCATCGGCTACTTCCCGGTCGTCATCGCCAGCCTGACCGCTCAGGCCGAAGCGGGCGAAGCCGTGGCCTTCCACCACCAACGGCTCTACTACAGCAAATATGTCTGCGTGATGCGGCGCGACCACCCCCTCGCCAGCGAGCCCCTGACCCTGGAGCGCTATTGCGAGGCGCGCCATCTGCTGGTGAGTTTCTCCGGCCGGCCCTACGGCTTCATCGACCAGGCCCTGACCTCGCTGGGGCGGCAACGGCACATCGTGCTCACCGTCAACCAGTTCTTCACCGCCGGCCGGGTCGTGGCCACCTCCAACCTGCTGACGGTGCTGCCACGCCACTTCGTCAGCGTCACCGGCATCGCCGACCAGCTGGTGCTGCGCGAACTGCCGTTCGAGGTACCCGCCATCCATGTGGATGCGCTATGGCACCGGCGCGTGCATCACCACAGTGCCCACCAATGGCTGCGCGACGTGGTGGCACAACTGCCCAGCCGCGCCCACGCGGACAAACTGACCTCCAGCGTCATCGACCTGGGACAATGACGGCGTGAAGATCCAACTGCTGTCCGACCTGCACCTTGAAGCCGAGCCTGGCTTCGTCCCCACGCCGGCACCGGATGCCGATCTGCTGGTGCTGGCGGGCGACATCGGCTCCTACCAGAGCGGCTCGCAACTGGCGGATGCCGACTTCGGCCTGGGCCGTTTCTCGCCGCGGCAGGGCTGGCCCACACCGGTGCTGTTTGTCCCCGGCAACCATGAGTACGATGCCCAGGACTTTGATCTGGCGCACGATCGCCTGCGCGAGGCTTGCGCCCGACTGGACATCCGCTGGCTTGAACGAGAAGTCGTGACCGCAACCGAATTGCTGGGCCCGACTGCACCCGCCCTGCGTTTTGTCGGCACGACGCTGTGGAGTGACTTCGATGCGCTCAACCCGGCGGCCCAAGCCGCTGCCGGCTCGCTCACCCAGGCCCTGCAAGCGCGTGACAAGGCGTTCCGCGCGGCCAACTTCTACCTGCGCAAGACCGGCACCACACGCGATGGGCAGCCGATGCTGGCCGAGCAGGTGCGAGAGCAGGCTCTGGTCTGCCAGGCTTGGCTACACGACACCCTGGTTCAATCTTTCGACGGCGACACCGTGGTCATCACGCACTTTGCCCCCAGTCTGCAAAGCGCCGACCCGCGCTACGGTCTCGCACCGGGAACCGCCGGCTTCTGCAATGCGCAGGATCATCTGCTGCCGCATGCCCGGTTGTGGCTGCACGGCCACCTGCACTGCCCGAGCGACTATGTACGTCACGGCTGCCGCGTCGTAGCCAACCCGCTGGGTTATGCTCGCAAGAGTGAACAGGCACAATTCAATCCGACCCTGTGCCTGGACCTGTCCGACTGCGCCTGCAACCTGTTTGATGCGCGGCAGAAAATACCGGCAATCACTGGATAAACTACTGTTTTGAAAACGAGGAGCTGACCATGAAAATTCTTCTGGCCGTCGACGGCAGTGAGTACACCAAAAAAATGTTGGCTTACCTGACAACCCACGACGAGTTGTTCACCGCCGCCAACCAGTACACCATCCTCACCGTCCAGCCGACGCTGCCGCCCCGCGCACGTGCCGCTGTCGGCAAGGAAATCGTGGACAAATACTATTCCGAGGAAGCTGAGAAGGTGCTCAGCCCGGTATCCAAGTTCCTCACGCGTCATGGCGTCGATGCCAAGAGCGTCTGGAAAGTCGGTCATGCCGGCGAGACCATTGCCAAGATGGCCGAATCCGGCAAGTACGACTTGCTGGTGATGGGTTCGCACGGCCACAGCGCCCTGGGCAATCTGGTCATGGGCTCGGTGGCCACCCAGGTGCTGGCGCACTGCGAAGTGCCGGTGCTGCTGGTTCGCTGAACTGATTTACCACCCCCGCCCCGGTCGGGGTGGGCTGGGTCAGGGGCGCAACGGCACGTCCGTGCCGTCTGCGGCCAGCGTGTCACCCATCCACTGGCGCAAGTCCTGCCACATGCGCTGGATCTCGACATTGCGTGGCGTCAGCAAGGCGCTGGGCAGTTCGATCGTGACGACCGGCATGCCTTTGTGCACACCGCCGTAGTTGCCGAGTGAGCCCGGAAAGATGCCAACCTGGTCCAGGAACAGCCGGCCGAGACGGCTGGGCGGCTGAATCGGGCCGTCGAAGTCCAGCACGCCGTAGGGCGCGTGGATGCTCACGATCAGGTTGGGCTGGAAACGCTGCATCTCCTCGTACAGGAATTTCGATTCCGGCTCGCTCAGTGGCGCCTTGCCCGGCCAGCGACGCGGATCCTTGCGCGTCCGCTTTTCCCAATAAAACGGCGCATCGCGCTCCCAGTTGGGCGTGGGGAAATTGCGGTTGAGGTCGACACCGTTGGCGTTGACGCGGTGCGAGGGCCGGTTGAACAACCCGTCCGGGTTGAGCGCCGGAATGAAGCGCCAGTGCGTACGCTCCGGCGCCTCCTGCGCAAACCGGATCCAGTGCAGCGCAACGGAGGAGGAGGACAACTCATCGCCGTGCATGCCGCCAATGACCAGCACGCGCAGACGGGCGCCTTCTGGCCGCACGTCGCGCGTGTAAATCGGCCGGCCTTTAACGCTGCGGGCCTTGGAATCCTGCAGTTGCGCCTGCTCGCACAGCGCCCGCTGCACGTTGGGCAGACGCGCATAAAAATCGTCGCACGCACGACCGGCGTGAGCAATACCCGCCGCCAACAGGGCAAGCGACAAGGACAACATCCGAAAACCAAAGCGCATGGCGCAATTTTATGCCTCGGGCCCATGGCGTTGGCGATGCCCGGTCTGCATCGATTTCAGGTACATTGCCGCCATGTCCTTGTCTTCTGCGGGCCTGCAGGCTCGCCCCCCGAGCTTTTCTCAAACCGAATTCCGCACCGCCCTGGGCATGTTTGCCACCGGCGTGACCATCGTCACGGCACGCGCGGCCAATGGCAAGCTGGTCGGGCTGACGGCCAACTCCTTCAACTCGGTCTCGCTGCATCCGCCGCTGGTGCTGTGGAGCCTGTCGCACGCCGCCGCTTCCATGGCGGTGTTCAGCAGCGGCTCGCACTACGCCATCAACATCCTGGCCGCCGAACAGCAGGAACTGGCACGTCGCTTCGCCGCCAAAGGCATTGACCGCTGGGCCGGGGTTGAATTCTCGGAAGGGCATGGTGGCGCACCGCTGCTGGCCGGCGCGGCCGCCACCTTCGAGTGCTTCAACCGCAGCCGTTATGAAGAAGGCGACCACGTAATCTTTGTCGGCGAGGTGGAGCGCTGCGCACACCGTCCCAATGCCTCGCCGCTGCTGTACCACGGCGGCAAGTTCTATGCCGAGCATCCGCTGTGAGGTGGTACACCCCCAGGCTGCGCGCACTGCGTGTCGCTACGCCACCCCCCTTGCAGGGGGCAACGCCAGTGGCCCGGCGGAGCCGGTTCCACGGCGTTTCCCGGTTGAATCGCTTCATACATACATTTCTGGTTGCACGATGCACCGTGGTTGGCTGAGATGAGTCCGTCCACGCGCAAGGAACACCTCGACGGCGTGGCTGCCGCCATTCTGCTGGTCTGCTGCCTGTTCTGGGGCTTCCAGCAGGTGCTGGTCAAGGCCACCCTGCCGGAACTGCCGCCGGTGTTCCAGGCCGGCGTGCGCTTTGTGGGCGCCACCGGGTTGCTGATGCTGTGGTGCCGCTGGCGCGGCGTGTCCCTGCTGGTGCGCGACGGCACACTCTGGCCCGGTCTGCTGGCGGGTGCGCTGTTTGCCGGCGAGTTCGCCTGCCTCTACATCGGCCTGCAGTTCACCACGGCCTCGCGCCTGACGGTGTTCCTCTATACCTCGCCGTTCTGGGTTGCGCTGCTGCTGCCGCTGCTGGTGCGCGCCGAGCGCTTGCGTCCGCTGCAGTGGCTGGGCCTGCTGCTGGCCTTTTGCGCCCTGGTGTTCGCCGTGCGCGAAAGTTTTGTCACGCCGGCCTCGGAGCGGCAGTTACTGGGCGATGCACTGGCGTTGGCCGCCGGCCTGTCCTGGGGACTGACCACCGTCACCATCCGCGCCAGCGCCCTGGCCCGGGCCTCGGCTGAAAAGCTGTTGTTCTACCAGGTAGCCGTCAGTGCCGCCACCCTGCCGCTGCTGTCGCTCGCGCTGGGTGAGGCCTGGACCTGGCAGTTCAGTCCCTTTGCCGCCACCTCGCTCGTGCTGCAAACGGTGGTGGGCGCTTTTGCCAGCTACCTGGCGTGGATGTGGATGCTGGGGCGCTACCCGGCCACCAAGATCTCGGTCTTCGTCTTTCTCACGCCGATGTTCGCGCTGCTGTTCGGCACGCTCTGGCTGCGTGAGCCAGTCACCCCCACCTTGCTGACCGCGCTGGCGCTGGTGGCCGGTGGTATCGTGCTGGTCAACCGCAAGCCCGGCTGAACCCCTGTCACTCTGACTGGCAACCGGCGATCGCACGAGCCCAGATCAGGCCCGAGGGCGCCTGACCCGCAGCACGCGCGGACCGCTCAGATTTTCTTCGCTGCCTTGAGCCGGTCGATGGTGGCCTTCTCGGCCGCGAAGGTGCGCGCCGCATAGGCGGTGTAGTCGGCGGTGTTCATGTAGATCACCGGCTGGTAGAACTTGTCGAGCGTCTCCAGCACCTTCGGGTCTTCCAGCGTCTTCCTGAAGGCGTCGTGCAGGATCTTCACGATGGCCGGGTCCATGTTCTTCGGCCCGCCAATGCCGAACGGCGACTCGCTCACCGTGTCCCAGCCGCTTTCCTTGACGGTCGGCACATCGGGAAAGGCCTTGTTGCGCTCGCGCCCCAGCGTGGCCAGCAGGCGCAGCTTGCCGGCCCTCACATGCGGCGCGAACTCGGTGGTGCCGCTCATGAGCTGGATGTGGCCGCCCAGGATGGACTGCATGATCTCGGCCGAGCCCTTGAACGGAATGTCGGTCAGCTCGATGCCGGCCTTGGCGGCGAATTCCTCGATCGCCAGGTGCGGCGTGGTGCCGGTGCCGGTGTGGCCATAGGCCACCTTGCCCGGATTCGCCTTGGCGTAGGCCACCATCTCCTTCAGGCTCTTGTACGGCGCGTCCATGGTGGCGGCCAGGCCGAAGGTGTAGCCCGTCAGGCAGACGATGTGCGTCAGGTCCTTGACCGGATCGAACGGCATCTTCTGCATGTGCGGCAGGCGGTAGATGCCCAGCGGCAGCTGCGTGAGCGTGTAGCCGTCGGGTTTGGCGTTCAGCATGGCGGTGGCGCCCAGCGTGCCGCCGACACCCGGCTTGTTCTCCACGATGACGGTGCCGCCCAGCGCGCGGCCGGCACTCTCGGCAAAGGCGCGCATCACGGCATCGCTGCTGCCGCCGGTCGGCCAGGGGGCGATCAGGGTGATGGGGCGGTTCGGGAATTTGTCCTGCGCCAGCGCGGACGAACTGACGATGGCCGGCGCGGCGAGGGCTGCGGCACCGGCCAGCAGCTGACGCCGGCTCACTTGGCGGCGGGGGAATTCATTCATGACGGTCTCCTGGGTTCTTCTGTGCACGGATCCAGCCCCATTATTGGCAGGCCCGCACATCATGCAGGTCACCCAGGCGACCCGGCAAGACCGTGAATTCCCTAGCTGGCGTGAACAGGGCCTACACCACCCCGGCCTGATGCAGCGCCGCGATGCGCGCCGCATCCAGCCCCAGCTCGGCCAGCACCTCGTCGGTGTGCTCGCCCAAGGCCGGCGGCGCGCGGCGCAGCACCGGCGGCGTGGCCTGCAGCCGCAGCGGACTGGCCACGCTCGCTATTGACTTGATAGCTGTCTGCGCTTGTGCGACGGGGCTGCAAGGCTGATTCAATGCCAAGCCGCGGGCCTGCACCTGGGCGTCGGCAAAACCCTGGCCGATGTCGTTGATCGGGCCGCAAGGCACGGCCTTGTCTTCCAGCAAGGCCACCCATTCGGCGGTGCTGCGCGTGCGCGTGACGTCTGCCATCAGCGGCACCAGCACCTCGCGATGCGTGACGCGCTTCGTGTTGCTGGCAAAGCGCGCATCCGCCGCCCATTCGGGCCGGCCGGCGGCGGCACAGAAGCGCGCGAACTGGCCGTCGTTGCCAATGGCCAGCAGCATGGCGCCGTCTTTCGTGGGGAAGTCCTGGTACGGGACCAGGCTCGGGTGGCTGTTGCCCTGGCGCATCGGCACCTTGCCGGTGTTGAGAAAACCGCCGGCCTGGTTGGCCAGAATGGCCATGCCGACATCCAGCAGTGACATGTCGATGTGCTGGCCCTCACCGGTGCGATGCCGCACTTCGAGCGCGGCCAAGATAGCGGTAGCGGCATAGACGCCGGTGAAGATGTCGGTCAGCGCCACGCCCACACGCTGCGGGCCACCGCCGGGCACGTTGTCCGGGCGGCCGGTGATGCTCATCATGCCGCTCATGGCCTGAATCATCAGGTCATAGCCGGCGCGCTCGGCATACGGCCCGTCCTGACCGAAGCCGGTCACCGAGCAGTAGATCAGGCGCGGGTTGATGGCTTTCAGGCTTTCGTAATCCAGCCCGTAGTGCGCCAGCCCGCCGACCTTGAAGTTCTCCACCAGCACGTCGCTCTGCTCTGCCATCTGCCGGATCAGCGCCTGGCCTTCGGGCTTGGCCAGGTCGACCGTGATGGAGCGCTTGTTGCGGTTGGCACAGGTGTAATAAGCCGCGTGCTCGGTGTCGTTGCCCTGCGCATCCTTGAGGAAGGGCGGGCCCCAGTGGCGCGTATCGTCGCCGGCGCCGGGGCGCTCGACCTTGACCACGTCGGCGCCGAGGTCGGCCAGGATCTGGGTGCACCAGGGGCCGGCCAGCACGCGGGAGAGATCCAGCACCTTGATGTGCGGCAGGGCTGCGGGTTTGTTATTCATGCTGTTTTCTTTCAAACGTCAAACACGGCTGCTTCGCCTGCCACCCAGGGGATGCCCGAGGGCCTCATAGGCGCTGCGCTTTGCCAAATCGGCCCCCGGGCATCCCCTGGGTGGCGAGAAAGGAAATTGATTGTCGGCGGTACGCCCAATACCTTGGCTGCTGAAAGGGGGCTGGGGTGGTGGCCGATTTGGCAAAGCGCAGCGCCTATGAGGCCGCCGCCCCCGCCCCCTTTCAGCCACCACAAACCCCCGAAAGAAACCCGCGGAACAATACCTTCAGTTGGCAAACGCGGCAATGCCGGTCTGCGCCCGACCCAGGATCAGCGCATGGATGTCATGCGTGCCCTCGTAGGTGTTGACCACCTCGAGGTTGACCAAGTGACGCGCCACGCCGAACTCGTCGGAGATACCGTTGCCGCCCATCATGTCACGCGCCAAACGCGCGATGTCGAGCGCCTTGCCGCAGGAGTTGCGTTTGAGGATGGAGGTGATCTCCACCGCGGCGGTGCCTTCATCCTTCATGCGGCCCAGGCGCAGGCAGCCCTGCAGACCGAGCGAAATTTCGGTCTGCATGTCGGCCAGCTTCTTCTGGATCAGCTGGTTGGCGGCGAGCGGGCGGCCGAACTGCTTGCGGTCCAGCACGTACTGGCGTGAACGGAACCAGCAGTCCTCGGCCGCACCCAGGGCGCCCCAGGCGATGCCGTAGCGCGCCGAGTTCAGGCAGGTGAAGGGACCTTTCAGGCCCTGCACTTCGGGGAAGGCGTTTTCTTCCGGGCAGAACACGTTGTCCATCACGATCTCGCCGGTAATCGACGCGCGCAAACCCACCTTGCCGTGCACTGCCGGCGCCGAGAGGCCCTTCATGCCCTTCTCCAGCACAAAGCCGCGGATCGGACCGACCTGACCGCCTTCGCTCACCTCGCGTGCCCAGACCACAAAGACGTCGGCGATCGGGCTGTTGGAGATCCACATCTTGTTGCCCACCATGCGGTAGCCGCCGTCGGTCTTGTAGGCGCGCGTGGCCATGGAATTGGGGTCCGATCCGTGGTCGGGCTCGGTCAGGCCGAAGCAGCCGATCCACTCGCCGGTCGCCAGCTTGGGCAAATACTTCTGCTTCTGCGCTTCCGAGCCGAATTCGAAGATCGGCACCATCACCAGCGAGGACTGCACACTCATCATCGAGCGGTAGCCGGAATCGACACGCTCGACTTCACGGGCGATCAAGCCATAGGCCACGTAGTTCAGGCCCGGGCCGCCGTACTGCTCGGGGATGGTGGGGCCGAGCAGGCCCAGTTCGCCCATCTCGCGGAAGATGGTGGGATCGGTCTTCTCGTGGCGGAAGGCGTCCAGCACGCGCGTGGCCAGCTTGTCCTGGCAGTAGGCGGCGGCGGCATCGCGCACCATGCGCTCGTCATCGCTGAGCTGCTGGTCGAGCAAGAAGGGGTCGTTCCATTGAAAAGCGGCGTTGGCCATGAAAGGTTCTCCAGAAAGTTGACGTCATGGTACGGGCCATTGGCACCCAGGGCAAACGAGAAATTTGCACTCAGATATGATTTTTCAGAATCTATAAGCCAAGCCGGCAACTGGCTCTGCCACTTTTCTCACTCTGAATGATCGCACCAACAAGCCATGAGTTGTGTATATTTGGCACACCATGCGCCGTAAGATTCCCTCGCTGCAAGCCCTGGCCTGCTTTGACGCCGCCGCCCGCCACGAAAGCTACACGCGTGCCGCGCAGGAGCTGGCACTGACGCAAAGCGCGGTATCGCGCCAGATCGGTGCGCTGGAGGAATTCCTCGGCATCGCGCTGTTCCGGCGCACGCGCCACGGCGTGGCGCTCACCCCGGCCGGTGCCGACTACGCGCGTCAGATCGCACCGCGCCTGCAGGCGCTGGAACGCGACACGCTGGAGGCCATGTCGCGCCAGGGCACGGCCGGCACGATTGCGCTGGCGGCGGTGCCGACCTTCGCCACCCGCTGGCTGCTGCCGCGCCTGCCCCGGCTCGCCGCGCAACACCCGGAACTGGTGGTTCACATCGAAACGCGTACCCGCCCCTTCCTGTTTGCCGACACCGGCTTCGACGCCGCGCTCTATTCCGGCACGCCGGAGCAGGTCGCCAACTGGGCCGGCACGCGCGCACTGGCACTGATCGAGGAGGAAGTGGTGCCGGTCTGCGCGCCCGCCCTGCTAGGCGCACGCAAACGGCTGCAGCCGTCCGACCTGGCGCGCCTGCCGCTGCTGCAGCAAAGCACGCGGCCCGAAGCCTGGCGCCAGTGGTTCGAGGCCATGGGGGCGGAGGCACCATTCGCCCTGTCCGGCCCGCGCTACGAGCTCTACTCGCTGACGGCTGCCGCCGCCACCCACGGCCTGGGCGTGGCGCTGGTGCCGCGTCTGCTGATCGAGCCGGAGCTGGCGCGCGGCGAACTGGTGATGCCCTGCCCGCGACCGTTGAAGAGCGGACGCACCTACTACCTGGTCATGCCCGAGCGCGGCGAGCCGCGGCCGGCGCTGGCGGCATTTTCAGCCTGGCTGCAACGCAGCGCGGCCGGTTGAGCGCGCTCAGAGCAGTTCCACCCGATTGCGGCCATTCTGCTTGGCCGTGTACATGGCCTGGTCACAGATGGCCACCATCTGGCCCGCCACCTGCGGCCCGGCCTCGGGCACCCGGGCATGAACCCCCACGCTGACCGTGACCGGAAGCGCCTGCCCCTCGACAACGAACGGCCGCTCCTGGATGGCACGGCAGATGTCCTCCGCCACCACGCGGGCGCCGACGGCGTCCGTCGCCGGCAGCACCACCACGAACTCCTCGCCACCGAAGCGCGCCAGCACATCGTGCTGGCGCACACGCCCCTCGATGCGCCGGACCAGTTCGCACAGCACGACGTCACCGGCCTGATGGCCGTAGTTGTCGTTGACCTTCTTGAAAAAATCGATGTCGATCATCAGCAAGGCCAAAGGCTGCCGGTTGCGCGCGGCAATCGACACGCTGCGCTCGAGCTGCTCCATCAGGGTGCGGCGGTTGGCGGCGCCGGTCAGCGGATCGCGGGTTGCCTGCTGGCGCAGCAGTTCATAGGCGCGCTCCTTCTGCAGCAGGATGTAGCCGATGGTGCTCAGCAGGATGGCTGCGTGACCCACCAGATAGCTGGCGGCCTGGATGCGCGGCGGCACCACCAAGGGGTCGCCCCACTCGTCGGCGACGATGAACAGCCCGACCCGGTAGGCAAACACCAGCATCAGGCCCCCCGCGCTCAGCGCCAGCAGCTGGCGCCCGTACTCGCGCGGGCCGCTCAGCCGCGGGCTCCAGGCCAGCCAGGCCAGCGTGGCCATCTGGAAACACCAGACCGACGAATTGAGCACCGAACGCAGCTGATGCCGCTCCACCAGCGCCAGGCTCAGGACCAGCATCAGCGGCAGCGGCGCCCAAACCAGCGCCACCGGCGGCGCGGGTACGCGCGGGCGCTGAAACCGGACCAGCGCCTGGATGTGCAAGGCGATCGCGGCCGAGGTCAGGACGCTGGAGACAACGATGGAGGTGGCCGGCCACTCCGCCAGGCGCAGTACGAACGCCAGGTTGGCGCCCCCATTGAACAGCAGCGCCCAGCCCCAGGTGACCAGGCCGTCATCGGCCCGACCCAGCCAGGCCACGGCCAGCACCGCCGTCGCCAGCAGAAAGGTGATGAGCAGCGTGACCCAGAGTACCGTCAGCAGATCGAGGTTCATGGCGCATGTCCCAACTTTTTATGTTCACGTCTTCTGCGCCATGGTACGTCCGCGGCGGGCCCCGGTTCAGACGCCCGGCTGCGCCGCCTGCCGCTGGCGGGCAAACGCCTCGTACCAGCCCAGGCAGCCGGCGTTGGCCATGGCGTCCTTGTTCACCACCTTCTCCAGCGGCTGGCCCAGCAGCAGCTTCTTGATCGGCAACTCCTGCTTCTTGCCGGTCAGGGTACGCGGGATCTCGGCCACCTGGAAGATTTCGTTCGGCACGAAACGCGGCGACAGCGCGGTCTTGATCGCATCGTTGATCTTCGCCTGCATGGCGGCGTCCAGCGTGTGGCCTTCGCGCAGCACCACGAACAGCGGCATGTAGCTCTCGCGCCCCAGGTATTCGAGGTCAACCACCATCGAGTCCAGCACCTCGGGCAGGCCCTCGACCGCGCTGTAGAGCTCGCTGGTGCCCATGCGCAGGCCGTGGCGGTTGATGGTGGCGTCGCTGCGGCCGTAGATGATGCAGCCGCCCTGCGGCGTGATCTTGAGCCAGTCGCCATGGCGCCACACCGGCCCCATGGCCGCCGGTCCGTCGCCGCCACCGGGCTGGCGGCCATGACCGGCCGGGTACATGTCGAAGTAGCTGCCCAGATACCGTTGGTTGTCACGGTCATTCCAGAAATACAGCGGCATGCTGGGAATCGGTTGCGAACAGACCAGTTCGCCCACGGCATCGACCACCGGCTCGCCCTGCTCGTTCCAGGCTTCCACCGCGCAGCCGAGCAGGCGGCACTGCATCTGGCCCGGCACCTGAGGCAGCTCGCGGTTGCCGCCGATGAAGGCGCCGGCGAAGTCGGTGCCACCAGAAATATTGCACCACCAGATGTCCGGGGTGCCCATCTTGGCAAACTGTTCGGTGCCCCAACGCTGCGCCTCCTCGCTCAGCGGCGAGCCGGTGGTGCCGAGCGCGCGCACCTGGCGCAGGCCCTCGATGCGGGAAAGGTCGATGCCGGCCTTCAGGCAGTTGGCGAAAAAGGCCGCGCCGGCACCGAAGAACGTGGCGCCGACCGCGGCGCCGAAGCGCCACAGCGTGGTCCAGTCCGGCGCCACCTTGTTGCCGGCAGCGTCGACCGTGCTACCGCCAGGGCTGCCGTCAAAGATGCAGCAGGTGGTGCCGTTGAGTAAGCCGCTCATCTGCGCGTTCCACATCACCCAGCCGGTCGAGCTGTACCAGTGGTAGCGCTCGCCATACGAGTTGGCCTCGTAACTGCAGCCGACGTCGTTGTGCAGGGTCTTGAGCGCCAGCGCCACCAGCACGGTGCCGCCATGGCCGTGCACGATGGGCTTGGGCAGGCCGGTGGTGCCGCTGGAATAGACGATCCACAGCGGGTGATCGAACGGCAGCCAGCGCGGCGCGAACGCTGCGGTTTCGGCATCATTTCGGGCTGTAGCGCTTGTCAACATTGCGCTACCAGCTATCGAATCAGGAGCAATCGGCGGCAGACCGAGATTGTTGTGCAGGATCACGTGCTGCACGCTGGGCAGGGCGGCGCACAGCTCGGCCACCACGTCGCGGCGGTCGAAGTCGCGCCCGCCATAGGTCACGCCGTCGCAGGCGATCAGCACCTTGGGCTCGATCTGCTTGAAGCGGTCCAGCACCGCCGCGGTGCCCATGTCGGGCGCGCAGATGCTCCACACGCCGCCCAGGCTCACCACCGCCAGAAAGGCCACCATGGCCTCCGGAATGTTGGGCAGGTAGGCCGCCACGCGGTCACCCGGCTGCAGGCCCTGGGCCTGCAGGTGCAGCGCCAGCGACGCCACTTGCCGGCGCAACTCGGGCCAGCTCAGTTCGCGCGCCGGCGCGCCACTGGCCAGGCTCTTCTCGTTGTGGCTGACCAGCGCCGGGAAACCGGCGGCATGCGCCGCCTCGACATGGCGGAACACCTGCTGCGCGTAGTTCACCTGGGCACCGGGAAACCAGCGCGCGCCCGGCATCCTGTTGTCGGCCAGCGCCGCCGTGTGCGCTGTCGGCGATTGCAGATCGAAGTAGTCCCAGATGCTTTGCCAGAAGGCGTCCAGGTCGGTCACCGACCAGCGCCACAAGGCATCGTAGGAATCAAACGACAGGCTGCGTGTCTCGCGCAGCCAGTTCTGGTAGAGGCGGATCTGGGGAATGTAGGGTGCAGTCATGGGCACGGATAATGGCATGAACCCGACAACTCCAGCAACCGCCATGGCGACACTTCCCGCCCCCGCCCTTGAGCACGTGGCCGACCTCACGGTCTTCGTCGCCACGCCCATCGAAGCCGGCACCATCACCGGCCTCAACAGCCGCGGCAAACGGCGCATCATCCCCATCACCGGTGGCACGCTGCGCGGTCCGCAACTCAACGGCCGCGTGCTGGCCGGCGGTGCCGACTTCCAGCTGGTGGTGTCGGACACCGCCGCCGATCTCGATGCGCGCTACATCATCGAGCTCGACGGCCCGGAGTTCGCCGGTGAACATGTCTACGTGCAAAACCGCGCCCTGCGCCGCGGCAGCGCGGCCGACATCGCCCGGCTGGTGCGCGGCGAGGTGGTCGACCCGGCGGCCATCTACTTCCGCTGCGTGCCCAGCTTCGAGGTGTCCTCACCGAAGCTGGCTTGGCTGACCGACAGCCTGTTCGTCGGCACCGGCGCCCGCCACCCGGACCGGGTCGAGATCAGCCTGTTCCGGCTGGCCTGAAGCCCCCTTGGACAATGGTTTTTTTCGGGCTGGCTTGCAATTTCGCACGAATGTGCTAAATTGCAAGCACCATGAACCTGAAAGCTAAAACTGCCAAGAGCGAAATGACGCGCGCCGCCATCGTCGGCGCCGCGCTCGACCTCGCCGCGGCCGAGGGGCTGGAGGCCTTGACGCTGCAGGCGGTGGCCGATCGTATCGGCCTGTCCAAGAGCGGTGTGTTCTCGCGCGTCGGCTCGCGCGAGGCGCTGCAGAAGGCGGTGATCGAGGAATTCGGCCGGCGCTTCCTGGCCGACGTGTTCGTGCCCGCGATGCAAAAACCCAAGGGGCTGCCGCGGCTGGACGAGATCGTGCGGCGCTGGATCGTGCGCATGCGCGACGTCGAAGTTCAAAGCGGCTGCATTTTCACCGCCGGCGCTTTCGAACTGGACGACCGCGAAGGCGAGCTGCGCGACCTGCTGTTCCAGGAAATTTCGCGCTGGCGTGCCGCCCTGCGCCGCACCGTGCTGCAGGCGGTGGAAGCCGGCCACCTGAAATCCGACACCGTGCCCGAGCAACTGGTCGGCGAGATCTACGGCATCGCCATCGGCTTGCTGCACGACGCACGCTTCCTGCGCGACCCGACTGCCGCCGAGCGCGCCACGGCCACCTGGCAGCGCCTGCTGCAGAGCTACCAGGCTTAAGCCCTCCACCACCACTTGACTCTGATGCCCATCCCGTTTATTGACCCGCCCACATTTCGCACGATCGTGCGAAGAAAGGAACTGCCATGTGGATCGTCTTTTCCGGCCTCGGCCTTTACCTGCTGATCCGCGGCGTGATCGCCGCCTTCGCCTCGCTGCGTTACCTGCCGCACAGCAACAGCGACTGGATTTTCTATTGAGCCCCAACCCAGGTCACGTCGCGCCGCGCGCCTGCAGGAGACTGTCATGACACCCCCCACCCCCACATCGTCCCCCACCTATTTCGGCGACAGCCCTGCGATGCGGCTGTTCCGCCTGGGTCTGGGCGCCTCGCAACGCCTGTGGCCCAGCCTGGCCGTACGCGCCGCCTACCGCCTGTTCGGCACGCCGCTGCCGGCGCGCCCCTTGCGCGGGCTGAGCCGGCAGCGCAGCTGGCCGGCCGGCTGGCAGGTCGAACGTTGGCCGTTCGAGCGCGCCGGCCTGACGCTCTACACGCAGGCCGCCACCGGGCCGGTGGTGCTGCTGGTGCACGGCTGGGGCGGCCATGCCGGCCAGATGCTGGCGCTGGCGGAGGTGTTGCGTGCACAGGGCCTGCAGCCGGTCATGGTGGACATGCCGGCGCACGGCCGCAGCAGCGGCGCGGTCAGCAACCTGCCGCAGTTCGCCCGTGCCGTGGAGTACCTGGCCGCGCGCCTGCAGCAGCAGGGGCATCCCTTGCACGCGGTGGTGGCGCATTCGCTGGGCGCCAACGCGGCCGCCTACGCCATCAGCCGCGGCCTGCGTCCGCAGCGGCTGGTGATGCTGGCACCACCGGCTTCGCCGCATGAATACACCCGGCTGTTCGCGCGCATGTTCGGCCTGAGCGAGGCCACACGCGCCGCCCTGCAGCAGCGCGTCGAGGCGCGCGAGGGCATTCTGATGCCGCAGTTCGAGCCGCAGGCGGTCGGCCCGCGCATCCCCGTGCCGACGCTGGTGGTGCACGACCGTGGCGACCGCATCAACCGCTTTGCCGACGGCCAGGCTTACAGCCGCGCCATCACCGGCGCGCAGCTGCTGGCCACCGAAGGCCTGGGCCACGCCAAGATCCTGAAAGACGAACAGGTGCTGGCCGAGGTGGCGCGCTTCGTCGCCTGATCGTCTGCCACAGGGCAGGCAGCGCTCTTACTGCGTGCCGAAGATGCGGTCGCCCGCATCGCCCAGGCCCGGCAGGATGTAGCCGTGGTCGTTCAGCTCGCGGTCGATGGCCGCGGTGTAGACCGGCACGTCCGGGTGCTCCTTGTACAGGGTGTTGATGCCCTCGGGGCAGGTCAGCAGGCACAGGAACTTGATCGATTTCGGCTTGCACTGCTTCAGGCGCGCCACGGCGGCGGCGGCCGAATTGCCGGTGGCCAGCATCGGGTCCACCACCACCACGTCGCGCTCCTCCATGTTTCTGGGCATCTTGAAGTAGTACTCCACCGCCTGCAGCGTCTTGGGGTCGCGGTACAGGCCGATGTGGCCGACGCGCGCGCCCGGCACCACCGACAGCACGCCGTCCAGGATGCCGTTGCCGGCGCGCAGGATGCTGGCAAACACCAGCTTCTTGCCGTCGATCACGTGGCCGGTCATGGTCTCCAGCGGCGTCTCGATCTGCACCGCCTGCAGCGGCATGTCGCGACAGACCTCGTAGATCATCAGGGCTGCCAGTTCATTCAGCAGGCGGCGAAAGCTGCTGGTGCTGGCGTCCTTCCTGCGCATCAGGGTCAGCTTGTGCTGTACCAAGGGGTGGTCGATCAGGTGCACGTTGGCATGGGCGGCGGGGTCGATGGCGATCATGGTCCGGAGCTTCCTGCAGACGATTGAAAAACAACGCCGATCTTGCCTCAATTTGCGACGATGGGCGCATTTGCTGGGCGTTTGGCGGCAAATCGCCTAGCATCGGCCCACCACAACCCAAGGAGAGAAGAATGAGTCTGTTTCAATGGACCGAAAAGAGCGCCGAGGTACTGCAGCAAGGCGGGGTGATCGGCCCCGACGAGCGCCTGCCCTGGCCGCAAACCGCCGTCATGGGCGTGCAGCACGTGATCGCCATGTTCGGTGCCACTGTGCTGGCGCCCATCCTGATGGGCTTCGACCCCAACATCGCCATCCTGATGAGCGGCATCGGCACGCTGATCTTCTTCCTCGTCACCGGGGGCAAGGTGCCGAGCTACCTGGGTTCGAGCTTCGCTTTCATCGGCGTGGTGATCGCCGCCACCGCCTACGCCGGCAAGGGGCCGAACGCCAACCTCGGCGTCGCGCTGGGCGGCATCATTGCCTGCGGCGCGGTCTACGTGCTGATCGGCCTGGTGGTGCAGGCCATCGGCACCGGCTGGATCGAACGCTTCATGCCGCCGGTGGTGACCGGCGCCGTGGTGGCGGTGATCGGCCTGAACCTGGCCGGCATCCCGGTCAAGAACATGGCGGCGAGCAACTTCGACAGCTGGATGCAACTGGTGACCTTCGTTTGCGTCGGCCTGGTGGCGGTGCTGACGCGCGGCATGGTGCAGCGCCTGCTGATTCTGGTCGGCCTGATCGTGGCCAGCATCATCTACGCCGTGCTGACCAACGGCCTCGGCCTGGGCAAGCCGCTCGACCTGTCGGGCGTGCTCAACGCCGCCTGGTTCGGCCTGCCCAACTTCACGGCGCCGGTGTTCAACGCCAGCGCCATGCTGCTGATCGCGCCGGTGGCCATCATCCTGGTGGCCGAAAACCTGGGCCACATCAAGGCCGTGACCGCCATGACCGGCCGCAACCTGGACGCCTACATGGGCCGCGCTTTCATCGGCGACGGCGTGGCCACCATGGTCAGCGGTGCCGCCGGCGGCACCGGCGTCACCACCTACGCCGAGAACATCGGCGTCATGGCCGCCACCAAGATCTACTCCACCGCCATCTTCGTTGTCGCCGCACTGCTGGCGGTGCTGCTGGGCTTTTCACCGAAGTTCGGTGCCGTGATCCAGGCCATCCCGCTGCCGGTGATGGGTGGTGTCTCGATCGTGGTGTTCGGCCTCATTGCGGTGGCCGGTGCCAAGATCTGGGTCGACAACAAGGTGGACTTCAGCGAGAACAAGAACCTGATCGTCGCTGCCATCACGCTGGTGCTGGGCACCGGCGACTTCACGCTCAAGTTCGGCCAGTTCGCGCTAGGCGGCATCGGCACTGCCACCTTCGGCGCCATCCTGCTGTACGCGCTGCTGAACCGCAAACGCTAAGTCGCTATCAATTCAGCAGCTGCTCGCGCCCGCCGGATCTGCCCCGACGGGCGTTTTTGTTTGCAGCGTCAATCGGCGGCGGTATTTGCCAGCCGCTCGCTCTTCCAGTAGACGTCGTCGCCTCCGTTCATGCGGTTGAGCACGCGCGCCAGCACGAACATCAGGTCGGAGAGGCGGTTGAGGTACTGGCGCGGCGTTTCCTTCAGCGTCTCCTCGCTGCCCAGCGCCACGGTGGCACGCTCGGCTCGGCGCGCCACGGTGCGGCAGACGTGGGCCAGCGCCGCTGCGCGCGTACCGGCCGGCAGAATGAATTCCTGCAGGCGCGGCAGTTGTTCGTTGTATGTCGCCAGCGCCTCGTCCAGCGCCAGCACGGCCTCGGGCTTGAGCAACTCGTAGCCGGGGATGGACAGCTCGCCGCCCAGGTTGAACAACTGGTGCTGGATCTCCACCAGCAGCGTGCGCACATCGGGCGGCATCTCTTCGCACAGCAGCACGCCGATGTGGGAGTTGAGTTCATCCACGTCGCCCATGGCATGCACACGCAGGCTGTTCTTGGAGACACGGGTGTTGTCGCCCAGGCCGGTGGTGCCGTTGTCTCCGGTGCGGGTAGCGATTTGCGTCAGGCGATTTCCCATGATGGCAACCTTGGATCAAAATACGGGTTGGCAGGGTCCAGCACACGCCGGCCCAGAAAACACGATTATTCCCCAGCCCCCGACGAGGCGCTGGTTTTTCCCGTCCGGAGACCCTCTCATGAACGCACCCGCGCAAGCCGCCCACCTGTTGCCCGATGTCCATCAGCGCGAGGTGCCGCAGGCGCTGATCGATGCCTTCAAGGCGCGCTTCGGCGAGCGCTGCTCCACCGCGCAGGTGGTGCGCGAGCAGCACGGCCGCGACGAATCGGCCTACACCACCGTGCCGCCGCCGGCTGCCGTGGTGTTTGCCGAAAGCACGACCGACGTGGCCGACGCCGTCAAGCTGGCCAGCGAGCACAGCGTGCCGGTGATTCCGTTCGGCGTCGGCTCCTCGCTCGAAGGCCATCTGCTGGCGGTGCAGGGCGGCATCAGCATCGACGTCAGCCGCATGAACAAGATCCTCTCGGTCAACGCCGAAGACCTGACGGTCACGGTGCAAGCCGGCGTGACGCGCAAGCAGCTCAACGACGAGATCAAGAGCACCGGCCTGTTCTTCCCGATCGACCCCGGCGCCGACGCCAGCATCGGCGGCATGAGCGCCACCCGTGCCTCCGGCACCAACGCCGTGCGCTACGGCACCATGCGCGAGAACGTGCTCGGCCTGGAAGTGGTGACTGCCAGCGGCGAAGTCATCCGCACCGGCACGCGCGCCAAGAAAAGCAGCGCCGGCTACGACCTGACACGCCTGATGGTGGGCAGCGAAGGCACGCTGGGCATCATGACCGAGATCACCCTCAAGCTCTACCCGCTGCCGGAGGCGATCTCGGCCGCCATCTGCTCGTTCCCGAGCATCGAGGCCGCGGTGCGCACCACCATCCAGATCATCCAGATGGGCATTCCGATTGCGCGCGTGGAACTGATCGACGCCCACACCGTGCGCATGGTCAACGCCTACGCCAAGCTCGGCCTGCGCGAAGAGCCGCTGCTGCTGATGGAGTTCCACGGCTCGCCGGCCAGCGTGAAGGAGCAGGCCGAGACGGTGCAGGAGATTGCCACCGAGCACGGCGGCAATGCCTTCGAGTGGGCCGTCACGCCCGAGGAGCGCACCCGCCTGTGGACCGCGCGGCACAACGCCTACTTCGCCGCCATCCAGAGCAAGCCGGGCTGCCGCGCCATCAGCACCGACACCTGCGTGCCGATCTCGCGCCTGGCCGACTGCCTGCTCGACTCGGTGGCCGAGGCCGATGCCACCGGCATCCCCTACTTCCTGGTCGGCCACGTGGGCGACGGCAACTTCCACTTCGGCTACCTGATCGACCCCGAATTGCCGCAGGAACGCGAGATCGCCGAAGTGCTGAACCACAAGCTGGTGGCGCGTGCCCTCCAGCTGGGTGGCACCTGCACCGGCGAGCACGGCGTGGGCCTGCACAAGATGGACTTCCTGCTGACCGAAGCCGGCAGCGGCGCGGTGGACATGATGCGCACCATCAAGCGCGCGCTCGACCCGAAGAACATCATGAACCCGGGCAAGATCTTCGCGCTGTAAAGCGCTTCGGAATGTAGCGGGCCGGCTCCTCTTTAACGATGGGCCGGCCTGATCCGCGAGGCGGCTTCGCTCACTTGCCCAGGTATGTCGTGAGCAGATCGAAGAAACGCTTGTAGAACCTCTCGTCCTCAATCGTTTTGCCGGCCACCTTGACTAGCGCATCCGTGCTCTTGCCCCAGGGCAGGGCAATGCCGCCACCGGACACGCTCAGGCTGGCGGCGCCGGAAGTCTTCTTGAGTTCATAGGTGGTCTCCACCGCGTTGACGAAGACCGTCGCGCCGCTGTCGCTGGCCTTGCACACCACATCGAAGTCGATGGTGACGTTGACGTCGTCATCGGGCTGGAAGTCTTTTTTGGCGCGCACGTTCTGCGCTTCGGCCCGTTCGATGCGGTAGCCCTGGCTCAGCAATGCATGCTGCGCCGCTTCGCAGGCTTGCGCCTCGCTCTGCCGAAATTTCTTGAAGTACGGCGACTCCTTGCTGAACGCCTCGTCCGGGTAGACGCTGGGGGTTCCGCAGGCGGCCAGCAGGGCCAGTGTCAACAGCGTCGTGTTCAGCTTGAGGGTGCGGCAGAGGGTTTTCATGATGGGTTGGTCTTTGGCGCTCTGTTTCATTTTGCCTGCTTGCGAATGACCAGCGCAATGCCGCCCAGGATAGCCGCGGAAGCCAGCAGCAGGCGCAGCGTGAGTGGCTCACCCAGCCAGGCGATGCCACCGAGCGCAGCAATCACCGGCACGCTGAGTTGCAGCGTGGCCGCCGCGGTGGCCTTGAGATGCGGCAGCGCGGTGTACCAGATGGCGTAGCCGATGCCGGAAGTGATGGCACCGGAGGCAATGGCGTACAACGCGCCCGCCGTGTCCACCTGCGCGCTGTTCATGAACAGCAAGCTCATGACGAGCGCCACCGGCACCGTGCGCATGAAGTTGCCCGCCGTCACGCGCAGCGGATCACCCGCGCCCTTGCCGCGCAGGGAGTAAACGGCCCAGGCCAGGCCGGCGCCGATCATCAGCAAAGCCGCGCCAAGCGGTGGTGCCGACAACCCTGGCAACAGCAGCCCCACCAGCCCACCCAGGGCGAACAGCAGGCCGATGAGTTGCGCCGGCGAAAAGCGCTCGCCCTTCACCAGGCCCCAGCCGATCATGCCGGTCTGCACCGCACCAAACAACAGCAGCGCACCGGTGCCCGTGGGCAAGTTGACGTAAGCAAAGGAGAACGCCGCCGCGTAGGCGAACAGCGCGAGCGCCGAGGGCCAGCTGCCGCGACCGGCGGCCTCACGGCGCGTGAGTTGCACCAATGCCCACAAGACCAGCGCGCCGGAGATCAGCCGGATGGTGGTGAAACTGGCGGCGTCGATGGGGGTGTGCTGCAGGGCGGCGCGGCATAGCAGGGAGTTGCCTGCGAAAGCGAGCAGTGCCAAGGCCGTCAGCGGAATAACGCTTTGTGTCGGCATGAAACAGCCCTTATTTAATCAACCATTGCATCGCACCACGGGACTATCACACTGCGTTTTCCCGTTCAAGAGCTCTTTTTGTGAACCCTTCTAGATCCTGAAAGTCTTCCCACCAGAAATCTAGATTTGCATACGCGTTTCGATAGTCATCCCAAGTGGGGTTTGTGTTGTCGAACGTCTTCATTCCTCGCGCAAATGGAAACAGCTTGTTAGCAGCAACTTGAAGCTGTGCGAGGCTATACAGATATGACATCACATTCTGTTGCAGCACCAACGTATGGTCGCCTTGCGTCAACGACAGGTACATCTCTTTCATTCTGGCGTTGTGAATTTGCAGCCGCATTAGTATTTTGGCAAGATAGTCAGCCACGTCCGGCTCAGCTTGCTCAATGCAGCGGTTAAAAATATCTTGGTGGTCTCTTGGAAGTTCCGGAGCAACTGTATTTAGAGTTATTGGAGCTCGAAGTTCTTCGTTTTCGAAGAGGTCCCACGCCTCCTGCAATAGTTTTGCACACTGTTTGTAGTAAGCGATGAGCTCACTTAGCGCATGCGGCAGGAACGCCTTAGCGGCTACAAACCGTCGCTCCCGTTGCTTGTTCGTGTGATACCTAGAAATATTGAGTGCGATCACGCTTGCGCCGAAAGCTAACACGCCCGTATTTAGTGTCTGCCATCGATCCCAAACGCTCTGAACGTAGATCCAATCCCACCCCCCTTGGACCCACGGGGCAATAGCCATGCAGAGGATGTAAAGGAAGAACGCTGGCACGCTGATCCAATTCACCACATTAGCCATAGCATCCGCTTTAAAGAAGCCTATGTATTTCATCTCGCTTCCTTTTCTCAATTTGACTTAGGAAATCAAGTTGCTTATCGCTACTTAACGTAGTCTGTAAACCCACACCGGTTTCCCCTGCGCCCCCTCCAGCTTCGCTACCGGCGTCAGCCCCACAGCCTCGAACTCCAGACTCACCAGCCAAGCCCCTGGCTTGAGTTCCGCCCTTGCCTTCGCGATGGCACGCGGCATGCTCTCGGGGCGCTGGAACAGGTAGACCAGGTCGTAACCCGACCAGTCCGCTTTCCAGATATCGCCCCGCACCACCTGCGTCCAGGGGCAGCGGCGGGCGCAGAGAAAACGCAGCGGCCAGCTCCATTCAATGCCGTGCAATTCGGCCAGCGGGTAGGCCTGGCGCAGCGCCTGCAGGCCGTGGCCCAGGCCACAGCCTGCGTCCAGCACGCGTGAGCCCGGCTCCAGCGGGGCAACGCCGGGCAGGTCGTTCAGTGCATCGGCTGGGGTGGGAAACAGCGGCGCATCACGCCAGGCGTTGAGCGGGTAGATCAGGGCCAGCAAGGCGAGCGGCAGCAGCCAGCCCCAGGCCGGCAGGGCCAGGCCGCCGGCCAACAAGGCCGAGAGTGGAAAGCCCAGACCGATGATGAGGCGGCGCCACCAGGTCGGGCCCAGCACGCTCAAAACCACACCTGCCGCCGAGGCCAGCGCCAATGCGACGACGGCGCCCAGCCCGGTGCGCAGCAGCAGCACAAACAGTAGCCACGCCAGCCCCCAGGCCAGCAGAGCCGGCAGGGGCCAGGGCAGACGGGCCAGCATGCTGGGTGAAAAAGCGACTTAGTGACCGTTGCCGCGCAGGCGGTCGATCAGGCCGTTGAGTTCATCGAGCGAGCCGAACTGGATACAAAGCTCGCCCATTTCTTCCACGCGGCCGTGGCGCTTGACGCGTTTCTTGACGCGCACTTCGACTTCGGCGGTCAGCAGGTCGGACAGTTCTTCTTCCACGCGCTTGAGGTCGCGCGACTTTTCCTTGCCCGGTTTCTGCGGCGTGAGGGAGAACTCGGCGCCGAGTTTTTTCACCAGGCTCTCGGCCTCGCGCACCGACATTTTCTTGGCGCTGATCTGGTTGGCGGCGGTGATCTGGGCTGCGCGGTCTAGCGCCAGCAGGGCACGGGCGTGGCCCATGTCGAGGTCGCCGGCCATCAGCATGGTCTGCACCGGCTCGGCCAGATTGAGCAGGCGCAGCAGGTTGGAAGCAGCGCTGCGCGAACGGCCGACGGCCTGCGCCGCCTGTTCGTGAGTAAGCCCAAACTCTTTGATGAGTCGCTGCAGGCCCTGCGCCTCTTCCAGCGGGTTGAGGTCTTCACGCTGGATGTTTTCGATCAGCGCCATGGCGGCGGCGGCCTCGTTGGGCACGTCGCGCACCAGCACCGGCACGCTGTCCAGGCCGGCCAGCTTGGAGGCGCGGAAGCGGCGCTCGCCGGCGATGATTTCGAACTTGCCGGCGTTCGGGCCGTCCTGGAGCTTGCGCACCAGGATCGGCTGCATGATGCCCTGCGCCTTGATGGACTCGGCCAGTTCGTACAGCGCGCCCTCGTCCATGCGGGTGCGCGGCTGGTACTGGCCGGCCACCATGTCGGTCAGCCGCAGCGAGGCCGGCTGGCCGGCGTTGGCGCCGCTGGCGGCAGCCGCCTCGGCCGCTTCGTCCACTTTGGGGCCCAGCAGGGCTTCGAGTCCACGGCCCAGGCCTTTGGGTTTTTTGGTCACCATGACGGTCCTCTTTTTCTCTTTTAATTTAAATCAGTCAGTCGGCGCAGCAGCGCCTGGCCCTGCGGCCAGTCGCCCAGCCCCGAGTCGGCGTTGATGTGGCCGGCGTTGCCTAGGTCCACCCGTTCGGCGCCCCAGTCGCGTGCTAGGCTTTCGGCTTTCTCAAAGCTGCAATGCGGGTCGTCGCGGCTGGCCACCAGAATGGTTTTGAACGGCAGGGAGGAACGCACAATGGGCGACCAGCTCGGCAGCAGCGGGCGCATGGCCTCGCGTTCCACGTCACCCGGCGCCACCAGCAGCGCCGCCTTCACGCGTTGGGTGTTTTTGGAATGCGCCGCCCAGGCGGCCACCTGGATGCAGCCCAGGCTGTGCGCCACCAGCACGGCCGGTTCGTCACAGCGCAGCACCGCTTCTTCCAGTTGCATCAACCAGTCGCCGCGCAACGGGCGTTCCCAGTCGTGCTGCTGCACGCGCGTGTAGCCGTGCGCCGCCTCCCACCGGCTTTGCCAGTGTGCCGGGCCGGAGTTCTGCCAGCCGGGCAGGACGAGGACGTTGGCAGGCTTCATTTGCTATGATTTTAATAGCTATTGGCGCAATAGTGACGAGGGCCAGGGCCGGATTTCGTTTGGAAAATCACATGGCCTTGATGCGGTCCACCATTTCCTCGGCGAAGCTGATGAAAGCCTGCGCGCCCTTGGACGAGGGGTCGAACACCACACCCGGCAGACCGTAGCTGGGCGCTTCGGCTAGGCGCACGTTGCGCGGGATGACGGTGTTGAATACCTTGTCGCCGAAATGGCTCTTGAGCTGATCGCTCACCTGCTGCTGCAGCGTGATGCGCGGGTCGAACATGACACGCAGCAGGCCGATGATCTGCAGATCCTTGTTGAGGTTGGCGTGCACCTGCTTGATGGTGTTGACCAGGTCGGTCAGGCCTTCGAGCGCGAAGTACTCGCACTGCATCGGCACGATGACGCCGTGCGCGCTGCACAGGCCGTTGAGCGTGAGCATCGAAAGACTGGGCGGGCAGTCGATCAGCACGAAGTCGTATTCGGCGTCCACCTGCGCCAGCGCCTCTTTCAGGCGCTTCTCGCGTCGCTCCACTTCCACCAGCTCGACCTCGGCGCCGGCCAGTTCGCGGTTGGCGCCCAGGATGTCGTAGCCGCAGCCGCCTTCGATCAGCTTGTCGCTCTTGGCCCGCGCCTCGGCCACCGAGGCCGACTCCAGCAGCACGTCATAGACCGTCAGCTCCAGCTTGCGCTTGTCCACGCCCGAGCCCATGGTGGCATTGCCCTGCGGGTCGAGGTCGATCATCAGCACGCGCTGGCCGACCTTGGCCAGACCCGCCGCCAGGTTGACCGTGGTGGTGGTCTTGCCGACGCCACCTTTTTGGTTGGCAACGCAGAAAATTTTGGCCATGGCGTGGTGTCCCTTGTGTCTTTGGAGTCGTAATTCAGTTGCCGCCGGGCCGTCCCAAGGCGACTGCGGCCCCCGCGGGGGGCAGCGCAGTACACGAAGTGACAAGCGTGGGGGTCATATTCATCTGGTGAAAGCAAGTCGCAGGCCGAAACCAAGCAGGCACAGGCCGGCCAGTTTTTCCAGCACACGGCCAACCAGCGGGTTGGCGCGCAGGTGGCCAGCCAGATGGTGCGTCAGCAGCGTCATGGTCAGGCCGTAGAGAAAGGTCAGCGCGGCAATCGTCAGCGCCATGAAACCGAAGGTGGGCAGGCCCTGGTGCCGGGCCGGGTCGACGAACAGCGGGAAGAAGGCCATGTAGAACACGATGGCCTTGGGGTTGAGCAGGGTGATCATCATGGCCTGGCGCAGGTAGTGGCCGGCCTTGATGTGGAGTACCGGCGCCGCGCCGGGTTTGGCCAGCAGCATCACTACGCCCAGCCAAGCCAGGTAGGCGGCGCCCAGCCACTGCACGGCATGGAAGGCCGTCGGGTAGGCCAGCAGCAGCGCCGCCACCCCGGCCACGGCCGCCCACATCAGCACCTGGTCGCCCAGGATCACGCCGAGGGTGGCCGCCAGCCCGCCGCGCACCCCGCCCTTGCCGGTGGAGGTGATCAGGGCCAGGTTGCCCGGGCCGGGAATCAGCAGAAAAATGATGACCGTGGCGATAAATGCGCCGTAGTCCGCGACACCAAACATGGGGGAATTCCAGGAAACCGAAGGCCTGAGTTTACGTTAGGTTGGCCGTCCAGCCCGGACGGTCGCAGCCGGTGGATTCCCTGCCCTGCCATTAAAACCGGGCCGGCACCACCAGCCGCCACGGCCTCAAGCCTGCGGGCGCATCCAGACGATGCAGCGCTCGGCACCCAGCCCGGGCACGGCCAGTTGTTCCACGTGAAACACGGCCACATCGGCCGGCAACTGGGCCAGCTCATCGGCCGGCTGCTTGCCCTTCATGGCCAGCCAGAAACCGGCCGGTGCCAGTGCGCTGCGCGACCAGTTGGTGAAGTCCACCAGCGAGGCGAAGGCACGGGAGCAAACCACGTCGTAGCCCTCGGTCAGCGTCTCGACCCGGGCATGCAGGCCGCGCAGGTTGGGCAGCTTGAGCGCCACCGCCGCCTGCTGGACGAAGGCCGCTTTCTTGGCCACGGTGTCGACGCAGGTCACCGTGATGTCCGGGCAGCAGATGGCAACCACCACCCCCGGCAGGCCGGCACCGGCGCCGACGTCGAGCAACTTGAAGCCGGTGCCATCGGCCGGCGCCCTGCCCTGCAGTTGCTGGCGCAAGGGCTGGATGACAGCCAGGCTGTCGAGCAGGTGGTGGGTCAGCATCTCGGCCGGGTCCCGCACTGCGGTCAGGTTGTAGACCTTGTTCCATTTCTGGATCAGGGCCAGGTAGTCGAGCAGCTGGGTGAACTGGGCTTCGCTCAAGTCCAGGCCAAGCGCCCGCACCCCGTCTTTCAGGGTTGCTTCTAGTGCGGCGCTCATACTCCAGCCGCTTCCGTCTCAAGCGTGGCGAAACCCTTGAAACCGCCCTTTTTCAGATGGATCAGCAGCAGCGAGATGCTGGCCGGCGTGATGCCGGAGATGCGTGACGCCTGGCCCAGGGTTTCCGGCCGGTGCTTCTGCAGTTTCTGCCGCGCCTCGATCGACAGGGCCGACACCTGCAGGTAGTCCAGGTCGGCCGGCAGCTTGAGCCCTTCGTAATAGGCGGCGCGCTCGACCTCGCCCTTCTGGCGGTCGATGTAGCCGGAATACTTGGCGGCGATTTCGATTTGCTCGACCACCGGCGCAGCCAGTTCGCCCAGTGTTTCACGTGAAACATCCGAGGTAGCATACTTGCCACCGTCCAGCGACATGAGATTAGCGTAGCTCACATCCGGCCGGCGCAGCAGGTCGAACAGGTTGTACTCACGCTCGATGGTGGTGCCCAGCACGCGCTCGGCTTCGGCGGCGGCCAGGATGCGCGGATTGACCCAAGTGGCTTTCAGGCGCTCTGTTTCACGTGAAACAGCATCGCGCTTGCGGCTGAAGGCGTCCCAACGGACATCGTCCACCAGGCCCATCTGGCGGCCGGTTTCGGTCAGGCGCATGTCGGCGTTGTCTTCCCGCAGCTGCAGGCGGAACTCGGCCCGGCTGGTGAACATGCGGTAGGGCTCGGTCACACCCTTGGTGATCAGGTCGTCCACCAGCACACCCAGGTAGGCTTCGTCGCGTCGCGGCAGCCAGGCGGCTTCGCCCCGGCACTGCAGCGCGGCGTTGATGCCGGCGAACAGGCCCTGGGCCGCCGCCTCTTCATAACCGGTGGTGCCGTTGATCTGGCCGGCAAAAAACAGGCCGCCGATCTGCCGCGTTTCGAAGCTGCTTTTCAGCTCGCGCGGGTCGAAGTAGTCGTACTCGATGGCGTAACCCGGGCGCAGGATGTGGGCGTTCTCCAGCCCCTTCATGCTGCGCACCAGGTCGTACTGAATGTCAAACGGCAGGCTGGTGGAGATGCCGTTCGGGTAGTACTCGTTGGTGGTCAGGCCTTCGGGTTCCAGGAAGATCTGGTGGCTGTCCTTGTCGGCAAAGCGGTTGATCTTGTCTTCCACGCTCGGGCAGTAACGCGGGCCGACGCCTTCGATCTTGCCGGTGAACATGGGGCTGCGGTCGAAGCCGGAGCGGATGATCTCGTGGGTGCGCTCGTTGGTGTGGGTGATCCAGCACGGCAGCTGCTGCGGGTGCATGGCCGCGTTGCCCATAAAGCTGAACACCGGCACACCCTGCCCTTCGTTCATGCCGCCGGGCATGCCATCGCCGGGTTGCTCGGTGCACTTGGAGAAGTCGATGCTGCGGCCATCCAGCCGCGGCGGGGTGCCGGTCTTGAGGCGGCCCTGTGGCAGCTTGAGTTCCTTGAGGCGGGCGCTGAGCGACACCGCCGGCGGATCACCGGCGCGGCCGGCCGCGTAGTTGTTCAGGCCAACGTGGATCTTGCCATCCAGAAAGGTTCCAGCTGTCAAAACGACTGTCCGGCTACGGAAGCGGATGCCGACCTGGGTCACCGCCCCCACCACCCGGTCGCCTTCCACCATGAGGTCGTCTACCGCCTGCTGGAACAGCCACAGGTTGGGCTGGTTTTCCAACCGGCGGCGGATGGCGGCCTTGTAGAGAATGCGGTCGGCCTGGGCTCGGGTGGCACGCACGGCCGGGCCCTTGGAGCTGTTGAGAATGCGGAACTGGATGCCGCCCTCGTCGGTGGCAATCGCCATGGCACCGCCCAGCGCGTCCACCTCTTTCACCAGGTGGCCCTTGCCGATGCCGCCGATGGAAGGGTTGCAGCTCATCTGGCCCAGGGTCTCGATGTTGTGGCTCAGCAGCAGGGTCTTGCAACCCATGCGGGCCGCCGCCAGCGCGGCTTCGGTGCCGGCATGGCCGCCACCGACGACGATGACATCAAATTCTTGTGGGTACAGCATGGTGCAGGGAATGACCGCCGGGCGGTCTGCGCAGGGAGAAGAACCCGCAATTTTAGCCGGCCGGGCCGATTTACGCGACAATTGGGGATATAAATCCGGCTCCTGCCCAGGTGCCATCTGCGCCAGGCGCTACAAATTTAATAGCAAATCACATGGATTGCCGTTCCGGCTGTGGCGCCTGCTGCATTGCCCCCTCGATTTCCAGCCCGATTCCCGGCATGCCCGTCATCAACGGGGTCAGCAAGCCGGCCGGCGTGCGCTGCATCCAGCTCGACGCGGCCAACCGCTGCCTGATCTTCGGCCAGCCCGGCCGGCCGGCGGTCTGCAGCAGCCTGGCGCCAACTCAAGAAATGTGTGGTCATACACAAGACCATGCCTTGAGCTGGCTTGACGCATTAGAGAAGAAAACTGATCCAAACAACGGATTTGGTTCTAAGGAGGTATCTGATCGTGATCCGCATTAATTGGATTTCATGCATGCTGCTCTTCGCGGCCGGTTTAGTCCTCGGGGGATGCGCCTCGACACACAATCTCAAGACGGATGGCAACAACCTGCTCGGTGGCGGGTTTCACGAAGAAGAGCTTCGGCCAGGCCTTTTCAAGCTGACCGCTCGCAGCAACCAAAGTATCTGGCCGAATTTCAGTGCTGCACACACGACCTGGACTCAACGTGCAGACCAACTCTGTGGCAAACAAGCCTACAAAAGCTTTGATGCCGACTTTTCTGATGGCCAAGGCTCCACACTGCCGATTGTCGTTCCAGGGGGCGGAATGGTTGGCGTCACGAACTACAACGCAACACTCAGTGGGTATCTGGTCTGCGACTCTGCACAACTAACAATCACCGAAGCCAAGAGCTTTCTACGGCAACAGGCGCTTGATCAGGAGAGACGAGCGGCAGAAAGACATCAGCAGGAACTGTTGCAGCTTGGAGGAGACGACTGCTCACAGGCGGCGCCTAGCATCACCAGCGAAATCTATTTCCAACGAGCAAGAGCCCTTAGGACGCTGGAACAATACACCAAGGCAAAGGCTTGCTATTTTCTCGCTCAGCAAATCGAAAAGGACACTTCTTCCTATTACTACCGCGAATCCTGCGAAGCCCTTGGCTGGATGTACGAATTGGGATACGGCGTCGAGAAAGACATGCAGACCGCTCGCGAATGGTATCGAAAGGCGGGATTGCTCTGACTCACAACAAATACGCCGCGCCGGCCTGAACACGCCAGGCGGCACGGCAAATGTGCAGAACGGAGCCTAAGAGGACTTCGATCCGGTTGCTCTCAGAACGGGTAATGGCGCGGTGTGGTCTGCATCGTGATCCAGCGCAGTTCGGTGAACTCGTGGATGCCGGCCTTGCCGCCAAAGCGGCCGATACCTGAGCCTTTGACGCCGCCAAACGGCATCTGCGCCTCGTCGTGCACCGTGGGGCCGTTGACGTGGCAGATGCCGGAGTCGATGCGGCGCGCCACGTTGAAGGCACGCGCGATGTCACCGCCGAACACGGCCGCCGACAGGCCGTACTCGTTGTCGTTGGCACAGGCCACGGCCTCTTCCACGCCGTTGACGCGCACGATGGCCTTGACCGGGCCGAAGGTCTCTTCACGGTAGATCTTCATCGCCGGGGTCACATGGTCGAGGATGGTGGCGGGCATCAGCGTGCTGGTGGCCTTCTCACCGCACACCAGTTTGGCGCCCTTGGCCAACGCATCGTCGATCAGCGCGTTGCAATGCTCCACCGTGCTCATGCCGATCACCGAACCCAGCACCACCGGCTCGGGCTTGCGCGGGTCGCCCAGCGGCAGGGCCTTGGCCTTGGTCACGAAACGCTTGACGAACTCGTCGGCAATCTTCTGGTCCACGATGATGCGCTCGGTCGACATGCAGATCTGCCCGCTGTTGGCAAAACAACCAAAAGCGGCGCCGTTGACGGCGTCATCGATATCGGCGTCGTCCAGGATCACCATGGGGGCCTTGCCTCCAAGCTCCAGCACCACGGGCTTCAAGTACTTGGCGCAGGTCATGGCGATGATCTTGCCCACGCGGGTAGAGCCGGTGAAGTTCACGCGGCGCACCGCCGGGTGCGCCACCATGGCTTCCACCACCGCACCGGCATCGGCCGGGGCGTTGGTGATGTAGTTCACCACGCCGGGCGGGAAACCGGCTTCCTGGAAGGCCTCGATGATGAGCTGGTGGGTGCGCGGGCAGTTCTCCGAGCCCTTCATGACCACGGTGTTGCCGCAGGCCAGCGGCACACAGATGGCGCGTGTGCCCAGAATGACGGGCGCGTTCCACGGCGCGATGCCCAGCACCACGCCGGCGGGCTGGCGCACGGCCATGGCCAGCGAACCCGGCACGTCGGAGGGGATCACCTCGCCGGCCACCTGGGTGGTCAGCGCAGCGGCCTCGCGGATCATGCCGGCAGCCAGGAAGACGTTGAAGCCGGCCCACTGGCCCGAGGCGCCGGTCTCGGCCGCCACGGACTCGATGAACTGCGGCGTCTTGGCTTCCAGCGCGTCGGCCGCTTTCAGCAGCAGGGCGCGGCGCTCGCTGGGGCCGGTCAGGCTCCAGGTCTTGAAGGCTTCGGCCGCGGCCTCGACGGCCATCACGGCATCGGCCGGGGAAGCTGCGGGTGCGCGCGAGGCCACCGTGCCGTCCAGCGGGTTGCGGCGCTCGAAGGTGGCGCCGCGCTCGGCCGTGACCTTGAGGCCATTGATGAGCATGGACATGTCGGACATAGTTTTCTCCTTGACTGAGTCGATTCGTTAAACAGGGGTGGTCTTGCGGCGGCGCTGCACGGCATCGGCCGCCGTGGTGTGGTCGGTGGCGTCGGCGCCCAGATAGGCTTCGCGGATCACATTGGAGCGTTGCAGCAGCCTGGCCGGGCCGCTGGCCACCAGCGTGCCGCGCTCCAGCACATAACCACGGTCGGCCACGGCCAGCGCCTTCTTGACGTTCTGCTCCACCATCAGCACGGTGGTGCCGTTGTCGGCAATGCGGCGCGCCATGGCCAGCAGCTCGTCCACCATCTTCGGGGCCAGGCCGAGCGAGGGCTCGTCCAGCATGAGCAGGCGCGGCGCGCTCATCATGGCGCGCGCCACCGCCACCATCTGCTGCTCGCCACCACTCATGGTGCCGGCCAGCTGGTGGATGCGTTCACGCAGCTTGGGAAAGTCATTCAGGACCTGTTCCATGCGGTGTGCGCGCTCAGTGCGGCCGATGAGCCAACCACCCAGCTCCAGGTTCTCCAGCACGCTCATTTGCGGAAACAGCTGCCGGCCCTCGGCCACCAGCGTCACGCCATCGCGCACGATCTCATGCGTCTTCTCGGGCAGATCCTCGCCGTCGAGCAGCACCATGCCCTGGCGCGGGATCAGGCCCATGAGCGCCTTGAGCAGCGTGGTCTTGCCCGCGCCGTTGGGACCGAGGATCACGGTCAGGCCGGGCTTGACCTCGAAGCGCAGGTCGCGCAACACGAGAAAGGGGCCGTAGCCGGCACTCAGGCCCCGCACCTGCAGGTGCGCGTGCTTGTCGTCTCCCAGCACGAAGGGGGTATCGCGGTACCACATCATGCGGCCACCTCCTCTTCTTCGCTGTCGGCAGAAGGTTCAGCCATCTCGTCGCCCAGGTAGGCTTCGATCACCTCCGGGTTGCGCACCACGTTGTGCGGGGTGTCGTCGGCGATCTTGCGGCCCTGGTGCAGCACGATGACGCGCTCCACATGGCGCAGCAGCGTGGTCACGGCGTGCTCGATCCAGATCACCGTCAGGTCCAGCTCGTCGCGCAGACGGCGGATCAGGCGCGCCATCTCCTCGATCTCGGACTCCGTCAGGCCGGCGGCCACTTCATCGAGCAACAGCAGCTTCGGTCGCGTGGCCAGCGCCATGCCGATCTCCAGCAGGCGTTGCTGCGAAGGCGTGATGGCGGCGGCCGGCAGCTCGGCCTGTGCGGACAGACCGATCAGCGACAGAATGCTGGCGGCATCACGCAAGGCCCAGGGCACGTCCACCTCGTCCCCCCAGAACACGTACTTGCGACGGCGCTGGCCCGCGAACTTGAGGCCGAACTCGATGTTGGCGACCACCGGCATGTCAGCGAACACGCGCGGGGTCTGAAAGGTGCGCGCCACGCCATGCGCGGCAAAGCGGTGCGGGCCGCGACCGGTCAGGTTGTGGCCATGGGCGATCAGGCGTCCCGAGGTGGGTACCTGCACGCCGGAGATGGCGTTGAAAAAAGTGGTCTTGCCGGCGCCGTTGGGTCCGATGATGCCCACCAGCTCACCCGGCACGAAATTCGCACTGACGCCATCGACGGCCACCAGGCCGCCGAAGCGCACCGTCACGTTGTGCGCCTCCAGCAAGGGAGTAACTTGCTCAGACAAAATGACTCTCCTTCTCGCGGCGCTTGAGGCGCTGCTTCTCACGTTCTTTCTCTCCGCTGAGCTCGCGCTTGAGGTCCTTGGCCCAGTCGCGGCTGTCAGTCCACCAGTCCTTGAAGGTCTCCCAGCGCAAGGAGGCCAGGCCACCGGGCAGGTAGAGAACGCACAGGATCAGCAACAGACCCAGCGACATCAGGTAGATCTGCGGGAACTGCAGGCGCAGCGACTCGGCCAGCACGCTGAAGATGATGGCGGCCAGTAGCGGCCCCCACAGCGTGAGCACGCCACCGATCAGCGTGATCAGCACGGTCTGGAAACCGATGAAGGGGTTGAACACGGTGTGCGGGTCGATGTAGGTCCAGCGCACCGCCATGGCCGCACCGACGGCACCGGCAAAAGCGGCGGTGATGGCAAAGCCGGCGATCTTGACCAGGCGGGTGTTGACGCCCAGGGTCTGGGCGCGCTGCTCGTCGGCACCGATGCCCATCAGCGCCAGGCCGAAGCGCGTGCGCCTCACCATGATGGACAGCGCCACCGCCAGCACCGCGATCACCAGCACCGTCAGGTAGATGACGTTGTTCTCGGGAATGACGGTGAGCACGCGGCCTACGGTGCCGGTGACCGTTTTTTCGAAGTAGGTCACGGCGTGCATGATCAGCTCGGTCATGCCGAAGGTCAGCACGGCGAAATAGGTACCGCGCAGGTGCAGCACAGCCGCACCCATGACCACGGCCACGACGACGGCCATGCCGGCACCGATGGCGATGGTCTCGACCCAGCCGAACTGACCGAGCAGCAGGGCCGTGGTGTAGGCGCCGATGCCGAAGAAGGCCGAGGTGGCCAGCGACAGGTAACGCGTGCTGCCACAGAACAGGCCCCAGCTGGACGACAGGGCCACGTACATCAGACAGGTCAGCGCCATGGAGACGACGAACTCGCTGGCATAGGACGGCAGGGCCAGTGCCCAGCCACTGAAGGCCAGCAGCACCAGCAGGTCGCGAATGAGGAATTGCCGGGAGTTCATGCTTTTCTACTTTTGCGGGTGAACAGACCTTCGGGACGCAGCAGCAACACGGCGATGAACACCACGTAGGACAGCAGGGCCTTGAGCGAGGGGTTGGTGAAATGCATGCCCAGCGCCTCGATCACACCCAGGAACAGGCCGCCGATGAGCGCGCCACCCATGCTGCCGAAGCCCCCCAGCGTGATGACGATCAGCGCCGTCACGGTGTAGGGCTGGCCCATGTAGGGGGTGATGGTGTAGGCCATGGACAACAAGGCGCCGGCCACGCCCGACAGCCCCAGGCCGATGCCGAACATCATCGGATGCAGGCGTTTGGTGTCGATGCCGATGAGTTGCGCACCAATGGCCGACTGCATCAGGGCCCGCACGCCCTTGCCCAGCAAGGTCATGCGCAGCAGCACGATGAGCGCACCGCTGAACAGCAGGGCCAGGAAGAAGACCAGCAGCTTGTTGGCGGCGAACTGAGCCTCGCCGAATTTCACCGGCTCGGTCAGGTAGTCGTAACCGCGCAGGTCACCGCCCCACTGCCATGACACGAAGTTCTGCACCAGGAACATGAGGCCGAAGGCGACCATCAGGCCGCGCGCCTCGAAGACGTCGAGATTCGGCGAGGTGGCAGTCAGGCGGCGGAAGCACAGGAAGTGAACGACCACGCCGAGCAGCATCAGCACCACAAAGGCCACCGGCACCATCAGCAGCGGCGACAGGCCGAACTGCGTCTGCACCAGCCACGTGAGATAGGCGCCCACCATGAGGAATTCACCGTGGGCAATGTTGAGGATGCGCATCAGGCCGTACTGGAGGTTCAACCCCAGCGCAACCAGCGCATAGATGCCCCCGGTGATCAGACCGGAGGCAATCAGTTCGAGCCAGGCAGTAATAGACATAAGAGCGTTGGAAAAGAGAGCGCCCGCGACACCAGCAAAGGCCATCGTCGGGGGCCGCCGCGGAACCGGCTTTGCCGGGCCGCTGGCGGCGTCCCCCTGGGGGAAGGCGGCCTTCAGGCCGACTCAGGGGGGCTTCACCAATTCGGCTTCGGCGCCAGCTTGGCGGTTGCGACCTTGGCGGGCCATACCACTTCGAACTCGCCCTTTTGCCACTGGCTCACCGTGCCTGGTGTGCCCACGTTCTCGCTACCGACGAACTTGATGTCGCCCAGGATGGTCTTGTGCGTGGTGTTGGCCACATAGTCACGGATCGCCTTGCGGTCCAGTCCATGCGCCTTGACGGCATTGGTGAGGATTTCCAGCGAAGCCCAGCAAGCACCGCTGGCCCAGCGGTCCGGCTCCTTGCCGCCGAACTTCTTGGTGTGGGCGTCGAAGTAGGCCTTGGCACCCGGGCTGGTCTTGCTGTTCCAGGAGCCCATGCCCAGCACGCCTTCGGCGCCGGCCGGCGTCATGACGTTGCGGTAGAGCTGGAAGGCCGTGCCGACCGAAGCGTAGAAGAACTTCGGATTGAAACCGACTTCCTTGGACTGTTTGCTGGCCAGGATGGTGTCGGGCGGGTAGGTGAAACCGATGAAGGCATCCGGGTTCTTGTCCTTGATGGAGCGCAGCACCGGCGACAGGTCCTTGACGCCACCCGGATAACTCTTGTCTTCCACCATGCGAATGTCCGTACCCTGCAGCGCGACTTTCAGCGCAGCGAAGTTTTCCAGACCGAACAGGTCGTCCACGTAGATCACGGCAATGCTCTTGACGCCATTGGCCTTGAGCATGTCCACCAGCGCCTCGCACATCGGCTTGGGTTGCTGCAGCATCAGGAAGAAGTAGGGCAGCTTCATCTCGACCAGTCGCTTGGACAGGGCTGTCGGCGCCAGGAAGGGATAACCGAAACGGTTGGCCAAGGGCGCCACCGCGAAGTTGGCGTTCGAACCCCAGGGCGGTAGCACCAGGTCGACCTTGTCGGAACCCATCAGTTTTTCATAGGAGCGCACGCAGGTTTCGATGTCGCTGCGGTCGTCGGAGCTGATCAGCTCGATCGGACGGCGCACGCCCTTGACATCCAGGCCGCCCGCGGCATTCTGCTGCTCGGCCCACAACAGGTAATTCGGCTCCTGGCTGACCTGGGCGCCGCCGGTCCATGGGCCGGTACGGGCGATGGCATAGCCGACACGAACCGGCTTTTGCTGCGCCAGCAGCTGGGGCGCAAAAGCGGCAGCGCCAACCGCGGCAGCGCCCTTGAGGAGGGTACGTTTCGTTTCTTGAATCATGTTGTCTCCAGTGAAAGTGATCTTTCGGGAATTGGACAAGCAATGCTAGAAAACCTCGCAGGGCATGGCTGTGCTGAACGTGCACAAAGTAGTTGACGGTTCACGCAAGAAGATCAGGGATAACCCTTGTCCCCACCCTTCACCTGAATTGGTCACTGCGCCCATAATCGCGAAACCATGCACCGCCCAGCCCAGAACCGGAGCCCCGCATGACGGCCACCACCGTCGTCACGACGGACGACTTCGCGCCGCGCGAGCGTGCGCCGGTCTGGCGCGAGTGGATCTGGAAGCATTTCGGCGGCCTGGAGTCCGACCTCTACGGCGATACCGATTTCGACGGTCACATGGCCTCGGCGCGCGCCGGCGATCTCATCCTCACCAAACTCGAAGCCAACCGCCACCGCGTGGTGCGCACGCAGGACATGGTGCGCGCCAGCGATGAGGGTTACCTCAAGATCGTGGCGCCGATGAAAGGCCGAGCTGGCGTCGAGCAGATGGGGCGCCAGGCCTGGGTGGCCCCCGGCGCCTGGACCATCTACGACACCACCGGCAGTTACGCCGTGGCCAACCCGGAGCGGGTGGAGCACCTGATCGTCATGCTGCCGAAAGCGCAGATGATCGAGCGCGGCCTGCGCCTGGACACGCTGATGGCGCGTCCGGTCGGTGGCGCCAGCGGCATCGCCCGCGTGGCGCTGACCACCATGCGCAGCACCTTCCAGGAACTGCCGCACATGAGTGCCGACGCGGCGCGCGGCGCCGGCGAGCTGATCGCCCAGCTGGTGCGCCTGTCCCTGATCGAACTGTCGGGACAGGAAACCGCCCTGACGCAGCGCGAAGCGCTGAAAGACCGCATCCGCGGCTACGTGGCGCTGCACCTGCGCGACCCCGAGCTCACGGTGGAGCAGATCGCCCATGCGCTGAACTGCAGCAAGCGCCATCTCTACAACGCCTTCGGCGAAGAAGACCAGACCCTGGCCAGCTACATCCAGCACCTGCGGCTGGAGGCCTGCCTGCGCGAACTGCAGCACCCGATGGCGCAGACCCGCCCGATCACCGACATCGCCCTGTCCTGGGGCTTCAACAACCTGTCGCATTTCAGCCGCGTGTTCCGCGAACACACCGGCCAGAGCCCGAGCGAATTCCGCAGCCAGGCCCTGGCGGCGTCCCAGACGCGACTGCAGCCGCATTGATCTTTGCGCCGGCTTGGTGAACAGTAGCGGCAGATCCGATCCGGACCCGCCCTACCAGGAGACACCATGCACATCCCCTCACTCAAAGAAGTGGTCAGCGCCGACGAATGGCAGCTGCGCTGCGACCTCGCCGCCGCCTACCGCCTGGTGGCGGCCTACGGCTGGAGCGACCTGGTGTTCACCCACATCAGCGCCCGCATCCCCGGCCCGGAGCACCACTTCCTCATCAACCCCTACGGCCTGATGTTCGACGAGATCACGGCCTCCAGCCTGGTCAAGGTCGACCAGGACTGCAACAAGCTCAGCGACTCGCCCTTCCCGGTCAACCCGGCCGGCTTCGTGATCCACAGCGCCATCCACCAGGTGCGCGAGGACGCCGGCTGCGTGCTGCACACCCACTCGCGCGCCGGCGTGGCAGTGAGCGCGCAGAAATGCGGCATCCTGCCGATCAGCCAGCAATCCACCTTCGTGCTCGGTTCGCTGGCCTACCATGACTACGAAGGCGTCGCCCTGCGCGACGACGAGAAGCCGCGCCTGCAGGCCGACCTCGGCAACGCCAACTACCTGGTGCTGCGCAACCACGGCCTGCTGACGGTGGGCCGCAGCATCGCCGACGCCTTCCTCGCGATGTACACCTTCGAGAACACCTGCCGCATCCAGCTCGATGCCCAGGCCGGCGGCGAGCTGGTCCATGTGAACCCGCAAATCCTCACCGGCGTGGCTGCCGCCATGAAGACCGTCACCGTGGGCCAGGGGGCGGGCCTGGTGTGGCCGGCGCTGCTGCGCAAGCTGGAACGCATGGACCCAGGGTACAAGACCTGAGCCCCACAATGCTATTGTTTTGGTAGCTATTGGCGCAACAAGGGCAAGAGCTACTTGCCAAAAAGCTTCTTCAACCCTTCGCTCGCCTTATCGCCCAGGCTGGCCCCGGTGCCGGTGCCGACACCGGGCATCAGCACCGTCCCGATGGCAGCGCCGATCATGGCGCCGCGCGTCAGCGTCACCTGCGGTTCGCTCACCGTGCCGCCCAGCGCCAGCGGCACGCCGACGGCGCCGCCAAGCTCCACACTGATGCGCCCGCTCAAGGCCCGGCTCGGCGCAACATTCACCTGACCGGTGGCACTGAGCACGCCCGAACTCGCCACCAGATTGCTGAGTTCGATCGCCTTGCCGTGCGTGCCGACCTGCCCGGCCAGCGTGTCCAGCGGTGTCTGGCCGCCGCGGCTCATGCCTACGGTCTTCACGGCCTTGGCCAGATCGATGCCATGCACCACCGCGTTGCGCACGGTGAAGGTGGATTGGGTCTGCAGCACGTCGGCCAGTGCCCCGGGCTTGCGCGTGCGCGCGCTCAGGCTTGTGCTGGCCTCCAGCTGGCCGCTCAGGGGCTGCGCCGCCTGGGAGGCTGGCGTCGGCTCGGGCGCCGTAAGCCGAGACACCTCAACATCATGCGTCTTGAGCTGGCCCTTGAGCGCGAACTCCGCGCCAGTCTCCTTGGGCGGCTGCAACTCCAGCCGTCCCGTGATGCTGCCGCCGGCCACCTGCAGCTTGACGCCCCAGGTATGGGCCTGCGCCTCCCGCTGCAGCGCCAGCTTTGCGCCCTGTAGGCGGCCCTGCAGGATCTGCCCCTGTACCTGTTGCGGCCAGACATCCGGGCTCAGGGTCGCGTCGGCCTGCAGCGTGATGGCCGTCCCCTTGGCATCGACCCAGGTCAGGCCGTCGAGCACGGTGCGTCGCGGCAGGAACTGCCAAGGCACATCGGCCTCCTGCTGGCTGTCGCGCTTCTTTTTCTGCAGCGCCGCCTGCAGGGCATCGAGACCCGGCTGCGGCAGCACGGCGCGGCGCACGACCAACGTCGCCGGCGCCACCTTGCCCTGCAGCAGATCGGTCCACACCGGCCGCACTTCCACACGCTCCACGGTCAACGCCGGCTGGGTCTGCAGCACGATGCGCTCCACCGCCACGGCCGGCAGCGGCCACAGCGCGACATCGATGCGCCCCAGCGTCACGCCCACGCCGAGCGCCGTGCCGGCTTGCTGTTCCATGCGGGAGCGGAAATCATCGGTGCCGATCCAGCGCTGCAAGACCAGTACCCCGGTCGCCAGCAGCAACAGCAACACCAACAGGGCAATGACGATCCATTTGAGCGTGCGTTTCATGCCGGCATTGTGGCATCGGCTTGGGGGTGCAGACTGCGCTGGCGCCAGGCCAGCAGCGCCCCCAGCCACAGCGCCAGCGCCGAGAACACCAGGCCCCGGCTCAGGCCGCCCGGGCCGTCGGCAATCCAGCCCACGATGGTGGGACCGACGATCTGGCCGGCGGCAAACACGATGGTGAAGGCACTGATGCCGGCCGCCCACTGCTCCGAGGGCAGGTTGTGCCGCACCAGCGCCGTGGTGGACGCCACCACCGACAGGAACACGCCACCAAACAGCAGGCCGGAGACCAGCACCACCCCCCAGGCCGAGGTCAGCGCCGGCAGGAGGGTGGCCACGCCGAGCAGGGTGTTGAGAATCGCCAGCGCCTGGCCGCCGCGGTAACGGTCCAGCAAGCCGGCCCACAGCCGCGCCGATGCCACCACCGCCAGCCCGAGCAATGCATAGAAGCCCGTGATGGCACCCGGCGCCACGCCCTGCTCGCGCAGCAGGGCAATCACGAACGTCATGTAGCCGATGTAGCCGACACCGAACAGCATGTAGCCGGCCAGCGCATAAGCCAGCGGGCGCCAGTGGAACGGCGTGGCGGCCTGTGTCGATGGACCGGCCGCAGACGCCGGGGTCAGTGCG